>JAESGX010000163.1_pt1 | contig 50083 bp, 29 predicted proteins | sample 9269801 | NCBI WGS metagenome assembly JAESGX01 (sample SAMN16773122, study PRJNA677054) | algae metagenome | isolation source: Pleurocapsa minor GSE-CHR-MK-17-07R and co-occurring heterotrophs from wet... | place: USA: Lower Calf Creek Falls, Grand Staircase Escalante National Monument, UT ... | reverse complement strand
ATCATGACGACCGAGTGCTCCTGAAGGTTGTGGCCCTCGCCCGGGATATAACCGATCACTTCGTATTGGTTGGTCAACCGAACCTTCGCCACCTTGCGGAGCGCCGAGTTCGGCTTCTTCGGGGTCGTCGTGTAGACTCGCGTGCAGACGCCGCGCTTCTGCGGGCAGGCCTCCATGGCCGGCACCTTGTTGCGCTTCGGCGGGTCTTTCCGCGGCTTGCGGATCAACTGGTTGATCGTCGGCATGCTGTCCCGTTCCGTAACTTCGAGCTTTCGCCCGCCGTCGGTTGACACCAACGGCTTTCACGCACGAACGCAAAGGCGCCGGGCCGCGATCGAAAGATCGCGGAAGGCGCCCCAAGCCAGAGGATCACGCCGAAACGTGATCATGGCGACGTTGCTGCTGCCTTCCGGCAGCTGCGGAGAAGCCGATGTCGTCCACTTGAACCCGGCAGCGTCTAAGCCGATCTATCGCGGCGCGAAGGCACCAGCGACACGAGCGGGGCTTACCGCCTGCCGTGAAAGTTGGCGGAACCTATTCCCTCAGTTCCCCGCCGTCAATAGCGGAATCGCAGCCAACTCCGGGCGTTTTTCAGGCATCGCCGACGGCGGTTCGAGGGCCGTCTCGGCACCCTTTCTGTCTTGATCAGGGGCGTTTGAGCAAGAAGATTGCGCGGACAGACGTGGAACCACACCCTGCCGGATGGTTGCGCCGCGGCTCCTCGGCGGCGGCCACAGGATCGGCGTGATTTCCGCGCATCGGCGTGTTGCGTGGCGGGGGACGCTGCCGCGGGTTTCGACTGCGGGAGCTGCGACATGCGCCGTGCCGGGCCGACGATTCTCTCCGCCGCCGTGTTCCTCGCCGTGTTTGCGACCGTCGCCGGTCCCGCAGCGGCGGGCGAGCCGCCGATCCTGCGTCGGCCTCCGGCCGCGGCAACGGCCCCGACACCCATGATGGATCGGCCGCCCCCCACCGCGGCCGCACCCTGCCGGACGCCGGCGGACATCGTGGCGACGACGGGCGATCGCGACATCCGGCGGCTGGCCGGTCCCCTCGCCGATCCGGCCCTCTGCCTCGGCGTCGTGCAGGTCGAGGGAACGGTCGGCCGATGGACGCTGCTGGTCGTCGCCCACCGGGCGCGCAGCGGGCCACGCTGGGTGCTGCCGCACGACGACGAGCAGTCCGCCTTCGACGCCGGCGTCGAGGCGGTGCGCCGCTATGGCGGCGTCCTGATGGCTGTCGAAGCCGGCGAGGCGCGATTCTGGCGGGGCGTTGACCCGAACCGGGTGTTCGGCAACGGTCCATGCGGTCGCGTCCACGCCGACGCCGGTTACACGACAGCCGTGCTCGCGGGGCTCGATCGGGGCTTTCCGATCGTCGCCCTGCATTCCAACGAGCGTCGCGGCGGCACCATCTCGATGGCGCGGCCCTATCCTGGCGCGCTCGCCTTTCGCGCCGCCGCCGACGCCCCCCGTTTGCCAAGGGCGCCGCGGCGCGACGACAACACCATGGTCATCCTCGCTGGACGCGCGCCGCCCTCCGCCGACGCGGCGGCGGGCGCCGCCATCGCCTGGTACACCCAGCGCGGCGTCAACGTGCTCTATGAGACCGTGCAGCCGGGCCGCAGCGACTGTTCGCTGTCGAACCACGCCGTGCTCACCGGCTTGCCCCGCACCGTGACGATCGAGGTCGCGCACGGCGATACCGGCTCCGCCCGGGCGCTGGTCGACCTCGTCATGCAGAACGCCGGCATCGAGCCGCGCTGACCGGTTGCTGCGGCCCTTCCCCTGATGAGACCCTGAACGACGATGGGCCGCCCTCTTGCGGGGGCGGCCCATCGATCTTGTTCAGCTCCGTCCGCCACCCAGGCTCATCCCGATGCCGCCGCGGCGGCATCGGGTCGGTGGAGGCCACCGCGCTGCTGCCAGCGATCAGGCCGCCGGCGCGGAGAGGCCGGCGAGCGGCACGTCGATGGTCGCCGCCTTGCGGCGCTCGTCGAGGATCAGCTCGTCGCGGCGGGTGGCGATCTCGCGGATGCGGTTCACCATCGCGCCGGTGCCGGCCGGGATCAGGCGGCCGACGATGACGTTCTCCTTGAGGCCCTCGAGATTGTCGACCTTGCCGTTGACGGCCGCCTCGGTGAGGACGCGGGTCGTCTCCTGGAAGGAGGCTGCCGAGATGAACGATCGGGTCTGCAGGCTCGCCTTGGTGATGCCGAGCAGCACCGGCACGCCGGAGGCCGGCTTCTTGCCGTCGGCGATGGCCTTCGCGTTCAACTCGTCGAGTTCGAGGCGGTCCATCTGCTCGCCGTTGATCACGTCCGTCTCGCCGGCGTCGGTGATCTCCACCTTCTGCAGCATCTGACGGACGATCACCTCGATGTGCTTGTCGTTGATCGCCACGCCCTGCAGCCGGTAGACCTCCTGGATCTCGTTGACGAGGTAGGCGGCGAGCGCCTCTACGCCGCGGATCGCCAGGATGTCGTGCGGTGCCGGGTTGCCGTCGAGGATGTAGTCGCCCTTCTCGATCGCGTCGCCGTCCTGCAGATGGACGTGCTTGCCCTTCGGGATCAGGTACTCGAACGGCTCGAGCGCCTCGTCGTGCGGCTCGATGATGATGCGGCGCTTGTTCTTGTAGTCCTTGCCGAAACGCACCGTGCCGTCGATCTCGGCGATGATGGCGTGGTCCTTCGGACGCCGCGCCTCGAAGAGCTCCGCCACCCGCGGCAGACCGCCGGTGATGTCGCGCGTCTTGGCGCTCTCGAGCGGAATTCGCGCGAGCACGTCGCCGGCCTTCACGTCTTCGCCCGGCTCCACCGACAGAATGGCGTCGACGGAGAGCAGCGAACGGGCGTCGCCGCCGCGGGCGAGCTTCGCCACCTTGCCGTCGGCGCCCTTGACGACGACCGCCGGCTTCAGGTCCGAGCCACGGGTCGACGTGCGCCAGTCGAGGATGATGCGCTTGGTGATGCCGGTCGCCTCGTCGGTCGTCTCGGTCACCGAGGCACCCTCGACCAGATCCTCGAAGGCGACGACGCCGTCGACTTCGGTGAGGACCGGACGCGTGTACGGGTCCCATTCCGCCATGCGCTGGCCGCGCTTCACCTGGTCGCCGTCGTCGACGTGCAGGCGGGCGCCGTAGGTGATGCGATGGACGGCGCGCTCGGTGCCGTCCTTGTCGACCACCACGATCGCGATGTTGCGGCCCATGGCGATGAGCCTGCCCTCGGAATCGCGCACGAGGTTGCGATTGCGGATCTTCACCGTGCCTTCGAAGCTCGATTCGATGAAGGACGAGTCGACCACCTGCGCCGTGCCGCCGATGTGGAAGGTGCGCATGGTGAGCTGCGTGCCCGGCTCGCCGATCGACTGCGCCGCGATGACGCCGACCGCCTCACCCATGTTGACCGGCGTGCCGCGGGCGAGATCGCGCCCGTAGCAGGCCGCGCAGCAGCCGTTCTTCGTCTCGCAGGTCAGCACCGAGCGGATGCGGACGGCCTGGATGCCCGCCTTCTCGACCCGCTCGCACTCCTTCTCTTCGATCAGCTTGCCACGCGGCAGGATGATCTCGCCCGTCGCCGGGTCGGCGACATCCTCGCACGCGGTGCGGCCGAGGATGCGCATGCCGAGCGACGCCACCATCTGACCGGCGTCGACGATCGCCGTCATCTTGATGCCGGCGTCGGTGCCGCAGTCGTATTCGGTGATGATCGAGTCCTGCGCCACGTCGACGAGACGACGCGTCAGGTAGCCCGAGTTCGCCGTCTTCAGCGCGGTGTCGGCCAGTCCCTTGCGGGCGCCGTGGGTGGAGTTGAAGTACTCCATCACCGACAGCCCTTCCTTGAAGTTGGCGATGATCGGCGTCTCGATGATCGAGCCGTCCGGTCGCGCCATCAGCCCGCGCATGCCCGCGAGCTGCTTCATCTGCGCCGGCGAGCCGCGGGCGCCGGAGTGGCTCATCATGTAGATCGAGTTGATCTTCTTCTGACGGCCGGTCTCCGCGTCCATCTGCACGGACGAGATTCGCTTCATCATCTCATCGGCGACGCGATCGGTGCACTTCGCCCAGGCGTCGACGACCTTGTTGTACTTCTCGCCCTGGGTGATCAGGCCGTCGGAGTACTGCTGCTCGTATTCCTTGGCCAGTTGGCGCGTGTCCTCGACCAGGCGCTCCTTCGTCTCGGGGATGACCATGTCATCCTTGCCGAAGGAGATGCCCGCCTTGAACGCGTTGGTGAAGCCCAGCGTCATGATGCGGTCGCAGAAGATCACGGTCTCCTTCTGGCCGCAGCCACGGTAGACCATGTCGATCATGTTGGAGATCTGCTTCTTCGTCATCAGCTGGTTGCAGACGTCGAAGCTGACCGCCTTGTGCTTCGGCAGAAGCTCGCCGATGAGCATGCGGCCGGGGGTCGTCTCGTAGATCTTGGTGAACGGCTTGCCGTCCAGGCCGACGCCGGTGTAGCGGCCGCGGATCTTGGAGTGAAGCGTCACCGCCTTCGACTCGAGCGCGTGGTGCAGTTCGCCGATCGAGGCGAACGCCATGCCCTGGCCGGGCTCGTTCTCGGCCATGATCGACAGATAATAGAGGCCGAGCACGATGTCCTGCGACGGCACAATGATCGGCGAGCCGTTCGCCGGGTGCAGGATGTTGTTGGTCGACATCATCAGCACGCGCGCTTCCAGCTGTGCCTCGAGGCTCAGTGGAACGTGCACGGCCATCTGGTCACCGTCGAAGTCGGCATTGAAGGCCGAGCAGACGAGCGGATGCAGCTGGATCGCCTTGCCCTCGATCAGGACCGGCTCGAACGCCTGGATGCCGAGGCGGTGCAGCGTCGGGGCGCGGTTGAGCAGGATCGGGTGCTCGCGGATCACCTCGTCGAGGATGTCCCAGACCTCGGACTTCTCCTTCTCGACGAGCTTCTTCGCCTGCTTCACCGTCGAGGAGTAGCCCTTGGCGTCCAGCCGCGAGTAGATGAACGGCTTGAACAGCTCGAGCGCCATCTTCTTCGGCAGGCCGCACTGGTGCAGCTTCAGCTCCGGGCCGACGACGATCACCGAACGGCCGGAATAGTCGACGCGCTTGCCGAGCAGGTTCTGGCGGAAGCGGCCCTGCTTGCCCTTCAGCATGTCGGACAGCGACTTCAGCGGACGCTTGTTGGCGCCCGTGATGACGCGGCCGCGGCGGCCGTTGTCGAACAGCGCGTCGACCGCCTCCTGCAGCATCCGCTTCTCGTTGCGGATGATGATGTCCGGCGCGCGCAGCTCGATCAGCCGCTTCAGACGGTTGTTGCGGTTGATGACGCGGCGGTAGAGGTCGTTCAGGTCGGACGTGGCGAAGCGGCCGCCGTCCAGCGGCACCAGCGGACGCAGGTCCGGCGGCATCACCGGGATGACGTTGAGGATCATCCACTCCGGCTTGTTGCCGGATTCCATGAACGCCTCGATCAGCTTCAGCCGCTTGGCGAGCTTCTTCGGCTTCAGCTCGGAGGTCGATTCGGCGATCTCGACGCGCAGGTCGACGGCGAGCTTCTCGAGGTCGAGCGCCTTCATCAGCTCGCGGATCGCCTCGGCGCCGATGGCGGCGGTGAAGCCGTCCTCGCCGTACTTGTCCTGCGCCTCGATGAAGTCCTCTTCCGAGAGCAGCTGGTGCATCTTGAGCGGCGTCAGGCCGGGCTCGAGCACCACGTAGTTCTCGAAATAGAGGATCCGCTCGAGATCCTTCAGCGTCATGTCGAGCAGCATGCCGATGCGGCTCGGCAGCGACTTCAGGAACCAGATGTGGGCGACGGGTGCTGCGAGCTCGATGTGGCCCATGCGCTCGCGGCGCACGCGCGACAGCGTCACCTCGACGCCGCACTTCTCGCAGATGACGCCCTTGTACTTCATGCGCTTGTACTTGCCGCACAAGCACTCGTAGTCCTTGATCGGCCCAAAGATGCGGGCGCAGAACAGGCCGTCCCGCTCCGGCTTGAAGGTCCGGTAGTTGATCGTCTCCGGCTTCTTGATCTCGCCGTACGACCAGGACAGAATCTTCTCAGGGCTGGCGATCGAGATCCGAATGAGATCGAACGTCTGGGCCGGCACCTGCGTGTTGAACAGGTTCATGACCTCTTGGTTCATCGGTTCTCTCCTTCACGCCGGCAGTCGCGAATGACGCGACCCCGTCGTCTTAGAATCGGGAATCGGCAAGCATAGGGCGGCCTTGCGGCCACAGCGCGGCGGATCACTCCGCCGCGTCCGCCGGTCGCTCGAGCTCGTTGGCAGCCGTCTTCGGCTTCGAGTCGGTGAGTTCGACATTGAGGCCGAGCGACCGCATCTCCTTCACGAGCACGTTGAAGGATTCCGGGATACCCGCCTCGAAGTTGTCGTCGCCGCGCACGATCGCCTCGTAGACCTTGGTGCGGCCGGCAACGTCGTCCGACTTCACCGTCAGCATCTCCTGCAGCGTATAGGCGGCGCCGTAGGCTTCGAGCGCCCACACTTCCATCTCGCCGAAGCGCTGTCCGCCGAACTGCGCCTTGCCGCCGAGCGGCTGCTGGGTGACCAGCGAGTAGGGGCCGATTGAGCGGGCGTGGATCTTGTCGTCCACCAGATGGTGCAGCTTCAGCATGTAGATGTAGCCGACCGTCACCTTCCGGTCGAACTCCTCGCCGGAACGCCCGTCATAGAGCGTCACCTGTCCGGAGCGGTCGAGGCCGGCCTGCTCGAGCATGACGACGATGTCAGGCTCGTGCGCGCCGTCGAACACCGGCGTGGCGATCGGCACGCCACGGCGCAGCTGTTCGCCCAGCCGCAGGACGGAGGCATCGTCATATTGGGCGACCGGCTCGCGGCCGTCGTCGAAGATGTCGACGAGGGCCGAACGCAGCGGCTGGACGTCGTGCGACTTCCTGTAGGCGTCGATGATCTCGCCGATCTTCCGGCCCATGCCCGCGCAGGCCCAGCCGAGGTGGGTCTCGAGGATCTGGCCGACGTTCATGCGGCTCGGCACGCCGAGCGGGTTCAGCACGATGTCGACGTGCGTGCCGTCGGCGAGGAACGGCATGTCCTCGACCGGCACGATCTTCGAGACGACGCCCTTGTTGCCGTGCCGGCCGGCCATCTTGTCGCCCGGCTGGATCTTGCGCTTCACGGCGACGAAGACCTTGACCATCTTCATCACGCCGGGGGGCAGCTCGTCGCCGCGCTGCAACTTGTCGACCTTGTCGATAAAGCGGCCCTCGAGGCGCTTGCGGCTCTCGTCGTACTGGCCGCGCAGTCCCTCGATCTGCGTCATCTGCTGATCGTCGGCGACCGCGAACTGCCACCACTGGGAGCGCGGGGTGTCGGCGAGCACCGCCCGCGTCACCTCGGTGTCCTTCTTGAAGCCCTTCGGACCGGCGATCGCCACCTTGCCGTCGAGCATTTCGGCGAGACGGCCGAAGACGTTGCGGTCGAGGATCGCCTGCTCGTCGTCGCGGTCCTTGGCGAGACGCTCGATCTCCTCGCGCTCGATCGCCATGGCGCGCTCGTCCTTCTCGACGCCATGGCGGTTGAACACGCGCACCTCGACGACCGTGCCCTGCACGCCCGGGGGCACGCGCAGCGAGGTGTCGCGGACGTCGGAGGCCTTTTCGCCGAAGATGGCGCGGAGCAGCTTCTCCTCCGGCGTCATCGGGCTCTCGCCCTTCGGCGTGATCTTGCCGACGAGGATGTCGGAGGCCTTCACCTCCGCGCCGATGTAGACGATGCCGGCTTCGTCGAGGTTCTTCAGCGCCTCTTCCGACACGTTCGGAATGTCGCGCGTGATCTCCTCGGGTCCGAGCTTGGTATCACGGGCCATCACCTCGAACTCCTCGATGTGGATCGAGGTGAACACGTCGTCGGAGACGATGCGCTCGGAGAGGAGGATGGAGTCCTCGAAGTTGTAGCCGTTCCACGGCATGAACGCGACGAGCACGTTGCGGCCGAGCGCCAGGTCGCCGAGGTCCGTCGACGGGCCGTCGGCGATGATGTCGCCCTTGTGGACGATGTCACCCACGCGCACCAGCGGACGCTGGTTGATGCAGGTGTTCTGGTTCGAGCGCTGGAACTTCATCAGCCGGTAGATGTCGACGCCCGAGCGCGAGGTCTCGAGGTCCTCGGTGGCGCGCACGACGATACGGGTGGCGTCGACCTGGTCGATGACGCCCGCCCGCCGGGCGGCGATCGCCGCACCGGAATCGCGCGCCACGATCGGCTCCATGCCGGTGCCGACGAACGGCGCCTCGGCCCGCACGAGCGGCACGGCCTGACGCTGCATGTTCGAGCCCATGAGGGCGCGGTTGGCGTCGTCGTTCTCGAGGAACGGGATGAGCGCCGCAGCCACCGAGACGAGCTGCTTCGGCGACACGTCCATGTAGTCGACGCGGTCCGTCGTCACCATCATGACGTCACCGGCGTGACGGCAGATGACGAGTTCCTCGTCGATGCGGCCGTCGGGACCGATCTTGATGTTGGCCTGGGCGACGTGGTGCTTCGCCTCTTCCATCGCCGAGAGGTAGACCACGTCGTTGGAGACGATGGTGTCGCGCACCTTGCGGTACGGCGCCTCGATGAAGCCGTACTTGTTGACGCGCGCGAACGTCGCCAGCGAGTTGATCAGGCCGATGTTCGGGCCTTCCGGCGTCTCGATCGGGCAGATGCGGCCATAGTGCGTCGGGTGCACGTCGCGCACCTCGAAGCCGGCGCGCTCGCGGGTCAGACCGCCGGGGCCGAGCGCCGACAGGCGGCGCTTGTGCGTCACCTCGGAGAGCGGATTGGTCTGGTCCATGAACTGCGACAACTGCGAGGAGCCGAAGAATTCGCGCACCGCCGCCGCCGCCGGCTTGGCGTTGATCAGGTCCTGCGGCATCACGGTGTCGATCTCGACGGAGCTCATGCGCTCCTTGATCGCCCGCTCCATGCGCAGCAGTCCGACGCGGTACTGGTTCTCCATCAGCTCGCCGACCGAGCGCACGCGCCGGTTGCCGAGGTTGTCGATGTCGTCGATCTCACCGCGGCCGTCGCGCAGGTCGACGAGCGTGCGGATCACGGCGATGATGTCTTCGCGACGCAGCACACGGATGGTGTCCGGGCACTGCAGGTCGAGGCGCATGTTCATCTTCACCCGGCCGACGGCCGAGAGGTCGTAACGCTCCGGATCGAAGAACAGCGACTGGAACATCGCCTCCGCCGTGTCGATGGTCGGCGGCTCGCCCGGACGCATCACCCGGTAGATGTCGTAGAGCGCCTCTTCACGGCTGGCGTTCTTGTCGACCGCCAGCGTGTTGCGGACGTAGGCGCCGGTGTTGATGTGGTCGATGTCGAGGATCGGGATTTCCTCGAAGCCGGCGCCGACCAGCGAGGCGAGCAGCTTCTCGGTGATCTCGTCGCCGGCTTCGACGAAGATCTCGCCGGTGGCCGGATTGACGAGGTCCTCGGCGACATACTGGCCGACGAGGTCGAGGTCGGTGAGCTTCAGCGCCTTGAGGCCCTTGTCGGCGAGCTGGCGGCCGGTGCGGGCGGTCATCTTCCGGCCCGCTTCCAGCACCGTCTCGCCGGTGTCGGCGTCGATCAGATCGATGGTCGCCTTGATGCCGCGCATGCGGGTGACGTCGAACGGCATGCGCCAGCCGTCGCCGTCCCGCGTGTAGGGGATCATCTTGTAGAAGGTGTTGAGGATCTCCTCGCCGCCGAGGCCGAGGGCCATCATCAGCGACGTCACGGGGATCTTGCGGCGCCGGTCGATGCGGGCGTGCACGATGTCCTTGGCGTCGAACTCGATGTCGAGCCACGAGCCGCGGTAGGGAATGATCCGGCCGGCGAACAGCAGCTTGCCGGAGGAGTGCGTCTTGCCCTTATCGTGGTCGAAGAACACGCCCGGCGAGCGGTGCATCTGCGAGACGATGACGCGCTCGGTGCCGTTGACGATGAAGGTGCCGTTGTCGGTCATGAGCGGCATGTCGCCCATGTAGACGTCCTGCTCCTTGATGTCCTTGACGGACTTGGCGCCGGTGTCGTCGTCCACATCGAACACGATGAGCCGCAGCGTCACCTTCAGAGGCGCCGCGAACGTCATGCCGCGCTGGCGGCACTCGTCGACGTCGTACTTCGGGGCTTCGAACTCGTAGCGGACGAACTCGAGCAGCGCCGTGCCGGCGAAGTCGGAGATCGGGAACACCGACTTGAAGACCGACTGCAGGCCTTCGTCGGGACGGCCGTCCTTCGGCTCGTCGACAAGCAAGAACTGGTCGTAAGATGCCTTCTGAACCTCGATGAGGTTCGGCATGTCCGCCACTTCGCGGATCGAACCGAAGTATTTGCGGATCCGCTTGCGACCGTTGAACGTCTGCGCCTTCAGAGCCTGCGCCATTCGTCGCTCCTCGCTTCGCGGGCGGCCGCCGCCGGCGCCCGTCGGGACGCCGGGGGGCGCGCACCGTGCCGCCGACCTGTCTGTGGCCCCGCACCACCGTGGTGCCGCCGCTGCGGCGGACGGGGCCTACTCGCTCGCCGGATTGTCCACCGTGCTGCCCGTCACGGGCGGCAGGGGAGACCATCCGGAAGACTATCGCCGGGCTTTTCGGCCCGGCTCGACCAACCGTCGGACAATCGGTCCGGCGCGGCGATCATCTTTCCCGAGCCGCCGGCCGGAGCCGGCGGTCCAGGGGTGGGAGCGCGCCGGAGCGCGCCCCCGCCGGATCACTTCACGGTGACCTTGGCGCCCGCTTCCTCGAGCTTCTTCTTCAGCTCTTCGGCCTCGGACTTCGAAACGGCTTCCTTCACCGCCTTCGGAGCCGCCTCGACGAGGTCCTTGGCTTCCTTCAGGCCAAGGCCCGTGATCGCACGGACTTCCTTGATGACGTTGATCTTCTTGTCGCCGATTTCGGCGAGGATCACGTCGAACTCGGTCTGCTCCTCGACGGCCGGAGCGGCTTCGCCGCCACCGGCAGCCGCCGCGACCGCGACCGGAGCCGCGGCGGAGACGCCCCACTTCTCCTCGAGCATCTTGGAGAGCTCGGCGGCCTCCAGGACGGTGAGGTTCGAAAGCTCGTCAACGAGCTTGCTGAGATCGGCCATTGTCTTGTCTTCCTGTCGGTTCGTACCGTTGATCGGATCGGTGTCGGGAGACCGGCCTTATGCCGCCTCGTCCTTCTTGGCGTAGGCGGCGAGCACGCGCGCCACCTGTGCGCCGGGCGCCTGCAGGACGCCGGCAATCCGGGTCGCCGGCGTCTTGATCATGCCGACCAGGCGAGCGCGAAGCTCGTCCAGCGACGGCATGGTCGCGAGCGCCTTGACGCCGTCCGCATCGAGATTCGTCCGTCCGAGCGCCCCACCGAGAATGACGAGCTTGTCGTTCGTCTTGGCGAAGTCGACGGCCACCTTGGGGGCCGCGACCGGGTCGTTCGAATAGGCGATGACCGTCGGCCCGGTAAACAGGTCGGCGATGTGCTCGAGCGCGGTGCCTTGAAGGGCGAGCTTGGCCAGGCGGTTCTTCGCCACCTTCACGGACCCACCAGCCGCCTTCATCCGACCCCGAAGGGTCGACATCTGGGCGACGGTGAGGCCCTGATAGTGGGCCACGACCACCACGCCGGTGTTGTCGAACACCTCGTGGAGCGCCGTGACGAGCTCTCGCTTCTCCGCTCTTTCCACTTGCCTCACTCCGAATGGCGGCCGCCACGCGGCCGCCGCTTGCCTTGCCGGACGGCCCGCGGAAGATCCCGCGGGTCGGACGGCGCTCGGGAAGCCTGTCCCCTCGCGGGCGCCGGAGCGCCGCAAGGCAAAACGGTCTCGAACCAGAACGAAGCGGCACGACGCCGAAGCGCCATCCGCAGATCACGGTTCCGACCCGTCTCGTGCAGGCCCGTATGGCTTAGACCCGCGCTCGGAGGACCGGGCACGGGCACCTGCAGTCTCGGACAGGGGCGGGCCGGTCGGATGCTTGCGCCTCCGGCGGCCCTCGCCCGCCCCGGACACGTCCGCGGCGGGAATTCCTCATATAGGGCGCCAGTGCGGCGCCGCTCTGCCGCGGGCGAGCCCGCGACGACTGATCACACGTCCCGCGACGCCGGTCAGGCGCCGGTGATGCTCGCCGGATCGACGCGGACGCCGGGGCCCATCGTCGAGGACACGGCCACCTTCTGCAGGTAGGTGCCCTTGGCGCCGGCCGGCTTCGCCCTGACGACGGCGTCGGTGAGCGCCTTGATGTTGTCGGCCAGCGCCTCGGCGCCGAACGAGGCCTTGCCGATGCCGGCGTGGATGATGCCGGCCTTCTCGACGCGGAACTCGACGGCGCCGCCCTTGGCGTCGTTGACCGCGGTCTTCACGTCCATCGTCACCGTGCCGACCTTGGGGTTCGGCATCAGGCCGCGCGGACCGAGGATCTTGCCGAGCCGGCCGACGAGCGGCATCATGTCCGGCGTGGCGATGCAGCGATCGAAGTCGATCGTGCCGCCCTGAACCTTCTCGACGAGATCCTCGGCGCCGACGATGTCCGCACCGGCGGCGAGCGCCTCCGCGGCCTTTTCGCCGCGCGCGAACACCGCGACGCGCTGCGTCCGGCCGGTGCCGTTCGGCAGCACGCAGACGCCGCGCACCATCTGGTCGGCGTGACGCGGGTCGACGCCGAGATTGAGAGCGACCTCGACCGTCTCGTCGAACTTCGCGGTGGCGCGCTCCTTGACGAGCTTAAGCGCCTCGGCGAGCGGATAGAGCTTGTCGCGATCGATGCCTTCGCGAGAGGCGCGGACACGCTTCGGGAGGTTCGTCATCCCCGTCACTCCACCACCTCGAGGCCCATCGAGCGGGCCGAGCCTTCGATCATGCGCATCGCCGCGTCGACGTCGGACGCGTTGAGGTCCTTCATCTTCGCCTGGGCGATGGTGCGCACCTGCTCCTTCGACACCTGGCCGGCGAAGCCGCCCTTGCCCGGGGTCTTCGAGCCCGACGTGATCTTCGCGGCCAGCTTCAGGAAGTGGCTGACCGGCGCCGTCTTGATCTCGAACGTGAACGACTTGTCCGAGAAATAGGTGATCACCACCGGGCAGGGCTGGCCCTTCTCGAGGTCCTGCGTGCGAGCGTTGAACTCTTTGCAGAACATCATGATGTTGAGGCCGCGCTGGCCGAGCGCCGGGCCGATCGGCGGAGACGGGGTCGCCGACCCGGCCTTCACCTGCAGCTTGATGTAGCCATCGATCTTCTTCGCCATCAGTGTCTCCCGTTATGGTCGCCACGGCCGCTGCCGGGCGACGGGATCGGGCGGTGCGGCCTCAGGGCGTCGGCGATTGCCGCCCCCTGGCCTCCCGCCCCTCTCAATACCGACGATCCGCTGGCCGGCTCGCGCCGTTGCAGAACGTCGGGCGGGCCGGACGAGCCGTCCGGCACCCTTCTCGCGATCCGGTCAGACCTTCTCGACCTGTCCGTACTCGAGCTCGACCGGCGTCGGCCGCCCGAAGATCGACACGTCGACCTTCACGCGCGCCCGCTCCTCGTCCACCTCCGAAACGACGCCGCTGAAGGAGGCGAACGGGCCGTCGGACACGCGCACCTGCTCGCCGATCTCGAAGGTGATCGACGGCTTCGGCCGCTCCACGCCCTCCTGCACCTGGTGCAGGATGCGGCCGGCCTCCGCCTCGGAGATCGGCACGGGGCGGTTGTCGGAGCCCAGGAAGCCGGTCACCTTCGGAGTGTTCTTGATCAGGTGGTAGGCCTGATCGGTCATCTCCATCTTCACCAGCACGTAGCCGGGGAAGAACTTGCGCTCCGAATCGACCTTCCGGCCGCGCCGCACCTCCACGACCTTCTCCTTCGGAACGAGGATCTCCTCGAACAGATCCTGCAGGCCGGCCTGACCGGCCTTTTCGCGGATCGATTCGGCGACCTTGTTCTCGAAATTCGAGTAGGCGTGCACGATGTACCAGCGCTTCGCCATCGGTGTCAGTCTTCCTTCGCGAAGTCCGGTCAGCGGCCGAAGCCGAACAAGAAGGCGATCGCCCGGCTCATCGCCTGGTCCGCCAGGAAAAAGAACACGCAGGCGACAAACACCATGATGAACACCATGATGGTCGTGATGGCGGTCTCGCGGCGTGTGGGCCACGTGACCTTGCCGACCTCCGTGCGAACTTGCTGGAGGAACGCGACAGGGTTGGTTTTCGCCATCTCGTCGAGCCTGCTCGGTTTTGCGTCCGACGCCGGCCTTAGGGCCGACCTGCGGGCTCCGGAGCGCCACGTCATCGCTCGTTTTCGCCCACGACTAAACGGGCGCGCGACGAGTGGGCCGCACGCCCGACCGGAGCGCTCTATCTATTCGCGACGGGCGCCGAGCGCAAGCGCTTATATGGCTTCATAGTGCGACGAACGCACATCACGGTCCCGTGTGCGGACCGATGGCCACAGATCGCCATCCCGTGTGCGGACCCTTATCCGCAGATCGCGGGCAAGTTTATGGACCCGGGTCCGCAGATCGCCATCGGGTATGCGAAACCGCGTGTGCACACCGCGGTCGGGTGTGCGGACCGAAATCGTCGTCTTGCGCGCGCTTGGCAGGGGCGGGGGGACTCGAACCCACGGCCTGCGGTTTTGGAGACCGCCGCTCTACCAACTGAGCTACACCCCTAAAGCGGCGCGCGGGGCACTGCTTACTCCAGATCGCGGCGGTGGGCCAGAGGGTTTGGTGACCCTTTCGAACCGGATCGAACGACCGGCGAGCGCCGCCGCTCCGATTATTCTCCGCTGCGCGGCGCCGCCCACATCAGGGCGTGCGCCTTCCATCCGGCCAGTACGTCGGCGGGCGGCAGTTCGCCGTCCGGCCCGTCCCAGCGCCCGGCGAACACCACCGCGAGGTTCGAATCACCGCCCTCGAAGCAGATCGCCATGCCCGACATCCCCTCGGCGCCGGCGACGCAGCGCGCCTCGATCTCCGCCTGCGGCACGACGTCCGGGAAGGCATCGCCCACCCGATGCCCGAAGCTGTTGGCGATCGCCTTGCGCAGCACGGTGATGCGGTAGAGCGGCTCGCCTTCGCCGGTGTAGACCGCCTCGGCGACGCGCACGCCCTTCCGGTTGACGAGGGCGACCGCCGGCATCGCCATGCCTTCCGAGCCGGCCTGGAATGGCAGCGCCTCGAAGCGCTCCGACACCTTCGCTGCCTTGGCGAGGTCGAGGGTGGTGCCGATGGCGATCGGCCCCAGGCCCTCTTCCGTCAACACGACGTCGCCTGCGGCCCAGACCGGCAGGGTGCCGAGCCCGAGGGCAGCCAGCACGGCGGCCGCGAGAGCGACGGTGCCGCCGGACCGAAGCCGTCGCCTGTGGCTAGGCATCCAAGTTCCTCCCGCCGAGCTTCAAGTCGCCCTCGGTTCAGCGCTCGTCTTGATCGTGACCGGGGCAGGGCGTCGGGCTTTTCTGCCCTTCGCCGTGCTCCGCATCGCGGGTCTTGTTACTCGATGATCTGGGCAACGACGCCCGCGCCCACCGTCCGGCCGCCTTCGCGGATGGCGAAGCGAAGCTTCTCCTCCATCGCGATCGGCACGATCAGCGTCACCGTCAGTTCGACGTTGTCGCCCGGCATCACCATCTCGGTGCCTTCCGGCAGCGTGCACACACCCGTCACGTCCGTCGTGCGGAAGTAGAACTGCGGCCGGTAGTTCGTGAAGAACGGCGTGTGGCGACCGCCCTCCTCCTTCGTCAGGATGTAGGCTTCCGCCTTGAACTTCGTGTGCGGGTTCACCGAGCCCGGCTTGCAGAGAACCTGCCCGCGCTCGACGTCCTCGCGCTTCGTGCCGCGCAGGAGCGCGCCGATGTTGTCGCCCGCCTGGCCCTGGTCGAGCAGCTTGCGGAACATCTCGACGCCCGTGACGATCGTCTTCTGGGTGGCGCGGATGCCGATGATCTCGACTTCCTCGCCCACCTTGACGATGCCGCGCTCGACGCGACCCGTCACCACCGTGCCGCGACCCGAGATCGAGAACACGTCCTCGATCGGCATCAGGAACGGCTGGTCGATCGGACGCTCCGGCTGCGGGATGTAGGCGTCGACCTGCGTCATCAGCTCGAGGATCGCGTCCTCGCCGAGCACCGGGTCGCCGTCGTTCAGCGCCACCACCGCCGACCCCTTGACGATCGGGATGTCGTCGCCGGGGAAGTCGTAGGACGACAAGAGCTCGCGCACTTCCAGCTCGACGAGCTCGAGCAGCTCCGGATCGTCGACGAGGTCGCACTTGTTCAGGAACACGACGATCGCCGGCACGCCGACCTGGCGGGCGAGCAGGATGTGCTCGCGCGTCTGCGGCATCGGGCCGTCGGCGGCCGACACCACCAGGATCGCGCCGTCCATCTGCGCCGCACCCGTGATCATGTTCTTCACGTAGTCGGCGTGGCCCGGGCAGTCGACGTGGGCATAGTGCCGGTTCTTCGTCTCGTACTCGACGTGCGCCGTCGAGATCGTGATGCCGCGCGCCTTCTCTTCCGGCGCCGCGTCGATCTGGTCGTACGCCTTGAACGTCGCGCCGCCCGACTTCGCCAGGATCTTCGTGATCGCCGCCGTCAGCGACGTCTTGCCGTGATCGACATGGCCGATCGTCCCGATGTTGCAGTGCGGCTTCGTCCGCGCAAACTTCTCTTTCGCCATGGCTCGTGTCCCGCCGATTCTGTGGCAGCCGATAGGATGGCAGCCGACGAGGATCGAGAGCCGCGGCCGCGCGCGGCAAGTAGCCGTCGCCGGGCGGAAATGCAAGGCGGGTGAGTCGTCCGGCCGGTATTGCGATTGCTGGCGAACGCGTTCCGTCGACACCTCGGAGCCGAGCAGGACGGCGGCCGTTCGCGGCTATGAACCAGGGGCGCCTGGAGCGGGTGAGGGGAATCGAACCCCCGTCATCAGCTTGGAAGGCTGTTGCTCTACCATTGAGCTACACCCGCCCGCGCAGGGGCGCATCGACTGGACACAAGCCCGCGCTGGTGCGCCGGATCGGGCGCGGCGGTCGTCGGACGCGGCGTGGTGGAGGGGGTTGGATTCGAACCAACGTAGGCTGAGCCAACGGATTTACAGTCCGTCCCCTTTAACCACTCGGGCACCCCTCCGGCGCCGCGCGACGTCCCGCCTCCAGTGGGCGGACCGCACGTTCGAGGCGGCCGTAAAGGGCGCGGCCGCCGTCGCGGCGCGTGTTATGGCGGCGCGGTCCCGGGCTGTCAACGAGAGAGCGGATTTTCGCGCCGGGAGACGATCTCAGCGGCGAGCAGGCACTCGCCCTCGCTCAGCCGGCGAGCGGGTGCCCGCCCTCGTTCAGGCCGCGAGCAGGCGCTCGACCTCGCGCACGAGCTCGCGCAGGTGGAAGGGCTTCGACAGCACCTTGGCATCCTTCGGCGCGCGCGAGTCGGAGTTCAGCGCCACGGCGGCGAAGCCGGTGATGAACATCACCTTGAGGTCGGGATCGAGCCGGGTGGCGCGCCGCGCCAGCTCGATGCCGTCCATCTCCGGCATGACGATGTCGGTGAGCAGCAGCGTGAACGGCTCCTCGCGCAGCCGCTCGTAGGCCGACAGGCCGTTGTCGAAGGACACGACCTCATGGCCCGCCTTCTCGAGTGCCTTGGCGAGGAAGCGGCGCATGTCACCGTCGTCTTCCGCCAGGATGATGCGCGACATCACGATCGTGACCAGCCCCGAGAAATCTGCCCCAGCTCCCGGATGCGATCCCTCCGGAGGAAGGTCGGCATCCGCTGTGTGGGAACCGTTGTGGCGGGATGCGGGTAAAGATCGGGTGAAAGCACGGCGCCCGCGCATCGGCGTGGACAGCGGGGCATCGCCTGCGGCAACATGATGGGGGCGCGCGGCGGCGGCGCCAGGCGGGCCTCGACGGGAGCAGCCGGATGCGGCGCGGCGGCGATTTACCGACCATCCACCATGCCAGCCGATCGCCGCGGGCGCGCCCATGATGCGGATCATCGACGATTTCGTCCAGAAGCCGCCCTTCGAGGTGCAGCACCCGCCGTTGCAGCGGGTCCCCTTCATCTTCAACTCACCCCATTCCGGCCGCGACTATCCGCGCGCCTTCCTCGCTGCCGCGCGGCTCGACGCCGAGGCCATCCGCCGCTCGGAGGATTCCTTCGTCGACGAACTGTTCGCCGAGGTGGTGGCCGCCGGGGCGCCCTTGATGCGCGCCCACTTCCCGCGCGCCTATCTCGACGTCAACCGCGAGCCCTACGAGCTCGACCCGAAGATGTTCGCCGGCCGGCTGCCGGCCTTCGTCAACGCCCGTTCGGTGCGGGTGGCGGGCGGGCTCGGCACGATCGCCCGCGTCGTCGCCGATGGCGAGGAGATCTATGCGGCTCCGCTCGCTGTCGAAGAGGGGCTCGCCCGTATCGAGGCGATCTACAAGCCCTACCACGCGACGCTGCGCCGCCTCGTCACCACGACCCAGGCCCGGCATGGCGTCGCCGTCCTCGTCGACTGCCATTCGATGCCCTCGGCGACGCGGGGCCACGAGCCGCGCCCCCGGCCCGACGTCATCGTCGGGGATCGCTATGGCACGAGTTGCAGCGCCGAGCTCAGCGACAGCGCCGTGGCGATCCTCGCCGATCTCGGCTTCACGGTCGGGCGCAACCGCCCCTATGCCGGCGGGTTCATCACCGAAAGCTATGGGCGGCCGGCGCTCGGCATCCATGCGCTGCAGATCGAGGTGAACCGCGGGCTCTATATGGACGAGGCGCACTTCGAGCGGTCCGCGCAGTTCGCCGAGACCGCGCGCTCGCTCGGGGCCTTCGCCCGCCGGCTGATCGCCGACTTTACCGAGGGTGCCGCCCCGCGGATCGCAGCGGAGTAGGCGCCCATCGCCGAAGGCGTGTTGAAGGCAAAAAAAAGGCCGATCGCGAGGCGACCGGCCTAAGTCTAGGGAGGAAACGCCCAAGGAGGGCATCGAGGCGGCAAGGCCGCGTCGACCCGCAAAAATTACGCGGCGCGATGGCTCGGGTCAATCTGCGGATTCCGCATTGCACCCATGCACGGGATGGGACCATCTGCAGGTGGCCTGGTCGCCTCGGCTGGTCCGCGTGGGCGCAAGGACACCACGGAATCCCTGAAGTTTCGGCATCCGGACAAAAAAAGGCCGCTCGCGGAGGAGCGGCCTAAGTCTAGGGAGGAAACGCCCAAGGAGGGCACGGCAGGCCGAAGCCACGCCGCAGTGCACAAACTAGTGGTGCACCGCACAAATGTCAAGGGCCCTGCAATTGCCTGCTGTGAGTTCGGCAAAAGTTCCGCCATTGGAGTGCCGCGATCCCCTCGCGTTCTGCACACCGTCACCCGGCGCCCTCCGGCCTAGACGCCAACAAACCTGCGGCCTCGACACCAAGAAAAAGGGCCGCTCGCGAGGCGAACGGCCCAAGTCTAGGGAGGAAACGCCCAAGGAGGGCATGCGCGGCGAATGCAGGGCATCCAGCCGCGCCGGAAAATACTCGCATCGTGCCGGGAGGCGGTCAAGGCAAGGTGACGGGATTTCGGCAGACTTTGGTGATGCGATCGCATCATGGTCGACGCCGCGATCGCGCCCGGCGATCCATCGCCGTCGACAAGGCTTTGTCATGCCTGGATTTTCAGGTGATCCGCGCTGAGGCTCCCACCCCGGCGCCGGACTGCGCATAGCAGCCATGCACCAGTGTCATGCGTCGGCCCCGGCGCCCGCTTTGGCGCCTGCACCGCGCTCCCCGCTCTGGCCCCGCTCCGCAAAAACGACGAAGGGCGGCACACCGTGCCGCCCTCGCCGTTCGTCATGACCGGCGGTCCTGCGACCGCCGCGAGCAGGATCGGTCAGTAGATGCCCTTGCAGACCTGCTGGTTGTAGTAGGGGCTGTAGTGGCACTTCACGGCCGGAGCCGGATAGACGTAGGTCGGCTGCGCCGCCGCCGCACCGATCGCCACGCCCGCCGCGGCGCCCACGGCCGCACCCGCCGCGACACCGCCCCAGCCCCAGCCGCCGCCGTGATAGCCCCAGCCGCCACCGTGCCAGCCGCCGCCGTGCCAGCCGCCGCCATGCCAGCCACCACCGTGCGCCACCCACGGGTCGATGAACACCGCGGTCGGGCCGGCCGTCTCGGGCAGCGTCCCTTCCAGGACAGTGATCGTATAGGCGAGCGAGGTCGGCGAGACCGCCTTCACGTCCTCGATCTCGATGACGATCGGCATGCCGTTGTCGGTGATGAAGGACACCGCCGCGTTCGGCGGATCGGCCTTGAAGCCGTCCTTCTCGGCGCCCCACAGCTTGACGAAATGGTCCTGGTTGATGTGGCCGACCATGCGCTGCGGCCGGTCGGAGAAGAAGGTCGTCGCCGGCGCGACACCGTCGAGCGTCATCGTCTTGCCGTCGAACGCCATGCTCGCGGCCTGCTGTACGAACATCAGCTGGATCGGCGGGCCACCCTGCGGGGGGGCGTTCGCCGGCGGGGCGGCGTCCTGCGCGAGCGCCGCGGCGCCCGAGGCGAGCAGCCCGCCGGCCGTCAGCAGAGCAACGAATTTCATGTCATGTCTCCCGGTGAATTCGGTGTCCGCCCGGAGCAACCGCACCGGCCCCGCGGCGTCGAGCCGTATGGCGCCGTTTCTCCCGCGCCGCGGCCAGACTACGTCTTCGCCCCGAAAACGCCAAGCGAAGGCGGCGCGGACGCAAGCCTCGCGCAAGCTTCACGCGATCCGGAACCGCTCGTGCAGGCTGCCGCCGGAGGCGGCGAGGTCGGCGAGCAGGGCCGGCGGACGGAAGCGCTCGCCATGGCGCTCGGCGAGCTCGTCGCAGATCGCCGCGAACCGGCCGGCGCCCTGCCCGTCGACATAGCTCGCCGTGCCGCCGGTGAAGGCGGGGAAGCCGAAGCCGAGGATGGAACCGACATCCGCCTCGCGCGCGTCGGCGACGATCCCCGCTTCGAGCGCCCGCACCGTCTCCAGCGACTGCACCACCAGGAACCGCCGCTTCAGTCCATCGGTGCGGATCGCCTCCGCCGGGCGCGGCCGGCCGACGATGCCGGCGAGACCGGGCCACAACGCCTTGCGGTCGCCGGCCGGGTAGTCGTAGAAGCCCGCCCCGCCCTTGCGGCCGATCCGGCCGCGCTCGGGAACGAGGGCCGATAGCACGCGCGCCACGGGATCGTCCGTGAGGGTCGCACCCGCGAGCGCCGCCTCCGTCACCCGCCAGGCGACGTCGAGGCCGATCTCGTCGGCGAGCGCCAGTGGTCCGGTCGGCATGCCAGCGAGCCGGCCGACGGTCTCCACCATCGCCGGCGGCACGCCCTCCGTCAGCATCCGCACCCCCTCGCCCACATAGGCGGCGACGACGCGCGAGACATAGAAGCCGCGGCCGTCGGCGACGACGATCGGCGTCTTGGCGAGGCGACCGACGACGTCGAGGGCGAGCGCCAGGGCTTCGTCGCCGGTCCGCCCTCCGCGGATCACCTCGACGAGCCGCATGCGGTCGACAGGCGAGAAGAAGTGCAGGCCGAGGAAGCGCTCGGGCCCCCGGACGGCGTCGGCGAGCCCGGCGAGCGGCATGGCGGAGGTGTTGGTGGCGATCACCGCCACGTCCGTGACCACCGCCGACACCGCGGCGAGCACGGCGCGCTTCGTCGCCGCGTCCTCCGATACCGCCTCGATCACCAGCCCCGCCTCGGCGAGCGCGGTGATGCCGTCGCCCGCCGTCAGACGCAGCACCGCCGCCTCCGCCGCGGCGCCCGCCAGGCCGCGGGTGCGGGCGCGCGCGGCGAGGCCCGCCACCGCCGCATCGCGGCCGCGCTCCGCCGTCGGTCCGTCGCGGTCGACGAGCACCACCTCGAAGCCGGCGAGCGCCAGCGCGGCGGCGATCGCCGAACCCATGAAGCCCGCCCCGACGACGCCGACCATGCGCGGCAGCCGCTCCGCCACGCCCGCGGGCCGGCGGACGAGGCGGTCGAGGGTGCGCTTGGCGGTGAACAGCGTGGCGATCATCGCGCCCGCCTCCGGCCCGGCGAGCACCTCGGCGAACAGCCGGGATTCGACGGCGAGCGCCCGGTCCATCGGCAGCTGCAGACCCTCGAAGGCGGCCCGCAGCAGGAGCCGCACGGACGGGAAATTGTCCGCCGTCTCCTGGCGGTAGCGGGCGATCGCCACCGGCCAGAAGCGGCTGCCGGCGGGCGTGTAGGGCCCGCCACCCGGCGGCCGGAAGCCAGAGCGATCCCAGGGCTTTACGGTCGCCACGCCGGCGGCGATCATCGCCCGCGCCGCGTCGACGAGGCGGTCGCGCGGCACGGTGCGGTCGACGAGGCCGAGCGCCACCGCCTCCGCCATGCCGTGCTCGCGGCCGCCGGTGAGGAGCGTCAACGCCCGCTCCGGGTCGAGCATCCGCATCACCCGTTGCGTGCCGCCGGCACCGGGAAACAGTCCGACCTTCACCTCCGGCAGGCCGAGCCGGGTGGCCTCGTCGTCGGCGCCGATGCGGCCGTGGGCGGCGAGCGCCAGCTCCATCGCCCCGCCGAGGCAGCGGCCGGCGACAGCGACGACCCAGGGCTTGCCGCACGTCTCGATGCGCCGGTAGAGCACCGACAGCCGCCGTGAGCGCGCGAGCAGCGTCGTCGCCGCGGCGACCAGATCGTCGGGCGCGGCCGCGCGGTAGTCGGCGACCAGCCGCTCGATCAGCGCGAGGTCGGCACCACCGGAGAACTCGGCCTTGGCCGAGACGACGACGACGCCGGCAATCGTGGCATCCTCGACGACCCGCGCCAGCACCGCCTCGAGCTCGTCGATCGCCCGCTCGGTGATGACGTTCATCGAGCGACCGGACGTGTCCCAGGCCAGCACCGCGATGCCGTCGTCGCCGACGGCGAAGCGGAAGTCCGTCAGGTCCAGCGCGGGGGGCGGCGGCATCGGGCTCTCAGACCCGTTCGATCAGCGTGGCGGTGCCCATGCCGGCGCCGATGCACATGGCGATGAGCCCGCAGGCGAGGTCGCGCCGCTCCAGTTCATCGAGGAGGGTGCCGAGCAGCATCGCGCCCGTGGCACCGAGCGGGTGGCCCATGGCGATCGCCCCGCCGTTGACGTTCACCTCCGCCGGGTCGAGGTCGAAGGCCTGCACGGTGCGCAGCACCACCGCCGAGAACGCCTCGTTGATCTCGAACAGGTCGACGTCGGCGAGGGAGGCGCGGGCGCGCTTCAGGAGCTTGTCGGTGGCATCGACCGGGCCGGTCAGCATCAGCGCCGGGTCGGAGCCCGTGGAGACAAATGCGCGGATGCGCGCCCGTGGCGTCAGCCCCGCCGCTTCCCCCGCCTCCGCAGAACCGATCAGCACGGCGCTCGCGCCGTCGACGATGCCGGACGAGTTGCCGGCATGGTGGACGTGCCGCACCGCCTCGATCTCCGGGTGCGCGGCGATCGCCACCGCGTCGAAGCCCGCCTGCTCGCCCAGCGCCCGGAACGACGGTTCCAGCGCCGCCAGCGCCTGCAGGTCGGTGCCCGGGCGCATGTGCTCGTCGCGCGACAGGAGCGGAATGCCGAGGCCGTCGCAGACCGGCACCACCGAGCGGGCGAAGCGCCCCGCGGCCCACGCCTGCGCGGCGCGCTTCTGGCTCTCGACGGCATAGGCGTCGACGTCGGCACGCGAGAAACCGTACTTCGTCGCAATGAGGTCAGCGGCGACACCCTGCGGCAGGAAATGGGACGGAAGCGCCACCAGCGGGTCGACCGGCCAGGCGCCGCCGGAGGCGCCGATGCCGACGCGGCTCATCGATTCGACCCCGCCGGCGACAACGAGTTCATGCTGGCCGCTCATCACGACGGCCGCCGCCATGTTCACCGCCTCGAGGCCGGAGGCGCAGAAACGGTTGATCTGGACACCGGCGACGCGGCGGTCCCAGCCGGCGGCGAAGACGGCGGCGCGGGCGATGTCGCCGCCCGCCTCCCCGACCGGGTCGACGCAGCCGAGCACGACGTCGTCGACCAGCGCCGTGTCGAGGTCGTTGCGCTCGCGCAGCGCCGTCAGGACGGCGGCCGCCAGCCGCACCGTCGAGACCTCGTGGAGGGCGCCGTCGGGCTTGCCGCGCCCGCGCGGCGTGCGCACATGGTCGTAGACGAAAGCCTCCGGCATCGACGCGACGCTCCCGTTACCCTCAGGCCCATCATCACGCTCAATGCGGCCGTTGTGGGGGGTCGCCGCCGATGCCCGCCGGGCGTGCCTCAGCCGCCGCCGGCACCCTCGCGCTCGCGCAGCATGCCCGACACCACCGCGACCGTGCGCTTGAGGTCGTCGAGCGCCTGCTCGATGTCGCGCTTCTGGTGCTCCAGCACGGCGATCTGCTCGTTGAAGCGGTCCACCGCGACGCGCATCTGCGACACCTGCCCGTGGCGGAAGTCGTAGAGATCGAGCATTTCGCGGATCTGCGACAGCGAAAACCCGACGCGCTTGCCCATCAGCACCAGCTTCAGCCGGCCGCGGTCGCGACGGGTGTAGACGCGTGCCGCACCCTCCCGGCGCGGATTGACGAGGCCCTTGTCCTCGTAGAACCGCAGCGTGCGCAGCGTCACGTCGAACTCCCGCGCGAGCTCGCCGATGGTGTAGGTCGCCGGCACCGCGACGCGCCCGTCGGGCTCGTCACGGCCGTCCACCATCGGGATATCGAGCTCGTCCATGCTGCGCCTTTCAGCCCCCTCGCCAGCCGAGAGCTACCTGCACGTGACGTAAGGGTCAATGCGCGCTGCAACATCGCGCACGGCATAAGCCGACCGTTAACCCGTCAGTAACCATGAGGGCCGATCAATGGGGGCGGATCAGTCGGGCGGCGGCGATCCGACGCCTGGCGCGCATCTCGAGGGGCGGGAATGACCTACGACGACGACAGCGAGTGGCGCCGCGACGATCGCCCCTCCTGGCGGCGCGAGGCTCTGCAGTCCGGGGATGCGGCGCGCGCTGCAGCCGCGCGCCCGGCCCTTGCCCCCTCCCCGTCCCGCACATTTCGCGCCGACGCCACCCGTAGCGAGGCGCTACGCGTGGACGCGGCCCGCGGCACTCCGGCGCGCGCCTACGCTCCGCGTCCGGCCTCCGTCCCACACGCCGCCGTCACGCATCAAGAGGCAGCCCCCCTCGACGACATCGCCTCGATGGTCGACCACATCATCACCCAGCTCGACGCCGTGGAACGCACCCGCCGCACCGACGCTGCCCCCCGCCCCATCGAGCGACGCCCAGAGCGGGCACCGGCGCGGCCCGTCCCGGCCGACGGGCCGGCACCTGCGGCCGGTCGGCCGTTCACCGAGGCGCTCCGCCAGAGCCAGCGCGAGAAGACCCGGTCCGAGGCCCACCCGACCGATCGGGGCGAGCAGCCCCCGGCGCAGAACTTCGGGCGGACGGAAGCGCGTCCCGGCGCACGGCAACCGGAGCGACCACCCGCCCCGATCGCCGACGACATCGACCGTCATTTCCGGTCCCTCGCCGAGCGCGTCGACGCGCTGCGCCAGCGAACCGACGACCGCATCGCGGCGGTGCGCGACGACGTCGCCCGGCTCTCGGAGGCCGTGCTCGCCCGGCCGGTGGCGAGCCTCGCCGACGACGACCGCGCCGCCCTCGACGCCCTCGCGAGCCGCCTCGATCGCGCCGATGCCTTCGGCCCGGAGACACTCGACCGCCTCGACGCGATGCAGGATCATCTCGCCGCGCTGCATGAGGCGGTGGCGGCGCGGCCCCTCGCGAGCCTCGACGCCCGCGACCGCGCGGCGCTGGACGATCTCGTCGTCCGCGTCGAGCGGGCGAGCCGCGCCGGTCCGCTGGCACTCGACCGGCTCGACGCCGTGCAGGGCGACCTGACGGCGCTCGGCCGCGCCGTCGTCGACCTCGACCTCGACCGCCGGATCTATGCGATTGAGGCCGGCCAGGACGCCATGCTGGAACGGCTCGGCGACGTCGCTGCGCCCGCCCGCGCCGATCCGGGCATCGACGCTCTGCGGCGGCGCATCGACTGGATCGCCGAGCGGCTCGAATCAGCCCCCGCCCCCGCCCCCGACGCCGTCGCCGCCCTCGATACGCGTCTCGCCCGGCTCGCCGGCGATGTGCGGCGGCTCGCCGACGCACCGGCGCGCACCGGCGCAGACAACGGCCTCGGCCGCGACGTCGCCGCCATGCGGGCGGAGCTTTCCGAGCTCACTCGCGGCGGCATCGTCGCGCAGTTCGACGAGATCGGCTCGTCCCTCGCCCGGCTCGCCGGCGAGGTGAAGACGGCCGCACGCTCCGCCGGCGCCGAGACGATGCCGGTCGTCGCCGACCTCGTGCGGCGGATCGAGAAGCTCGACCGCCGGCTCGACGGCCTCAGCGTCGGCGACCGCGAGGACCGCCTGCACGGCATCGAGCGCGCCGTCGCCGCCCTCGACCGTCGCCTCGCCGAGGCGCGCCCGCCGGCCCCGCGCGCCGCGCCGGCCGACGTGTCGGGTGCGGTCGAGCCCCGGCCACGTGCGGACACGGCGTTGCCGGTCCGGGCCGTGGCCGCGCCGACCGCCACCGCACAGGCCCCGCTGCCGCTCGCCATCACCGAGGAACCCGAGACCGCCGCCGAGACCGCGCCACCGACGCGGACGAGCCGCCTCATCGCCGCCGCGCGCCGCGCCGTCGAGCACCCGATCCTGCGGCGTGGCCATGAGACCCCGGGGGACGCCACGCCGGCAGCCTTGCCGGGCGCCGCTGCAGGCCCCATCCCGCCGGCCGACGCAGCGGTCGCCGCCCGTTCGTCCGCCGCCCGATCGCTCGACGCCCGTTCATCCGCCACCCGTTCATCCGACACCCGCCCGTCCGACCTTCCGGTCGTCGAGCTGGCGCGGCGGCGCGCGCAGGCGCCGGAGCCGGAGTTCCACACCGCCGACACGACGGCACCGTTCGACACCGAAGCGGCCAGCGGTCCCGCCGGCCTCGGGGCGCGCCGGCTGCTGCTGCTCGCCGCTGCCGTGGTCGGCCTGATCGGCGGCGCCTATGGCTTCGCCTCCGAGCCGCTGCGGGCGCTCATCCTCACCTTGTCCGGCAGCGAGACGACGAGCACCCTCGCCGGCGGCGTGCCGACCCTGCTCGACCCGCACACCACCGGCTCGATCGCGCGGGCTCCCGACACGACGCCGCCGGCCTCGGCCTTCAGTGTGGCGCGAGCCCCGGCCCCCGGAGCCGCCATCCTTCCTGCTACCCTTCCCGCCACCCTCGGCTCGCCGGGCCTGCGCGAGGCGGCCGCCGGCGGTGACCCGCGCGCCGCCCTCGAGGTGGCGATCGCCCTTCTCGACGGCACCGGCGTGACGCGCGATCCCGCCGCTGCCGTGCCGTGGCTGACGCTCGCCGCCGATTCCGGCCTTGCCCCGGCCGAGTTCCGGCTCGGCACGCTCTATGAGCGCGGCATCGGCGTGGCGCGCAGCCGCGACACCGCCAAGGCCTGGTACGATCGCGCCGCCGGTCGCGGCCACGTCAAGGCCATGCACAATCTCGCCGTCCTGCTCTCGGAAGCCGGCGAGGGCCGCGATCTCGTCCGCGCCGTCGGTTGGTTCGAGAAGGCGGCGCGGCATGGCCTCGTCGACAGCCAGTTCAACCTCGCCGTCCTCTATGTGCGCGGCCTCGGCGTCGCTGCCGACCCGGCCGCCGCCTATCGCTGGTTCGCCCTCGCCGCCCGCCAGGGTGACCAGGAGGCGGCGGTACGGCGGGACGAAGTCGGCAAGGAGCTCGCCCCGGCCGATCGCGGCGCCGCCGATCTCGCCATCGCCGGCTGGACGCCGCTGCCGTCCGACACGCTCGCCAATGACGGCCCGCCGTTACCGCAGCAATGGACGGGTGTCTCGGCGGCGGCGACGCGCAGCTGAGGCGAGCACCTCGCTCGGGGGCGGTGAACGTCAGTCGGGGCCACCGCAGCCGGGCGCCTCAGAAGGCGCGGCGCCGACCCTCGGCTTCGAGCATTTCCGTCGTCTCGGCCTTCGCGGACGGCAGGCCGAACAGGTAGCCCTGCCCCTCGACGCAGCCGAGCGCGAGCAGCGCGCGGCGCTCTTCCTCGCGCTCGATGCCCTCGGCGATGACGCGCTTGCCGAGATCCTTGCCAAGCGCGATCAGCGCCCGCACGATCGCCTCGTCCTCCGGCTGCGTGTCGATGCGCTCGATGAACGTTCTGTCGATCTTGATCAGGCTCACCGCCAGCCGCCGCAGGTGCACCAGAGAGCCGAAACCGGTGCCGAAGTCGTCGAGCGCCACCTTCACCCCGAGCGCGTCGAGCTTGGCGATGGTGTCGCGGATCTCACGCCCCTCGAACTGCAGGAAGACGGTCTCCGTCACTTCCACCTGGAAACGGTCGAAGGGGATCGCCTTGCGCTGCAGCACCTCCGCCACCTGCTCGTGAAAGGCCCCGCGCATCAGCTCGATGGCCGTGACGTTGACGGCGACGCTGCCGAACGGCAGCCCGGCGTCGAGCCAGTCGCGAATGTCGTCGGTCACCTTCTCGAGCACGCGCGTGGCGATCGCCGAGCCGAGGAAGCCGTCGGAGAGCGCCGAGCCGAACTCGGCCGGGAAGACCAGCCCGCTGGTGCCGGTGCGCCAGCGCACCAGTGCCTCGAGACCGATCACCGCCCCCGTCTCGAGATGCACCTTGGGCTGGTAGTAGGGGAAGATCTCGTTGCGGGCGAGGGCGCCGCGGATCGCCTCGTGAATGCGGAAGCGCGTGTCGGCGCCGCGCCGCATCTCCTCGTCATAGACGAGGCCGATGCGCCGGCCCGTCGTCTTCGCCCGCGCCAGCGCCGCCTGGGCGCTGTCCAGCATTTCCCCGACGCCGTGGGCGTGGTCGGGGAACAGCGCGCCGCCGACGCTGGCGCGCACGGCCACCTCACTGCCGCGGATCGGCACCGGCTGCTCGACCGCCTTCAGCAACTGGCGTGACAGCGCCACCAGCGACGCCGCCCCCTCCGGATCGCGCACCAGCACGGCGAACTCGTCGCCGCCGGTGCGCGCCACCTCGTCCATCGGGCCGACGGCGCGCCGCAGCCGGCCGGCGATGACGTGCAGGAGAACGTCGCCGGTCTCGTGGCCGAGCGAGGTATTGATCTCCTTGAAGTAGTCGAGATCGAGCACCAGCACGCCGACCTTCGTGCGGTTGGAGCGGGCAAGCTCCAGCGCCCGCTCGAGCGCTTCCTCGAACAGCCGCCGGTTCGGCAGCCGGGTGAGGAAATCCTGATTGGCGAGCCGCCAGGTGCGATCCTCGAACTGGCGCCGTTCCGTCACGTCCTGGGCGATGCCGACGAGGCGGCGCGGCGCCTCGCCACGCTCCGGCGCCTCCACCCGCAGCCGCACCAGCCGCAGCTGCCCCTGGCCGGTGATCAACGCCGCCTCGAGGTCGAACGGCTTGCCGATCGCGAGCGTCTCGTCGACGGCGGCCCGAAGCTTCACCCGACTCTCCTCGGAGAAGGCGTCGAGCAGCCCGTCGAGCCCGGCCGGCGACTGACCGGACCAGTCGAGCAGCTTGAACATCTCCTCCGACCATTCGACCGGCCGGCCGTCGGCCTCATAGACGAAGCTCCCGATGTGGGCGATCGATTCGACCTGGGCGCTCAGCCGACCGTGATAGTCGTCCGGCTCCTCGCCGGCGCCGCCCCGCGCCTCCCGACCATCGAGGATCGCCGCCGCCAGCGGCGAAAAGCGCGACAGCGCCGCGTACGCTTCGCCGGCATCGCCGCCCGCCGGGAGATGCACCGCGAGCACGATATCGGGTGCGCCGGACGCCGCGACGCGCACGCCGACGACGGCGCTGCCGGACGGATCGTGAAGCACGCTCCGGTCATCGGCGGCGACACGACGGTGCAGCAGCGCGCCCTCCGGCGGCACGACGCCGTATGCGGCGAGAGGCTCGGCGCGGGAACTCTCGGAGATCCAGGCGGCCGACGCACCCGTCGTCGCTGCGACGAGGCGCACCAGCGCCGACAATGGCGTGTCCTGCGACCGTGCGGCGGCGGGCGACGCGGTGTCCCTGTCGATCGGGGTCTCCGGGCCTCGACCCCTGGCGTCGTAGCGTGCAGCCACCGCTTGCCTTCCCTGCCCCGCACCGGCCACCTTCGCGGCGGCTCGGACCGGGCCGCCCACCACGGGGCACCCGGCTTGCTCAGAACTTGCGCTTGGTCAGACGCTCGTTCAAGACCTCGATCGCCGCCAGCGCCTCGAGCTGGACGCCGCTCGCCTTCACCGCATCGAAAATCTGCCGCGCCTCCTCGAACTGGCCGAGGTTGTAGTGGGCATAGCCGCGCAGCATCAGGAGATCGTAGGTGAGCGGCCGCATCTGCGAGAGCGAGGTCATCGCCAGCACCACCTCCGTCCAGCGACCATCGCGGGAGGCCGCCAGCGCCCGCTGGATCAGGATCTCCGCGCCGAGCTCGGACTTGCGGGTGAGGCTGAGTGCCGTGCGCGACGACGAAACCGCCGCCTGGTCGGTGAGGCCGAGCCGCAGGTAGGCGAGCGAGCGCCCATAGGTCGCTTGCTGCGCGGTCTCGCTCGCGGGTGGCGCCGCCAGGGCGCGGTCGAAGGCGGTGGCGGCCTCGTTGGGGCGGTCGAGCTCCATCAGGCACCAGCCACGCGCCAGCGCATCGGCAGGCGACAGCCCGCCCGTGCGCATGCCGGCGTCGGTGCGGGCGACGCAGGCGGCATACTGTCCGGCCCCTGCCGCGGCCGCCACCGTCGCGCTCGGGGCCGTGGCGGACCCAGCCGCCGGCGCGGTATCGACGAGGATCATGTCCATCGCGCTGGTTGCGGCGGGCGCAGCCGTGGTCGACCCGACCGTGGCGCGCGGCGAAAGGCTCGCGGCGGCCGGGGCAGCCGTCGTCGCGGGCCGAGGCGCGGCGCTGGCGGCTGGCGCCGTCAAACCCGCCTGCTGCTGCAGTCGCAGCGCCGCCGTGCCGCCGCCGAGCACCATCTGCGGCAGGCGGGGATAGCGCGTGCCCCAGATCTCCAGCGCCTGGCGCAGGCCGGGGCGGTCATTGAGCCGCTGCAGCGACAGCATGAGGCCGAAGGCGGCCACCTCCGACGGCTCCCAGGCGAGCGAGGTCTGGAACCAGGCGACGGCGGTCGGCGCCTGTCCGGTATTGAAGGCGTACCAGCCGAGCGCCTGCGCACCGAGCGGCGAGCGCTCCTCGGTGACGACGGGGGCGAAGCGGTCGACGACGGCCTGGTCGACCTCGGCCGTCTCCGAGGTCAAAAGGGCGGTCGCCAGAGTGATGTAGGCGACGAGGTTGTCGATGCCGGCATTGCGCCATTCATAGGCGATCGGCTCGGCCCCGGCGTCGCGCCCGACTGCCCGCATCGCCAGCACGTAGCCTTCCGCCGCCTTGGCGCTGCCGCCGCGCTGCAAGGCGAGGCTGAACCAGCGGATCGCCGTCGCCGGATCCCCCTGCCGATAGGCGTAGAAGCCGAGCAGGATGGCGTCGTCCGCGCCCGTCCCGGACTGCGCCGCCCGGTCGAGCACGGCGAGGTCCTCCGCCGGCACGGTGAGGGTCGGGTCCTCGTTGGCGGCGCCGACGCTGCGGCGGATGAGGTTGAGGCGGATCTGGGCGAACTCGTCGTCGTCGCCATCCTGCTGCCGCGCGTAGCGGAACAGAGACGTCACCATGTCGACCGGCAGCAGCGCGCTCGCCTTGTCCATGGTGGAGAGCCGCTCCTTCTCGTTGGTGCAGTTCTCGAGGATGTAGACGTAGACGTCGCGGGCCCGGTCCATGCGGCCGCTGCCGGCGAACGCCTCGGCGACCCGCCACAACACGTCGATGTTGGCGCAGGTGAGCACCGACGGGTCGTCGGTGGCGATCGCCAACACGGCATTCCACTGCTTCGAATCGGAGGCGTTGACGAGCCGGATGCGCGCCTCCGCCTGCTTCAGGCGGGCGAGGAGGTCCGCCGGCGGCACCCAGGTCGGCTCGGCGAGTTGCCGGCGCGAGATCTCGGCGCGCAGTTCGGCGAAGCGGCCGGCGGTGTAGAGGTCCCAGAACGGCTGCACGTCGCTCGGTCCCGGCGCCTTCGGATCGAAGAGGTCGGTCGGCGGCTCCCAGCTCGGATAGAGCGTCTTCAGGCGGCGGATCTCGGCCTCGAGGCGGTCGAGATCGCCCTCGCGGGCGAAGTAGCGCAGCGCCTCCTCGTCCACCAGCGGAACGGCGGGGGCGGCCGTGTCCTGCCCGTTGGCGGACGCGGGGCCGCCAACGGGCGGCGGCGTGCCCGGGCCGGCCTCGAGGGTCGCGCGCGGGACGACGGCGCCACCGACGGGCGCGGCGGGATCACTCGTCTGGCCGACGGCCGCGACGACGACGAGGGCAAGCACGAGGGCGGCGGTGCCGAACCTTACAAGCATCGCGAGTACCGTCGGGCTACGACGGTCATCGCGAGAAGGTGCAGCGTCGAGGCATAGTAGGACGTCGGCTGAAACCGCCTGAGATCATCCGGGATCGCCCGGCCGGCGAGTGCGCACGCCAGTATCGCGGTCTGCATCCGATATCCAGGCTCCCCGAGTGTCTCGATGACCCTTCCCGTCTCGACGTCGACGATCGTCGGCCGGTCGTCGCCGTCGCGCGTCCAGGCGCGGAAGAAGGGCTCGAGCAGTTCCCTCTCCGTCTGCCCCGCCCACAACAGGTAAAGAGGTATCCTTAAGGAGTTGTAACCAAAGGTGGGCGGGAAGCCTTCGGCCGGCTCCGGCGGCCGGCCCGCCGGGGCCGAGATCCAGTCGGTCGGCAGCTCGGAGGTGCCGAAGCGTGCCTGTACGACGAGTTGCAGGCCGGTCTGATAGAGGCCGTCCCAGTCGAAGCCCGGCGCCAGGCCGCGCATGACCGGCAGCGACTCGAACACCCAGTAGGACAGGTTGAGGACCGGCCCGTCGGGGCGCTCGCCAGCGGCAAAGCCGGTGGCGCCCGGCAGCATGATCGGTCGCGATCCGTCGTTGCGGATCGTCACGGTGCCGATGGCGCGGGCGATGCGGCGCGCCGCATCGAGATAGACCGGCATGCCCCAGCGCTCGCCGGCCAGCGCCAGGGCCCAGGCGATCAGGAGATCGCCGTCGGTGGCGTTGTTGATGTCGGTGACGTGCGGATCGGCGCGCGGGTCCCACTTCCAGGCGGCGAGGCCGTCGTCGCGGATGAGGAGTTCGGTCAGCGTGAACGTCCAGATCTGCTCGAAGGCGGCGCGGTCGTTGGCATAGTAGGCGAGCAGCAGCCCGTAGCCCTGGCCCTCGCTGTGGCTGATGTCGCCATTGGCGGTGTCGATGATGCGGCCGCTCGGATCGAGGAAACGCGTCTTGTAGGCATGCCAGACGTCGGCCGGCAGCACGAAGTCGACGACCGGCGAGGACTGCGCCCGCGCCGGGCCGGCGGCGGCGACGTGAACGAGGATGAGCGCCGCGCAGAGCGCGATGCCGCGGAAGACCTGCGAGAGGGTCATGCGTTGTTCTCCCGTCCGATCTGACGGATCAGCACCCAAGAGACGATCCCCAAGCTGCCGCTCGAGAGCATCAGCGCGAGCGCATATTCCAGCACGTTGATCGAGAACCAGTTGGCCGCGATGAGGCGCGCGTTCTGGAAGGAGAACGGCACCGTCTGCACATGGTAGCGCTCGCCGGGGAAGAAGTCCTGTACGAGGCCGGTGGTCTCCTGATAGGCGGCGACGGAACCGTCCATCGTGAACCAGGTTTGCGGGGCCGTGATGCCCTCCACGCCGGAAGCGAGCAATGGTCCAGACGGCGCCGTCACGACGGTCCAGGTGGTAACGGTGGTGCCCGGTCCCTGCGCCTGCGCGAGCACCACGGTGGTGCGGGGCGCCAGCCGGACGGTTCGATTTTCCGCTTCGGCGAGATGCAGCATGTCGAGGGTCAGGCCGAAGCTCTCCCGTAGCCAGTCGGTGACCCGCTGCACCACGTCGCTGAAGCCGGTGCCGCCGACGCCGGAGCGCCAGCGCTCGTAGACCTCGCTGGCCGGGCCGGCAGCATCGGGCGGGGGCTGGCCCGCCCCGTCGGCGGCCGTCGGTGCGGGCGCGTCGGGCTCGATGCCGAGCCTGAGGGCGCGCAGGCGCGCGAGCACGGATTCGTATTCGTCGGAGGTGGCGGCCGCCGCACTCGGGGTGCCACCGAGGGTCGCGGGCGTCGCCCATGCCGCCCGCACGACGCTGGTCAGGCCGGCGGCATCGAGGATCTGCGGGTCGAGGTCGGGAGCGGCGCCGACGATCACCGCCGACTGTCCTTCGAGCTCGACGGCATTGGAGAGGAAGCGGGTCGGCAGCGGCACGCCGGTCGACACCGACAGCCGCGCGAGCAGCGTCGCGGCGGCGCCGATCGAGGACGGTCCCTCGCCGGCGAGGTAGACCGGGATCGGCGGGCCGCCGCCATCGCCACCGTCGCGATAGGGGAACGCGCCGGCGGCGAAGGCGGCGAGATTGGGGAGTTCGCCGAAGCGGGCGAACGGCGGCACGCGAAAGATGCTCGAGGCGAACATCACGAAGCGGTCGCGGCCCGGCATCGTCGCGCCCGGCAGGCAGCGCTCGTCGGCATCGGTGATGAGGTTCGCCTCGATGTGGACCCGGTTCGGCCCCGGCCGGAAATTGCGCAGCGGGATCTTCACCAGCCGCTTGTCGAACAGGCCGCCGTCCTGCGAGGTGATGTTCACCGTCGTCGCCAGCGCCTGGTTGACGTAGATGTCGATGGTGCTGCCGGCACGCACCTCCGGGGTGAAGGCGGCGTCGAGGAGAAGGTTCGCCTCGCCATAGGCGGCGGCATAGAAGTCGTCGGCTAGGCCGACGTCGAAATGGGTCTGGAAGCGGCGGCCGGAGAACTCCGTCGTCTGCAGGCCGAGCTCGGCGAGCGACATCGCCTCGCCGCCGCGGAACACCGGCACGTCGGGCGAGCGCCAGGGGAAGCGGCGGTCCGGGGCGTCCAGCGCACTGCGCTCGGCCTGGACGGCGAGGCGTGCGAGCGCGCGGTCGACGTCCTCGGTGGTCGGGCCGGAGACGACGAGCGTCGGCACCTGCGTGCGTGGGTCGGGCAGCAGCGCCACCACCGGACGAGCGGCCGCCTCGCCGGCGGCGATCTCGGTGATCTCGCGCACCGCCGAAGCCGTGCCGACCACCAGCGCGAGGTGGCCGGGCCGGCGTTCCAGCCGGGTGCCGGCATCGACGATCTTCACCACGGGATGGTCGAAGCGGCCGAACACCGACGCCGCCGACACCGCCGCGGCGATGCGCGACAAGCGCTCCGGGCCGGTCGGACCGACCGGAACGATGTTGATGCGGGTCGCGCCGGAATCGTCGACGCCGATCGCCGCCAGGTCGCCGAGCCCGTTCACCGGCACCGCGCCGCCCTGGAAGATGAAGCCGGTGAGCGAGGGCACCAGCAGCGTCCACAGCTCATAGGTGGCGCGCAACGAGCAGTCGACGCGGTGGCGCTGCGCCGCCTCGATGCGGATCGTGTTCGGGCCCGGCTTCAGCAGTCCGGCAGGCAGTGGCGTTTCCTGCCGCCCGGCCCGGCCGGGGCTATTGATCTGCATGTCGGTGACGACGCGCCCGTTGATGACGACGCGCAGGCGCGAGGCCTCCGGCATCACCAGCACCGAGTTGACGATGCCGATGGAGAACACCGCCGGCCGCGCCGCTTCTGCGGCCGAGAGGTAGGCGGTGAGGATCGTGAAGTCGACCTCGCCGGTAAGGCGCAAGTCTGGGCGCGGCAGCACCGGCCGGTCGACGCCGGGGGAAGCCGACTGGGCCGGCTCGATCGGCGCCTCGTCGCGATCCGGCACGAAGTTTGGCGAGAACGGGCTGCTGGCCGACGACTGGCCGGTGGCGGCGGGCTGCGGCTGGCCGAGCTGCATCTGGAACGGCGTGGCGCCGTCGGCCGAGTTCGGGTCTGGTGGAGCGACGGTGAAGCTCGAGGACGGCGCCGGCCGGGACGGCGTCTCCACCGGCCGGGCCACGGCGGGGGCCGGGTTCGCGGTGAACGATCGCCCGGGCGTCGCCGGAGCCGTCTGCGAGGGGTCGATGCGGAAAGGCTCGGTCCCTCCGGCCGACCCCGGCTCGCCACCGCCGACACTGAACAGGCTGCCACCCGCGGGTGGCGAAGGCCCACCGGAGGAGGGCGGTGTGGCCGCGGACGGCGACGATGCGCCGCCGCTTGCCGGCGCCCCGGCGCCTTGGTCCGACGGGGCGACGGTGAAGAAAGGCATGCCGCCGGCGGCGGGTGTCGAGGCCGGCGGCGACGGCGACGGCGGCGGTGCCGCGGGAGCCGTTTCGCCGACCGCGCCCCGCAACGGCGCGTCGGCCCCCGACCCGCCACCCATGTCGAAGGGTGCCTGCGCCGCAGTGGGCGGCGCCAGCAGCGCCAGAGCCGCGAGGAGAACGAGCCGGGCCGCCCTCATGCCGGCTTCCGCTGAGGTGCGGGGGCGCCGCGCGCCGCCTCGCGGCGCCGCCGCGCCAGGAAGCTGATGCCGCGCACCGTCTGGTAGAGCGCCCACCAGAGGAAGATCAGCGTGCCGGCGAGCACGCCGACGCCTTTGCGCCGGCTGCTCTGGAAGCGTGTCCACTGGGCGGAGTCGGCATAGACGAGGTCGGCGATCAGCCGGTAGTCGTTCGGCGACGACAGCGTCGGCTGGCAGCCGAGGTGGATGCCTTCCTCGTCGCGGGCGATCGAGCGGATGATCAGCGGCAACTCGTTGGTCGGCAACGGCGTCTTCGTCTCGAAGCGCAACACGATCATCTCGCCCGAGCGCAGCTCCTCGGCCGGCTCGCCGACCGGCCGCACCTTGACGCCACCCATCGAGCCGTCCTCGATCATCGCCGGCACGACGACGTCGCCGATCAGGATCTCGCCGCGGCGATCGAGCCGCACGCGCGGCGCCCGGCGCAGGTTGCGGCGCTCCGAAACGACACCGAGGGCGGCGCCGGCCATGATCAGGTTGAAGACGTTCCAGCCTCCCACCACCAGCGTGATGTCGGCGGTATAGGGCTGCGCATAGAACCGCCAGACTGTCATGCCGAGCCCGGCGAGCAAGAGCAGGAAGGTCGCGTAGAACGGCCAGCCGAGCTCGGAGATTTGCGCCTCGTCGAGGGTCTCGCCCTTCGCCGTCACCTTGAAGGTCGGCTTGCGCGGGTTCATCAGCACCGACACGATGGCGCGGAACAGGTAGATCGACTGGATGTATTCGTAGAGCTCGGAGATCCACGGCCATCGGTAATTGCCGTAGAGATAGTTCTGGATCATCAGGTTGACGATCATGTAGGTCGACGTATAGGCCGCGAATTCGGTTCCAGACGCCTGGAAGATCTGCAGTCCGAAGAAAAGATAGAGAAGAGGCGAGAACAGGAAGATCAAGCGCGCGAACGGGAAGAACCAGAACAGCGGGCTCGACATGTAGCAGATACGCTGCGGCATGGTGAGGCCGCGGCGGAACAGGGGATTCTTCAGGAGCATGATCTGGATCATGCCCTGCGCCCAGCGCGAGCGCTGGCCGATGAAGGTGGCGAAGGTCTCCGGCTGCAGGCCGGCGATCAGCGGCTTCGAGACATAGATGCTGTTCCAGCCGCGGGCGTGCAGTTCGAGCGCCGTCTCGCAGTCCTCGGTGATGCTCTGGCCCGAGAAGCCATTCGTCACCTGCAGCGCCCGCCGGCTGATCAGCGCCGCCGAGCCGCAGAAGAAGGCGGCGTTCCACTTATCGAGGCCGCGCTGCACGACGCCGTAGAACTGCTCGTTTTCGGACGGCATCCGCTCGAACGTCTCGAGATTGTGCTCGAGCGGGTCCGGGTTGATGAAGAAGTGCGGCGTCTGGACGAGGAACAGCTTCGGATCGGCGACGAAATAGCCGGCCGTCTCCTTGAGAAAATCCTTCGTCGGGGCATGGTCGGCGTCGAACACGGCGACGAGGTCGCCGAAGGTATGGCCAAGGGCGACGTTGAGGTTACCGGCCTTGGCGTGCTCGTTGCGGGCGCGGGTGAGATAATGGCAGTCGAGGCCGGCGCAGAGCGCCTGCAGCTCGGCGCGCCGGCGCTGCGCGGCCACCGCCGCGGCGGGGTCGGTGGCGTTGCATTTCTGGTCGGTGCCACCGTCGTCGAGGAGGTAGACCTTCAGCTTTTCCGGCGGATAGTCGATCGCCTTGGCCGCTGCGAGCGTCACCGCCAGGATCGACTTGTCCTCATTGTAGGTCGGCACGAAGACGTCGACGGTGGGCAGGTCCTTGGCCGGAAAGCGCGGGGCCGCGGGGCGGTTGAGCGGGTCGGCGACGGTGAACAGGCTGAGACCCAGCATGGCGACGCTGTACATCTCGGCGAGATAGAGGATCAGGCCGGGAATGAAGTTCTCCGGCTGGTTGATCGGCGGCAGCGTGCTCGTCGTGCGCCAGTAGACGTAGCGCAGCACGACGACCGTTCCCATCGCCAGGAACACCTGGCGCCAAGGGCCGGCGGGCCGGGCGATCTTGATGATCGTCAGCACGACGACGACGATGCCGCCAGCGATCAGGTGCGCCTGGATGTTGATCGGTTGTGTGATGAGGAAGGCGACCATGGTCGCACCGATGCACCACAGCACCGTCGCCAGCGTCCTGCCCATCCACATCCGCCTCAGCTACCGACGTCCGCCCTGCGGCGACGTCGCCCGCCGGCACGCCCACCCCCGCGATTCTATCGAGCTTGGAGCAATATCTCTAAGGACGGGATAACGGCGAGACAAGGACGCTGTCCGGCCATGCCGCGCGCTGTCCTGCTCAGCCGGGCGCTTTCAGGCCGGCCTCACTACGGCGGTGGCGGCACGATCGCCGGTGCCGCGCCCGCCGGCGCGTTGATCGGGCCCGGCAAAGCGGGCGCGACGACGCGCACGTCGCCGGCCCCGGCGGGGGCCTGGGGCCGTGTCACCGTCATCGTCTGCGACGGCGTCGTCGCCGACGAGATCGGCGCCGGCACGGTGGCGGCACCGCTGCCGGTCGGCAGCGTCGACGGGATGGAGGCCGGTCGCGGCACGCCGGCCGCGGCCGCGGGCGGGGCAGTGATGGCGGACCCGCCACCCGTGGCCGCCGGGGCGGGAATGCCGGAGCTCGACGGCGCCGCCGCCGGCGGCAGCGCGCCGGGCGTGCCGAGCGGCTGGTCGAGCGGCTGCGGCGCGGCGGTCCGCGCGGCCGGCGCCGTCAGATAGGGCGACAGCTCCGCGGCGGCGGCGGGCGCGCGTTGCACCGGCGCGGCGACCGGGGCGGCCGGCAGCACCCGCAGTTCGCGCGGCTCGCGGGCGCGTGGCGCATAATAGGGGTTCTCGCCCACCGGCACCGGCAGGCTCGGCGCACCGAGACCGCCGAGATCGGCCGGCGGCGCCGGGGCCGGTCCATAGGGGTTCCAGCCGACGGGCAGGAAATAGCCGCTGATCACGAGCCCGTACATGAAGCGCAGCAGATCTTCCTCGGACGCGCCGGCGCGACAGAGCCGGACGCGCAGGCTGATCGAGCCCCGCGACTTCGGCTCGCCGAACTTGTTGCGCGGCGGCTCGATCTGCTGCCACGCATAGAGGCACGTGCCACCGCCACGCGGCTGGCCGACGCCATAGCCGAACGGGCCATAGCCGTTCTGCACGAAGAAGGACGAGCGCGTCATCCGCACGCCCGGGAACTTGTCGATCATCTCCTCCGACACGCGGACGGGATCGAGCGGGCGCCAGCGCAGCGTGTCGCCTTGCGCCGCGCCGGGACCGACCGGGCCGAAGAAGGTCACCTCGATGGCGTTCTCGCCGGAGACGGTGCTGTCGCTCGCCAGCACGACGGTCTGCGTCAGGGCGTTGGCGTAGCGCCGCTCCAGCACCGTGATCACGGCGAGGCTGCCCGGCGGCGGCAGCACGAGGGCGGCCGTCGCGGGCACTTCCTGCAGAAGCGTCGCCGTCTTCGGGTCCTGGCCGGCGCCGAAGTAGGGCGGCGGCAGGTTGCAACCCGTCAACAGCGCGGCTCCGACCAGGGCCAACACCAATCGCACGTGGGCCTCGTGACGCTCGCCGGAACAGCCAAGGACCGCCGATCCCGCGACCGGCGCTCCGCCGGCCGCCCCGGCGGTCGCGGCGAATCAACTCGCCGTGGGTGATTCTAACCCGAGCCTCAAGGGGATAGCGACGCGGACACCGGCTTTTCGGCGATCACCGCGCCCTCGCGCGGAACGACCGGCACGACATCGACCCCGACCTTCAGCCGCTGGCCGCCCGAGCCGACGATGACGCCGGCCACCGGGGCGACGTCGGCATAGTCCCGGCCGATGGCGAGCGTCAGGTGATCCTCGCCGGTCAGCATGTCGTTGGTGGGGTCGAGATCGACCCAGCCGAGTTCCTCGCCGCACCAGACGCTGACCCAGGCATGGGTGGCGTCGGCGCCTTCCAGGCGCGGCTTTCCGGGCGGCGGCGTCGTGCGCAGGTAGCCGCTGACATAGGCCGCCGGGATGCCGAGCCCGCGCAGGCCGGCGATCATCACGTGGGCGAAGTCCTGGCAGACGCCGCGCCGCATCTCGAAGGCCATCAGCGGCAGCGTCTTCACGTCGGTGGCGCCCGGCTCGTAGACGAAGTCGGTGTGGACGCGCCGCATCAGCTCGATCGCCGCCGCCAGGATCGGCCGGTCGTCCGGGCAGCTCTCCGCCGCATAGTCGCGGATCGCCGAGGGCAGCGAGACGATGCGGCTCGCATAGAGCTGGTGGACCGGCGAGCGCGGGCCGAAGTCGTCGCTGGCGAAGGCCGCCCGACGCACCGCGTCCACCGTCGGCGTCTCCGCCGGCGCCGGCAGCGGCCGCGCCTTGAGCTCGATGCGCGCCCGCACCGTCAGGACGAGCTTCTGGTGCGGCACCTCGAGCACCACCCGCGACACCGCATTGTCGAAGAAGTCGCGGCCGTCCTCCCATTCCGACGGCGTCGGGTCGATGGTGAGGGCGGCGGCGAGCACGCGCTGCCCCGGCCGGTCGACCGGCATCATCCGCGCCAGATGGCGGCCGACCGGCACCGGCGCGGCGTAGGTGTAGGCGGTCTCGTGGCGGACGTCGTAGATCACGGCGCGGCTACCCGAGCTCTTCGGCGGCGACGGCCTCGGGCCGGCCGCGGTGGCTGAAGAAGCGGGTGGCGACCTCGTCCGACAGCGCCAGCAGCGCCCGTTCGCCGGCCTTCGCGACGTCCACCGTCAGGGCCGCCGGATCGGCGGTGCGCAGGTCCGTCGCGAGCCGCGCCGCGATCCGCTGCGGCGGCGTCAGCGGCCCCCCGCCGGCGCCGCCCGGAAGCGTCGCCAGATGCTCCTCGATCTGCTCGATCTGGAAGGCGAGCGAGCGCGGGTTGGCCGGGTCGAGCAGCACGAGGTCGAGCACCGGCGTCCGCGCGAGGCCGGCGAGGTAGCGGGAGCGATAGGTGATCTGCGAATCGGCGAGCTCGAGCAGCACGTCGAGGTCGCCGAAGGTCGCCGCCTCCTCGCCGAACACGCTGGCGAAGCGCGCCGTGGCGATGCCCCGCTCGATGCGGCGGCCGAGATCGAGGAAGCGCCAGCCAGTATGGCGGTTCATGTTCTCCTGGGAGAGGCCGGCGAAGGCGGAGAGCGTCCGCAGGGTCCCGTTGGCGAGCTCGAAGAGATCGGCCCCGGTCGGCGCCGCCGGCAGGGTCTGGTCGAGCCGTTGCAACTCGCCGAGCACCCGCCACGCATCGGGTGCCAGGCGCTCGCGGATCGAGGAGGCGGCGCCGCGCGCCGCACTGGCGAGGGCGGGAATGCTGCCGCCGAGGTCGTCGCGCGTCATCGCGGCAAAGGCCGTCACGGTCAGCCCGACCGGGCGCGGCTTGCCCGGCGCGGCCTGCCAGGTGACCAGCAGGTCGGCGAGGCGACGGATCGGCGGTGCCGAGGCGGCATCGACGGCGTCGAGCCGGCCGACGAGCGCCCGCACCACCCTGAGCGTCGCCTCGGCGCGCTCGAGATAGCGGCCGAGCCAGAAGACGTTGTCGGCCACCCGGCTCGGCAGCACGCCCGTCGAGCGCCGCACGGCGCTGCGGTCGAAGGTGGGCAACAGCGTCACCGCCTCCACCGGGCCGTCGGACAGCACCCAGACGTCGGCGGAGGAGCCGCCGTCCTGCATCGTCACCGCGCGCGCGTCGGCGCGGTTGGAGATGCGGCAGAAGCCGCCGGGCATCACCTCGTAGCCGTTCTCGGTGCGGGTAACGAAGACGCGCAGCGTGAACGGCCTGGGCTCCAGCTTGCCGTCGCGCCAGACCGGCATCGTCGACAGCCGCACCACCTCCTGGCCGACGACGTCGGCACCGCGCCGCCGGATCGCCGCGGTGACGCGCGAGAGCGTCGGCTTGTCGAAGCCGCTGCCGAGCGCCATGCCGCGCTCGAACACCTCCGGCAGGGAGGCCTCGAAAGCGGGGCCGACGGCCATCGTGGCGAGCCGCTCCAGCACCTCGTCGCGCTCCGCCGGCTGGCCGCACCACCACGTCGCGATGTTGGGAATCTCGAGGTCGGAGCCGGTCAGGCTCTGCGCCAGCCCGGGCAGGAAGCCCATCAGCGCGCGCGCCTCGACGAAGCCGGAGCCGAGCGCGTTGGCGATCACCACCGAGCCGTGGCGGACGGCATCGACGAGGCCGGGGACGCCGAGGCGAGAGTGCGGATTGAGCTCGAGCGGGTCGGCATAGTCGGCGTCGAGGCGGCGCCACAGCACGTCGGCGCGCTTCAGGCCGGCGACGGTGCGGATGTAGACGGCGTCGTCGCGCACGACGAGGTCGCCACCCTCGACGAGCAGGAAGCCGAGATAGCGGGCGAGATAGGCGTGCTCGAAATAGGTCTCGCTCAGCGTGCCCGGCGTCAGCAGGCCGATGCGCGGGTCGTCGCGGCGCACCAGCCCGGCGAGCCCGGACCGGAAAGCCTGGAAGAAGCCGGCGAGCCGCTCCACCTCGAGGTCGCGGAAGAGCTCCGGCAGCGCCCGCGAGATCGCCACCCTGTTCTCCAGGGCGTAGCCGGCGCCGGAGGGGGCCTGGGTGCGGTCGCCGAGCACCCACCAGCGCCCGTCGGGGCCTCGCCCGAGGTCGACGGCGTACTGGCGCAGCCACGCCCCGCCGGGAGGCGCGACGCCGGCGAGCGGGCGCAGGAACTCGCGGCTGCCGGCGATCAGCGCCGCCGGCAGGGACCCGTCGGCGACCAACGTCGCCGGCCCGTAGGCGTCGGCGAGCACGGCCTCCAAAAGCGCCGCGCGCTGCTTCAGGCCCCGGGCCAACGCTTTCCACTCGTCGGCGGCGACGACGAGCGGCAGCGGCGCCAGTGGCCACGGCCGCTCGCCGCCGCCGTCCTCGTCATAGACCCGGTAGAACACGCCCGAGTCGCGCAGCGCCCGGTCGGCGACGGCGAAGCGGCGGGCGAGCTCCTCGCGCGGCAACTCCCCGAGGCCGGAGATCAGGCGTTGCCAATGCGGCCGCACGCGGCCGTCGGCCTCCACCATCTCGTCATAGATGCCCGGCAGCGGACGATAGCCGGCGACGAGGCTCTCGCCCGCTTTCGGCTTCGTCTTTCGCGCTGCATCCGCCCGCATCGGTCTTCCTTCGCCGCCGTCGTGCCGGTCACACCCAGCCGGGCCGCCTGAGGTCGAGTGTCGCCGGGAATTCGCCGGTCCGTTCCTCCAGCGGCACCCGCACCGGCCCCGGAGCGTGCCCGTGGTTCTCGAAGCGGGCAAGCCGGCGTGCTTCCGCCTCGTAGGAATTGACGGGGAAAGTCTCGTAGCTGCGGCCGCCCGGATGGGCGACATGGTAGACGCAGCCGCCCATCGAGCGGCCGTTCCAGCCGTCGATGATCTCGAAGGTCAGCGGCGCCTGCACCGGCAGCGTCGGGTGGAAGCCGGACGGCGGCTGCCACGCCTTGAAGCGCACGCCGCCGACGAAGACGTCGTTGCGGTCGGTCGCCAGCATCGGCACGCGCCGGCCGTTGCAGGCGATGACATGCCGGCCGGGCACGAGGCCGGTCGCCTTCACCTGCAGGCGCTCGACGGAACTGTCGACGTAGCGCACCGTGCCACCGATCGCTCCCTCCTCGCCGAGCACGTGCCACGGCTCCAGCGCCTGGCGGATCTCCATCTCGACGCCGCCGTGCTCGACGCGCCCGAAGAACGGGAAGCGGAACTCGCGCTGCGCCTCGAACCACACCGGGTCGACCGGATAGCCGGCGCGGCGCAGATCGGCGAGGACGTCGAGGAAGTCGGTCCAGACGAAGTGCGGCAGCATGAAGCGATCGTGCAGCGTCGTGCCCCAGCGCACCAGCGACCCACGCTGCGGCTCTCGCCAGAACCAGGCGATCAGCGCCCGCACCAGCAGCTGCTGGGCGAGGCTCATGCGGGCGTCCGGCGGCATCTCGAAGGAGCGGAACTCGACGAGCCCGAGCCGGCCGGTGGCGCTGTCCGGCGAGAACAGCTTGTCGATGCAGATCTCCGAGCGGTGGGTGTTGCCGGCGACGTCGACGAGGATGTTGCGGAACAGCCGGTCGACGAGCCACGGCGGCGGCGCCACTCCCTCGCCCGGCGCCGGCACGTTCGCCATGGCGATCTCGAGCTCGTAGAGGGCGTCATGCCGCCCCTCGTCCATGCGCGGCGCTTGGCTCGTCGGCCCGATGAACAGGCCCGAGAACAGGTAGGACAGCGACGGGTGGCGCTGCCAGTAGGTGACGAGGCTCTTCAGGAGGTCCGGCCGGCGCAGGAACGGGCTGTCGGAGGGCGTCGCGCCGCCGATGACGACATGGTTGCCGCCGCCGGTGCCGGTGTGGCGCCCGTCGACCATGAACTTCTCGGTGCCGAGGCGGGTGTGGCGGGCGTCCGAATAGAGCCCGGTGGTGATGTCGACGGCCTCCCGCCAGCTCTTCGCCGGATGGACGTTGACCTCGATGACGCCGGGGTCCGGGGCGACGCGGATGACGTCGACGCGCGGGTCGGGCGGCGGCGGGTAACCTTCGATCTGCAAGGCGAGGCCGAGCTCTCGCGCCGTCTCCTCGACGACGACGAGGAGCTCCAGATAGTCCTCGAACCAGGCGACCGGCGGCATGAACACGCAGAGCTTGCCGTCGCGCACCTCGGTCGTCATCGCCGTGCGGACGACGGAGCCGAAGGTGAGGCGCTGCTGCACGTCCGGCCGCGGGCCGTCGACGCTGGTGCGCTCATAGGCCTGGGCGAGCGCGTCCGGGTCCGGCAGGCCCTGGCGCGCGGCGAACGGATCGGCCTGGAAAGCGTGCGGATATTGCGCCGGCGGCACCCACGGCAGGGCGGCGAGCGGCAGGCGGAAGCCGGCGGGTGAATCGCCCGGCACCAGGAAGATGCGGCCGCGCCTGAGCGCCCAGCGCTCGCTCACCCAGCCGGCACCGGCCTCCGCGTTCCAGCGCTGCACCGGCAGCACGTAGCTCGCCGGCTTCGTCAGGCCGCGCTCGAAGACGCGCATGATGCGCGCCCGCTCCTCGGCACTCTCGAGCTTCGGATTGGAGACGTCGACGTTCTCCGGCAGCTCGCCTTCCTTGAGGAGCCAGTGGCCCGGGTCCTCGAAAGCGGGCTGGGCATAGTCCGGGCCGAAGCCGAGCCGCTCGGCGACGCCGGAGAGCAGCCGCTGCGCGTCCTCGCCGGTCGCCGCCTTCGAGGTCTCGCGGGCGATCAGCGCCTCGTCGCGCCAGATCGGCCGGCCGTCCTTGCGCCAGTAGAGCGAGAACGTCCAGCGCGGCAACGTCTCGCCCGGATACCATTTTCCCTGGCCGTAATGCAGCATGCCGCCGGGGGCGAAGCGGTCGCGGAGGCGGCGGATCAGTTCGTCGGCGATCTTGCGCTTCGTCGGCCCGACCGCCGCGGTGTTCCACTCGGCCGCCTCGTAGTCGTCGATCGACACGAAGGTCGGCTCGCCGCCCATCGTCAGGCGCACGTCCTGCGCCTTGAGGTCGGCATCGACCTTTTCGCCCAGTGCATCGAGGGCGGCCCAGGAGGCGTCGGAGAACGGCAGGGTGACGCGCGGCGCCTCGTGCAGCCGCGCGACCGTCATCTCGAAGCCGAACGTCACCTCCGCCGGCTCGACGAGGCCGATCAGCGGCGCGGCGGAGCGGTAGTGCGGCGTCGCGGCGAGCGGCAGGTGGCCCTCGCCGGCGAACAGGCCCGAGGTCGGGTCGAGGCCGATCCAGCCGGCGCCGGGGATGTAGACCTCGCACCAGGCGTGCAGGTCGGTGAAGTCGTGGTCGGTGCCGGACGGGCCGTCGAGGGCGGCGATGTCGGGCTTCAGCTGGATCAGGTAGCCCGAGACGAAGCGGGCGGCGAGGCCGAGGCGGCGCAAAAGCTGCACGAGCAGCCAGCCGGTGTCGCGGCACGAGCCCGACTTCAGCGTCAGCGTCTCCTCTGGCGTCTGCACGCCGGGCTCCAGGCGGACGATGTAGCCGACCTCGCCCTTCAGGAGTTGGTTGAGTTCGACCAGCGCGTCGACGGTCGGGCGCGGCTCCCGCGAGACGGACGCCACCAGTTGATCGAGCAGCGGCGTCGACGGCTCGGTAACGAGATAGGGCGCGAGCTCGACGGCGAGGTCGTCCGGATAGGCGAACGGAAACTTGTCCGCATATTCCTCGATGAAGAAGTCGAACGGATTGTAGACCGCGAGCTCAGCATGCAGGTCGACCTCGATGGCGAACTCCGTCGTCCTTTCCGGGAAGACGAAGCGGGCGAGCCAGTTGCCGAACGGGTCCTGCTGCCAGTTGACGAAGTGCTCGGCCGGCGTGACCTTCAGGGAATAGGCGGTGACGGGCGTGCGGCAGTGCGGCGCCGGCCGCAGCCGGACGGTCTGAGGCCCGAGCATCACCGGCCGGTCGTAGGAATAGCGCGTGACGTGATGGAGGGCGGCAATGATCGCCATCTGTCGCAACCTGGAAGTTTCGGCCGGTCCGGTCGGGAGGTGCCGGAGCGAGCCCTGATGGCGACGTTAGCGGGGGGGCGTGCCCTTGGGAAGCGTTTCCCACCGCGGTGCGGCATCGCCCCCGGCAACGGCTGGATCCACCCGTCCAGTGAGCAGCGCACATCAAGCCGGAAGATGGCGGTCATTTGGCTCGGCAAGCAGTTTATTGGAGATATTCCAATTGCTTGGAGGGGGGCTCGGCGGTGCCGTCGCCCACGCTCGGTTGCGCTGCGCCATCGAATTGAGTTGCGTACATCGGGAAAGTGCGGAATCGATCCAGCGGTCGGGTCCGCCGGGATCGCCGCGATGGCGGACGGAGGCCCGGACTGGCGATGGAGCGGCCGGCGCGCGGGAACGCAGCGCGGGAGCTTCGGTACGCCGGCAAAAAGTTACCGTTCCACCGCCGGTCGGTGGACGAGGGAGGGAATGGAAATGCAGTTCATGAAGGCCCTGCTCGCGGGCACCGTGCTCGCTCTCACAATCGGCGGCGCCGCCATCGCCCAGGACAAGCCGATCGTCGGCGTCAGCTGGTCGAACTTCCAGGAAGAGCGCTGGAAGACCGACGAGGCGGCGATCAAGGCGGCGCTCGAGGCCGCCGGCGCGTCCTATATCTCGGCCGACGCGCAGTCGTCCGCCGCCAAGCAGCTCACCGACGTCGAGAGCCTGATCTCGCAGGGCGCCACGGCGCTGATCATCCTCGCCCAGGATTCCGACGCCATCGCCCCGGCGATCGCCAAGGCCGAGGCCGAGGGCATCCCGGTGGTCGGCTACGACCGCCTCATCGAAATCCCGTCCGCCTACTACATCACGTTCGACAACAAGGAAGTCGGGCGGATGCAGGCGCGCGAGGTGTTCAAGGTCGCGCCCGAGGGCAACTACGTCTTCATCAAGGGCTCGTCGGCCGATCCGAACGCCGACTTCCTGTTCTCCGGCCAGATGGAGGTCCTGAAGGACGCCATCGATAGCGGCAAGGTGAAGAACGTCGGCGAGGCCTACACGGACGCCTGGCTCCCCGCCAACGCCCAGAAGAACATGGAGCAGTTCCTCACCGCCAACAACAACGACGTCGACGCGGTGGTCGCCTCCAATGACGGCACCGCCGGTGGCGCGATCGCGGCGCTGTCCGGCCAGGGCCTCGCCGGCACGGTGCCGGTCTCCGGCCAGGACGGCGACTTCGCGGCGCTGAACCGCGTCGCGCTCGGCACCCAGACGGTGTCGGTGTGGAAGGACGCCCGCGAGCTCGGCAAGAAGGCCGCCGAGATCGCCGTCGAGCTCTCCAAGGGCACGGCGCTCGCCCAGGTGCCCGGCACCGTCTCCTTCAACGGCGGCCCGAAGGGCGTCGCGATGAACGCCACCTTCCTCGCCCCGGTGCCGATCACCAAGGACAACCTCGCCACGGTCATCGAGGCCGGCTGGGTGCCCAAGGAGACCGTCTGCCAGGGTGTCGCGGCCGGCACGGTCGCCGCCTGCAACTGACGACAACGCGCGGAGGGGGCGCACCGCGCCCTCTCCCGTTCCCGCCATCGTCCGGCATCTCTCCGCCCATCACCTGACGGTTTTCGCCGCAGCCCGCGGTTGACGCGCGGCGGGGGCGGCCCGATGCTCGGCGGATAACGAGCGGCCGGGCCGATGTCGCCTGCCGTCAGTCCGAGTCCAGGGGGTCGTCCATGAGCGAACGCGCCGTCGGCGGCCCAGCCGCGTCCTCGCCGCCGCAGCAGCAGTCCCGCTCCATCCTGCAAGCGCTGGAAATCGACGTCCGTTTCCTCGGCATGCTCGGCGCGCTCGCCGTCATCTGGATCGGCTTCCACATTTTGTCGGGCGGCACGTTCCTGACGCCGCGCAACCTGTGGAACCTGTCGGTGCAGACCGCCTCGGTGGCGGTGATGGCGACCGGCATGGTGCTCGTCATCGTGACGCGCCACATCGACCTGTCGGTCGGCTCCATCCTCGGCGTCACCGGCATGATCATGGCCGTCGTGCAGGTGAACTACCTGACGCCGACCTTCGGCTTCAACAATCCCGCCGTCTGGGCGCTGACGCTGCTCATCGGCCTGTTCTTCGGCGCCCTGATCGGCGGCCTGCAGGGCTTCGTCATCGCCTATCTCGGCGTGCCGGCCTTCATCGTCACACTGGGCGGCCTGCTCGTCTGGCGCGGCGCGGCGTGGTGGATCGCCTCCGGCAAGACGATCCCGCTCACCGACGACAACTTCAAGCTGATCGGCGGTGGCGCCGACGGCTCGATCGGCTCCACCTGGAGCTGGGTGATCGGCATCGTCGCCTGCGTGTGCATCGTCGCCGCCGCCCTCAACGCCCGCCGCCAGCGCCAGCGCTTCCACTTCCCGCTGAAGCCGGCCTGGGCGGAGGTCGTGACCGTGGCGGTCGGCTGCCTCGCCGTCGTCGTCGCCACTCTCGTCATCAACGCCTACATGATGCCGGCAGCACTCGCCCGCCGCTACGCCGAGGCGCACAACATCACCGTGCCGGACGGCGGCCTGCTGCAGATCCCGTTCGGCTGGGCGATCCCGGTGCTGATCGCCGTCGGCGTCGGCATCGCCATGACCTTCCTGACCAAGCGCACCCGCTTCGGCCGCTACGTCTTCGCCATCGGCGGCAACCCGGAGGCGGCCGAGCTCGCCGGCATCAACACCCGCCGGGTGACGATGACGATCTTCGCGCTGATGGGCATGCTGGCGGCGCTGGGCGCAGCGATCTCCACCGCCCGCCTCACCTCGGCGACCAACGCCCAGGGCACCCTCGACGAGCTCTACGTCATCGCCGCCGCGGTGATCGGCGGCACCTCGCTCGCCGGCGGCGCCGGCACGGTGGCCGGCGCCATGCTCGGCGCCCTCGTCATGCAGAGCCTGCAGTCGGGCATGGTGCTGCTCGGCTTCGACACGCCGCTGCAGAACATCGTCGTCGGCATCGTGCTGGTGGTGGCCGTCGGCCTCGACACCGTCTACCGCAAGCGCTTCAAGTGACCGGGAGAACCGCGCGATGAGCACCCGAACCGGCACACCGCTCGTCGAGATGCGCGACATCTCGATCTCGTTCGGCGGCATCCGCGCCGTCGACCGCGTCAGCGTCGACCTCTATCCCGGCGAGGTGGTCGGCGTGCTCGGCCACAACGGCGCCGGCAAGTCGACGCTGATCAAGATCCTGTCGGGGGCCTACCGCTCCGACACCGGCGAGATCTTCGTCGGCGGCCAGAAGGCCGACATCGGCAC
>JAESGX010000162.1_pt1 | contig 50534 bp, 43 predicted proteins | sample 9269801 | NCBI WGS metagenome assembly JAESGX01 (sample SAMN16773122, study PRJNA677054) | algae metagenome | isolation source: Pleurocapsa minor GSE-CHR-MK-17-07R and co-occurring heterotrophs from wet... | place: USA: Lower Calf Creek Falls, Grand Staircase Escalante National Monument, UT ... | reverse complement strand
CGCCCGCTCCAGCACCCGGATGTGCTTGGAGGCTGCCGCGAGGGAAATGTCGAACGGCGCCGCGAGCCCGCCCACCGTCCGCCCGCCGCCCGTGAGGGTGCGGAGCATCCGCCGCCGGGTGGCGTCCGCGAGGGCGTGGAAGACGGCGTCGAGCCGGGCGGGTTCATGTTTAACCATGTAGTTGAATATTAGGGTGGGCTACAGGAGAGTCAACTGTTGAGTTAAGTGACGGGCCAACTCCCCGCGATCCAGCAGCCGAGGCCCCGCGACCACCGCACGCCTTGTCGCCGCCGCCGCGCTCCGGCATTCAGGCGACCGGCCGCCGCGTCCGTCGGCGCGCCTGCACCCGGAGCCACTCGCCATGAACTTCGCCTCCGACAACTGGGCCGGCGTGCCGCCGGAAGTGGCGCACGCGATCTCCGCGGTGAATGTCGGCGTCAGCCCCGGCTACGGCAGCGACGACTGGACGGCGGCCGTCGAGCGGCGGATCGGCGAGGTGTTCGAGCGCGAGGTGGCGGTGTTCTTCGTCGCCACCGGCTCGGCGGCGAACGCGCTGGCGCTGTCGGCCCTCGTCCGGCCCGGCGCCCTGGTGCTCGCCGCCGACGAGGCGCACATCCGCACCGACGAGTGCAACGCCCCGGAATTCCTCACCGGCGGCGCCAAGATGGTCGGGCTTTCCACCACCGCCGGCCGCATCGATCCGGCGGCCCTCGACGCCGCGCTCCACCGCTATCCGCCGAACGTCGTCCACTTCGGCCGGCCGGACGTGCTGAGCCTCACCCAGGCGACCGAGCTCGGCACCGTCTATACGGCGGCAGAGATCGCAGCCCTCGCCGCGACCGCCAAGCGCCGCGACCTCGCGGTCCACATGGACGGCGCCCGCTTCTCCAACGCCGTCGCCCGCCTCGGCGCCGGATCTGCCCCAGCCACGCCGGCGGATCTCACCTGGCGCGCCGGCATCGACGTGCTCTCCTTCGGGTTGACCAAGACCGGCGCCTGGGCGGCGGAGGCGGTCGTCTTCTTCGCTCCGGCCCGCGGCCGCGAGTTCGGCTTTACCCGCAAGCGGGCCGGGCACCTGTTCTCGAAGAGCCGCTTCGTCGCCGCCCAGTTTGAGGCGCTCCTCGCCGACGGCCTGTGGCTGCGGCTTGCCGCTCACGCGAACGAGATGGCCGACCGCCTCGCCGATGGGCTCGGCCGCATCCGCGGCGTCCGCCTGCCGTTCGCGCCCGGCGCCAACGCCGTCTTCCCGGTGCTGCCGAAGGCGACCTACGAGCGCTTGGTCGCCGCGGGCGCAAAACTCTACCCGTGGTCGGCGGCGACGCTTCCCCCCGCCGACCGCCCCGGCGAGGACGAGACCTATGTCCGCCTCGTCACCTCGTTCGCGACGCGCCCCGAGGAAGTCGACGACTTCCTGGAGATCGTCGACCGGGGGTGAGGGACGTCGTTCGATCGAGAAGACCCTCTTCGGCCGCGTCCGCGGCGGCCCCCCCTCCCAGCCCTCCCCCGCAAAGGGGGGGGGGTTCGTCGTGCTTTTTTGGCAATCCGATTGCCCAAGTCTCCACGCGAACCCTCCCCCCTCGTGGGGGAGGGCAGGGAGGGGGGGCCTGCGGCACTCCGCCTGCGAAGGGCCTCCGACTCACCCCGCCCGCGCGGCGATCCACCAGCACGCTGCCGTGAACCGCACCGCGTCACCGTGCACGAAGGTCTGGAACGCCGCCCGCACCGCATCCGTCACGCGGCCCCGCGTCTCCTCGTCGACCTCGCGCAAAAGCGTGCCGAGCGGGCCGAGGCGGGTGAAATAGAGCTCCAGCGCGGTCGCCGGGAAGGTGCAGTCGACATCGAGCGGCTGCATCTCGACGCCGGTCCAACCGCTGTCCTTGAGAATGCCGCGCACGCGGTCCTCGTCGGCGAAGGCGAACTGGCCCGGCGCGCCGGCCGGCCGTGCCGGCGGCGGCTCCGGCAGCATCGGCACGGCGGTGCGCTCGGCCGTCATCATGAACGGATTTTCCGCCCGGCTGCGCCACGCCACCGCACTGAGCCCACCGCCCGGCTGCAGCGCGCTGCGGACGTTCGCGAAGGCGGCAACCGGATCGGGGAAGAACATTACCCCGAAGCGTGACACGGCCAGATCGAAGTGTCCCGGCGGCAAGGCGTGCGTCGTCGCGTCCGCCACCACGAACCGCGCCGTCGAGCCCTCGCGTTCGGCCCGCGCGCGGGCGGCCGCCACCATCGGCGCCGAGATGTCGACGCCCAGCGCCTCGCCGTCGGCGCCGAGCCGGCGGGCGACCGCGAGCGTCGTCGCCCCGGTGCCGCAGCCGATGTCGAGGACGCGCCGGGCCCCGGCCTTCACGGCCGCCTCGGCGATGGCGGCCTCGAGGCCGCGGAACATGCCGTCGAGCAGCGCCTGAGCCTCCACCCACGCTTCGCCCGCCGGCCCGTTCCAGTGCGTCGCCTGATCGGGTCCGCTGCTGCTCACCTGCGCCATCATCGCCTCCACTTGCTTGCCTGAACGGCCATCCGACGGCACCCTGCCACTTCAAGCCGGCTTGAGGTCAAGAGGGATGCGCGACGCCAGGGTGACCCACGATCTGGACATCGCCGAGGTGGCGCGACGCTCCGGCGTGCCCGCCTCCACACTGCGCTACTACGAGGAGCGGGGGCTGATTGCGCCGATCGGCCGCCGTGGCCTGCGCCGCCTGTTCGACGCTGGCGTGCTGGAGCGGCTGGCCCTGATCGGGCTCGGCCGCGCCGCCGGCTTCTCGCTCGACGAGATCGCCGGCATGTTCGGCGCCGACGGGCGGCCCGACATCGACCGCGACCTGCTCACCGCCAAGGCCGATGACCTCGACCACACCATCCGCACCCTCACGGCGGTGCGCGACGGCCTGCGCCACGCCGTCGCCTGCCCGGCGCCGAGCCACATGGATTGCCCGACCTTCCGCCGCATCCTGACGGCGGCGGCCTCCGGGAAGCTCGGCAGGCGGGGGAGGCGTGCGCCACCGGTCTGTGTCGCGGTGGAGTGAGGCGAGGCGATTGGGGGCGTCGTGAGGGAGACGAGACGGAGTGAGGCCGCGGTCTGCGAACTGCCTACCCTCCCCCATGGAATCCGCGGCGCCCCCCTCCGACCGGCTTCGCCGGCCACCTCCCCCGCGAGGGGGGAGGGCTCGCGTAGCATTTGGATTGAGTGATCTCCCCCAAGCACCACGGAAACCCTCCCCCCTCGCGGGGGAGGGTAGGGAGGGGGGCCGCAGGCACAGCGGCGGAGTTTCCATCGACCGCGCCTCGGAAGCACAGCGGCGGCGTTTCCATTGACCGCGTCGCCCGGCGTCGACGCCGCCCCAACAGAAAAGGGACGCCTCGCTTGCGCGAGACGCCCCGTCGAATCTCTACCGGTTAAAGGCCGGCGATGGATCGGCCGGCGATCGTCAGGCCGCGACCTGCTCGATCTGCTTGGCCTGCGCGGCGCGGATCGGCACCTGGCGCGGCTTCAGCTGCTCCGGCACTTCGCGCACGAGGTCGATGTGCAGGAGGCCGTTCTCGAGGCTCGCGCCCTTCACGACGACATAGTCGGCGAGCTGGAAGCGGCGCTCGAAGGCGCGGCCGGCGATGCCGCGATAGATCACCTGCCGCTCGGCGGCATCCGTGTCGGCCTGCTTCTCTCCCTTCACCGTCAGCACGTTCTCGCGCGCCTCGATGGAGAGGTCCTTGTCGGCGAAGCCGGCCACGGCCATGGTGACGCGGTAGGCGTTGTCGCCGGTTCGCTCGATGTCGTAGGGCGGATAGGTCGGCGCCTCGGCACCGGCACCCTGGTCGAGCAGGGAGAACAGCCGGTCGAAGCCGACGGTGGTGCGGTAGAGGGGGCTCAGATCGAAGTGACGCATGGTGTCCTCCAAGAAGAAGCGACGTTGATGTCCGGAATGCGCTCCGTCCGCCGTCTTGGCCGGACTGTGGGCATTCCTGCGGACCCGGTTGGCGTCCGCAGCACCGAAGTAGGAAGGGTGATTTTGCAGTTCAAGGGGGGCGCGCGTGAAGAACTCGTCGGTGGCCGATCCGGCAGGAACGCGACACGGCTGGAGCGATCATGCTCTTGAGGGCTGACCCGGCTGCGCCGGCCCTCCTCGACCTGCCGATCAACCCGGTGCCGCCGGGCGTGCGGACCCCGACCGTCGCCGGCCGTTGGAACGTGCCGCTGCGCGTCGCGCTGTGGCCCGCCGCCGGCGAGGCGCGCGGCACGGTCGTCATCGTGCAGGGCCGGGCGGAGTTCATTGAGAAGTACTTCGAGACCATCGCCGACCTGCAGAAGCGCGGCTTCGCCGTCGCCGCCTTCGACCTGCGCGGGCAGGGCGGCTCGGGCCGCCTCACCAAGGACCCGCATGTCGGCCACGTCCAATCGTTCCACGACTATGTCGCCGACATCGAGACGGTGATGCGCAAGGCGGTGATGCCGGCGCTGCCGCCGCCCTATACGGCGCTCGCCCATTCGACCGGCGGCGCCGTCGTGCTCCTCGGCGTCCGCCGCCTGCACCCGCTGTTCTCGCGCCTCGTCACCGTCTCGCCGCTGCTCGGCTTTGGCGAGCGCACCATGCCGGAGTGGGTGTTCGCTTCGGCGCTGGAGCTCTCGTGCCTCATCGGGCTCGGCCGCAAGCAGGTCTCCGCCCGCCGTCCCGGCGCCGGCGAGCCCGGCGTCTTCGAGGGCAACCCGCTCACCTCCGACCGCGCCCGCTTTGCGCGCAACCTCGCCGTCCTCGACGCGGCGCCGGCGCTGCGCCTCGGTGCGCCGACGATCGGCTGGGTGAAGGCCGCGCGCGACACGATGATCACCCTGAAGAAGGCCGAGCTCGTCGACCGCATGACGCTGCCGACGCTCGTCTTCGCCGCCGGCCGCGACCGCGTCGTCGACGCGCGCGCCGTCGAGCGCTTCGGCAAGCGCCTCATCAACGGCGGCGTGATTCTGGTTCCCGGCGCCCGCCACGAGCTGATGATGGAGGCCGACCGCTTCCGCGAGCCGTTCTGGGCCGCCTTCGACGCCTTCGTCCCCGGCGAGTCTTGAGGAAAACTGATGGCCTATGTGCTCCTCGCCATCGCGATCGTCGCCGAGGTGATCGCCACCACCGCGCTGAAGTCCGCCGACGGCTTCACCAAGCTCTGGCCGACGCTGACCGTCGTCGTCGGCTACGGGTTGGCGTTCTTCCTGTTGTCGCTGGCATTGCGGACGCTGTCGCTCGGCTTCACCTATGCGGTGTGGTCTGGCCTCGGCATCGTGCTCGCCGCCACCGCCGGCATCGTCTTCTACGGCGAGAAGATCGACCTCGCCGGTGCGCTCGGCCTCGCCATGATCATCGGCGGCGTCTTCGTGCTCAACACGGTGTCGAGCATGAGCGGCCACTGAGGCCGCTCATACCGCAAGCTGACCGCGGCCATCGAGGCCGCTCAGTCCGATCCGTTTTCCCGCGCGACGGCGCGCCAGCCGATGTCGCGCCGGCAGAAGCCCTCCGGCCAGTCGATGCGGTCGACCGCGGCATAGGCGCGCCGCTGTGCGTCCCCGGCGGTGGCGCCGGTCGCCGTCACGCCCAGCACGCGGCCGCCGTTGGCGATCAGAGTGCCGTCGCCGGCGAGCGCCGTGCCGGCGTGGAACACCGTCGCGCCCGTTGCCTCGGCCTCGGCGAGACCGCCGATCGCCGTGCCCCTCTTCGGCTCGCCGGGATAGCCGTCGGCCGCCATCACCACGGCCAGCGCCGTCTCGTCCCGCCACCGCGGCGCCGCGCCGGCGAGGCGGCCGGTGGCGCACCGGTACAGGAGGTCGAGAAGGTCGCTCTCGAGCCGCGGCATCAGCACCTGGCACTCCGGGTCGCCGAAGCGGACGTTGTATTCGATCAGCTCCGGGCCCTTCTCCGTGATCATCAGCCCGGCATAGAGCACGCCCTGAAACGGCGTGCCGCGGGCGGCCAGCGCGGCCACCGTCGGCCGGACGATCTCCGCCATCGCCCGCTCGGTCATTGCTGCCGTCATCACCGGCGCCGGCGAATAGGCGCCCATGCCGCCGGTGTTCGGCCCCTCGTCGCCGTCGAAGACGCGCTTGTGGTCCTGCGCGCTGCCGAACGGCACCACGGTCACGCCGTCGGTCAGGGCGAACAGGCTCGCCTCCTCGCCCTCGAGGAAGGCCTCCACCACCACCTCGGCACCGGCCGCCCCGAAGGCACCCTCGAAGCAGGCGTCGACCGCCTCCAGGGCCTCCATCGTGGTCATCGCGATGACGACGCCCTTGCCCGCGGCGAGCCCGTCGGCCTTCACCACCATCGGCGCGCCGCTCATCTCCACATAGGCGCGCGCCGAGGCGGCGTCGCGGAAGCGGGCGTAGGCGGCCGTCGGGATGCAGACCTCAGCGCAGAGGTCCTTGGTGAAGCCCTTTGAGCCTTCCAGCTGCGCCGCCGCGGCGCTCGGCCCGAAGACGGTGATGCCAGCCTCGGTCAGCCGGTCGGCGAGCCCGGCGACCAGCGGCGCCTCCGGTCCGACCACCACCAGGTCGACGCCATTGTCGCGACAGAACGCCACCGTCGCGGCGGCCTCGCCCACGGCGATCGGCACCAGTTCGGCGACGGTGGCGATGCCCGGGTTGCCCGGTGCCACCCACAGCTTGCCGAGCCGCGGTGACTGCGCCAGCTTCCAGGCGAGCGCATGCTCACGCCCGCCGGAGCCGATCACGAGCACGTTGAGGCGGTCGTCGGAGGTCATGGCGTCGGCCCGTTTGCTTGGCGGCAGTCGGCGCCGCGCTTAGCACGGCGGGACCGCCGGCGCGACGGGCGATCGCACCGCCTTGACGCGGCGGCCGCGCGGTGGTGCACCAGCGGGGGAGGAGGACGCCGATGACCGACCGTGCCGTCGCCGATGCCGACCGCGGCAACTGGGTGGACCGCTGGGCGCCGCTGGCGTGGCGGCCCTACGCGCGCCTCGCCCGGCTCGACCGGCCGATCGGCTGGTGGCTCTTGTTGTGGCCGTGCTGGTGGTCGGCGGCGCTCGCCGCGGTGGCCAGCGGCGCGCCGTACCCGAACCCCTGGCACCTCGCGCTCTTCCTCGTCGGCGCCATCGTCATGCGCGGCGCCGGCTGCACCTATAACGACGTCGTCGACCGCGACGTCGATGCGCAGGTGACGCGCACCCGTTCGCGGCCGATCCCGAGCGGCCAGGTGAGCGCGAAGCGCGCCTTCGCCTTCGCCGTGGCGCTCTCCTTCGTCGGGCTCGTGGTGCTCCTGCAGTTCAACTGGACGACGATCCTCGTCGGCGCCGGCTCGCTCGTCGTCGTCGCCGCCTATCCGTTCGCCAAGCGCGTCACCGACTGGCCGCAGATGGTGCTCGGCCTCGCCTTCTCATGGGGGGCTTTCCTCGGCTGGACGGCGGTGTTCGGTCGGCTCGACTGGGCCCCGGTGGCGCTCTATCTGGCCGCCATCCTGTGGACGATCGGCTACGACACCATCTACGCCCACCAGGACCGCCGCGACGACGCCATCGTCGGGATCCGCTCCACGGCGCGGCTGTTCGGGCGCTACACGAAGCTGTCGATCGGCGGGCTGTTCGGGGCGACTGTGGTGGCGCTCGCCGTGGCGTTCGCGCTCGTCGGGGCAGGGTGGCCGGCCTATCTCGGCCTCGCCGCCTTCGCCGTCCATCTTGCCTGGCAGGTGGTCACCCTCGACGAGGACGATCCGGCGCGCTGCCTGATGCTGTTCCGCTCCAACCGCATCGCCGGCTGGCTGCCGTTTTTGGGACTTGTCGCCGACGCGGCGTTGCGGGCTGCCGGTTTCGGCGCCTGAACCGTCAGCGCGGAAGACCCGAGCGGCCGCCCTCGTGGACGCGGAGCGCCGGACCGCCGGCGCGCACCGGAGGACGGGTGGCAGCGTCCGGCGCGGACTTGGCGATCACCGCGTCGATCGGCGCGGCGACGCCGTCCCGGTCGACGAACAGCCGCGGCAGCCGGAGCGCCTTCGACCAGCCGTCGAGACGGCGGGCCGCCTCGTCGACGGTGTCGGTCGCGCCGAGCGGCACCGTCAGGCCCGGATCGGAGTGGACGAGCACGAAGGAGATCTCGTCGAGATCGTCGGAGATGCACACGCCCACGCCGCGGAAGGCGGCGACGGGGATCACCATCGTCAGCGCCACGCCGGACAGGCGCCGCCGGATGACGGCGTGGGTCTCGTCGAGCACCAGCGACAGCAACGCGTCGTTGCCGACGACGCCCTCCTCGGCGGCGAAGCGGTGCGGCAGCAGGTTGTCGGCGGCGCGCGGGGCGCGGTCGGGCGTGATGTCTGCGGTCGATGGGGGCACGTCGGCCTGCTCCTGATCACCGGCTGCGTCCGGCTCTTGCATGCCGCGATCAGGGGGCCGGCGTCCTTGTGCGGCCGTTAACGCGGGGGTGGTGGGCGCCTCGGCTCTTCTCGCACGGTTACGCAAACCTCACCCGGATCGCGCAAATTCGCGCCCGGCCTCGTCCCGGCCCCATCCCGTCACCCGCGACGTCGCGACGCCCATGCCTTGCGAGGGGTGGGTCGGCGCCGTAGATGAACGGAAACTACGCTGCCTCCCCCGCACCCGTCGGTGCGGGGCGGCGTGCGGCGCGACTGGGACCTCGCATGACCGACACCCCCGATCTCGATCGCCTGAAGTCCGTCGCCGCCGATCTCGTGGCAAAGGCGCGCCGCGCCGGGGCCGACGCCGCCGACGTCGTCGTGGTGCGCGGCACGGCCCTCGCCATCGAGGTGCGCGACGGCCGCGTCGAGGAGACGGAGCGCTCGGAGTCCGACGACCTGTCGCTGCGCGTCTTCGTCGGCCGCCGCTTCGCCACCGTCTCCACCAATGCGCCGTCCGAGGCGGCCGCCCTGGTCGAGCGCGCCGTGGCGATGGCCCGGCATGCGCCGGAAGACCCCTATGCCGGCCTCGCCGATCCGGATGCGCTGGCGCGCGAGTTTCCCGACCTCGACCTCGTCGATCCGAAGGCGCCCTCGGCGGCGCAGTTGACCGAGACAGCGCTCGCCACCGAGGCGGCGATGCGCGCGGTGGCGGGCGTCAGCCGCTCTGGCGGCGCCTCGGCGTCCTGGAGCCTCGGCGGCCTGGTGCTCGCCACTTCCGGCGGCTTCACCGGCGCCTATCTCGGCTCGCGCCACGGCCGCTCGGCGATGGCGGTGGCCGGCGAGGGCACTGGCATGGAACGCGACTACTGGTCGAGCTCGGCCGCCCATCTGGAGGACGTCGAGGCCGCGGACACTGTCGGCCGTCGCGCCGGCGAGCGGGCGGTCCGCCGCGTCTCGCCACGCCGCGTCGAGACGCAGACCGCCACCATCGTCTATGAGCCGCGCGCCGCCGCGAGCCTGGTGCGGGCGCTCGCCGGCGCCGCCAATGGTGCCGCGATCGCCCGCGGCACGAGCTTCCTCAAGGACAAGCGCGGCGAGCGCGTCTTCGCCGCCGGCGTCACCATCACCGACGACCCGACCCGCCGGCGCGGGCTCGGCTCGCGACCCTTCGACGGGGAGGGCGTCTCGGGCCGGCCGTTCGCTCTCGTTGAGGACGGCATCCTCACCGACTGGCTGCTCGACGGCGCCACGGCACGCGAGCTCGGCCTGAAGAGCAACGGCCGCGCCGCCCGCGGCGGCGGCTCGCCGTCGCCGTCCTCGACCAACCTGACGCTGGAGCCCGGGCGGATCGGCCCGGCCGAACTGCTCGCCCAGGTCGGCACCGGCCTCTATGTCACCGACCTGATCGGCCACGGTGCCAACCTCGTCACCGGCGACTACAGCCTCGGGGCCGCCGGCTACTGGATCGAGAATGGCGAGCTCGGCGGGCCGGTCTGCGAGATCACCATCGCCGGCAATCTCGGCGAGATGTTCTCGCGCATGGTGGTCGCCGACGACCTCGAACTGCGTGCCGCCACCAATGCTCCCACCATCGCGATCGAAGGCATGACCATTGCCGGGCGGTGACGGCGTGACCTCGCCGCACGCCGCCGACCTCGCGCTTCTCGCCAACGCGGCCCGCCAGGCGGGGGCGATGGCGATGGGCTATTTCCGGCAGTCGCCGGAAGTCTGGACGAAGGGCGATTCCTCGCCGGTGAGCGAGGCCGACCTCGCCGTCGACCGCTTTCTCGCGAGCCACCTCGGCGCCGCGCGGCCCGATTATGGCTGGCTGTCGGAGGAGAGCGTCGACGATCCGGTCCGCCTGCAGCACCGCCGCATCTTCATTGTCGACCCGATCGACGGCACCCGCGCCTTCGTGCGTGGGGACGAGGACTGGACGGTCAGCCTCGCCATCGTCGAGGACGGCCGCCCGATCGCCGCCGCCGTGTTCTGTCCGCCGCGTGACGAACTCTTCCTCGCGAGCCTCGGCGACGGTACGCGACTGAACGGTACCCGGGTGTCGACGAGCGGCGCGACGCGCCTCGCCGGTGCCCGCATCGCCGGCCCGAAGGGTTTCGTTCGCTCCTCCGCCTTCACGGATGCGGGCGTCGAGCCGGTGCCGCTCGTCCACTCGCTCGCCTACCGGCTGTCGCTGGTCGCCGCCGGCCGCCTCGACGCCGCCGCCGCGAGCAGCAAGGCGTGCGACTGGGATGTCGCGGCGGCCGACCTTCTGGTGCAGGAGGCCGGCGGCCGGCTCACCGACCTCGACGGCCGCCCGGTCGCCTACAATCGCGAGACCGTCCGCCACCCGCCGCTGGTCGCCGCCACGCCCGCCATGCACGACGCTATCGCCGCGCTGCTCGCCGTCGCCATCGCCGCCCGCACGCCGCACGGGACCTGACGACGATTACCGGCCGCCTGCGTCGGCCCGCGCGCTTAGACAACGCCATTGCGAGCGGCTATTGAGCCCCGTCGGGGGCTGTTCGGGGGCGGGGCGTCGCAATGATCGAGCGCGTGGAGGGCATCGCGGTCTGGCGGCAGATCAGCGAGGAGCTTCGCGCCGAGATCCAGGCCGGGCGCTGGCCGGCTGAAACGAAGCTGCCGCCGGAAGCCGAGTTCGCCGCCCGCTTTGGCGTCAACCGCCACACCGTCCGCCGTGCCCTCGGCGTGCTCGTGGCGGAGGGGCTGGTGCGGACGGACCAGGGCCGCGGCACCTTCGTCCGGGCCTCGTCGCGCAAGCTCGTCTATCCGATCGCCCGCCGCACACGCTTTTCCGAGATCGTCGACCGGCAGGCGCGCGCGCCGGCCGGTCAGCTGCTCGCGCACGCCGTCGAGCCCGCGCCGGCGTGGCTCGCCGCCCATCTCGACCTCGCCGAGGGCACGGGCATGGTTCGCCTCGAAACCCTGCAAGTCGCCGACAGTATCCCGATCTCGGTCGCGACAAGCTGGTTTCCGGCCGCCCGCTTTCCGCATCTGATCGAGACCTACGCTGCGACCGGCTCGGTGTCGAAGGCGCTCGCCCGCGACGGCCTCGCCGACTATGCGCGCGCCTCGACCACCATCTCCGCCCGCATCGCCGATGCGGAAGAGGCGGCGCTCCTCGCCCTGTCGCCCGGGACGCCGGTGCTGGACGTCGTCTCGGTCAACGTCGACGATGCCGGCCGGCCCTTCCAACTGACCCGCGCCCGCTTCGCCGCCGACCGCGTCGACATCCAGGTCATCACCTGAGACGGCGGCAAGAGACGGCGGCAAGGGCTGGCACTGCGATCCTCCCGACCCGACTCTGTGCCCCTGTCGAACGCCGCCGGGGGTCGCCTTGTCGGGATAGGGGGGCTCCGGTATCGTGGCTTTGGATCATTTCGAGATAGCCATCGCCCAATGCGATCGGCGCGGCTCGACGGGGGTTGGCCTTGCTGCAGCTTCGTTACCCCGAAGTCCTCGCCGGCCCGCCGCGACGCAGCAGGATCCTCCGCCCCGACGGCTCGGTCGCGACGACCGGCCTCGAGCGACACCACGTTCCCGGCGCCGGTGCGATCCTCGTCGAAGTCGAGGCGGGCGACACCGTCACCATTGGCAATCTGGAGGGCGGCCAGGTCTGCGAGATCGTCGCCGTCGACCGCGATGGTCGCAGCGATCCGGGCGTGCTCGGCGCTCCGGCAAACGGCAGCGCCGCCGGGCTGAAGGCGCTGCTGTTGTCGGGCGAGCCGAGCCTCGCGCTCTTCCGCCGCCGTCTGGAGCGGCGCGGCATCGCCCTCGCCGGTGCCACGGCGCTGCACCTCTTCGGCGAGGGGACGTCGGCGGGAGCGCAGGAAAGCTTCACCGTCCAGCGCGCCGGCGCCCTCATCGTCGCGGCGCCCGGCGGGCCGATGGCCGTCGACGGCCACGACACCGCGACGCCGCTTGCGGTGCTCGTGCAGCGCGCCCGGCCGCGCCTCGTCGGCACGCACGCCTTGCCCGATCCGCTGGCCGACCCCCTCGACGACATCCGCGTCCACTCGGCGACGGCGCGGTCCTATTTCGTCAAGGCCGGCGACTACATCCAGATCATCGACGTCGACGGCCGGCAGTGCACGGACTTCCAGTGCTTCTCCGCCCGAAAGCTCGACAAGGGTCGCGACCACCCCCTCGACGTGACGACGACGCGCACGCTGATGGGCTCGGCCTATCCGATGCCCGGCCTGCACTCGAAGTACTACGACCAGGACATGGAGCCGCTGGTCGAGGTGGTGCAGGACACCTGCGGCCGTCACGACGCCTTCGCGCTCGCCTGCGCCGCCAAATATTATGACGACATCGGCTATCCGGGCCATGTCAACTGCTCGGAGAACTTCAACAACGCGCTCACTGGCCGCGGCGTCAGCCCCCGCGCGGGCTGGATGGCGATCAATTTCTTCTTCAACACGGCGATCGATGCGCACGGCCATGTCGTCTCCGACGAGCCGTGGTCGCGGCCCGGCGACTATGTGTTGCTGCGGGCGCTGACCGACCTCGTCTGCGTCTCATCGGCCTGCCCGGACGACACCACGCCCGCCAACGGCTGGCATCTCACCGATATCCACGTCCGCACCTATTCGGGTGCCGAAAAGTTCTCTCGTGCCATAGCGACCCGCATGACCCCCGACGCCGAGCCGAAACTGACCCGCGAGACGGCGTTCCACGATCGCTTCGCCCGCCACACCCGCGACTTCTCCGAGTACCGGGGCTATTGGCTCGCCAACGCCTTCGCCAAGGGCGGAGCGGTGGAAGAATACTGGGCCTGCCGCGAGAAGGCGGTGGTGATGGACCTGTCGCCCTTGCGCAAGTTCGAGGTGACGGGGCCAGACGCCGAGGCACTGCTGCAGTACACGCTGACGCGCGACGTCAAGAAGCTCGGGCTCGGCCAGGTCGTCTACACCGCCATGTGCTACGAGCACGGCGGCATGATCGACGACGGCACGCTGCTTCGGCTTGGCCGCGACAACTTCCGCTGGATCGGCGGCGACGACTTCGGCGGCGTCTGGCTGCGCCAGCAGGCCGAAAAGCTCGGCCTCACCGTGATGGTGCGTTCCTCCACCGACCAGATGCACAACATCGCCGTGCAGGGGCCGTCGAGCCGCGACATCCTCAAGGAGATCGTCTGGACCGCGCCAACGCAGCCGTCGATGGCCGAACTCGAGTGGTTCCGCTTCGCCGTCGGCCGCATCGGCGATGCGCAGGGCGTGCCCATCGTGGTGTCGCGCACCGGCTACACCGGCGAGCTCGGCTATGAGATCTGGTGCCATCCGCGCGACGCCGGCACCGTCTTCGACGCCGTCTGGGAGGCGGGGCAGCCGCATGGCCTGCGCCCGATGGGCCTCGCCGCCCTCGACATGGTGCGCATCGAAGCGGGGCTGATCTTCGCCGGCACCGAATTCTCCGACCAGACCGACCCGTTCGAGGCCGGCATCGGCTTCACCGTGCCGCTGAAGAGCAAGACCGACGATTTCATCGGCCGCGACGCACTGATCCGGCGCAAGGACAACCCGCAGCGCAAGCTCGTCGGCCTGGAGATCGACGCCAATGTCGCCGTCGGCCACGGCGACTGCGTGCACGTCGGCCGCGCCGAGATCGGCCGGGTGACGAGTGGCATGCGCTCGCCGCTCCTCGGCAAGACGATCGCGCTCGCCCGCCTCGACGTCACCCACGCCGGCCTCGGCACCGAGGTGGAGATCGGCAAGCTCGACGGTCATCAGAAGCGCCTGCCGGGGCGAGTCGTGCCATTCCCGCATTTCGACCCGCAGAAGACGCGGCCGAGGTCCTGATCGGAAAACGCGGCCGCACACGCGCTGCGCATTTCCCTGCCCGCCGAATGGTCATTGCGCTGCACCTTTGTGCAGAGCCGTTGTTTACTGTCCGATGTCGCCAGATGGCTGTGCTGAAACGACGAAGTCATCCTGAAGGGGCATTGCGGAGGAGGGTTCAAGGCATATAAGTTTCATCTGGTGAAAGCAGGGGATGCGGGCGAGCTTTGGCCGCCCGCTGCAGACGCGCCGGGGGCGGCGTACGGGGAACCTGATTCCGTGAGATGTCGATGTTTGATGAGATGTCGAAAAGCCGGCCCGGACGTGACCGCGCCGGACGGGATCGCGGAAGCTGTCGATTGCAGAATCAAGGACGAAGACGGACGCCAGTGACCTGAATCAGCGCTACCGGATCGCACAACTGGAGAAGAAGACATGTCGATGAGCAGTCGGTTCTCAAGAGTTCGAAAAGGGGCGCTCGCGATCGCGGCCGCCACATGGTGCCTCGGCGGAGTGGCGAACGCCGCCGCGCCGGAATCGAACGATCCGATCAAGATCGCGCTGTTCGACTGGACCAGCGTCAACCTCAACGCCAAGATTCTCGGCGGCATCCTCGAGAAGCTCGGCTACACCGTCGAGTATCCGACCGCCGACTACCTCTCCAGCCTGACGACCGGTCTCACCAATGGTGACCTGACGGTGGCGATGGAGTTTTGGGACACCACCGCCGGCGAGGCCATGAAGGCGTCGGACGCCACCGGCGAGACCGAGAAGCTCGGTCCCCTCGGCCCGAAGGCCAAGGAGGAGTGGTGGTATCCGCTCTACATGAAGGACAAGTGCCCCGGCCTGCCGAACTGGGAAGCGCTGAAGGATCCCAAGTGCGCCGAGGCGTTCGCGACGCCGGAGACCGCTCCGAACGGTCGCTATGTCGGCGGCCCGGTGACGTGGGAAGGCTTCGACGACGAGCGTGTCGTGTCGCTCGGCCTGCCGTTCACCGTCATCCATGCCGGCACCGACGCGGCGATGTTCGCCGAGCTCGATTCCGCCTATCAGCGCCAGGCCCCGATCATCCTCTGGGTCTACTCGCCGCACTGGGCGCCCGCCAAGTACAAGGGCGAGTGGGTCGAGTTCCCCGAGTACACGGCCGAGTGCTACACCGACCCGGCTTGGGGTGTGAACAAGGACGCGCTGTATGACTGTGGCAAGCCGTTCGGCGAGATCTGGAAGTATGCCTGGGGCGGCATGAAGGAGAAGTGGCCGGTCGCGCACAAGGTCGCCAAGGCCTACACGGTCGACACCGACGTTCTGAACGCCATGAGCGGCAAGATCGACCTCGACGGCATGTCGCCGGAGGACGTCGCCGCCGAGTGGATCGCCGCCAACGAAGCAACCTGGAAGAAGTGGGCGGAGTGAAGGTCTGGGCGGAGTAACGCCCGATCGTTCCGAAACACCGCGGCCCCGATCCGTGCAGGATCGGGGCCGCGGGAGACGGACCAGCGACGAAGGACGGTGCATGAACGCTGCAGTCGACACCGGCCTGTCGGCCGCGCTTGCAAGGCCGGTCGATCCGCGCCCGGTCAAGCTCGCCTGCCGCAATGTCTGGAAGCTGTTCGGCCAGGACGCCGCCGACTGGATCGGCAAGCGCGACGGCCGCGCCACCTCGGCCGACCTCGCCGAGGCGAAACTGGTCGGTGCGGTCCGCCACGTCGACCTCGAGATCCGCCAGGGCGAGATCTTCATCATCATGGGGCTGTCGGGCTCCGGCAAGTCGACGCTGGTGCGCTGCATGTCGCGTCTCGTCGAGCCGACCTTCGGCACCGTCGAGTTCGAGGGCAGGGACCTCCTCAAGGTCACCGATGCCGAGCTGATCGAACTCCGGCGCCATCGCATGGGCATGGTGTTCCAGAACTTTGCGCTTCTGCCGCACCTCAACGTTCTGGAAAACATCGCCTTCCCACTCAGCATCCAGGGCATCGACCGGGCCAGGCGCGAGGCGCGGGCGCGCGAGGTGATCGAACTCGTCGGCCTGCGCGGCCGCGAGCACTTCTATCCCCGCGAGCTCTCCGGCGGCCAGCAGCAGCGCGTCGGCATCGCCCGCAGCCTGGCGACGAAGCCGGAGGTGTGGTTCCTCGACGAGCCGTTCTCGGCGCTCGACCCGCTCATCCGCCGCGAGATGCAGGACGAGCTCCTGCGCCTGCAGGGCGTGCTGCACAAGACGATCGCCTTCATCACCCACGACTTCGACGAGGCGATCCGGCTCGCCGACCGCGTCGCCATCATGAAGGACGGCGAGGTCATCCAGACCGGCACGCCGGAGGAGCTCGTCGTCAACCCGGCCACCGACTACGTCGCCGAGTTCACCCGCGACGTGCAGCGCGCCAAGGTGATCTCCGCCCGCAGCCTGATGCGTCCGTGTGCCGGTGGCGAGCACGGCGGCGTCGTCGCTCCGGAGGCGCGCATCGCCAGCTTCTCGGCCGGCATCGTCGCGGCCGGCAAGCCGTTCGCCGTCGTCAACGGCACCGGCAAGCCGATCGGCGAGGTGACGCCCCAGGCGGTGATCGACCTCCTCGCCGGTATCGACGGACGCAGGGCGCGGCCATGACGATCGCCACCGATCTCGCCACCGCCCCGGCGCGGCCACCGCCGTTCTGGCCGGCGGTGTGGGCCGTGGCGCTCGCCGCCGTGCTGGCGCTGGCGCTCATCGGCGACCAGTTCCCGGCCTTCGTCGAGTATCCCGCCGCCGCCGTCGTGCCGGTCACCGACTGGGTGTCGGCGATCATGGCGTGGCTGAAGGCGAACATCACCTGGCTCACCCGCTCGATCACCGCCATCCTCGCCGTGCCGCTCGACTTCGCCCTCGATCTGCTCGCCAAGAACTTCAAGATCGGCGCCGGCCCCGAGGCGATCGTGCTGCCGCGGCTGTCGTGGGTCGGCATCGTGGTGGCCGCCTTCCTCGCCGGCCGCGCCTTCGGCGGCTGGAAGCTCGGCGCCCTGGTCGGCGGCTGCTTCCTCTACATCGCGCTGTTCGGCAAGTGGACGAGCGCCATGCTGACGCTCGGCCTGATCTCGATCGCTGTGCCGTTCTGCATCGTCACCGGCCTCTTCATCGGCATCTGGGCGTGGCGCAAGCCATGGGCGGAGAAGCTCATCGTCTCGCCGTCCCTCGACCTGATGCAGACGATCCCGACCTTCGCCTACCTGATCCCGATGCTGATTCTGTTCGGCAACAGCCCGGTCTCGGCGATGATCGCGACCGCCATCTTCGCGATGCCGCCGATGGTGCGCGCCACCATGCTCGGGCTGTCGCGGGTGCCGTCCGAGATCGGCGACTTCAGCGAGATGGCCGGCTGCACCGCCCGCCAGAAGCTTTGGCGCGTGCTTTTGCCCTCGGCACGGCCGACGCTGATGATCGGCGTCAACCAGGTGATCATGCTGGCCCTCAACATGGTCATCATCGCCTCGATGATCGGCGCCGGCGGCCTGGGCTACGACGTGCTGTTGGCGCTCAGGGCGCTGAAGGTCGGCGAGGCGATGGAGGCGGGGCTCGCCATCGTGGCGCTGGCCATCGCCCTCGACCGGCTGAGCCAGGCGATGGCGCGCCGGCAGGCAAGAGGACATGTACACGGCGAGATGGAAGCCGGCCCGTTCTGGAGGCGCTATCCGAACCTCACCCTCGCCCTCGTCGTGCTCGCCGCCACCACCATCGCCGGTCTGTTCATCCCCGCCTTCGCCGACGTGCCTAAGGCAATCACCATGACGACGGCGCCAGCCTGGAAGGCGGGCGTGTCGTGGATCACCATCAACCTCTTCGACGTCATCGAGGCGGTGCGCGTCGCCCTCATCCTCTATGTGCTGAACCCTGTGCGCGCCTTCTGCGAGGGCTTCCCTTGGCTCGGCGCGGTGTTCTTGCTCGGCCTCGCCGCCTTCCAGCTCGGCGGTGCCCGCCTCGCCATCCTGGTCGCGGCGCTGACCACTTACTGCGCCGTCACCGGCCTGTGGGAGAAGACGATGGCGACGGTCTACCTCGTCGGCATCTCCGCCTTCATCGCCTGCCTGATCGGCATTCCGATCGGCCTGTGGGCGTCGCGCAGCAATCGCGTCGAGAAGATCGTCACGCCGATCATCGACACCCTGCAGGTGCTGCCGTCGTTCTGCTTCATCATCCCGGTCGTCATGCTGTTCCGCGTCGGCGACGTCACCGCGATGATCGCGACCGTCGCCTTCGCGGTGGTGCCGGCGATCCGCTACACCAACCACGGCCTCCGCCAGGTGCCGCCGTCGCTGATGGAGGCGGCCGTCGTCTCGGGCTGCACGAAGCGGCAGACGTTCTTCCGCGTGCAACTGCCGCTGGCGCTGCCGGAGATCATGCTCGGCATCAACCAGACGATCCTGATGGCGCTCTCGATGATCATCATCTGCGCGATGATCGGCACGCGCGACCTCGGCCAGGAGGTGTTCATCGCGCTGTCGAAGGCCGACGCCGGCCGCGGCATCGTCGCCGGCCTGGCGATTGCCTTCATCGGCATCATCGCCGACCGCCTGTTCGGCGCCTGGACGGCGAAGGCGCGGGGGAAGTTGGGGTAGGGGGATGCCGTCTACCCTCCGTCAGAGGTCTTGCCGGCGTGTCCCAGCCGACGCGCGCCGGCAAGCGCACCAAATTCGGCGCCTACGGCAACAGCGCTGAAGCGCTGTCCGTGAAGTAGCGCGGTGGGAATCTAGGATTGGACGATGCGAATTGCGATATCGGGCTCACACTCGTTGGGCAAATCGACCGTCGTCAATGAATGGGTTGATCTGCACCCACATTTCCTCCGCGAGGAGGAGCCCTACCGTGTGCTGGGACTTTACGGGCCGTATGAAATTCTTTTTGGCGATGCATCGACGAAGCTGCACAACGGCATTCAGATGTACTACAATATCAGCCGCGTCCATCGGTACAGTAACTCTACGGATGATGTGATTTTCGACAGAGCCCCTATTGATTACATTGCATATTCTCAATACACAGCAGATCAGGGCCGTACAGACATCGACGATGCGTTTGTAGCATCGCTGGTCCCGGCTGCAAGAGAATCACTCGATCATCTGGATATACTGGCCTTCGTGCCAAAATCCGATGCATGGCCCGTCGCCATGGAAGAGGATGGAATAAGGCCGGTCGATCATGCCTATCGCGATGAAGTGGATGTGATCTTCAAGCAGATCTATCGCGATGGCCGGTTCGGCATTTTTCCAGACAACACCGCCCCCACGTCATCGAGTTGTGGGGGCCGCGGACGCAGCGCCTGGAGCAATTGCAGGGAGCCATTGATCGCGTGAGTGCTTCGAGGGGATTCGCGCCATGAAAAGCGGCCTCTCCTGTTCGATGCTGAACGGGCCCGCGGGGGATCTCTACCGTCGACTCGTGCCCGGCGTCCCGATGCGGGATCGCTGGGTAGCCGAGATACGGGAACTGTGGGGACAGAGAGAACATTCGAGCCTGAATGACTTTGCAGACGTTACGGTCCGCGAGCAATCCGTGCCTTCGCTCGACACCGCAATCGATGTGCCCGTGACTATCTTCACGCCTGCAAAAGCCACTGACGATGCTTTTCTGTATTTGCACGGAGGTGGGTGGATTGCGCCCGCCTCGGGCAAGCATCTAGGCTGGGCCAAGCGGATCGCAGCTTTGTCTTTGAACACTGTCGTGGCCGTACACTACCGTCTGGCGCCGGAAGACAGATATCCCAGCGCCTTGCGCGATTGCGCCGGGGTGCTTCGTTCTATGGAGAATTGGTTCACCGGCCGGATCACGGCTGGAGGGGATTCCGCCGGGGCCAATTTGGCGGCTGCACTCTATTTCTTCTGTCGAGGCCGGGGAGATAAGCCTCCGGACAAATTGATGCTCAATTGCGGTGTGCTGGATCTTGAGCTTGAGAAACATGCTTCGATGATGCAGCTGGGAAAGGACCATCCTTACAACGGCATTGAACTTTTGGCGTTTCAGCGGGCCTTGTATGCCCCCGAGCAAGAGCTTTGGACCGATCCCCTGGCCAGCCCCGCCCATGGCGATCTGAGATCCCTTCCTCCCACTCTTGTCATCGTCGGAGAAGAAGACACGCTTTGTGACGATGGCATCGACTTCGCCGAGCGGGCGCGATCAGTGGGCGCACCGGTAAAGCTTCATGTCGGCAAGAAAATGCCCCACGGCTTCCATATGCAACACAGCCTGGTACCGCAGGCCGCCGCCGCCGCGGAGCAAGACATTCTAGAGTTTTTGAAGTTGACCGTCGACCGAAGCCTGTCGAGTTCATGCAGCCCGGCCGACGGCTGACACAACTTCGCCCTTTCCTGCTGGTCCCAGACCCTCGGCGCGGCGATGGACATGGCACACCACGATCCACGGCGTTTCTGAGCGCACGAGCTCACTCGCCCCTGCACCGCGAGCGCGCCCGCCGCTCCTCGGATCGCCGGTCGGCCTTGGACGCGCCGCGCGGCCGCCGATGGTCGGGAAGCTTCAGGTAGGTGGCCCGTACTCACCGTGATGGCACCGCCGCCCGGCCGCGCTGAACTGGCGTGGGAGCGGCGGTGCGGCGGTGGCTTTGCCGCTACCGGCTCGCGAGGTAGCTCTCCATCGAATCGTCCATCGCCTCCATCCACGGCGTGTGATGCTTCGGCGACATCGTGCCGGTCATCAGTGAGCGGTAGGCGTTGTCGCGGAAGCCCATGATGTTCTCCATCTTGTGGTGCTCCCACTCCATGAAGGTCTTGTTGGTCGCCTCGATGTCGAACATCGGATATTCGGTCGCCTGGATCATCTCCCTGGTCTGGTCGCCCTGGAACCAGATGGCGTCCTCGGGGGTCTCGATCTTTTCCTCGCGGTCGCGCCAGGCTTGGCTGTGCGCCGCCATCGCTTCGGCCGACGGCAGCGGAATCCGACCCAGCATGACGTCGCGGGCGTACCAGGCCTGCGCATCGAACATGTTGAACGTGTAGAACTGGTCCTGCATGCCGATATAGAACAATGCCGGGTTCTTCTCCCAGACGACACCCTGATAGAGGCCGAGCGGCCACATCCGGTTCGTCGTCTTCAGCTTCAGTTCGTCGGTGAGGAACGGGAAGCTGTGCAGGTAGCCCGTGCAGAGGATGATGGCGTCGACGTCCTTCGTCGTGCCGTCGGCGAAGTGCGCGGTCTTGCCGACGACCTTCTGCAGCAGCGGCACTTCCTTCCAGCGCTCCGGCCAGTTGAAGCCCATCGGGCGCGAGCGGTAGCTCGTGGTGATCGACTTCGCGCCATACTTGTAGCACTGCGAGCCGACGTCCTCGGCCGAGTAGCTGCGGCCGATGATCAGCACGTCCTTATCGGTGAACTCGCAGGCGTCGCGGAAGTCGTGGCTGTGCAGGACGCGGCCCTGGAAGCTCTCGAAGCCCTCGAAATAGGGCACGTTCGGCACCGAGAAGTGGCCGGACGCCACCACCACATAGTCGAACTCCTCCGAATAGGTGTGGTCGTTGGTGCGGTCGTGGGCGGTGACGGTGAATGTCTTCGTCGCGTCCGACCACGTCACCATCCGCACCGGCGTGTTGAAGCGCACCCAGTCGCGAACGCCGGCCTTCTCGACACGGCCCTTGATGTAATCCCACAGCACGGCACGCGGCGGATAGGAGCCGATCGGCCGGCCGAAGTGCTCTTCGAAGGTATAGTCGGCGAACTCCAGGCACTCCTTCGGCCCGTTCGACCACAGATAGCGGTACATCGAACCGTGTACCGGGTCGCCGTGCTCGTCGAGGCCGGTGCGCCACGTGTAATTCCACAGGCCGCCCCAGTCGGACTGCTTCTCGAAGCAGACGACTTCTGGAATGTCCGCCCCCTTCGCCGCCGCCGACTGGAACGCTCGCAACTGTGCGAGACCGGAGGGACCGGCTCCGATCACCGCGACCCGCTTGTTCATGGACTGCTCCCCGACTTTTCCACAACGAAAGATTTTTCACTGTCAGGACGGTATCCCGTCCGGACGCTCTGTCAATGCGGTCACTCGCCCACGCTCCACTGCGCTGGCTTCGAACCGGCGTCGTTGCGCCCGTCGTCCCGCCAGCGTCACATGACCTTGAGCCGATTTTCCCGCCAGTGTATCTGGCAGGAAGGTGGTTTCACTGACGGTGAAACCCGCCGCACCGGGAAAGGGTGGACCGTGGCCGAGGCCGGACGCAAGAGGGATCAGAACCCGGCGGCGCGCATCGGGGCGCCGGGGGTGAAGGCGCAGCCGCTGTCCGTCGCCGAGGTGCAATCGATGCTGCCGCCGCTCATGCAGAACCCGCACGCCGTGCGCGACACGCCCGAGAAGGTACTCGAGGTGGCGATCGGCCGCGAGGTGCGCGCCTTCCGCCGGAAGCTCGGCATCACGGTGGCCGATCTCGCTGCCGCCACCGGCCTGTCGCTCGGCATGTTGTCGAAGATCGAGAACGGCATCACCTCGCCGTCGCTGACGACGCTTCAGGTGCTGTCGCGCGCCCTCGGCGTGCCCGTCACCGCCTTCTTCCGCCGCTACGAGGAGGAGCGCAGCGCCGTCTTCGTCAAGGCGGGGGAGGGGCTGGAGATCGAGCGCCGCGGCACCCGCGCCGGCCACCAGTACAACCTCCTCGGCCATGTCGGCGCCAAGGCGAGCGGCGTCGTCGTCGAGCCCTATCTGATCACCCTGTCGGAGACCTCCGACGTCTTCCCGACCTTCCAGCACGAGGGCATGGAGTTCCTCTACATGCTGGAGGGCGAGGTGGTGTACCGGCACGGCTCCAACCTCTTCCGCATGCTGCCGGGCGACAGCCTTTTCTTCGACGCCGACGCGCCGCACGGTCCGGAAGAGCTCACCCGCCTGCCGATCCGCTACCTGTCGATCATCTCCTACCCGCAGGGCGGCGGCGGCGCCTGAGCCTGGCTCAGTCCGGCCCGAAGCCGGGCGAAGTCGGCGCGCCGTCGTCGTGGGCGGCGAGCCATTCGAGCAGTGTCGGGCGGTAGCGCGTCAGGCCCTTGTAGGCGGCGATCTCGTCGGGCAGGTCGCGGATGACGCGGTGCAGCCGCCGCGCCCACTTCCGCGACGTGACGAGTTCGTCCATCGAGATCAAATAGCAGCGGATCGGGAAGACGAGGCCGTTCGAGCGCGGCAGCCGCCAGAAGCTCTGCAGCTCGACGCGCAGGTGCACCTTGCGGCCGACGTTCTCCGGCGTCACCGTCGTCCGGTCCGGACCCCACTTGTGGTAATTCTCGGGGCTGGTATCGAGCCGTTGGTTGATCGTCATCGTCCAGTTCAGCCGCCGCGCCGGCCGCCCCTGCTGCACATTGAGCAGGAACTTCAGGGCGCGCGTGAAGATGCCCTTCTCGTGGGCGAGCGGCACCGGCGCGTGCCATTCGAAGAAGTTCATGCCGATGTCGAAGTCGAGCGACCAGTCGGCCTGGGTCGTGACGATGCCGGCGTCCATCCACAGATTGCCGTCGCGCTGGTCGAGCAAGCAGAAGTCGCCCTGCGACTGGCGGGTGATGTACTCCATCGGCCCGTAGGGCAGGGTGGCGACGTCGCCGAAGGTGAAGCGGTCGTCGATGCCGAGCGGCCGGTTTATCCAGTGCCAGCGGTCGCCGTCGCGGGTGAGCGAGAAATGCTCCGGATAGCTCTCCGCCTTCGCCGTCATCAGGAGCTCGAGCAGGTCCCAGCCGGCGAGCGTCATGTGCGGCAGCGACTGGCAGCGCAGCGGGTCCTCGGCGAGCACCAGTGCGCGGTCCTGCATCTCCGAGACGTAGTGCTCGTCGACGTCGATCGGGTGCTCGAGCACGCTCCCCGTCGGCCCCGCCACGTGCGGCTCGATGTTCACCGCATACATGTAGCTGTCTTCGTGGAACGGGAACGGGAAGCGGCGGACGTGCTCCGGGCTGTTCGCGAAGCTGAAGTCGTCGCGGAACGTCTCCTGGCGGAAGGTGATGCCCATCGGCGCGGCTCCTCAGCGATCCAGCACGAGGGAGGACCCCTCGAAGCGCGACACGCACGGCATGATCTTGCGGCCGGAGCGGTGCTCGTCCTCGCTCAGCCAGTGGTCGTTGTGCAGGAAGGTGCCCTCGCACGACACCACGTCGGTCTCGCACTGGCCGCAGACGCCGCCGCGGCAGAGATAGGGCGGGTCGACTCCAGCCTGCTCCAGCGCCTCGAGCAGGCTCTGCTGCTCGCCGACGCGGATCGTCTTGCCGCTGGCGGCGAGCGTCACGGTGAACGGCACGCCCGGCTGCGGCGCCGAGAAGTGCTCGTAGTGCACCGCCTCGGCCGGCCAGCCGAGGGCCGCCGCCCGCCCGCGCACCCAGTCGATCATGCCCGACGGCCCGCAGACATAGAGGTGCGTGCCGAGGGGCTGCGCCGCCAGCAGCCGGTCGAGCGGGATCTGCTCGCCCCGGTCGTCGTGATAGAGGCTGACGCGGCGGCCGTAGCGGGCGACGAGTTCGCCGCCATAGCTCGCGAGCGTCGCCGTGCGCACGCTGTAGTGCAGCTCGAACGCACCCCCTTCGGCGGCAAGCTGCGCCGTCTGCGCCAGAAAGGGCGTGATGCCGATGCCGCCGGCGAGCATCAGGTGCTTCTTCGCGCGCAAGTCCAGCGAGAACAGGTTGACCGGGTAGGAGATCACCATCGCCTGGCCCGGCTCGACCCTCTGGTGCAGGAAGAGCGAGCCGCCGCGCCCGGCATCGTCGCGGCGGACGCTGATCGTGTACTCGCGGGTGTCGAGCGGCGAACTCATCAGCGAATAGGGATTGAGCCGCGGCGTGTCGCCGTCCTGCATCTCGACGACGACGTGGGCGCCACCGGAGAAGGTCGGCAGCAGGCCGCCGTCGCGCCGCCGGAAGTGGAAGCGCTTCACCATGGCATTGACGGTGACGACGTCGGCGACGACGACATCGAGCTTGGTGGTTCCGGTGCTCATGGAAACACCACCTCTGCGGGCGGGACTTCGCTGCGGTCCTCGGCGTTGATACACACCCCCTGGAAGGCGGCGATGCGGCGCGAATAGTGGTCGCGCACGAACAACAACAGCCCGCAGTGCGCGCAAATCACCGGCTGCGTGGTGACGTCCTCGGTGATGCCCTTGCAGTGCACGCACTGGACGCGGCGGGCGAGCGAGCCGCGGTGCTCGGTCTGGATGGAGGAATGGTCGATGCCAGCGTCGAGCGCCGCCTGCATCGCCTGGCCGATCAAACCCTCGGTGCCGGCGAGGTAAACACGCAGGCCCATGCGGGCGGTGGCGAGCGTCTGGCGGAGCCGCGGCATCGCGGCCGCGACGGTTGGTCCCTCGTAGAACATCACCGGCGACAGCGCCTTCAGCCGCTCGGCCAGCGACGGATCAGCGTCGCGCGGGATGTAGACGATCTGCGCGCCGGCGAAGAAGCCGTCGGGCGCGGCTGCGGCCATGTCGAGGATCGCCTCGGCGCCCTGCGCGTCGGCGACGAACAGGTGCTCACGGCCCGGCTGCGGCGACAGCGTCCCGTAGACGGGCCGGCTGATGATGCTCTTTTCCGGCATCGGCCCTCCGCTCTCAGTCCCGGTCACTCAGCCCTTGGCCGTCCGCTTCGTCTTCTTCGGGTCGTCGAACGGCAGCGGCTCAGCGGTTGCAGCGATCGTGCCGCTCTTGTTGTGGATCTCGAGCCTGGTGCCGGCGACGGCAACGGGCACGTCGAGCCGGGCGATGCCCATCGATTTCTGCACGAGCGGCGAATACATCGCGCAGGTGACGACGCCGACAGACTTGCCGCCGGCCGTGACCGGCGCGCCCTCGTCGGCGGGCTCCGTGCCTTCCAGCAGCACGCCGTAGATCTTGAAGCGCTCCTTGCCCTTCAGCCGGTAATGCTCCTCGGCGCCGCGGAAGCCGGTCTTGCCGGGGCTGACGGTGAAGTCGAGCCCGAGCTCCCAAAGCGTATCGCCGGGACCTTCGTTCTCGAACGGGTACTTCTGTGAATTGTCACAGGGATAGAACAGCAGGTAGCTCTCCACCCTGAGCATGTCGAGGGTGGTGAACCGGCACGGGATGATGCCCATGTCGGCGCCTTCCTCGAGGATGCGGTCCCAGATCGCCGGGGCGTCCTGGCCGCGGCAGAAGATCTCGTAGCCGCGCTCGCCGGTGTAGCCGGTGCGAGAGATCATCACCGGCAGGCCATAGAGCTGCGTCTGCATGTGGTGGAAGTAGGGGAGGTCGCGGATGCCGGGCACGCGGGGGGCGAGGAAGTCCACCGCCAGCGGCCCCTGCAGCGACAGGTCGTGCAGGTTGTCGTCGAAGCGGATCGAGACGTCGCGGCCCATGGCGGCGCGCTGCAGCTCCTCGTGGCCGGTGCCGGAGCCGTGCACCACCATCCACGAGTTCGGGCCGGTGCGGTAGAGGATGCAGTCGTCGGTGAACTTGCCCGCTTCGTTCAGCATGCAGGCATAGGCCGACTTGCCGGGATAGATCTTCTCGACATTGCGCGTCGTCGCGAGGTCGATCAGGTGCGACGCGTGCGGGCCGGTGATGTGCACCTTCTTCAGGCCGGAGACGTCCATCAGTCCGGCCTTGGTGCGGATCGCGACGTACTCCGTGTCGGCGTCGCCTGAGTAGCTCCAGGCGGTGCCCATGCCGCTCCAGTCCTCGAGCTTCGAGCCGAGCGCCCGGTGGCGGTCGGCCAGGGTCGAAAACCTCCAGGACTGCGTCATCGCTCGTTCCCCTCGCACCGCTGCGCCGCGTCGTTCCGTCCGGTGCCCCTCGCACCGCCTCCCGGAACGTCGCAGGCACAGGATAATGCCTCCGGCGGACGATGCCACGCAATACCCTCATGCAAAAAGCTTTCCTGCGAGGCAAAATAGAGCAGCGCCAGCGCCGTTTGCGCCGCGGTGTCCAGACAGGGCGGGGGCGCGCTTCGCAGAGTGGTTCCCACGGGCTCCGCGGGCGAGACGTGCGCCGCGGCCGTCTGCACATTATTCCGCCAATTGTCCGGTGCGGATGACAAAACTTGACCTTGCCCCGACGGGTGGGCCGCGGTTCCCTTGGCGCGCCTTCCTCCCGGAGAGCCGACCATGACGACGAAAGCCTTCGCCCTCGCGCTGCTTGCGGCTGCGGCCGCCCTGATGCCGACCGTCGCGCTCGCGCACACCGGTCATGGCGCGGCGAGCGGCTTCTTGCACGGGCTCGCGCATCCGGTCGGCGGCCTCGACCACGTTCTGGCGATGGTGATGGCCGGCATCCTCGCCTGGCAGATCGGTGGGCGCGCGCTCTGGCTGGTGCCGCTTACCTTCGTGTCGATGATGGCGATTGGCGGTGCGCTCGGCGTCGCCGGCATGGCGGTGCCGGCGGTGGAGCTCGGCATCGCCCTGTCGGTCGTCGTGCTCGGCACCGTCGTCGCCTTCGGCGCGAAGGCGCCGCTTGCGGTGCTGCTGGCGCTCGTCGGCGTCTTCGCGGTCTTCCACGGCCACGCCCACGGCGCGGAACTGCCGGCGGACGCCAGCGGCCTCGGCTACGGCCTCGGCTTCCTGATCGCCACCGCGCTGCTCCATCTCGCCGGCATCGGCCTCGGCTCGGCGATCGGCCGCATCGGCCAGCGCACCAGCCCGATCGCTGTGCGCGCCGTCGGTGGCCTCGTCGCGCTCGCCGGCGTCGGCGTCCTCACCGGCCTCGTCTGAGCCGACGGCCTCTGCTTGCGGCCGGTCCGGCCTCGCGATTCGATCGCCGACGATCGGTCGGGTGGCCGCGGCCTCCACGAGGCCGGTCCGCCCGCTCCCACTTCGACAATGCCGACATCCCGCATCGACGGCTTCGATATCGCGGCGGTCGGGCTGCGATATCGCGGGGGGGCGGGAGGGGAGAGCCAGTGCGAAGCTTGCGCCGCGTCAGCGTCGACGCCGGCCGCCGTCACACGGGGATTGACCGGCGCCCTGCTGCTCTGTAGCCATTCCCCCGCTGGAGACGTGGCCGAGAGGCTGAAGGCGGCGGTTTGCTAAACCGTTAGACGGGGTAAACCCGTCTCGAGGGTTCGAATCCCTCCGTCTCCGCCATTCCCTTCATCAAGCATCTGAAATGGCCTGATCGTTTTTGGCGCTCCGGGCCGCACCCAACATTTTCCCGAACTCTCGCCGTGGCTGGAGCCCGATTCAGAAGGTCGTGCGTGCTTGCAGTGTCTTGCCACGCGCCGTGCGGCCATGCGGGGATGGCGGAACCGGATCGCCCTGAGGAGCTCGGGAGCGCCGTCGCGATCCTGGACGTCGGCCCGGTGACCAGCATGAAGATCAGCAGGCCGAGCGTGTCGGTGACGACGTGGCGCTGGCAGGTGCGCTTCCTGCAGGAGGGCGTGGCCGGGCTGTTGCGACACAAGACGCTTTCGCCGAAGCAGACGGACGCCGATGCCTCCGTCTCTCGCGCGACCTACTCCTCGAAGCGAGACGTGTCGTCCCGGTCGCGTTCGTAGCGCTTGTCGAGCGGAAACGGCGGCAGCCAGGCTTCGCGGCGGATGGTCCAGAGCTCGTAGGTCGGGCGCAGCCGGTCGCGTTCATCCAGCGAGCCGAGATTGACCTCGATCTCGTCGCCGCTCCGCCCGAATACCGACGAGCCGCAACGGGGGCAGAAGCACCGTCCCGCATATTCGCGCGTCTCGCCATGGATGGTCACGGCAGCCTGGGGGAAGATGGCGGAGGCGTGGAAGAGCGCGCCGTGCTGCTTGCGGCAATCCAGGCAGTGGCAGACGCCGACGCGGTAGGGCCTGCCGGAAGCGACGAACCGGACGTCGCCGCACAGGCAGCCGCCGCTGAACTGGTCCATGCCCCATCTCCCCTGAAGCAGCCGGGCGGGGAGCTGTCCGGTCCGGCCAACACCCGATGGCGCGTTCTCGCCGATGCTCGCTGGAGCGGCTGCCGATCGGACGGTTTCGCCCGATCGATCGGAAAATGCTTCCGAATCAATGGCTCGGGCATGGCTTTGTCGCCCGGATCGGTTCCGGGCGGAAAAGGTTCTAGAGGCGCCGGCCGAGCACGAGGCCGGCGAGGAGGGCGGCGCCAGCGATCGCCATCGCCGTCTTGCCGGACTTCTCCTCCTTCATCGCGGAGGGATCGGCACCTGTCGGCGCCGTCGGCGGTGGGGCGACATAGGCCGGAGCCGCCCTCACGGGAGCGCGCGCGCGCGCCCGCCGCGGTTGCGCGGCGAGGACGGCGAGGCCGGCGACGACCAGCGTCCCGGCGCCCACCGCCGCCGTCGCCCCGGCGGCACCCAGTTCCGGCGCCAGCCCGAAGGCCGCGGCGACGAGCAGGAAAATCAGCCCGACGAGCCCCAGCAGGCCGGCGACGAGCGACCAGACGATCGTCGTCATCGTCCGCTGCGCCTTCAGCCGCATCTCGATGCGGATGTCGCGAGTGAACTGTTCGAGCAGGAGTCTCAGCACCGGTCGACCGCCTCCGTCCCGCGCGCGCCACCGGCGCTGCGCCGCCTCGGTCCGCCGGGCGGCGCGACGGGGAGAGCCCCGCCGGCCGCCGGACGGCGATCAGTCGCGACGACGCGACAACATGCCGATGACGAGGCCGACGCCCAGCGCGATGCCCAGCGCCGCGATCGGGTTGCGCTCGACCATCCGGCCGAGGTCGTCGCCGGCGTTCGCGACGGCTTCGCGCGTCTGGTCATAAGCGTGCCTTCCTTCCTCGGCGACACGGCCGGCGGCGTCCTCGGCGGTCGCCGCGGCGGCGCGCACGCGGCCCCTGACGCTCGCCGCCGCCGAATGGCCCTGGTCCTCGACCAGCGAGGCGACGCTGGCGGCAAGCTTGCCGATGTCGGCCTTCAGCTGCGCGAGGTCGGCCCCGATATCGCCGACGCTGCTTTCGATCTTCCGTTCGGCCATGATTCCCACCTTTTGTGCCTCGCGCCCGGCCTCCGCCGCTGCAGCCGAAGGGGAGCTCGATTCGCGCCTGGTAATGTCGTCCACGATGGCGGCCTCCGTCTTCGACAGCCGCGCTCGCCGCGGCCGCATCATCGGCAGGGCGCTGGGGGCGAGCATCCGCCACCCCGCCCGACCTTGCAATCGCAGTAACGCGGCAAGGTGAACGGGCGTTCCGTCCCCCGGGTCAGAAATCGGTGCGGTCGACGATCCTGCAAGCCGCGGCGAACGCCTCGTCGGCCGTCATCGCGGTCGTGTCGAGCAACACCGCGTCCGCCGCCGGCCGCAGCGGCGAGGCGGCGCGCTCGCTGTCCCGCGCGTCGCGGCGCTGGAGGTCGGCGAGGATCGCCGCGACATCGGCCGGCTCGCCGCGGCCGGTGAGCTCGTCGGCGCGCCGGCGGGCGCGCGTCTCGGCGCTGGCGGTGACGAAGAGCTTCACCGGCGCATCGGGGCAGATCACCGTGCCGACGTCGCGACCGTCGAGCACCGCGCCCGGCGGCGTCTCGGCGAAGCCGCGCTGCGCGCGCACCAGCGCCGCCCGCAGCGCCGGCAGGACGGCGACGCGCGAGGCGGCCTCGCCGACCGCATGCGCTGACAGCCGCTCGCGGTCGAGGGCGGCAAGGTCGAGCCGCTCGGCCGTCGCCACCGCCGCCGCCTCGTCGTCGAGGGGCGTTTCGGCGGCGAGCAGCGCTGCCGCCACCGCGCGGTAGGTGAGGCCGGTGTCGAGATGGCGAAGGCCATAGTGGGCGGCGAGCCGGCGGGCGAGCGTGCCCTTGCCGGACGCCGCCGGCCCGTCGATGGCGATGATCATGTCACCGGGTCCGGCGTCGCGAAGCGGGCGCCGAGCCCCTCCATCAGCGCCGTGAAGCCGGGGAAGCTCGTATCGATCATCGCGGTGTCGTCGACGGTGACCGCCGCGTCCGCCGCCAAGCCCATGACGAGGAAGCTCATGGCGATGCGGTGGTCGAGGTGGGTGGTGACGTGGCCGCCGCCGATCGCACCGCGCCGCCCGCGCACGACGAGCCAGTCCGGTCCGGCCTCGTGCTCGACGCGGTTGGCGAGCAACCCCGCCACCACGGCGGCCAGGCGATCGGATTCCTTGACGCGCAGTTCCTCGAGACCGTGCATCACCGTCTCACCCTCGGCGAAGGCGGCGGCGACGGCGAGCACCGGGTACTCGTCGATCATCGACGGCGCCCGCTCGGGCGGCACGGTGATGCCGGTGAGCCGGCTTCCCCGCACGCGCAGGTCGCCGACCCGCTCGCCGCCGGACAGCCGCTCGTTCTCGATGACGAGGTCGCCGCCCATCTCCTGCAGCGTCGCGATCAGGCCGGTGCGGGTCGGGTTGAGCAGCACCGCCTCGATGGTCAGATCGGAGCCCGGCACCAGCAGCGCCGCGACGATCGGGAAGGCGGCCGAGCTCGGGTCGGCCGGCACGGTGACGGCCTGCGGCGTGAGTTCCACCGGTCCGTCGATGCGGATGGTGCGGACGCCGTCGGCGTCGGTGGTGATCGACACGGTGGCGCCGAAGCCCTCGAGCATCCGCTCGGTGTGGTCGCGCGTCGCCACCGGCTCGATGACGGTGGTGGTGCCGGGGGTGTTCAGCGCGGCGAGCAGCACCGCCGACTTCACCTGCGCCGAGGCGACCGGCAGGCGGTAGGTGATCGGCGTCGGCGTCTTCGCGCCGCGGATCGTCAGCGGCAGCCGGTCGCCCTGGCGGGCGATCGCCTCGGCGCCCATCAGCCGGAGCGGCGTCAGCACCCGACCCATCGGCCGGCCCGACAGCGAGGCGTCACCGATGGCGGTGACGGCGATGGCGTGCGTGCCGACGAGGCCGAGCGTCAGCCGGCAGCCGGTGCCGGCGTTGCCGAAGTCGAGCGGGGCGACGGGCTCGAGCAGCCCGCCGACGCCGACGCCGGCGACCCGCCAGCGGCCGTCCTCGCCGCGCGTCACGGTGGCGCCGAGCGCCCGCATCGCCGCCGCCGTCGCCAGCACGTCGGCGGACTCGAGCAGGCCGTCGATCTCGGTGGTGCCGACGGCGAGCGCGCCGAGCATCAGCGAGCGGTGCGAGATCGACTTGTCGCCCGGCACGCGGATGCGGCCGGTGAGCGGCCCGGAAGCCGAGGCGGAGAGGGGGGCGGGGGCGATCGTGGAGGCCATCGGCTCGCGTCGGCAGGGAGGGAATGGGGCGCGGCGGCGGGTGCCGCCGGCCGGGCTTCCGGTAGCACGCGGGTCCCGGCCTGTCATCAAGGCGCCCGGCGCGGCGCCGCCGGCATCCGGGCTCAGGGCCGCGGCGCGACGAGCCAGGCGTGCGCCGGGTCGTTGTGGAAGCGCCAGACGCGCTTCGGACCGGCCATGACGTTCAGGTAATAGAGCGTGTAGCCGTGCGGTGCGGCGACGGGATGGTAGCCGCGCGGCACCAGCACGACGTCGCCGTCCGTCACCGTCATCGTCTCGTCGAGGCTGCGGTCGTCGGTGTAAACGCGCTGGAAGGCGAAGCCCTGCGCCGGCTCGAGGCGGTGATAGTAGGTTTCCTCGAGCAGCGATTCCGCTGGCAGCGCGTCGCGGTCGTGCTTGTGCGGCGGGTAGGACGACCAGTGGCCGCCCGGTGTGATCACCTCGACGACGAGCAGGTTTTCCGCGAGCGGCGAGCTGTCGGGCAGGATGTTGCGGACATGGCGGACGTTGGTGCCGGTGCCGCGCACCTCCTCGCCGACGTCGCCGGGGCCGATCAGCGTCGGCACGCCGGCGCCGGTGCCCGGCGCGGTGCAGACGGCGAGTTCGCACGCGCCCACTGCCTCGACCCGCCACGGCAGCCCGGCCGGCACATAGACCGAGTGGCCGGCCCCCTCGAAGGGCGAGGCGCGACCGCCGATCTCGCCGAAATCCTGGCCGCCGGCCGTGACGCGGGCGCGGCCGGCGACGAGCACGAGGCACGCCTCGCGCCCGGTCTCGCCACCCGTCGCTGCCGCGCCGTGGACGAGGTGGTGGACGGCGAAGCCGACGTGGGTCCAGCCGGCGGAGGCCGGCGACACCGCATGGACGCGGCCTTCAGCACCCGGGGCGGTTGGCTTCACCAGCAGCTTCGACATGCGTTGCCTCCTCAGGCGGTGGCGCGGACGAGGCCGGCCTCGGCGGCGAAGCGGGCGAGGTTGTCGTGGCCGAGGCGGGCATAGGTGAGCGGGTGGGCCTTCTCCGGGTCCTGCTCGGCCTCCACCACCAGCCAGCCCGAATAGCCGGGCAGTTCCTTCAGCACCGCGACATAATCGACTGAGCCGTCGCCCGGCACCGTGTAGACGCCGGCGACGACGGCATCGAGGAAGGAAAGGTCTTCGGCGGTGACCTTCGCCATCACGTCTGCCCGCACGTCCTTGCAGTGGACGTGGGAGATGCGGTGCCGCCAGCGGCGTGCCACCGCCACCGGGTCGGCGCCGGCAAACGTCAGGTGGCCGGTGTCGAGCAAGAGATGCGCCGCCGGCCCGGTCGCTTCCATGAAGGCGTCGACGTCCTCGGCCGACTGCACGATCGTCCCCATGTGGTGGTGATAGACGAGCTGCACGCCCTCCGCGAGACAGGCCTCGGCCACGGCCGTGACGCGGCGGCCGTACTCCGCCCAGTCGCCCGGCTTCATCACCGGCCGCTTCGACAGCGGGGTGCCCTGGTCGCCGTGGATGGCGTTCGAGGTCTCGGCGAAGACGAGCACGGTCGCCCCGAGCGCCTTCAGGAGATCGAGATGCGGCCGCATCGCGGCGATCTCGGCGTCGGCGTTGCGGGTGAGCAGCTCGGCCGAATACCAGCCGGACACGAGGTCGAGCCCGTGCGCCGACAGCACCGCCCTCAGGGGCTCCGCCTCGCGGGGAAACTTGTGGCCGAGCTCCATGCCCTCGAAGCCCGCCACGCGGGCCTCCGTCAGGCACGTCTCGAGCGGCGTCGCGCCGCCGAGGCTGCGGAGATCGTCGTTCGACCAGCCGATGGGGTTGGCACCGATACGGATAGGCATGGGGAAGGGGTCCTTGGGGTAGAAACTCGATTGTGGTTCGTCCTCCCCCTGCCAGGGGGGAGGACAGCCGGCGAAGCCGGCAGGTGGGGGCCCGTCAATCCAGAGTTGGACGTCAATCGCGGCGTTCTTGATCGACGGGCCCCACCCTGACCGCTGCGCGGTCTGTCCCTCCCCCTGGCAGGGGAGGGACGCGTCAGCGCGTTATGCCGCCGTCCCGCCACCCTCCCGCGCCGCGAGCGCCGCCTCGTACGCGGCCCGCGCCGCCCGCACCTCGGCGCGCTCGGAGACTTCCGGCACGGCCACCTCCCACCAGTGGCCGCCCTCCTCGGTGACGACCATCGGGTCGGTGTCGATGACGATGACGGTGGTGCGCTCGGCCGCCCGCGCCCGCACGAGCGCCGCCTCGAGCTCCGCGACGCCCGCCACCTTCTCGGCGATCGCCCCGAGGCTCGCGGCGTGGGCGGCGAAGTCGATCTCCGGCATCGTCTCATGGACGGTGTCAGCGAGCAGGTTGTTGAACGAGGCGCCGCCGGCCGCCCGCTGCAGCCGGTTGATGCAGCCGAAGCCGCGATTGTCGAGCACGACGATGACGAGCTTCGCCCCCAGCATCACCGAGGTGGCGATCTCCGAGTTCATCATCAGGTAGGAGCCGTCGCCGACCATCACCGTTACCGGACGGTCCGGCCGGGCGAGCTTGATGCCGAGGCCGCCGGCGATCTCGTAGCCCATGCACGAGTAGCCGTATTCCATGTGGTAGCCGCCGGGCTGCGACGTCTGCCAGTGCTTGTGGAGCTCGCCCGGCAGGCCGCCGGCGGCATTCACCAGGATGTCCTCCGGCCGGCTCGCCCGCTGCACCGCACCGATCACCTGGGCGTCCGAGGGCAGCGCGGCGTTCGTCGGCGCCGTCGCCCGTGCCGAGGCCTCGCGCCACGCGACCATCAGGCCTGTCGCCCGGCCGCGCCAGGCCTCCGGCGCCCGCACGCGGCCGATCGCCCCCGACAGCTCCTCTAGCCCGATGCGGGCGTCGGCGACGAGCGGCAGGGCGCCGTGCTTGCCAGCGTCGAAAGGCTGAACATTGAGCGTGATCAGACGTTTGTCGTCGCCTTTGAACAAGGCGCGCGAACCGGTTGTGAAGTCCTGCAGCCGTGTGCCGACAGCGAGCACCAGGTCGGCCTCTTCGGCCAGCGTGTTGGCGGCGCTGGTGCCGGTGACGCCGATCGAGCCGATGGCGAGCGGATGGTCGTGGGGCAGGGCGCCCTTGCCGGCCTGTGTCTCGGCGACTGGGATGCCGTGCGCCTCGGCGAAGCGGGCGAGCGCGACGGTCGCCTCGGAATAGAGCACACCGCCGCCGGCGACGATGATCGGCCGCGCCGCCCCGGCGAGGAGCCGCGCCGCCGCCTCGAGCTCGTCCGTATCCGGCCGCGGCCGGCGCGGCGTCCAGGTGCGCGGCTCGAAGAAGCGGACGGGAAAGTCGCAGGCCTCCGTCTGCACGTCCTGGCAGAGCGACAGCGTCACCGGACCGCACTCGGCCGGATCGGTCAGCACCGCCATCGCCCGCGGCAGGGCGGCGAGCAGCTGCTCGGCCCGGGTGATGCGGTCGAAGTAGCGCGACACCGGCCGGAAGCAGTCGTTCACCGTCTGCGTGCCGTCGGAGAACACCTCGATCTGCTGCAGCACCGGGTCCGGCCGGCGGCTGGCGAAGACGTCGCCCGGCAACAGCAGCAGCGGCAACCGGTCGACGTGGGCGACGGCGGCCGCCGTCACCATGTTGGTGGCGCCGGGACCGATCGACGAGGTGCAGGCCATGAAGCGGCGCCGGAACAGCGCCTTGGCGTAGGCGGTAGCGGACAGCGCCATCGCCTGCTCGTTGTGGGCGCGATAGGTCGGCAGCCGGTCGCGGACGTGCCAGAGCGCCTCGCCCATGCCGGCGACGTTGCCGTGGCCGAAGATCGCCCACACGCCGCCGCAGATCGGCACCTCCGCGCCGTCGATCTCGGTCGTCTGCGCCGCCAGATAGCGCACCAGCGCCTGCGCCGCCGTCAGCCGGATGGTGGTCATCGCGTCCTCTCCGTCCCGGGCGATCTCTCGCCGCCCTCACGCCGCGCGGCGTCGCGCCGTCGCCGCTCCCCACGCCGCCACCAGGCGACCAAAGCGGGCCGCCATGTCGGCGATCGCCGCCTCATCGTCGATCCGGCCTGAGAGCCACTCCTCCGCCGCCTGGGCGAAGATCGAGCGGCCGATGGCGAAGCCCTTGACGACCGGTGACGCCACCGCCGTCTCGAACGTCCGCACCAGCTCCTCCTCCGGCGCCTCCAGCCCGAGCAGCACGACGCCGCGGCACCGCGGGTCGCCGGCCTCGATGGCACGCGCCACGTTTGCCCACGCCCGCTCGCTCGGCTGGCCCTCGAGCTTCCACCAGTCCGGCTTGAGCCCGAGATGATAGAGCCGCGCGATCACCGCCGCGACGGTGTCGTCGCCGATCGGCCCGTGGCGCGAGGCGATGATCTCGACAAGCAGTTCGCGCCCGACGGTGCGGGCGGCATCATGGAGCGCGAGGAGCTTCTCCTCCTGCGCCGCCTTCAGGGCGTCCGGGTCGTCCGGGTGGTAGAAGCACAGGCACTTGATGGTGTGGATGACCGGCCACTCGACGAGGTGCGAGCCAAGGTCGGCGACGCCCTCGAAGACGAGCGGCCGCGAGCCCGGCTGCTCCACCGGCCGGCCGATCCAGAAGTCGTGGCCGGCGGCGTCGAACAGAGCCTGCTGGCCGTGGATGCCGTCGAGGAGCACGCCGAACCCCGGCCGTCCATCGGCGACGCGGGCGGCGGCGGCCACCGCCAGTCGCTTGAAGGCGGCGATGCGGCCGCGGTCGGCGCCGAGGCGGTCGGCGAGGTCTTCCAGCTGGGCGCGGTGGTCGATGGCGAGCGCCATCAGGCCCTCCGACCGGGGTCGGCGCGTCGTCGCCCAATGCAGGTGGGCGAGCTCACGGTCCTTGCGCAGCTCCGCCGTGCGGCTGCCGTGGGCGAGGAAGTGGCAGAGTTCCGGCCACGTCGGATATTCCGGCGCGCACAGCAGGCGCGACACGGCAAACGCCCCGCAGGCGTTCGCCCACGCCGCGCACGTCTCCAGCGGTTCGCCGCGCACCCAGCCGCGCAGGAAGCCGGCCATGAAGCCATCGCCGGCGCCGAGCACGTTGTAGACGGTGACCGGATAGCCCGGTCCGCGGATGCCGTCCTCGAGCCGTGCCGGGATCGGCCCGGTGAAGACGACGCAGCCCATCGGCCCGCGCTTCAGCACCAGCGTTGCCTCCGTCAGCGCCCGCACGGCCACCATCGCCGCGCGGGTGTCCTCGCTGCCGCCGGCGATGTGGAACTCCTCTTCGGTGCCGACGACGAGGTCCATGTCCGGCAGCAGCGTCTGCAGGTGCTCCGTCACGGCGGCGGCCCGCACATAGCGGGATTCGCCCTCGCCGTGGCCGGCGACGCCCCACAGGTTCGGCCGATAGTCGATGTCGAGGGCGACGCGCCGTCCGGCCGCCCTCGCCGCCGCGATCGCCTTGCGCCCGGCCGCATCGACGTTGGGCCTGGAGAAATGCGTACCGGTGACGACGAGGACGCGGCCACGCGCCACGAACGCCGGGTCGATGTCGGCCGCCGTCAGCCCCATGTCGGCGCAGTTCTCGCGGTAGAAGATCAGCGGAAAGGTCTGTTCGTCGCGCACGCCGAGCAGCACCAGCGCGGTCAGCCGCGCCGGGTCGACCTTGACGCCGTCCGTCGCCACGCATTCCCGACCGAGCTGTTCCAGCACGAAGCGGCCCATCGCCTCATCGCCGACGGCCGTCACGACGCCGGCCGCGAGCCCGAGGCGGGCGCAGCCGACGGCGATGTTGGTGGGCGAGCCACCGACCGACTTGGCGAACGAGGCGACGTCCTCCAGCCGCCCGCCGATCTGCTGCCCGTAGAGGTCGACAGAGGCGCGGCCGTAGGTGATGACGTCGAGATCCGCCCCGCCGGGCGGTCGATGCGCCGCGCTCATCGCGCCTTCTCCCTGTGGCCGGGCTGGTTTCCCCCGGCTCGTTGGCTCCGGCCCCGGGCGGACTGCCCGCGTGCCATCCCGTTGCGAGCCGGCGCCCGACTGTCGCGGCGCCGGCGCGCCGGGCATTCTGCTGACGAAGCGTGCCCAGTCCGACGCCGCCGGTTTGGCCGGCCGACTGGACAGCATGAAACGAGAATTCTATTCTGGTGTCAATTCGGAATGAATGTTCCGGTCGGCCGCGACGAGCCGGGCCGGCAGGCGAGGGCGGGAGCGAACGATGACGGGCATTGCGCTGATCGGGGCCGGGCGGATCGGCCGAATCCATGCGGCGAACGCCGCCGCCCATCCCGGGGCGACCCTCGTCGCCGTCTGCGACGCCGACGCTGACGCCGCCGCCGGCCTCGCCGCCGCCTACGGCGCCCGCGTGTCGTCGAGCGAGGCCGCCATCGCCGCGCCGGACGTCGAGGCGGTGATGATCTGCTCGCCGACCGACACCCATGCCGACCTCATCGAAGCGTGTGCACGGGCCGGCAAGGCGGTGTTCTGCGAGAAGCCGTTGGATCTCGACGCCGGCCGCATCCGCCGCTGCCTCGAGGTCGTGCGCGCCGCCGGCATCCCGCTGATGATCGGCTTCAACCGCCGCTTCGACCCGAGCTTTTCCCGCCTGAAGCAGCGCCTCGACGCCGGCGCCGCTGGCGAGGTGGAACTGGTCACCATTATCTCGAAGGACCCGTCGCCGCCGCCCGTCTCCTACATCGTCCGCTCGGGTGGCCTGTTTCGCGACATGATGATCCATGATCTCGATCTCGCCCGCCATCTCCTCGGCGAGGAGCCCGTCGAGGTGCACGCCGTCGGTGCCGCCCTCGTCGATCCGGCGATCGGGGAGGCCGGCGACGTCGACACCGCCGCGGTGATGCTGAAGACCGCCTTCGGCCGTATCGCCACCATCACCAACTCCCGCCGCGCCACCTACGGCTATGACCAGCGCATCGAGGTGCACGGCTCCGCCGGGCTGGTGCGCGCCGACAACCGCCGCGAGACGACGGTGGAGGAGGCCGACGGCACCGGCTTCCGCGTCGAGCCGGCGCTGCCGTTCTTCCTCGAGCGCTATGCCGAGGCCTACCGGCGCGAGCTCCAGCACTTCCTCGAGTGCCTCGCCGAGAACCGCGCGCCGTCACCGTCCGGGGAGGACGGCCTGCGCGCCCAGCTCCTCGCCGATGCCGCCACCGAGGCTTGTCGCAGCGGTCGCCCGGTCCGTCTCTGACGGGCCTGTCGTCGGACCGCCTCAGCCGTCTTCGTGCGCGTCGTCCGGCGCCGCTGCTTCGCTGCGGCCGACGCGGAACGCGCTCGGCGTTAGCCCGGTATAGCGCCTGAAGAAGCGCGACAGGTGCGTCGGGTCGGCGAAGCCGAGCTCATAGGCGATCTGCGAGGCCGAGAGATCGGTGAAGAGCAGCTGCCGCTTCGCCTCCGTCAGCACGCGCTGGCGCAGAAGGTGGGCGGCGGTCACCCCGGTGGCGCGCTTGCAGTGCTCGTTCAGCCGGTCGCTGGTCATGCCGAGCCGCGCGGCATAGTCGGTCAGCCGGCGGCTCGTGCGGAAGCCTGCCTCGATCAGGTCGCGCAGTTCCGCGACGGTGGCGTCGGCCCGCCGCAGCGTGATTGCCGCGAAACGCTCCTCGCTTGCGCTCGCCCGCGACAGCTCGACGGTCAACAGCACCATCAGCGCCCGTTGCGCCGTGCGGACACCGTCGCGGGCGAGCGCCTCCTCCTCGGTCATCGCTTCGAGCAATGCCGCCACCCGGTCGAACGCGGGGCCGGGCGTGAACTGCAGCACCGGGCGCGACCACAGTCGCGCGAGGCGGTCGGCGGGCGTGCCATAGTCGTCCGGCACACCGGTGAGCACGTCTTCGGTGAAGTTCAGGACATGGCCGTCCGATTGCGGCGCGAAGCGGAACCCATGCACGACGCCGGCGGGCGTCAGCACGATCGCCGGCGCGCCGAACCGCACCGCTTCCCCGTCGATCAGCGCCTCGCCGTCGCCGGCGAGCACCGCGGTGACCTGGTGCAGGTGGCGGTGGGCGTGCGGCTCGATCACCCAGTCGAACCGGGCGGAGCGGCGCGACAACGGTTCGACGTGCACGAAGTCGAAGTCTTCGCTCCGCTGACTCTCGCCATATAAATGGAATTGCGGGATGCTACGCACGGTTATCGCCATCGTTACCGGGGAGCCGGCTTCTGTTTCCGTCGAGCCGAACCGGATTGAAGTGTCTGAGCCGGGGCGGGGGGCTGCGGGTCGGAAAGGATGAGATGCTCGCTCGGGACGACGACGGTCAAGCGCCGCTGCTCGAGCTTGCCGCCGAGATCGCCACCCTTGTCGGTGACGTCGGAGGCTGGCAGGACACCGCGCCGGAACTCGTCGCCCGTGTCGCCGCAGCCCTGCGCGCCCATCGCGTCTTCCTGTTCCAGGTTCATGAGGTCGCCGGTGTCGGGCTCGGCCAGACGCTGCGCTTCGACTGGGCGGCGCCGGGGTTCGAACTGATCGCCGTTATCCACCGGCAGAGCGGTACAGACATATCGAAGGCCGATGCTACCCTCACCCGCTGGGTCGAGCAGCGGCGTCGCGGCGAGGTCGTCAGCGGTCGCACGCGTGACCTGGATGGCTTCGTCCGCACTGAGCTGGAGCGACAGCGGGTGCTCTCCTACCTCTCCGCGCCGCTTTCGGTCGCCGGGCGATGGTGGGGACACCTCGGGGTCTGTGACTGCGAGCGCGAGCGCGAGTGGCGCCCGGAAGAGGTCGGGTTCATCCGTATCGTCGCCCGGCTGCTGTCGGCGGAAATCGAGCGCTCGAACAGTAGCCTCGCCGCCAACGCCGTCGGCCGCGTCTCCATGCTGAACGCTGCCTTCGACGGGATCGTCACCGTCGACGAGGCCGACTATGTGGTGGAGTTCAATCCCGCCGCCGAGGCGATGTTCGGCCTCGCCCGGCGCGACGTTCTCGGCAAGCCTTTGATGCTGGCTGCCGAGGTCGGCGACGGCGGGGCCCAACCGATCCGGCACTTTTTGTTGCCGGGCGTCACTGCGGCCATCCCGCACGAAGTGACGATGCGACGTGCCGACGGACGTCCCTTTCCGGTGGAGGTATCCGTCGCCGAGACAATCGCCGACGAGCGCCGTTTCTTCACCCTGCATCTGCGCGATATCTCCGAGCAGCGCCGCACGGTGGAGGCACTCGCCGCCAGCGAGGCGCAGTTCCGCGCCCTCGTCGAGGATCAGTCGGACCTCGTCACCCTCTGGGACGCCGACTTCCGCGTCACCTTCGAGAACCGCGCGTTCCGCGACATGTTCGGGCTCGTCGTCAACGGCGACGGGCGCCGTCACGCGTCGATCACCATCCCGGACGACGTCTGGGAGAAACTGAAGCCTGCCTTGGAGGCGCTGACGCCGGAGGCGCCGATTTTTCGCAGCGAGAACCGCAAGTATCCGCGCACTGGCGAGGAGCGGTTGTTCGCCTGGACCAATCGCGCCCTTTTCGACGAGCATGGCAAAGTGACGGGCTATCTCTCGGTCGGCCGCGACGTCACCGAGCAGCGTCGTCTGGAGCGTGAGCTCGAGCGCCTCGCCTTCGTCGATCTCGCCACCGGCCTGCCGAATCGCAACGCCGTGCTGCAGCGCTTCGTCAGCTGGGAGAGTGCGGATTCGGGCTTCGATACCGTCATCGCCATCCGGCTCTGCGATTTCGTGGAGATCACGGCCTCGTTCGGACATGCGTTCACGGACCGGCTCATGGCCGCCGTCGCCGCGCGCCTGCAGGGCCTGCTGGAGGGGCGGGCGGCGCTCACGCGGGTGGGGGAACACTGGTTTGCCGTCTTTGCGCGCCTCACCCAGGAGGGCGCCCTGCGGCTGGCCCAGACCCTACGCGACGCCTTTCTGCGTCCCTTCGAGCTGGAGGGTCGGCGCGTGCCGCTCGGCGCCGCCTTTGGCATCGCGCGCCGCACCGGCGGCATCGAGCGCCTGCTCGAAGACGCCGAGATGGCGTGCCAGTCGGATCGGCCGGGGGCGATCAACCGTTATGACGCCGCCGTTCGGACCCGCCACCTCGAGCGCCTCGAGATCGAGGCCGACCTGCGCGAGGCCCTTTCGACCCGTCCGTCTGAGATCTTCGCGGCCTTCCAGCCGATCTTCGACATTGCCACCAAAGAGCTCGTCGGCTTCGAGGCGCTGGCGCGCTGGAATCACCCGGAACGGGGTGGCGTCCCGCCGTCAGTGTTCATCCCGATCGCCGAGACGACAGGTCTGATCCTGCCGCTCGGCGAGCGCATTCTCTCGCTGGCCGCAGCCGCCTCGGCGCGCTGGCTGGAGCGACGCGTTCGCGACGGACGCAAGCCGGTCCACGTGTCGGTGAACCTTTCCGCCCACCAGCTCGCCGACCCCGACCTCGCCGACCGGATGGCGGCCGCCTTCGGGGCGCACCGGGTCGACTTCAGCACGCTCTCCTTCGAGATCACCGAGGGCACGCTGATGACCAACTCCGACCAGGTCGTCGGCGTGCTGCGGCGCCTGAAGAAGCTCGGCGCGAGCCTCGTCATCGACGATTTCGGCACGGGCTACTCGAGCTTCGGCTATCTCCACCAGTTCCCCATCGACAGCCTGAAGATCGACCGCTCGTTCGTGTCCGGCATGACGCGCTCGCCGAACGATCGCGAGATCGTGCGGGCGATGATCGATCTCGGCCACGGCCTCGGGCTCACCGTCGTCGCCGAGGGCATCGAGGAGTGGGAGACGCGCGATGCGCTCCTCGACCTCGGCTGCGACCAGGGACAGGGCTTCCTGCTCGGCCGTCCGCTGACCGTCCGGGAGGCCGACGAGCTGGTCCAGCTGGCAGTGACGCCTGCGTGATCGCCGGCGCCGCGGCGCACGGGTGACTTGACGGCACCGGCGGCCTTCTCCATTCAAGGTCGCCGTTCGCTCCAGCTGCGTCCGCGGTGTTCCGGGCACCGGCAGAAGGCCGTCCGTCACGCCTCACCCTCCGCAGCCTCCTCGCTGTGTCCCCGTGGTGGCGGGATCCGCCGGCCCGGCGGACCGCGATCCGTCAGGAAGGTCTCGAGCATGCGTATTCTGGTGACGGGCGGGGCAGGCTTCATCGGCTCGGCGGTGTGTCGCCATCTCGTGCGCGACACCGGCCATTCCGTCGTCAACCTCGACAAGCTGACCTATGCGGCCAACCTCGCCTCCGTCGAGGCGGTGGCCGGTGATCCGCGCTACGCCTTCGTCCGCGCCGACATCTGCGACGCCCCGGCGATGACCGAGGTGTTCCGCCAGTACGATCCCGACGCAGTGCTGCATCTGGCCGCCGAGAGCCACGTCGACCGCTCGATCGAGGGGCCGTCGGCCTTCGTCGAGACCAACGTCGTCGGCACCAGCGTGTTGCTCGAGGCGGCGCGCCGCCACTTCGAGACCCTCGCCGGCGAGCGCCGCGAGCACTTCCGCTTGGTCCACGTCTCCACCGACGAGGTCTATGGCTCGCTCGGCCCGGACGGCCTGTTCACCGAGACGACGGCCTATGATCCGTCCTCGCCCTATTCCGCCTCGAAGGCCGCCTCCGACCACCTGGCCATCGCCTGGCACCGCACCTACGGCCTGCCGGTGATCGTCTCGAACTGCTCGAACAACTACGGCCCGCACCATTTCCCCGAGAAGCTCATCCCGCTGATGATCCTCAACGCGCTGGAGATGAAGAAGCTGCCGGTCTATGGCGACGGCTCCAACATCCGCGACTGGCTCTATGTCGAGGATCACGCGCGGGCGCTCGTCACCATTCTCGAGCGCGGCCGGCCGGGTGAGAAGTACAATGTCGGCGGCCGCAACGAGCGTACCAACCTGCAGGTGGTCGAGCGCATCTGCGACATCCTCGACCGCATCGCGCCGGCCGACCGTTCGCGCCGCGAGCTCATCTCTTTCGTCACCGATCGGCCTGGCCACGACCACCGCTACGCCATCGACGCGGCGAAGCTCGAGGGCGAACTCGGCTGGATGGCGCGGGAGAGCTTCGAGAGCGGCATCGAGAAGACCGTCGCCTGGTATCTCGACAACCGCCGCTGGTGGGAGCCGATCCGCGGCGGCAGCTATCGGGGCGAGCGGCTCGGCCTGAAGGCGAGCGCCTGAGCGGCACCGGCCACAGCGGCCAACGAGACAGGCCGGAGCCTTTCCGGCCCAGTCGGCGGGAGCCGCTTCGGCTAACGAGAAGAGGGACGATGAAGGGTATCATCCTCGCCGGCGGGCACGGCACGCGGCTGCACCCGGTGACGCTCGCCGTCTCCAAGCAGCTGCTGCCCATCTACGACAAGCCGATGATCTATTATCCGCTGTCGATCCTGATGCTGGCGGGCATCCGCGAGGTGATGATCATCTCGACGCCGCAGGCGCTTCCGCTCTACCGCGCCGTGCTCGGCGACGGCTCCGACTGGGGCATCTCGTTCACCTTCGCCGAGCAGGACCAGCCGCGCGGCCTCGCCGAGGCCTTCCTGATCGGCGAGGCCTTCATCGGCGACAGTCCCGTCGCGCTCGCGCTCGGCGACAACATCTTCTACGGCTCCGGTCTCACCGGCCTCGTCGAAGAGGCGGCGAAGCTCGAGAAGGGCGCGACCGTGTTCGCCTACCCGGTGGCGAACCCCCGTGCGTTCGGCGTCGTCGAGATGGCACCGGACGGTCGCGCGCTGTCGCTCGAGGAGAAGCCCGAGCACCCGAAGAGCAACCTCGCCGTCACCGGCCTCTATTTCTACGACGCCGACGTGGTCGAGATCGCCAAGGGCGTCACGCCGTCGCCGCGCGGCGAGGTGGAGATCACCTCGGTCAACGAGGCGTATCTGAAGCGCGGCGACCTGCGCGTCGTCCGTTTCCCGCGCGGCACCGCCTGGCTCGACACCGGCACGATCGACAGCCTGCTCGAGGCGTCGGAGTTCGTGAAGACCATCGAGCACCGCCAGGGCTTCAAGATTGCCTGCCCGGAGGAGATCGCCTGGCGGAAGGGCTGGCTCACCGCCGACGCACTCGCGTCACTCGCCGCCCGCTACAAGAATTCCTATGGGGCCTATCTGATGGAGCTCCTGAAGGACCCGCTGACGCACGCGCAGGGTCCCGACGAGCTCGGCTGAGTGGCCGACCCCCAATTGCCTCAGGAGTAGAGCATGAAGATTGCGGTCTTGGGTGCCGGCTATGTCGGCCTGGTTTCGGGCGCGTGCTTCGCGGATTTCGGCCACGAGGTCGTCTGCATCGACAAGGACCCGGAGCGCGTCGCCATGCTCATGGGCGGGCGCGTGCCGATCTTCGAGCCCGGCCTCGACGACATGGTCACCCGCAACCAACGCGACGGCCGCCTCTCGTTCACGCTCGATGCGGCCGGTGCCATCGCCGATGCCGACGTCGTCTTCATCGCGGTCGGCACGCCGTCGCGCCGCGGCGACGGCCGCGCCGACCTCACCTACGTCTTCTCCGCCGCCCAGGATATCGCCCGCGCCGTCTCCGGCTTTACCGTCGTCGTCACCAAGTCGACCGTGCCCGTCGGCACCGGCGACGCCGTGCAGCGCATCATCCGCGACACCCGGCCGGAGGCCGACGTCGCCGTCGTCTCCAACCCGGAATTCCTGCGCGAAGGCGCGGCCATCGAGGACTTCAAGCGTCCCGACCGCATCGTCATCGGCCTCGAGGACGAGCGCGCCCGCGAGCCGATGAACGAGGTCTACCGGCCGCTGTTCGTCAACCAGGCGCCGGTGATGTTCACGGGCCGGCGCACCGCCGAGCTCATCAAGTACGCCGCCAACGCCTTCCTCGCGACCAAGATCACCTTCATCAACGAGATGGCGGATCTCTGCGAGGCGGTCGGCGCCAACGTCCAGGAGGTCGCCCGCGGCATCGGCCTCGACAACCGCATCGGCGGCAAGTTCCTGCACGCCGGTCCGGGTTTCGGCGGCTCGTGCTTCCCGAAGGACACCCGCGCCCTCGTCGAGACGGCGCGCGAATCCGGTGCCCCGACGCGCCTCGTCGAGGCCGTCGTCGCCGTCAACGACCAGCGCAAGAAGCGCATGGCCGACAAGGTGGTGCGCGCCTGCGGCGGCAGCGTCGCCGGCAAGACCATCGCCATCCTCGGCCTCACCTTCAAGCCGAACACCGACGACATGCGCGAAAGCCCGGCGCTCGACGTCGTGCAGGAGCTGCAGCAGGCCGGTGCCACCGTGCGCGCCCACGACCCGGAGGGCATGGAGCAGGCAGCGCGGCTGATGCGCGACGTGCTGTTCTGCGACAGCCCCTATCACTGCGCCGAAGGGGCGGACGCCGTCGTGCTCGTCACCGAATGGGACACCTACCGCGCCCTCGACCTCGACCGCCTGAAGTCGATCGTCAACGTGCCGGTGCTGGTCGACCTGCGCAACGTCTATCGGCGCCCGGAGGTCGAGCGGCACGGCTTCACCTACGCCGACGTCGGCCGCGGCTCCTGAGCGGCCCGGCGGCGGCTCGTCGACGGGCCGCCGCCCCCGCTGACGCGCGATGGTGACCGTCCTCCTCTCGCTCTGCAATCTCAAGCGAAACGGCCTTCGTTTCCCGCTGATCGTCGGCGACCTCGAGCGCCGGCGCTTCGGCCTCGTCGACTGTTCTTCCTGGATCGCGCCGCCCGACACCGGTGTCACCGGCCTGCTTGCCACCGAGGAAGCGATCTACGTCTGCATCCAGGGCAGCCAGAGCGGCCGGGTTGTCGTGCTTGCCCCCGACCTGTCGCTGCGCGCCGTCGTCGCCGACGACCGCTTCCGCGACCTGCACTCGATCAAGCGGCTCGGCGACGAGATCGGCATCGTCTCCACCGGCAACTCCCGGCTCTTCGTCTTCTCTCCAGACGATCTCGTCGTCCGCGAGCGCTGGGCCTTCGAGCACGCCGACGGCCGCCTGCACCTCAACGACGTCGGCCTCCACGACGGCCGCGTGCATGTGCTGTCGCACGTCCATCCCGGCCATGACGGCCAGGGCCGCTCCGGCGCCGTGTGGGATCTCGACAGCCGCGAAGTGCTGATCGGCGGCCTCAAGCATCCGCACTCGCTGGTGGACGTCGGCGGCACGCTGCACTGCCTGAGCTCGGCGGCCGGCCAGCTCGTCTCGCGCGACTGGGCGAACGGGGCGATCTCGCGGCTCAGGCTCGGCGGCTACCTGCGCGGCCTCGCCACCACCGACACCGGCTTCGTCGTCGGCCAGTCGAGCACCCGCTTCTATTCCCGCAAGCGCGGCCCGGCGGTGAACCCGGTCGATCTCGAGGCCGTCGTCGGCAACCCGAAGTTCATGTCCTTCCTCGGCGAGGTCGGCGGCCGCAGGCTCGGGCGGCGCCACAACCTCACCCACCTCGGCCTCGAGATCTACGACGTCGTCACAGCCGCCTTCGACTACGACGCCCTCGTCGAGAAGAACTCCGCCCAACTGCGCGCCCAGTCGCTCTACCAGCGCATCGCCGAGCTCGAGATGCTGCTGGACGGGCAGGACGCCGAGCCGCCGCAGGACGTCGACGGCGACGGGGACGCTGACCCGGAGGACGGCCGGGACGACGCCGATGCCGATGCCCCGGCATCGCCCGATCCCGGCTAGGGCGTCATCACGTCGAAGGCCTTGCCGGCCGCCGTGTAGGCGACCCAGCCGCCGTCCATGCCGTTCGCCGCCTCGACGCGGATTTCGAGCGTCACCTTGCCGTCGGGGGAGGGCACCATGAAGTCCCCCATCGGCGTCATCAGCTGGCCGACCGAGAAGGTGTAGCGCGACACCGGCATCTTTGCGGGGGTCGTCTTCAGCCGCTTGTAGGTCTCCTCCGTCAGCCGCTGCAGCGTCGCCGCGTCGAAGAAGGCGAGGTCGGCGATGCGGAAGGCATGGTCACCGTTCGTCTCCGCCTCCCACGGCATCGGCGTGCCGAAGCGGGTCATGTCCTCGGCGTCCATGATGAAGTTGGCGTTCGAGCCCGGGCTGCGCGGGTCCTCCGCCAGCACCTGCGCCTGGCCGTTCTGGAACATCAGCTGCGAGATCCGCGTCGCCTCTCCGAGTTCGCTCTCCAGCCGGACGAGCGTCGCGGCGACCGTCTCCGGCGCCATCCAGTCGAGCTTCGGCCGCCGGCTCGGCGGCAGCGTCACGGCGACGACGCTGGCGTCCGTGCCGAGCACCACAGATCCGCTCTCGCCGCCCGGGTCGTTGAAGTTGAGCGTCCAGCGCAGCGGCGGCGCGCCGGCCGCATCCATGTCGCGTCTCAGCATCATGTAGACGAGCCGGGCGCCGTCGTTGCCCCAGGCCTTGCGCGCCGCATCGCGCACGGCCGAAAGCCGGCCGAGGTCGACCTCGCCGACGACGAAGGACGCCTCGTCCGGCGTGCCGGGAAACAGCGGCGTGCCGATGCCCATGGTGCGCACGCCGGAGAGGTCCCAGGTGTAGCCCATTGTCTGCTGCGCTGCCGTCGGGTGGTCGGCGTCGATGCTGAGGAACTGGTCGTGGACGGTCAGGCTGCGGATGCGCCGGGTCGGGCCGAGCACGGCCGCGAGGTCGGTGACCGCCTCATCCTTCGGCCAGTCCTCGGTGGCGATCAGGTTCAGCGTGCGCGCCCGCTCGGTACCGGAAAGGTCGGCGCCGACGATGCGGCCGGCCTCGTCGGCGAACACCGACGCGCTCTCCCGTCCCGTGGCGACGCTGATCGTCCAGCGCACCGGTCCGAAGCTCGGGGTGGGCAGGATCGACACCTGCCGCGCGATGGTGATCGAGGCGACGGTCGCAGGATCCTGCAGCGCCGCCCGCTCGATCGCCGCCGCGACGAGGGCGGGGACGCGCTCGAGATCGGCGGGCGCCAGCGGAAAGAAGCCCGGCACGACGTCGCGGATGAAGCCGGGCGCTGTCACCGGCTGCGGCCCGTGGGTCGGTTCGACGGTGAAGCCGAGGCGGCGGATGCGGCGGATGCTCCAGGCGTCGATGTCCGTCGGCCGCCCTGCGCCCTGCACCTCGATGGCGATCTCCTGCGGCGCAATGCGCACCGAGTAGGCCGCCGGGCGCCGGCCGATCTCGACAAGCAGTTTTTCGAAGCCGCGCGCGGCGTCGCCGGGCGTCGTCAGATAGGAATCGTCTGCGGCGGCCGCCACGGCCGGAAGCGTGAAGAGGCTGAGGAAGGCGAGGGCGGTGAGCCACCCGATCGAGGCCAGGCGCATGGCTTCACTCCGTGCGAGCCCGTTCCGCGCGCGACCGGAGAGCGGCGGGACGGGGCGACGGCAGAGGCGCCAAACTTATAGACGAACCGGCATCACGGGTGCAGCCGGGCGGCGATCACGCTTCGCTGATGGGGTCGGGCGGCGGCCGTGTACCGCCGCCCGGACGCTTCAGATCTGCGTCGGCTCAGTTCGGCGCCTTCTCGTCGACGCCCTGGATGTACCAGTTCATGCCGAGGATCGCCGGGTCGGGCAGCACCTCGCCCTCCTTCGCCGCCAGCGTTCCGTCCTGCTTGGTGATCGGGCCGGTGAACACCTTGTAGGTGCCGTCGAGGATCGCCTTCTGCGTCTCCTCGGCGAGCGCCTTCACGTCGTCGGGCATGTTGGTGTAGGGCGCCATCTTGAGGATGCCGCTGTCGAGGCCGCCCCAGGTGTCGGTCGATTCCCACGTGCCGTTCAGCGCGGCGTTGACGCGGTCGATGTAGTAGCCCGACCAATCATTGATGATCGAGGTGAGCTGGGTGTTCGGCCCGAACTTGATCATGTCGGAGTCCTGGCCGAAGGCCAGCGCCCCGCGCTCCGCCGCCACCTGCATGGCGGCCGGGCTGTCGGTGTGCTGGGCGATGATGTCGGCGCCCTGGTCGAGCAATGCCTTGGCGGCGTCGCCCTCCTTGCCGGGATCGAACCAGGAGTTCACCCAGACGATCTTCACCTTCATATCCGGCCGGATCGACTGGGCGCCGAGCATGAAGGCGTTGATGCCAGAGACGACCTCGGGGATCGGGAACGAACCGATGTAGCCGACGACGCCGGTCTTCGACATCTTCGCGGCGATCTGCCCGGAGATGTAGCGGCCCTGGTAGAAGCGGCCGGCATAGGTCGCGAGGTTCGGCAGCCGCTTGTAGCCGGTGGCGTGCTCGAACTTCACCTCCGGATTGCGCTGCGCCACCTTCACCGTCGCCTCCATGAAGCCGAAGGAGGTGGTGAAGATCAGCTTGTGGCCCGAGCGCACCAGCCCCTCGATGACGCGCTCGGCGTCCGGGCCCTCCGGCACGTTTTCCACATAGGTGGATTCCACCTTGTCGCCGAGCGCCTCCTGCATGGCGCGGCGGCCGAGCTCGTGCTGGTAGGTCCAGCCGAAGTCGCCGACCGGGCCGACATAGACGAAGCCGACCTTCAGCTTCTCCTGCGCCTCCGCCGGTGCCGCGGCGACGAGCGCCGCCAGGCCGAGCGCCGCGATCGCGCCCTTCAGAAATGCTCGCATGCAGGGTCTCC
>JAESGX010000161.1_pt1 | contig 50838 bp, 34 predicted proteins | sample 9269801 | NCBI WGS metagenome assembly JAESGX01 (sample SAMN16773122, study PRJNA677054) | algae metagenome | isolation source: Pleurocapsa minor GSE-CHR-MK-17-07R and co-occurring heterotrophs from wet... | place: USA: Lower Calf Creek Falls, Grand Staircase Escalante National Monument, UT ... | reverse complement strand
AACCCGAACAGGGAACCGCCCACCGCCACACTGTTGAGACCGGTCGCCAGCGCGCCCTGGCCCGTCGCCAGGCTGTTGTCGCCCGAGGCCACGCTGTCCGAACCCAGCGCCACCGCGCTCAAACCCGAGGCCTCAGCCAGATTACCCAGCGCGCTGCTGTTGAAGCCCGACGCCTGCGCGCCGCCGCCGATCGCCGTGGCGAAGTCCTCGCTCGCCTCGGCGCCAAAGCCGAACGCCGCTGCTTCGGTTCCGCCCGCAAAGCTCTCCGCACCGACCGCCGTCGAAGCATCGCCCAGGCCGATGCTGCCCTGGCCCAGCGAAGTCGCGTCGAGCCCGAACGCAAGACTGTCGGCACCGAGCGCCGTCGCGCCATCGGCCAGCGCCTGGCTGGCGTTGCCCAGCGCAATCGCGCCGTCGCCTTCCGCGAACGCATCGGCGCCGGCCGCCAACGCGCCGGTGCCCGAGACGAACGCATCGTCGCTGCCGTCGTTGGCGCCGTCGGCCTTGAAATAACGATCGGTGCCTTCGGCCACTTCGGCCACTTCGTTCAACTGCGCCACGTTGACCGCATCGGTGTCCTCGGTGCCGGCCGCTACCCGCGTGATCTGGCGCTGGTTGGATCCATTGCCGACCGAAACGGTGTTCGCGCGGTCGGCCACGGAACGCGAGCCCAAGGCCACGCTGTTGATCGCGCTGGCGGTGGCCACCGCGCCAAGAGCGGTGGCCTCCAGAGCGGTGGCGTAGGTCAGATAACCCACCGCGACCGTGTTGTTGGCGGAGCCGCGCGCGGCCGCGCCGAACACAGAGGCGTTGTTGCCGGAAGCAGTCGCAGGCAGCAAGCCGAACAGGACACTGCCACCCACCGCGGTACTCAGGTTACCCGTGGCTTGGGCGCGATCACCGATGGCCACAGCGCCCGAGCCGCTGGCGGTCGAGGTGTTGCCGACTGCGGTGGCGCTGGTGCCGCTGGCGGTGGCGGAAATGCCGACTGCGGTGGTGCGCGTGTTGGAGGCTACGCTGGCATAACCGAGTGCGGTGGAGGAATCAGCGGTGGCGATGGAGTTGAAGCCCACCGCCGTGGCGTTGTTGGCCGTGGCATTGGCGCCGCCGCCGAACGCCGAGGCGCCGTTGCCGATCGCGTTGGCCGCTTCGCCCGCCGCCGTGGCGTTGTCGCCCTCCACGTACGCGCCCGCATCGCTGTCGGCGCTGCCGCTGGCCTTGAAATACTTGTCGGTGTTCTCGGCGACCGCCGCCACTTCTTCCAGCTGATCCACGTTCACCGCGTCGGTGGCTTCGATTCCCTCGGCCACGTTGACGATGCGCCGCGTAGCCGGTCCGACGAAACCGTCGCCACCGTGCCCGACGGAGATCACGTTATCGTCCAGGGCCAGGGCGCCGTTGCCGAGCGCGACGCTGTTTTCGCCTAGCGCATATGCCTCGGTGCCCAACGCAGTCGAGCCGGCGCCGACCGCGAATGACCAGCGTCCCAACGCGGTGCTGTTGTCGCCGAGCGCGCGGGTAAGCTGGCCCACGGCAGTCGCATTCTCGCCTAGCGCCACGCTGTCGGCCCCCACCGCGGTGCTGCGGTCGCCTTCTGCAGTGGAAGCCGCGCCGAGCGCGCTGCTGCGCACGCCGCGCGAACGAGCCTGACGCCCGAATGCGGAGCTCGAATCACCGGTTGCGCTCGATGTAACACCCACGGCGGTAGACATTTCACCCGTGGCTTGCGCCACGCCGCCGATAGCGACCGTCCCGTAGTTGGTGGCCTGCGCACCCGCGCCGAATGCGCTGCTCTCCTGACCGCTCGCAACGGTGTTCCAGACTTCTTCTTCGCCCGTTTCGAGATTGAATATCGTATAGCCTCCGCCCACCGCCGTGCTGCTCCGCCCACTCGCAACGCTGCCGGCGCCCAAGGCAGAGGCATAGTCGCCGGTTGCCTCCGCGCCACCGCCCACGGCCATCGCTTCGGTGCCCCCGGCGAAGCTCGCGGCGCCTACCGCAACCGACGCATCGCCCAGGCCGATGCTGCCCTGGCCCAGCGAAGTCGCGTCGAGCCCGAACGCAAGGCTGTCCGCACCGAGCGCCGTCGCGCCATCGGCCAGCGCCTGGCTGGCGTTGCCCAGCGCAATCGCGCCGTCGCCTTCCGCGAACGCATCGGCGCCGGCCGCCAACGCGCCGGTGCCCGAGACGAACGCATCGTCGCTGCCGTCGTTGGCGCCGTCGGCCTTGAAATAACGATCGGTGCCTTCGGCCACTTCGGCCACTTCGTTCAACTGCGCCACGTTGACCGCATCGGTGCCGCTGATGCCTGCGCCGACGTTGGTGATGCGGCGCGTGGCCGGGCCGATGGCGCCGCCGCCCACGGACACCGTGTCGGCTTCGGTAGCGCGCGAGCCGTAACCGATCGCCACGCTGTTGCTGGCGGCCGGGCCGACGAGTGCGCTGAAGCCGATCGCCACCGCGCCGGCGGCCTGCGCCTGCGACTGGAATCCGACGGCGGTGGTCCAGTTGGCGTTGGCCTGCGCGTTGGAGCCCAACGCGGTGCTGGCGGTGCGCGCAGCGATGGCGCCCGCGCCTACGGCGGTCGCGTTGGTCTGCGTAGCCCTGCTGTTGGTGCCCACCGCGGTGGCGCTGGTGGCGGTGGCGCGGCTGGAAGTGCCCAGCGCGGTGGAACCCGCGCCGGATGCCACCGCGCCGTTGCCGCAGGCCAGGGCTCCGGCTGCGGTCGCCGAGGGCGGCGTCGCGCCGTCGCCGGTTTGAACGCAGGCATCCGCCGCCAGCGAAGGCGTTCCCACGCTCACCGCGCCGGCCAGCGCGATCGCCTGCAGCAGACGCGCGCCCTTGCCTTTGCCCTTCGCCTTGGCCATTTCCGACGCGACCACCACACCGCGATTCGCGTCCCACACCTTCCGATAAATACGATTCATCGTTGCTGTCCCCAAGATTTGATTGAGAAAGGAATACCGAAGCCGCCCGGCGAAGCGCCGCGCAACCTAGTGAGATTTTTTGAAACTCCCTGACGGACGACCACAACCGGCCAGGGGGAGAACGGGGGAATGGCTGACAAGCATTAGCTGAATGCATCCTTACAAAACAACTTGCATCCGATATTCACCAGTCGTTTAGCGAGAGTCAAGTCACAGTCTGATGACATGACTCGCTACAACGGAAATTTCACAATGCTGAAATAGGCATCGCGAAAATTCAGCCAAAACAACGCATTGACGAAATTTACATGCGTTTATTTCGCGCATACGTACGCGTACGCGGAAACTAAAAAGCCCGCCGTTGTTGAGTGCGGCGGGCGGCGGGCAGTAAGCAAAAAATTTTCGGGCGGGCGCGTCAGCCGGCGAAAATTCTTGCGTTGCGGAACATCCGCAGCCATGGCGATTCGTCGGGCCAGTCGTGCGGATGCCAGCTCAGATTGACGCTGCGCGGCGTGCGCTCGGGATGCGGCATGAGAACGGTGGCGCGCCCGTCGGCGCTGGTCAGTCCGGTGATGCCGTCGGGCGAGCCATTGGGGTTGAGCGGATAGCGCGCGGCCGCTTCGCCTTCGGCGTCGATAAAGCGCAAGGCGACGTGCGCGGCGGCCTGGTCGCCGGGTTGCTCGAACGCCGCGCGTCCTTCGCCGTGCGACACCACCACCGGAATGCGCGAGCCGGCCATTCCCCGCAGCAGGATCGAAGGCGACGGCAGCACTTCCAGCAGCGACAAACGCGCTTCGAACTGTTCGCTGCGGTTGCGCAGGAAGCGCGGCCAGTGTTCGGCGCCGGGAATGATGCTCTTCAACTGGCTCAACATTTGGCAGCCGTTGCACACGCCCAGGGTGAAGGTGTCGCCGCGCGCGAAGAACGCGGCGAAGGCATCGCGCAGTTCGTTGCGCTCGAGAATCGACGTGGCCCAGCCGCGGCCCGCGCCCAGCACGTCGCCATAGCTGAAACCGCCGCACGCGGCGAGGCCGCGGAAGCCCTCCAGGGTCACCCGACCGGCGATCAAGTCGCTCATGTGCACATCGAAGGCCTCGAAACCGGCGCGGTCGAACGCCGCCGCCATCTCGATCTGGCCGTTGACGCCCTGCTCGCGCAGGATCGCGACTCTGGGCTTCGTGCCGGTGGCGAGGTAAGGCGCCGCCACGTCGTCAGCGGGATCGAACGTCAGCTTCGGGCGCAACCCCGGCGCGTCGAAAGCGCGCGCGATCGCGCGCTCTTCGTCGGCGGTGTCCGGGTTGTCGCGCAGTTTCTGCAGGGCATGGGTCACCGACCACCAGGCGTCGAACAGTTCTTCCCAGCGCCACTGCGCCAGCACCTGGCCCTCGCGCTGCACGCGGATCGTCGCGGCGCTGGTGGGCTTGGCGATGCGCTGCGCGCATTCGGTCAGCGCGTGGCGTTCGATCAGGTCGGCGAACGCGGCGCGGTCCTCGCCCGCGACCTGCACCACCGCGCCCAGCTCCTCGGCGAACAGGGTGCGGAACGCGTCGTCGCCCCAGCCGTCCAGCTGGATATCCAGGCCGCGATGCGAAACGAACGCCATTTCGCACAGCGCCGCGAACGCGCCGCCGTCGCTGCGGTCGTGATAGGCCAGCAGCACGCCGGCTTCGCGCGCGTCGCGGATCAGATGGAAGAAGTCGCGCAGCCGCTGCGGATCGTCCAGGTCCGGCACGCCGTCTTCGGCATCGTCGCCGGCGAACGCGGGCAGCACGGCGCCGCCGTTGGCCTGCGGATGGCACTGCGCCAAAACGGACCCGCCCAGACGCTGCTTGCCCGCGCCCAAGCCGATCAGCCACAGCTCGCTGTCTTCCTCGCGCGCCAACAGCGGCGTCAGCTGCGCGCGCGCGTCGGTCACCGGGGCGAAAGCGGTAATGATCAGCGAGACGGGGGAGACGGATTTGTACGTGGTGGTGCCGGGATCCGGGACTCGGGACTCGGGACTCGAAGAAGAGGATTTTTCGTCGGCGAAGAACGCATTGCTGCTCTGGTTTTTCTTGGCGTCATTCGCGTCTTTCGCGGACAGCTCTTGAAGCTCTTCCGAGTCCCGAACCCCGAGTCCCGAGTCCCGGCCTTCAACCTGCCACTGCGCCTGCATCGACAGCGAATCCTTGCCGACCGGGATGCTGAGTTCGATCTGCGGGCACAGCTCCATGCCGATCGCCTTCACCGCGTCGAACAGCAGCGCGTCCTCGCCGTCGTGATTGGCCGCGGCCATCCAGTTGGCCGACAGCTTGATGCGTTCCAGCGAGTCCACCGGCGCCGCGCACAGGTTGGTGATCGCCTCGCCCACCGCCATGCGCGCGGACGCGGCCGCGTCCAGGAGCGCCAGCGGCGTGCGTTCGCCGATGGCCATGGCCTCGCCCGCGAAACCGTCGTAAGCGGACAGGGTGATCGCGCAATCGGCCAGCGGCAGCTGCCACGGCCCGATCATCTGGTCGCGCGCGGTCAGCCCGCCGACGCTGCGGTCGCCGATGGTGACCAGGAAATTCTTCGCCGCCACGGACGGATGCGCGAGCACGCGCAGGCCGGCTTCATGCAGATCGAGGCTCGCGGTCCGCAGCGCAGGCCACGGCGGCGCGGCCGGATGGCGCGCATGGCGATGCATTTTCGGCGCCTTGCCGAAGAGCAGGTCCATGGGCAGGTCGATGGGGTGAAGTCCGGGACTCGGGACTCGAAGCGCCGGGACTCGGGACTGGGGACTCGGAAGAGCGAGTTCTTCGTCCGCAAAGGACGCAAAAGACGCAAAGAGAGGCGAATTGCTGTTTTGTTTTTCCTTAGCGTCCTTCGTGTCCTTTGCGGACAGCGCTTGAAGCGTTTCCGGGTCCCGGGTCCCGAGTCCCGAGTCCCGGCGCTCCACCTCCGAGTCCCGAGTCCCGAGTCCCGATTCCCGATTCCCTGGCGCCACCGCCCCATACCCAACCACCAGCCGCTCCTCCGCCGTCGCCGTGCCCACCGCCGCGAACGGACAGCGTTCGCGCGCGCAGATTTCGGCGAATTCGGCCAGCCGCTGCGGCGCCACGCCCAGCACGTAGCGCTCCTGCGATTCGTTGCACCACAGCTGCATCGGCGACAGCGACGGATCGTCGCTGGGCACTTTATCCAGGTCGATCACGCCGCCCACGCCCGAGTCGTGCAGCAGTTCGGGAATCGCGTTCGACAAACCACCCGCGCCGACGTCGTGGAACCAGCGGATCGGGTTGTGTTCGCCCAGCGCCACGCAGCGGTCGATCACTTCCTGGCAGCGGCGCTCCATCTCCGGGTTGTCGCGCTGCACGCTGGCGAAATCCAGGTCTTCGGCGCTGTCGCCGGAGGCCACGGAGCTGGCCGCGCCGCCGCCCAGCCCGATCAGCATCGCCGGGCCGCCGAGCACGATTACCGCATCGCCCGGTTGCAGCTTCTTTTTTTCGACCTGCACGCGATCGATCGCGCCCAGGCCGCCAGCGAGCATGATCGGCTTGTCGTAGGCGCGGGTAAGGTTTTCCGTTTGCGCAATTTCGAAGCTGCGAAAGTAGCCGGTCAGGTTGGGCCGGCCGAATTCGTTGTTGAACGCGGCCGCGCCCAACGGGCCGTCCAGCATGATGTCCAGCGCCAGGGCCATGCGCGGGTTGAGCGCGCGCGTCGCCTCCCACGGCTGCGGCAAGGCCGGGATGCGCAGATGCGACACGCTGAACCCGCTGAGCCCCGCTTTGGGCTTGCCGCCGCGGCCGGTCGCGCCTTCGTCGCGGATCTCGCCGCCGGCGCCGGTGCTGGCGCCGGGAAACGGCGCGATGGCGGTGGGGTGGTTGTGCGTTTCCACCTTGATGCAGAACGCGGAATCGAGCGCCCGCTCGCTGCGGTAGCGGCCCTGCACATCGGCGCGGAAACGCGCGGCCGGGTAGCCTTCCACCACCGCCGCGTTGTCGCTGTACGCCGACAGCGTGTGCTGCGGGGTGCGCGCGTGGGTGTGCTTGATCATGCGGAACAGCGAGTGCGGCTGGTCTTTTCCGTCCAAGGTCCACGACGCGTTGAAGATCTTGTGCCGGCAGTGCTCGGAATTGGCCTGCGCGAACATCATCAGTTCGACGTCCGAAGGATCGCGCCCCAGTTCGCCGTAGCGCAGGCGCAGGTACTCGATCTCGTCTTCGGCCAGGGCCAGTCCCAGGCGCGCGTTGGCCGCTTCCAGATCGGCCAGGGCGATACGCTGCAGCGCGCCGCGCGCGGGCGCGGTGAACAGCGCCGCAGCCTGCTCGCGCGCCGACAGCAGCGATTGCGTCATCGGGTCGTGCAGCGCTTTCGCCAACGCTGGCGAATCCTCCCAGCCGTGCAGGTCGATGCGGGTGCCGCGCTCCACGCGCTTCACCGGCAAGCCGGCGCCGCGCAGCAATTCGGTGGTCTTGCTGGCCCAGGGCGACAGCGTGCCCAGGCGCGGCACCACGAAACGCGACTGGCTGCCGGGCTCGGCGGCGGCGGGTTCGGTTTGCGCCTGCAGGATGCGGCGCAGGGCGTCGGCGTCGAGCGGCGCGGCGGGTTCCGGATCGACGAAATAAACTTCCCACGCACCGAGCACGCGTACGGCCGGGGCCAGGGATTGCAATCGTGATTCGAGCCGCGCGCGGCGGAACTGCGACAGGGCCGGTTGGCCCTCGAGGACGATCATGTCCGGGAAACCGTGAGGAACGGGGCCCGCTATTGTAACCAGGCCGGTGGGCGCAACCGCGGGATGCGTTGGTGGGGGCGACATTGCTGAGGCGGCGTCCCGCCGCGAGCTTTCCCTCTACCCTCTACCGGAACGCGCGCCTCATGCCGCGGATAAGCGTGGATGCGCGCGGACAAGGCCATGACCGGAGGGAGGGAGTGAATCGCCCTATCCGCCCTGCCGCCTTATCCGCGTTTCTCGACTTTGATCCGCGCCAAAGTCTTGGCGCTGTCGGGCGCACGGCGGGAACCGGCGAAAGCGCTCGCGGCGGGACGCCGCTCCCGCCAACGGCCGCGGCGGGGGCTTACTTCATGCCGGCGGAGCGTCCTGCCGACTTGGCCGCCAGCTTGTCCAATGCCTCGCGCATCTGCGCGGGCGGCAGGTAGCCGCCGATCTGGCTGCCGTCGGGCGCGTAGATGGCCGGCGTGCCGGACACGCCCAAACGCTGGCCGACGTTGAACTCCATGTCCACCGGGCTCTTGCAGTCCTTCGGCGGCACCGGGCGGCCGGCCTTGGCATCGGTCAGGGCCTGCTTGCGGTTGGGCGCGCACCACACCGAAATCATGCTCAGGTGATCCTTGCTGCCCAGGCCCATGCGTGGGAAGGCCAGGTATTCGATGGCGATGCCCTGCTTGTTGTACTCGGCGATCTCGCTGTGCAGCTTTTGGCAGTAGCCGCATTCGATGTCGGTGAAGATGCTGACCGTGTACGCCGGATTGGGCGGCGCGAATACGATGCGGTCGCTGGTCTTGACGGTCTTCAGCAGGTCCTGGCGGTACTTGGACAAGGCCGGGCTGGACTGGGTGAGCTCGTCCTTGGTGTCGATATCGACCACCGTGCCCTGCACCAGGTATTTGCCGTCGTCGCTGACGTACACCAGCTGCCCGCCCACGATCACCTCGCGGAAACCTGGCAGCGGCGCGGCGCCCACGTAGTCCACCTGGATCTGCGGATTCAGCGCCTGCAGCGCCTGACGCGCGCGCGCATCGGGCGTGCCGGCTTTGGCGACGGCGGGCGCGGTGGCGGCGGCCTTGGCCGGCGCAGCGGCGGCTTTGTCCGGCTGCGGGGCCTGGGCGCAGGCCGACAGGCTGACCGTGCCCAGCAGCGTGGCGATGCAAAAGAGAAGCTTCATGGATCGATCCTTGTGGAGACCGCCAGCGGGCGGCGGCGGGGGAAATTCGACCGCGGCGGCGGGCGCGAGTTCGCCGATTTTCGCATATCGGCGTTGGCGCGCGGTTTTTCGCGGATTCGCACGGCTTTTGCCGGTTCGTGCGGGCGCGCGAAGTCGCTGGGTCCCCGCTTTCGCGGGGATGACCAATCGAGAATTGCCGCCCGTCCGATTCGGAATGACTTTCATCGCACCGGAAGCACGGTGAACCGAATTGAGCGAAGCTGCACGGAAACCGTCGCCGCATCAGTGCTTCACGTTCTATCCGCGTTTTTCGGATCTTATCCGCGTCAAAAAATCGTGCTTGTCCGTCGCACGCGAATCGCCGGAATTCACCCGCGCGGATGGTGCTTGCTGTGCAGCCGCTGCAGATGTTCGCGCGCCACCAGCGTGTAGATCTGGGTGGTGGACAGGGAGCTGTGCCCGAGCAGCATCTGCAGCGCGCGCAGGTCCGCGCCGCGATTGAGCAGATGCGTGGCGAAGCTGTGGCGCAGGCCGTGCGGGCTGATTTTCTTCGGATCGATCCCGGCGGCCGCCGCGTAGCGCTTCACCAGGCCCCAGAACTGCTGACGGCTGGGCGGCATGCGCCCGGCGCCCAGAAAAAGCGCTTCGGGATTCGGCTTGCCGGCCAGGCCGGGGCGCGCTTCGGCCAGGTATTTTTCCAGCCAGTGCTGCGATTCCTCGCCCAGCGGCACCAGCCGCTCCTTGCTGCCCTTGCCGGTGACCCGCAGCACGCCCTGGCGCAGATTGACCGCCGTGGTCGGCAGTTCGACCAGCTCGCTGACGCGCAGGCCGGCGGCGTACATGAGCTCGAACATGGCGCGGTCGCGCAGCCCCAGCGGCGTGTCGGTGCGCGGCGCGGCCAGCAATGCCTCGATCTCGCTTTCGGCCAGCGCCTTGGGCAGCGAACGCGGCAGCTTGGGCGGATCGAGCAGCGCGGTGGGGTCGTCGCTGCGGTCGCCGCGGCGCAGGCGATGCGCGAAGAACGCGCGCAGCGACGACAGCAGGCGCGCGTTGCTGCGCGGCGAATAGCCTTCGCCCACGCGCCAAGCCAGGTAATCGAACAGCTGCGAGCGCTGCGCCCCGGCCAGTCCGCCCGCGCGCGCGTTGCGCCAGCGCGCGAAACCCTCCAGATCGCGCCGGTAGCTACTGAGCGACGGCTGCGCCAGACCGTGTTCCGCCCAGATCGCATCCAGAAACGCGGCGATGGCGTCGGCGTCGGCGTCGGGCACGGCCGGTAATGACATGGCGCGCGTGCGGCGTTCGGCGGGAGTGGTGGAGCTCATGCGCAGAGCTTATCGCTGATCTGCGGACGAGCCCGCAAACAAGTCCCCGGGGGCGATGCATTGCCCCCTCCCCCTTCATGGGGGAGGGCTGGGGTGGGGGTGAGCCGAAGCCGATTCACTACGGTCGCGATTGATTGTCGAGTGCTGCGCATTGCACTCGTGGAATTTTTCGGCACCTTGAGTTTAATTAGCTCCGGCGCTCCCCCATCCCAACCCTTCCCCCATGAAGGGGGAAGGCTTTTCATTCTGGTGAAAGCCGCGATGAGGGATTTCTTGGTTTTTTTCGACAGCCGCTATCCTGTGCAAATGAACGAGCACGTTTTCGAAGAAAACCCCCGCGCGTTGATCGGCTGGCGCCTGCTCGGCCTGCTCTACGACCTGTGGCCGGCGCTGGCACTGTGGATGCTGGTGGGCGCGCTGTTCGTCCTGGGCTACACGCTGGCCGGACATGGCGCAAGCGACAATATCGCACCGTTCAGCGCCACGCAGATCGCAAGCTGGATCGCGTGCTGGCTGGTCACCGGCGCGTACGCGGTGCTGAGCTGGCGACGCGGCGGCCAGACCCTGGGCATGCGGCCGTGGCGTCTTAAGGTAGTCGCCGCCGATGGCAAGGCGCCGAGTTGGCGCGCGCTGTGCGTGCGCTATGCGATGGCCACGGTGTCGCTATCGCTGGGCGGATTGGGTTTCTGGTGGGCCTGGGTGGATCGCGACCGGCTGACCTGGCACGACCGCGTGAGCGGTACGCGAATGCTGCGGTTGCCGAAACTATGAAACGCGAAAGCAATAACTCCCATCTCGAGCCTCCACAGGGGAGCGCTCGGGATGACAAGGCATTTTGATTGGATTCAATTCGCCTTATCCGCGTTGATCAGCGGCAACAGCTTTCCAACAACATCCACCCTAACTGCTGCGCCGCCTGAACAACCAAGCCGACACCGCCATCATCACGATCGGCGGCAGCGCGTAAGCGATGCGGTAGTCGAACTTGAACGCGCCGGCCAGGCGGCTGAACAAGGTCTGCAGCAGCCAGAAGCCCAAGGCGAACAGGATGCCCAGGAACAGCTGCTTGCCCAGGCCGCCGCTGCGCAGGCTGCCGAAGGCGAAAGGAATCGCCGCCAGGCACAGCGCCAGCACGTTGAACGGGTAGAACCAGCGGCCCCAGTAGGCTTCCTCGTACTCGCGCGCGTCCAGCGCGTTGCGCTTGCGGTAGTCGATGCTGCTGGCCAGATCGGCGGTGGCCATGTAGCGCGGGTTGGCGATGGTGGCGGCCAGCGCGGCCGGCTCCAGATCCGATTCCCAGCGCATCCCCAGCAGCTGCTGCTGGGTGACCGAGCGCGGGTTGAAGGTGGTGCGCAGCACGTTCTTCAGCACCCAGTTGCCTTCGTAGTATTCGGCCGTGGCCGCCTGCGCGATGGACTGCAGGCGTCCGTCCTCGGCCAGCTCGTACAGGCGCACGTCGCGCAGCTGCAGCCACTGCTTGCCGTTTTCCACGCGCTCCTCGCCGCTTTGCGCGTTGAGGAAGGTGTTGCCTTCGCGCGCCCACAGGCCGGAATACTTGGCCACCGCCAGATTCTGGGAAATGGCCGAAATGCGCAGGTTCGAAGCCTGCGACTGGCCCCAGGTACCCACGGTTTCCATGCCGACCACCATCAGTCCGGTCAGCAGCGACAGCGTAATGGCCACCGACAGGCTCAGCCGCCGCCGCGACAGGCCCACCGCGCGCAGCGCGATCAATTCCGAACTGGTCGCCAGCTGGCCCAGGCCCATCAGCGCGCCGATCACCGCGGCGGTGGGGAACATGGTGTAGGCGCGACGCGCGACGGTGTACGCGATGAAGGCGACCGCATGGCCGAAGCTGTAGTCGCCCTTGCCCAGGTCGTCGATCTCGCCGGCCATGGCGTTGATCACGTCCAGCCCCACCAGCACCGCCCACACCAGCAGCACCGTGGTCAGGACCACGCGGCCCACGTACAGATCGTGCAGGTTCGGGCGCAGTCTCACGCTCTGACCTTGCCGCGCGCCATGCGCCCGTCGCGCAGGTACAGCCACGCGCCCAGCAGCAGCAGCGGCAGGCTGAGCCACCACAGGCCTAGCATCGCCGGAATCCGGCTGTCGGACAGCGCCTGAGTGCCCACGAACATCAGGTTCATGCCCACCAGGTACGCCAGGAAGCCGAGCATGATCCGCCCGTAGCGCGCCTGCCGCGGCGAGCTGCGCGCCAGCGGCAACGTCATCAGCGCGAACGCCAGCGCCAGCAGCGGCGGGGTGATGCGCGCGTGCAGCTGCGCATTCGCGTCGGGGCGCTTGTCGCTGAGCAGGGCCAGGGTGGGCAGGAGCTCGGGATCGGTTTCCTCGCGGATGTCGGCGCGGTCGGGCAAGGCGAATTCGTTGCTGGCGTAGCGCATCAGGTTGTAGTCGCGGCCCGCGCCCAGCGGCCCTTCCACGCGGAAACCCTGATCCAGGCGCAGGTAGCGGTCGCGCTGGCCTTCGAAGAACATCTCGCCGGTGCGCGCGGTCACCACGTCCAGGCGGTCGTCTTCCTGGCGCTGCACGAATACCCGCTGCAGCTGGGTGCCGTCGGCCGAAACGCCGCCCACATAGATCACGCTGCCGTTGGGCAGCACGGTGAACTTGCCGGCGTCCAGCCCGGCCACCACCAGACTGCGGTTGGCGTGTTCGATCATGCGTTCGCTGGTGCGGTCGGCCCATGGCCCTAGCCACAGCGACAGCGCGCCCACCAGCGCCACCACCGGCACCACCAGCATCAGCAGCGGCCGCAGCAGGCGCCACGGGCCGACCCCGATGGAGCTGAGCACCGGCATTTCCGAATCGCGGTACAGCCGCGCAAACGCCAGCAGCAGGCCCAGCATCAGCGCCAGCGGCAGCACCAGCGGCAGGTAATTGAGCAGCTGCAGGCCCAGCTGCGAGATCAGCAGGCCCGCCGGCAGGCGCCCTTCGGCGATATTGCCCAGCAGATCGGCCATCACCCCGCCCAGGCTCACCACCAGCAGCACGATCAACGTGGCCAGGAAGCTTTGGGTGAATTCGCGGAAAAGATAGCGGTCCAGCTTCGGCATCGGGCTTGAATTACAATCCTGGGTTAGTTCGCTGGCGATCGGGGCCGCCGTCTGGCCGCCCGTCGCGGCCTGTGCCGCTGCTCGAAGACCGCGATTGTACGGAACCGACCACGCTCTGATCTGGGAATCTGCTCAATGGCTTTGGAATTCACACTGAACCACGACGCGCCGGCTGCGGCCGACTTCGACTGCATCGTGGTAGGCGCCTACGGCGACAAGACGCTCACGCCGACCGCGCAGGCGTTGGACCAGGCCAGCGGCGGCAAGCTCACGGCGCTGCTGCAGCGTGGCGATATCGGCGGCAAGACCGGCAAGACCGCGCTGCTGCACGACCTGCCGAATGTCAGCGCGCGCCGCGTGCTGGTGATCGGCCTGGGCGACACGGCCAAGTTCGGCGTGCCGCAATACCTCAAGGCCGTGGGCGACGCCGCGCGCGCCTTGAAGGTCGGTCCTTCCGGCAACGTGCTGTTTTCGCTGACCGAAGTGCAGGTGAAGGACCGGGACGCCGCCTGGAACATCCGCCAGGCCGTGATCGCCGCCGACCACGCCAGCTACCGCTACACCGCCACCCTGGGCAAGAAGAAGAAGGACGACACCGGCCTCGCCCAGCTCGCCATGCTCGGCGACGACGCGCTGGCGCTGGCGCAGGGCGAAGCGATCGCCAGCGGGATCGCGTTCGCGCGCGAACTCGGCAACCTGCCGCCGAACATCTGCACCCCGGCCTATCTGGCCGAACAGGCGCAGCGCTTCGCCGGCGAGCACGACGGCGCCGAAGCCGAGATCCTGGACGAAGCGCAGATGCTGGAGCTCGGCATGGGCTCGCTGCTGGCGGTCGCGCGCGGCTCGGCCAACCGCCCGCGTTTCATCGTCCTCAAGTGGAACGGCGCAGCCAAAGCCGGCGACGACAACGGCGACGCCAAACCCTACGTGCTGGTCGGCAAGGGCATCACCTTCGACACCGGCGGCGTGAACCTGAAGACGCAGGGCGGCATCGAGGAAATGAAGTACGACATGTGCGGCGCGGCTAACGTCATGGGCACTTTCGTGGCCGCGGTGAAGATGCGGCTGCCGCTGAATCTGGTGGTGATCGTGCCGGCGGTGGAGAACGCCATCGATGGCAACGCCTATCGCCCCTCCGACGTCATCACCAGCATGTCCGGCAAGACCATCGAAGTGGGCAACACCGACGCCGAAGGTCGTCTTATTTTGTGCGATGCGCTGACCTATGCGCAGCGTTTCGAGCCCGAAGCGCTGCTGGACGTGGCCACCCTGACCGGCGCCTGCCTGGTGGCCTTGGGCCGCTACGCCGCCGGCCTGATGAGCAAGCACGACGACCTGGCCAATGAGCTGCTGACCGCCGGCGAACACGTATTCGACCGCGCCTGGCGCCTGCCGCTGTGGGACGAATACCAGACCCAGCTCGACTCCACCTTCGCCGACGTCTACAACATCGGCGGCCGCTGGGGCGGCGCGATCACCGCCGGCTGCTTCCTGGCGCGCTTCACCGAAGGCCAGCGCTGGGCGCACCTGGACATCGCCGGCGTGGCCAACGACGAAGGTAAACGCGGCATGGCGACCGGACGGCCGGTGGGACTGTTGACGCAGTGGCTGCTGGATAGAAGCGAGAGGTGAGCACAGAGGAGTGAGAAGCGAGCAAGCCTTGGCTCCCCACTTAACTTCTCACTCCTCTCCACTCATGCCTGCCCCTATGCCCCGCGCCGACTTCTATCTCATCGCCAAGCCGCGGTTCCTCGAGGAGCCGCTGAAGTTGGTCTGCGAGCTGGCGCGCAAGTCCTACGACGCCAACCTGTGGACGCTGATCCTGGCGCGCGACATGGCGCAGGCCGAGGAGCTGGACGAGCTGCTGTGGGCGTTCGACGACGACGCCTACCTGCCGCATCAGATCGCCGGCGACGAGGAAGACGAACTGACGCCGGTGCTGATCGCGCCGCCGGAAATCGACGCGCCGGCGCGCGCCCTGGTCATCAACCTGCGCGACGCGGCCTACACCGGCGCCTGCGAGCGCGTGCTGGAAGTGGTGCCCGCCGACGAATCCGCGCGCGAGCCGCTGCGCCAGCGCTGGAAGGATTACAAGGCGCGTGGGTTTGAAGTGAATAAATACGATATGTAGTTGCGTCCTTCTCCCGCTTGCGGGAGAAGGTGCCCGAAGGGCGGATGAGGGGCTCTTCGCCGTCAGTTCGCAACACACAAAGCAAGATCAAAATGGATCCCAGCTTTCGCTGGGATGACGACATCAACAATTTCGGAACCCCATGACCGCCCTTGCCTCCGGCTACGACCCAAAATCCTTCGAATCCCGCCTTTACACCGAGTGGGAAAGCGCCGGCTATTTCAAGCCGCGCGGCAACGGCACGCCCTACACGATATTGCTGCCGCCGCCCAACGTCACCGGCACGCTGCACATGGGCCACGCCTTCCAGCACACGCTGCAGGACGCGCTGATCCGCTACCACCGCATGCGCGGCTTCAATGCGCTGTGGCAGATGGGCAGCGACCACGCCGGCATCGCCACCGAAATGGTGGTGGCGCGCAACCTGGCGCTGGAAGGCAACGGCGAAACCCGCGACTCCCTGGGCCGCGAGGGCTTCATCGAAAGAGTGTGGCGGTGGAAAGCGCAGTCCGGCGATACCATCGAACGCCAGATGCGCCGCCTGGGCACCTCCGGCGACTGGTCGCGCAGCGCGTTCACCATGGATCCGATGGCCTCGAAGGCGGTGATCGAAGCGTTCGTCAGACTCTACGAAGACGGCCTGATCTACCGCGGCCAGCGCCTGGTCAACTGGGATCCGGTGCTGAAGACCGCCATCTCGGATCTGGAGGTGGAGAACGTCGAGCAGGAGGGTTTCCTGTGGTCGATTTCCTATCCGCTGAGCGACGGCAGCGGCGCGCTGGTAGTCGCGACCACGCGCCCGGAAACCATGCTGGGCGATGCCGCCGTGGCCGTGCATCCGCAAGACGAGCGCTATGCGCACCTGGTCGGCAAGACGGTGAAGCTGCCGCTGACCGGGCGCGAGATCCCGATCATCGCCGACACGTATGTCGAGCGCGAATTCGGCACGGGGGTGGTGAAGATCACGCCTGCGCATGATTTCAACGATTATCAAGTAGGTGTGCGGCACAACCTGCCGCTGATCAATATCCTCACCCCGGTTGCGGCGATCAACGAGGCGGCGCCGGAAAAATATCGCGGCCTTGATCGCTACGAAGCCCGCAAACTAATCCTCGCCGACCTTGAAAGTGAAGGCCTGCTGGTCGAAACCAAGCCGCACAAGCTGCAGGTGCCCAAAGGCGACCGCACCGGCCAGGTGATCGAGCCGTATCTCACCGACCAGTGGTTCGTGAAGATGGACACGCTGGGCGAACGCGGCCTCAAGCTCGCCAACGATGGCGACGTGCGCTTCGTGCCGGGCAACTGGATCAACACCTACCGCCACTGGATGGAGAACCTGCAGGACTGGTGCATCAGCCGCCAGCTGTGGTGGGGGCATCGCATCCCGGCGTGGTTCGATGCCGAAGGAAAAATTTACGTGGGTCGCGACGAAGCCGAAGTGCGCGACAAGCACTCGCTGCGCGCCGACGTGGCTCTTTCGCAGGACAACGACGTCCTGGAAACCTGGTTCAGTGCGCAGCTTTGGCCTTTCAGCACGCTGGGCTGGCCCGACGCGGACGCGATGGCCGAACGCGGTTTCGACCGCTATCTGCCGTCGTCGGTGCTGGTCACCGGTTTCGACATCATCTTCTTCTGGGTCGCGCGCATGATCATGGCGAGCGATTACTTCACCGGGCAGGTGCCGTTCAAGGACGTCTACATCACCGGCCTGGTGCGCGACAAGGAAGGCCAGAAGATGTCCAAGTCCAAGGGCAATATCCTGGATCCGCTGGACATCATCGACGGCATCACGCTCGACGAACTGGTGGCCAAGCGCACCACCGGCCTGATGCAGCCGAAGATGGCCGAAAAGATCGAGCGCGCCACGCGCAAGGAATTCCCCGACGGCATCGTCGCCCACGGCGCCGACGCCCTGCGCTTCACCATCGCCGCGCTGGCCACGCACGGCCGCGACATCAAGTTCGACCTGGGCCGCGCCGAAGGCTACAAGAATTTCTGCAACAAGCTGTGGAACGCGACGCGCTTCGTGCTGATGAATACCGAGTCCTTCATCCTTCCCTCGCTTGCGGGGGAAGGTGCCCGCAGGGCGGATGGGGGTGCTCTTGATCTTCATCCGGCCACCGACGCCGAAAAGTGGATCCTTTCCCGCCTGGCCAAAGTCACTGCCGAGGCCGAAACCCACTACGCCAGCTACCGTTTCGACCTGCTGGCGCAGGTGCTGTACGAGTTCGCCTGGAACGAGTTCTGCGACTGGTTTGTCGAGCTGGCCAAGCCCGCGCTCAACGGAGAGGATGCGGCCGCCGCAGACAGCACGCGCCGCACCCTGCTGCACGTGCTGGAAAGCCTGCTGCGCCTGCTGCATCCGCTCACGCCGTTCGTCACCGAGGAGTTGTGGCATCAGGTCGCGCCGCGCCTGGGCATCGAAGGCAAAACCATCTCGCTGCAGCCTTATCCGGTCGCCGCGGATTTCGCGGGCCAGGACTATGCGCAGGCCGAAACCGATGTCGAATGGCTGAAGAGCATGGTCACCGCCCTGCGCCGCGTGCGCAGCGAACTGGGCGTGTCGCCTTCCAGACAAATCCCTTTGCTGCTGCAAGGCGGCAACGGCAACGACCGCACGCTCTCGGATCGCTACGCCTCGCAGCTTTCCTCATTGCTAAGGCTGGAAACAGTCGAATGGTTGTCGCCGGGAACGCAGGCGCCCGCCTCCGCTTCCGCTATCGTCGGCGAACTGAAACTGCTGGTGCCGCTGCAAGGCCTGGTCGATCTGGACGCCGAACGCGCGCGTCTGGACAAGGAAATCAAGCGCGTGGAAATCGAGATCGGCAAGTGCAACGGCAAGCTCGCCAGCGACACCTTCGTGCACAACGCTCCGCCCGCCGTGGTGGAACAGGAACGCAAGCGCCTGGCCGACTGGAACACGCAGCTCGCCGGCATGCGCGAGCAGCGCGCCAAGCTATAGCGCCAGAGTGGTGTGGGAGCGACGCAAATCGCGATAGCCCTTACCAGCAAAAAACCTGTCGCGACTTGCGTCGCTCCCACAACCGCACGCTTTACTTTACTTTGCCGCCGGCTTCTTCAGCAGGCTGAAAGCAAAGCCGGCCACGATCAGCGCGCCGCCGACCAGCAGCGCCCACAGCAGCCACGCCTTCCAGTCGCGTTCCACCGGCGCGGGCGTCAGCGCGGTCCGAGCGCCTGCCAGCGGCTCGCCTTCGCCGAGCATCGCGGTGGCGGGCTGCCAGTCCTGTCCACGCTGCGCACGCAGCGCGTCCACCAGCTGCGGCAACGGCGCGTCCGCCCGCTCCGCGCGTGCGCTTCCGGCAAGCACGGCATACGGCGCGCTGCCTTGCGCCAGGAACACCAGCACTTCCGGGCGATACCCCAGTCGCAGCTTGGGCGCGGCACCGTTCGCAGCGGTCCTGGACGTCAGCTGCCAGTAGCGGTCGCGATTCAAGCCCAGCAACGCCTGCGGCGCGGAACGGCTGCTGCCGCTTTCCAGCTGGAAAGCCATCCACGGCGCCGCGGCGGATCGCCACTCGGCGTCCTCGCTGTCGCGCGACTCCAGGGTCCATTGGTTGCTGCTGTTGCCGGGCAGCACGACGTCGGCACGCTCGAACGGAAAGCGCCCCTCGATTCGATAGACGAATGCGCTGCTGCCGTCTTTCTGCACAACGGACTCGCCGCTGATTTCCTCCCACTGCCAATCCTGCGCAATGGCCGCCGCGGCGAATTCGGCACGCACGCTGGCCAACGCCAACGCCTGCCGGCTCTTCTGCAAAGGCGCCAAGCGCAGATACTTCGCCTGCACGCGGTCCAGCTCGATGCGGTCCTTGACGATGCGCGCGCCGTTGTTCCGCAGTTCCACCAGATGCCCTTCCTCCTGCACCGTGCGCCAGGTTTTCAGGTCGTCCGAAGCGGTGACCCGGTACGGATGGTCGAACGGCGCTTGTCCGGCGGCCCAGCCGATCCGCAGCGCCTGTATGGGCTCGCGCAGCTGGCTGGTATCGATCAGGTATTCGTTGCCGGAGCCGGCGGCAGCGGCGGGATCGGACAACACGACGCGACGCAGCGTGCCGTCGGCCGCGATCTCGCTGATGGACGCGATGTCGCGCGCGCGCGACGTGCTGCTGGGCGGCAGCGCGAACCACGGCACCTCCACCGCGTTCGCCGCCCTGGCCAGCGGCTGTTGCGCATCGAACAGCGAAGCGGACACGGCGGCGCCTTGCGCATTCACCACCACCAGGTCCTTCAGTGCGGGCGACTGCAGCTGCGCGTACACGCTACGATCCAGGACCACGCGATAGGCGCCGGCATCCGCGTTGGACAACTTCAAAGGCCACTGCTGCGCGTAGTCGTCACGCATACCGGCGAAGACAGTCAGCGGCAGCAAAGCGGCGATCCAGAAACTCCAGGCGAAACGTTTCATGCGGGAATTTCCTCAGAAGCGGCGCGCGGCGGCGCCGGCGCGAAGTAACCCACCAGCGTGCACAGCAGGCCGTAGGCGATGAACGAGCCGATGCCCAGCAGGTTGCCCAGATGCTGGCGGTCCACGAACACCAGCTTGGCCAGCACCACGCCCATCAGCACCGCGCCGGCCAGCCACAGGCCGCGCTGGCCGCGGCGCGAACCGATCACCCAGCCCAGCACGCCCAGCACGCTCCACACTACCGTCAGACTGGTCTGCGCCAGACTGGTGGAAAGCAGACCCGTGTTCCACGGCACCACGCCCCAGTGATGCACCGCGCGCAGGGTGATGAAGGTGACCATGAGGAAGCCGGCGCTGGACAGCAGGAAGATGCGCGCGCGCCGCAGCGTGTCCGGCGCCTGCGCCGACCACAGCCAGCGCGCGGCCAGGGCCAGCACCGCCAGCTGCGCCAGCTCCAGCGGATTGAGCACCGGCACCCACGGCAGCGGCGCGCTGCCGCCGGCCTGGAACAGCGCCAGCCCCCACCACGCGCCGAGCACGCTGAAGTACACGGTCTGCAGGCCGACGCGGTAACCGCCGTCGAAGCGTGCGCCCAGCGGCAACGCCAGCCACGGCCAGCGGAACATCGACACCGCCGTCGCCAGCAGCCACGGCAACGCCAGCAGCGCCAGGCGCCAGCCTTCGCTCAATTGGAAACGCAGCGCCAGCCACGAGCACAGCAGCGACAGCGTCACCGGCCACACCAGCCACCAGGCGAACTGCGCCCAGGCGGCGAAGCGATCCTGGCTGGCGCGCAGGCACAGCAGGCTGCGCACGCCCAGCGTCGCGAACGCCAGCCACGCCCACCCCCCATAGCCTGCGAACGGATGCGCATGCGCCTCCATCTGCGCCAGTGCCAGCGGCATGGCGGCGACGAAACCGGCCAGCGTGGTCAGCACCAGCGCGGGCGCCGGGCGCCGGCGATGCACTTCCGCCGCCAGCCAGCCGGTCAAGGCGGCGAAGGCGAGCAAGGCGTCGGCGCGCGCGCTGGCTTCGATGAAGCGTTCGATTTCGTTGAAGGCGGTGCCGCACCACCACATCAAGCCCCACAGATAGTAGGCCAGCGCGGTCTGCGGTTTGTCCTCGCGGCGGTAGGCCCAAGCGCTGGCGAAACCGGCCAGCGCGATCAGCAGCGCGCCCATGAACGTGGGATTGGCCACCGGCTGCTGATCGGGCCAATACTGCAGCGCCCCGATCATCAGCGCGATCGCGGCGAGCACCTGCAGGGCCGCGCCGGTGAGCTGCGGCAGGCCGCGCCGCTGGCGCAAGCCCAGCCAGGCCAGCGCCGCGCCTTCCAAGGCGAATACCGACGCGGTGGCGCGCGCCGACAGCGCCAGCGGCACCGCCAGCGTGGCGAAACCCACCGCAAGCAGCGCGTACGACGCGCCCAGCGCCGCGTACCGCTCGCGATGGATGAACCATTTCGCCAGCACCGCGTACAGCGCACCCAACCCCAGCGCGCACAGCGCCAGCGGCATGCGGCTTTCCTGCCAGGTGTTGCCTTCCAGCAGCCCGGCTTGCAGCGAGAACACGATCAGCGGCGTGCCGAACACCAGGCAGCCATCGATGAAATCGCCGCGGCTGGCTGGCTGCTTGCGCGCGTACAGGATCGGGATGAGCAGATAAAAAACGAAGAACAGCAGCAGGAAAGGTTCGGTGCTGGCGAATTTCGCCGGCGCGTACTGCAGTACGCCCCAGACCGTGCCGATGCCGAAAGTGAAGACGAAGCCGAGCAGGTTCAGCACCCGCCACGGCCGCCACCAGGCAATGGCCAGGATGGCCGCGTTCAACACCGCGTAATACGAAAACAGCGCGACGTGATTGCCGCTGCCGGTGGACAGCCAGATCGGCGCCATGAAGCCCGCCAGGATGCCGAGCACCGCCAGCGTCTTGGAGTTCTGCAATACCGCCAGCACGCCCACGCCGGCGATCAGCACCACGCTGAGTCCGAAGGCGGGCGCTGCCTGCAGCAATCCGTACATCTTGAACGCCGCGAATACGGTCAGCAGCAGCACGCCGATCGCCCCACCTTGCACCGCCAGCGCGAACGAGCGCTTGCTTTCGCGCTGGCGCCAGCCGAAGACAAGACCACCCAAAGCCGCGGCGGCAATGCCGGCCAGGCGCAGTTCGATGGGCAGGGTGAACATGCCCTGGTCCACCGCGTACTTCAGCAACGCCGCCACGCCCGCCAGCAGCACCAGCATGCCGATCTTCACCGGGACGTTGCCCACCGTGAACCAGCGTTTCACCGCGCGCGCCGCCACGGTGAAGAAGTCGGGCGCTGACGGCGACGGCGTGGCAGCACGCGGGCGCGGCGGCAACGGCGTGGCAGCACGCGGGCGCGGCGGCAACGGCGGAGGCAGCGAAGTTCCAGCGGAGGGTGCGGGCGCGGCAGCGAGGGGCGGCGTGGACGCGGGCGGAGCCTGCATGCTCGCCGTGCGCGTCAGCTCCGCCAGGGTCGGTTCGCGTACGGTTGGGGCCTCGTAAACGCTTGGGGTGGCCGCCGCCGGCGTGGGCGTGGGCGCGGCCGCCGGCGCGGGCGGCGCGGAGGACTGCAGACGCGAAACTTCGTATTCCAGATCGCCGACCCGGCGCTTGAGTCCGCTGATCGACACCAGCGCCATCACCAGCAGGATCGGCACGGCCAGCACCGCCAGGCCGAGCAGTATCAGCAATCCAGCCAGATCATCCATCGCGTACGTTCCCCAGGGCGTGTGCCTGCGCAGCCTCAGTCAATGGCCGGCAATTTGCAATGCGCGCGCCGCAGGTACAGGCAGACGCGGCCTGTGGTAGCGAATTTCGCTACCTCTCACTGTGTCCCCCCAGGGAACTTCCATCGGAGCGTAGAGCCGAGCTTGCTCGGCTGCTTCATGCTCCGCTTGAAAAGCAGCCGAGCAAGCCCGGCGCCAGGACGCTGCGGCCTACTTGCCCGCGATCACCCGCACCATTTCCAGGCACTTGTTGGAATAGCCCCACTCGTTGTCGTACCAGCTGACCAGCTTGACGAAGGTGGAATCCAGGGCGATGCCGGCGTCGGCGTCGAAGATGGACGTGCGCGTGTCGCCGCGGAAATCGGTGGCCACTACCTTGTCTTCGGTATAGCCCAGGATGCCCTTCAGCGCGCCTTCGCTCTGCGCCTTCATCTCCGCGCAGATCTCGGCATAGGACGCGGGATTTTCCAGCTCCACGGTCAGGTCCACCACCGACACGTCGGACGTAGGCACGCGGAACGCCATGCCGGTGAGCTTCTTGTTCAATTCCGGAATCACCACGCCCACCGCCTTGGCCGCGCCGGTGCTGGACGGAATGATGTTCTCCAATATGCCGCGCCCGCCGCGCCAGTCCTTGTTGCTGGGGCCGTCCACGGTCTTCTGCGTGGCGGTGGCCGCGTGCACGGTGGTCATCAGGCCGCGCTTGATGCCCCACTTGTCGTGAATGACCTTGGCCAGCGGCGCCAGGCAGTTGGTGGTGCAGCTGGCGTTGCTGATGATCGCTTCGCCCGCGTATTTCTTGTCGTTGACGCCGAACACGAACATCGGCGTGTCGTCCTTCGATGGCGCCGACAGGATCACTTTCTTGGCGCCCGCATCCAGATGCTTCTGCGCGGTGGCCTTGTCCAGGAACAGGCCGGTGGATTCGATGACGACTTCCGCGCCCACCTCATCCCACTTCAGCGCGGCCGGATCGCGCTCCTGGGTCAGCCGGATCCTGTGGCCGTTGATGACCAGGTGGTTGCCGTCGATGGAAACCTCGCCTTCGAAACGCCCGTGCACCGAGTCGTACTGCAGCATGTAGGCCAGGTATTCGGGCTCCAGCAGGTCGTTGATGGCGACGATCCGGATGTCGCCGCCGAAATTCTGCACCGCCGAGCGCAGCACGTTGCGGCCGATGCGGCCGAAACCATTGATGCCAACCTTGATCGCCATGCGGCACTCCTGTAAAGACGGGGACGGGAAAGACCGGTATTTTAGCGGCATCCCGTGCCTGCTTTAACCCCCGAGCCGGATGTAATCGAGGTGAAACTTAATGCGTCGTGCGTTGTTGCTCTGTCTTTTGCTGCTTTTCTCCCCGTTGGCCTCGGCCTGGAGCGCGCTGGGTCACCGCCTGGTCGGGGAACTGGCCCAGCGCCAGCTCACGCCCGCCGCCAATGCGCAGGTCGCCGAACTGCTGGCCGGCGAGCCCGAGCCCAGCCTGTCCGGCGTTTCCACCTGGGCCGACCGCCTGCGCGACAGCGATGCGCAGCGCGCCAGGGAAACGTCGCGCTGGCATTACGTGAATTTCCCGGTCGGCAAATGCGCCTACAGCGCCGCGCGCGACTGCCCGGACGGGAACTGCGTGGTTGGCGCGATCCAGGCCCAGCTGGTGGTGCTGCGCGACCGCAGCCGGCCGTTGGCCGCGCGCCGCGATGCGCTGAAGTTCCTGGTGCACTTCGTCGGCGACGTGCACCAGCCGCTGCACGCCAGCAACCGCAAGGACAAGGGCGGCAACGATTTCCAGATCAGCCTGCGCACCGACCTGGTACCGGAATCGTACGCGCGTAAAAACTACGTCAATGGCGTGATGGGCACGAATATGCATTCGGTCTGGGACTATTACGTTCTCGGCTCGGCGAAGCTGCCGTTCTCTACCTATGCCGAACGCCTTGCGGCGGCGCCGTCTTCTTCGGCTTCGGCCAAAAAAACGCTGGACCCGGCGCTCTGGGCCGGCGAATCGTGCAAGCTGATCGATGCGCAGCGCCTGTATCCCAAGACGCGCAGCATGGACAGCCGCTATCTGGACGCGCAGCGCCCGCTGGCCGAACAGCGCGTGCGCCTTGCCGCGGACCGGCTGGCGGCGCTGCTCAACGCCACGCTGACGGAATAGGAAATACCATGCATGCGCCTCGCCGGCCGTTGTGGGAGGGGCTTCCAGCCGCGAGCTTTTGCGGCCGCATCATCGGCAAATGCCGAGCGCTTGCGGCTGCAGGCGGTTCCTGCGAGAGCCGCCCAGGCGCGCCAGCATCCAGCACGATGCCGAGAACGAAATGACCTATAGACCGCTTCGATGTTTCCTGGCCACCGTGTCGCTATGCGCATGCGTCTCGCCGCTGCTGGCGCACGACGGCAGGGCCTCCGAACCGCCGCCCCAGGCTTCGCCGCTGACCGTGCCGATCGACGCCGTCACGCTGGCGGCCCTTAGCCGAGAAACGATCACCGCCGTCGTGCACGACAAGAAACTGCTGTGCGAGGGCGTTTCCCTGACCGCCTTGCTGCAGGCGGCCAAGGCGTTGCCCACGGAACCGCGAAGCGGCGGAGCTTGGGCCAGCTATGTGCTGGTCAGCGCGCGTGACGGTCATCGCGTCGTCTACGCGCTGGCCGAACTCGAGCCCACTCTGGGCAACCGCAAGGTCCTGCTGGTGGACCGCTGCGACGGCAAGCCGCTGGATGAGGACCACGGCCCCCTGCGTCTGATCGCGCCGGAAGAATCGGATCCCGCGCGCTGGCTGCGGCAAGTCCAATCCATCACCGTGGTGGCGGCGCCATGAAATCGAGCGCGTGTGCTCTTCGCTTATGGCTATGTGCAACGGTGCTGGCTTGCTTCACAGCTCCCGCGCACGCCGCCGATGCGCCCGGGCGACTGACCGTGTTCGCCGCGGCCAGCCTCAAGGAGTCGCTGGACGAGGTTGCAGCCGCCTACCAACAAGCCACCGGCCAGCCGGTGCGCGTGTCGTATGCGGCCAGCTCCGCGCTGGCCCGGCAGATCGAACAGGGCGCGCCCGCCGATGTGTTCTTTTCCGCCGATCTGGACTGGATGGATTACCTGCACAAGAAAGCGCTGATCGATGCGGCCAGCCGCCGCAACCTGCTCGGCAACACGCTGGTGCTGGTGGCGCCCGCGACCGGGGACACAGCCCCTGTCGCGTTGAAGCCTGGCGTCGATCTGCTGCCGCGCCTGGGCGACGGCCGGCTTGCGCTGGCGCTGACCGCCAGCGTGCCGGCCGGCAAATACGCCAAGGCCGCGTTCGTTTCGCTGGGCCTGTGGCCGGCACTGCAGCCGCGCGTGGCCGAGACCGAGAACGTGCGCGCCGCGCTGATGCTGGTGGCGCGCGCCGAAGCACCGCTGGGCGTGGTCTACGGGAGCGATGCGCAAGCCGAACCGAAGGTCCACGTGGTCGCGGTATTCCCCGAGAACACGCACGCGCCCATCGTCTACCCGGTGGCGCGTCTGGCCGCCAGCCGGCATCCGCGCGCCGCGGCGTTCGTGATCTGGCTGCGCACGCCGGCGGCGAAAGCGATCTTCCGCGCGCGCGGCTTCAGCACGCTCTGAGCCGGCGCCGCGCGCGCACCCGACATGTCGATATTCACGCCAGAAGAACTGACCGCGATCGTTTTGAGCGTGAAAGTCGCCAGCGTGGCCGCACTGGCCAGTCTGCCGCTCGGCATCGCCGTGGGTTGGGCGCTGGCGCGGCTGCGCTTTCCCGGTAAATCGCTGCTCGATGCGCTAGTTCATTTGCCGCTGGTGCTGCCGCCGGTGGTGGTGGGCTATGCGCTGCTGGTGAGCTTCGGCAACCAGGGCGCGCTGGGCAGGTTATTTTCGAGCTTCGGCATCGACTTCGCCTTCCGTTGGACCGGCGCGGCGCTGGCCGCCGCGATCATGGGTTTTCCGCTGATGGTGCGCGCGATCCGTCTGTCGATCGAAGCCACCGACCGGCGCCTGGAACAGGCGGCTTCAACGCTGGGCGCAAGCCCGTGGCGCGTGTTCCGCACCATCACCCTACCGCTGGCGTGGCCGGGCATCGTCGCCGGCGCGGTGCTGGCCTTCGCCAAGGCGCTGGGCGAATTCGGCGCCACCATCACTTTCGTTTCCAATATTCCCGGGGAAACGCAGACGCTGTCTTCCGCGATCTACGGTCTGCTGCAGGTGCCCGGCGGCGAAGCGGGGATCTGGCGCCTGGCGCTGGTGGCGGTGGGCATCTCGCTGCTGGCGCTGCTGCTGTCGGAATGGCTGACGCGTCGTCAGCGCGAAGATGAGGCGCACTGATGCTGGATCTGGACATCACGGTCAGGCGCGGCGCGTTCGAGCGGCGCGTGCGCATCGAGGACGGCGCGCGCGTGATCGCGCTCAGCGGGCGTTCGGGCGCGGGCAAGACCAGCGTGCTGCACGCCATCGCCGGACTGGTGCGGCCGCTGTCGGGGCATGTGGAAGTGGACGGACGCCGCCTGTTCGACAGCGCGCGCGGCATCGATCTGGCGCCGCACCAGCGCCGCGTCGGTTACGTGTTCCAGGACACGCGCCTGTTTCCGCATCTCGACGTGCGCGGCAACCTGCGCTACGGCGCGCACGCCGGCGAAGCGCCCGACACGTTCGGTTTCGATGCGGTGGTGGCGCTGCTGGGCATCGAAGCGCTGCTGATGCGCCGCACCGCCAATCTGTCCGGCGGCGAAACCCAGCGCGTCGCATTGGGACGCGCCCTGCTTTCGCAGCCCGCGCTGCTGCTGCTGGACGAACCGCTGTCGATGTTGGACCAGGCCCGCCGCGAGGAACTGATCCCCTACCTGCAGCGCGTGCGCGATGAAACCGCGCTGCCCATCGTCTACGTCAGCCATTCGGCCGAGGAAGTGAAGCGGCTGACCGATGCGGTGCATCTGCTGGATTGAAATGCAAGGCGGGACGTGCCGCCTTCTGGCGGGATGGCACCGGGCCCGTTAGGCTTCCGCCATGACTCTTCACCTCGCAGACCTGGAACAGGCGGTCGACTTGCTGCTCAAGCGCATTCCCGGCACCCTGCGCATCGGCGCGCCGCTGGGCATCGGCAAGCCGCATCGGCTGCTGAACGCGCTGTACCGCCGGATCGAAAACGAACCGAAACGTTCGCTGCATATCTACACCGCGCTGTCGCTGGATCCGCCCACGGCCAGCAGCGAGCTGGAGCGGCGATTCCTGGAGCCGTTCGCGCAGCGCCACTTCGGCGACGACTTTCCCCGCCTGCTGTACGTCGACGCCGTGAAGCGCGACGCGCTGCCCGCCAATATCAGCGTGGAAGAGTTCTACATGCAGTCCGGCGCGCTGCTGAAGTCGTCGCAGGCGCAGCGCAACTACGTCTGCCTCAACTACACCCAGGCCGCCGCCGGCGTGGCCCAACGCGGAGCGAACGCGATCGTGCAGAAAGTGGCGCGCGAACCCGATCCGCCGCAAGGCAAAGCGCCGCGGCTCTCGCTCTCCTGCAACAACGACACCACCCACGACACCCTGGATGCGCTGCACGCGCTCGGGCTGCCGCGACCGCTGCTGATCGCCGAAGTGGATCCGGAGCTGCCGTGGCTCGGTGGCAGCGCGGCGGTGGAGGAAAGTTTTTTCGATGCGGTGGTGACGCCGCCGGGGCCTTACCCGAAGCTGTTCGCGCTGCCGCGCCAGCCGGTGGGCGACGTGGACTACGCCATCGGCCTGTACGCCAGCACCTTGGTGCGCGACGGCGGCACGCTGCAGATCGGCATCGGCGCGCTGGCCGACGCGCTGTCGCACGCCTTGGTCTTGCGCCACACCGACAACGACACCTATCGCCGCATTCTGCATGCGCTGGATCCGGAGTTGCCGCACCATCCCGCGGTGATCGCCAGCGGTGGCATGGATGCGTTCGCCGTCGGCCTGTACGGCTGCAGCGAGATGCTCAACGAAGGCTTCAAGCGCCTGGTCGAGGCCGGAGTGATCCGGCGCAAGGTAGTGGACGACGAAGCACTGATGCGGCGCCTCGCCGACGGCACCGCCAACCTGGGCGACCAGGCAAGGCTGGAGCGAGACGGCGAATACCTGCACGGCGCGTTCTACTTGGGATCGCCGGCGTTCTACGACTGGCTGCGCGACCTACCCGACGACCAGCGCCGCGCCATCGGCATGCGCCGGATCAGCGAAATCAACCAGCTCTACGGCGGCCACGAATCGCGGGAACGCCTGCAGCGCACCGGCTCGCGCTTCTTCAACACCTGCATGATGGCCACGGCCCTGGGCGCGGCCGTGTCCGACGGCCTGGAAGACGGGCGCATCGTCTCCGGCGTGGGCGGCCAGTACAACTTCGTGGCCATGGCGCATGCGTTGGACGACGCGCGCAGCGTGCTGATGCTGCGCTCGCAGCGCGGCGAAGGCGCACAGGCCGAAAGCAGCGTGCGCTGGAACTACGGCCACACCACCATTCCGCGCCACCTGCGCGATCTCTACGTCAGCGAATACGGCATCGCCGACCTGCTGCACCAGACCGACGAAGAATGCGTCATCTCGATGGCCGGCATCACCGATGCGCGCTTCCAGGGCGAGCTGCTGGAAAAAGCGAAAGCCTCGAAGAAGCTTCGTCCTGATTTCATTCTCGAGGCCGAATGGTCGCGCAACACCCCGCAACGTTTGCGCGAGGCGCTTGCGCCATTCCGGCGCGATGGCACTTTGCCCGACTATCCGTTAGGCAGCGACTTCACCGACGTGGAGCAGCGGCTGGTGAAGGCGCTAGGGTGGTTGAAAAAAGAAACGGCGACGGGGCCGAACAAACTGCTCACGCTGTCCAAAGCGATCGGCGCCGGCACGCACGACGATGACGAGGCGATGCGGCGGATGCGACTCGACAAGACTTCTGGCTTCAAAACATGGCTGGAAGCAAAACTGCTGGGATACGCCTTGCGCAATGGCCGCGGCGGCTGAAGCGAAAGCGTCGGGGCTGAAGCCCCTCCCACAAGAATCAGCCCAGCGATTTCGCCGCTTCCACCACATGCTCGGCAGTGATGCCGAAATGCGGGAACAACGCCTCCGCGGGCGCGCTGGCGCCGAAGGTGTCGATGCCGACCACCGCGCCGTCCAGGCCCACGTATTTGCGCCAGAAATCGGTGACGCCGGCTTCGATGGCCACGCGCTTGCGTACGCTGTTGGGCAACACCGATTCGCGGTACTCGGCCGGCTGGCGGTCGAACACATTGGTCGAGGGCATGGACACCACGCGGGTCTTGACGCCTTCGGCCTCCAGCGTGGCCTTGGCCTGCGTGGCCAGCCCCACTTCGGAACCGGTGGCGATCAGGATCACCTCCGGCGTGCCGCCTACCGCATCGGCCAGCACGTAACCGCCGCGCGCGATGTTGGCGACCTGCGCTTCGTCGCGCGGCTGGTGCTGCAGGTTCTGTCGGCTGAAGACCAGGCAGCTGGGGCCGTCCTTGCGTTCGATCGCCGCGCGCCAGCACACCGCCGACTCCACCGCATCGCACGGACGCCAGACATCGTTGTTGGGGATGTAGCGCAGCGAGGCCAGATGCTCGACCGGCTGGTGGGTCGGACCGTCTTCGCCCAGGCCAATGGAGTCGTGCGTGTACACGTGGATCGCATGCGCCGGATTCAGCGCGCTCATGCGCACCGCGTTGCGCGCGTAATCGCTGAACACCAGGAACGTCGCGTCGAAGGGAATGAAGCCGCCGTGCAGCGCCAGGCCGTTGCTGATCGCGGTCATGGCGAATTCGCGCACGCCGTAGTAGACGTAGTTGGCGTCCGGGTCGTCGCTGGCCACCGACTTGCTGGCCTTCCACAGGGTCAGGTTGGAATGGGCCAGGTCGGCCGAACCGCCGATCAGCTCCGGCAGCAGCGGCGCAAACGCTTCGATCGCCATCTGCGAGGCCTTGCGCGAAGCCACCACTGGGCCTTCGGCCTGCAGCCTGGCGATGAACGCATCGGCCGATTCGGCGAAACCTTCCGGCAGGTCGCCGTGCGAGCGGCGCGAGAGCTCGGCGGCTTCGCTGGAATACTGCGCGGCGTAGCGGTCGAACAGCCTGTTCCACTGCTCCTCGCGCACCAGACCGGTGTTGCCGGCGCGCCAGCCGGCCTGGATCTCTTCCGGAATCTCGAACGGGCCGTACGGCCAGTCCAGCTGCGCGCGCGCGGCGGCCAGCTCGTCCTTGCCCAGCGGCGCGCCGTGGCTGGATTCCTTGCCCTGCTTGTTGGGCGCGCCGAAACCGATCGTGGTGCGGCAGCAGATCAGCGTGGGCTTGTCGTCCGCTTTCATCGCCGTGTCGATGGCGGTCTTGATCTCGACCGGATCGTGGCCGTCGACGTTGCGGATCACCTGCCAGCCGTAGGCCTCGAAACGCGCCGGCGTGTCGTCGGTGAACCAGCCGTCGGTGTTGCCGTCGATGGAGATCTTGTTGTCGTCCCAGAACGCGACCAGCTTGCCCAGGCCCCAGGTGCCGGCCAGCGAGGCGGCCTCGTGCGAAATGCCTTCCATCAGGCAGCCGTCGCCCATGAACACCCAGGTGCGGTGGTCGACGATCTGATACTCAGGGCGGTTGTAGCGCTGCGCCAGGAGTTTTTCGGCGAGCGCGAAGCCGACCGCGTTGGCGAAGCCCTGACCCAGCGGCCCGGTGGTGGTTTCCACGCCCGGAGTTTCGCTGCGTTCGGGATGGCCGGCGGTCTTGCTGTGCAGCTGGCGGAAATTCTTCAGCTCCTCCAGCGGCAGGTCGTAGCCGCTGAGGTGCAGCAGCGCGTACTGCAGCATCGAGCCGTGGCCGTTGGACAGCACGAAACGGTCGCGGTTGAACCACTTGGGATTCTTCGGGCTGTGGCTCAGGTAGTCGTTCCACAGCACTTCGGCGATATCGGCCATGCCCATGGGCATGCCCGGATGCCCGGACTTGGCGGCTTCCACCGCATCGGCGGCGAGGAAACGGATGGCGTTGGCGAGCTGGCGGCGGGTGGGCGTCGTCATGAGAAGAATCGGGCTGCGCCCGGCGGCGTGCGGGCGACGTATTCTCCCATGGTTACCTGTGCTGCTGCCCCCTTTGCAAAGGGGATGACGGCCGAAAGAAACCCTTTCGGGAATTGGATGCTTGCTCTCGATCCTTTAAATGAACAACCTCGCAGCAAGCTGCGGGGTATCGTTTCTGTAGGAGCGCCCCTTGGGCGCGACCGATGTTGCGGCAAGTCCCATCGCGCCCAAGGGGCGCTCCTACAAAAGCACCAACGCCGCAAGCGGCGGGGAATGGACCCGGAGAGATTCAAGCAAGAGCAAATCCCCCTCAATCCCCCTTTTCCAAGGGGGGAAGTCAGGCCGGGGTGTTACGAAGCGTCGCGCGCTCCTGCGCCGCATCGGGCTCCCCATGCGCCACCATCGTCGCCAGGGTCAGGTCGCCGGTGACGTTGAGCGTGGTGCGGCACATGTCCAGGAAGTGGTTGACGCCCAGGATCATGCCGATGCCGACGGGATTGACACCCACCATAGCGCAGATCAGCGCGACCACCGGCAGCGAACCGGACGGCACGCCCGCCGTGCCGATGCCGCCCAGGATGCACACCAGCATCACCATCACCTGTTGCACCAGGGTCAGCTCCACGCCGAAGAACTGCGCCAGGAACAGCACGGTGACGCCTTCGAAGAGCGCGGTGCCGTTCTGGTTGGCGGTGGCGCCCACGGTCAGCACGAAGCGCGACACGCGGTTGGGCAGGTGCAGCTTCTGCTCGGCCACGCGCAGCGCGGTGGGCAGCGTGGCGTTGCTGGAGGCGGTGGAGAACGCCATCACCATCGCTTCCTGGCTGGCGCGGAAAAACGCCAGCGGCGACTTGCCCACCGCTTTCAACGCCAGCGAATAGATCACGAACATGTGCAGCGCCAGCGCCAGCACCACCACGCCTACGTACGCGCCCAGCCGGATCAGCAGATCGAAGCCGAAGATCGCGACCAGGTTGAACATGAAGCAGGCCACCGCATACGGAGCCAGCCGGATCACCAGCCCGATAAGGGTCATGGAAATCTCGAAGATGCCTTCGATGCCGCGCTTCAGCGTGTCGGTGGCCTCGCTGCGGGTCAGCACCAGGCCCACGCCGAACATCACCGCGAAGAACATCAGCGCCAGGATGGAGCCGTTGTTGCCGGCCGCCGCGACCACGTTGTCCGGCACGATCGACAGCAGCATGTCCAGGCCGCGCGGCTGCTTGTCGACGCTGGCCACGATTTCCTTGGCGCGCTCGGCGTTGTCGGTGAGCAGGCTCTGGGCCAGCGCCGGATCCACGCCGACGCCGGGCTTGAGCACGTTGACCAGGACCAGGCCGATGATGACCGCGATCGAGGACAGCACTACGGTGTAGGCCAGGGTCTTCCAACCGATCCGCCCGAGCGCGCGGATGTCGCCCATCTCGGCGATGCCGACCACCAGCGCGCTGAACAGCAGCGGCACGATCAGCATGAAGATCAGGCTCAGGAATACCTTGGAGAACGGCTGGGTAACGTAGGTCGTCAGCAGCTTCACCCATCCGGCGTCGGCGCCGACCGTGGTGTGCACGATCAAACCGAAGATCAGGCCCAGGCCGAAGCCGATGGCCATCTTCCAGTGCAAGGGCAGCTTGGTGTTGCCGGCCGGGGTGGCGTCGCTCATGCGGCGGTTCCTGGAAAGATCAGGGCCGCAGCTTAGCAAACCGCGCTAAGGCTCCTGTAGGAGCGACGTAAGTCGCGACCGTGGATCTAAACAACAACCAAATTCTGGCGCAGAGTCACCACTACGGTCGCGACTTGCGTCGCTCCCACAGACGTCCTAATGCTCCGGATACAGCGGCGGCAACGCTTGTTTCGCCGGCTTGGCCGTTTCCCGCCACCGCGGCCCGCTGCGGAACGCCTCGCGCAGCGCCGTGCGCGCGGCGACGCCGTCGCCGTCGGCCCAGCGCGCGCGGCGCAGCTGCTCCACCGCATCGCGTTGGGCGGCATCGTGCAGATGCGCCAGCAGCTGGTCCAGATCTTTCGAGGGCGGCGTGGACAGGCCGCGCAGCACGTCGGCGACTTCATCCAGATCGCCGGTATCCAGCGCGCGCTTCAGGTCGGCGGACGTGTGCGTGGGCCGCTCGATTTCGGATTCGGCAATGCCGGATGAAGCGGCGCGCCTGACGGTAGGTACGGCGCGGCGCTGCAGCGCCCAGATCAAGGTCAGCAACCACAGCCCGGCGAACGCCACCGCCAGCCATACCCAGACGCGCGCGGGGATACGCGTGCGCCGGTCTGTATCCACTTCGCCGTCGATAGCGGTGCTGTCCGCAGTGGCTGCATCGGGCAACGCGGTAGCGGCGAAGTTGCCGCTGCCGCGCGTCACCTCCAGGGTCAGATCGGGCACGGCCGCGGTTTTCGCCGCGCCCGCGCGCACGTCCCACCAGGCCAGCGCGATGCCCGGCACGACCAGCGTGCCGGCGCCATTGGGGACGATGGAATAACGCCGCGTCAGCTTGACCTGCGGCGAGCCGCCGTTGAAGGTTTCGTTGTACTGCGGCGGTTCGGCGAACACCTGCGCGCCGGCAACCGAAGGCATGGGCAGCTCCGGCATCTGCGCCTGGGTGGCGCCCTGCGCGATCGCTTCGACCACCAGCTCCGCGGCTTCGCCCGCGCGCAGCGACTGCGGCGCGCCGACATAGCGCAGGCGCAGGTCGCGCAGCGGCAGCCACGGCTGCGGCGCGTTGGCCGGCTGCGCGCGCACGTCGAGAATCCGCGGCGCGCTGCTGGCGCGCATCTCGCGGCTGTTGCCGCCCAGGAAATCGTCCATCCAGCCGCCCACGCCGCGGCCGACGAAGCGCGCGCCGGGAATGGTCAGCTTGCCGCTGCGTTCCGGCACCAGCAGAAAGCGCCGCTCGACCACATTGTAACGGCGGCCGTTGATTTCGCGATTGGACTGCACGTCGTCGCCGATGCGCTGCAGCGACGCGCCTTCGGGCGTATCCAGATCCAGCTGCCCCGACGCCAGCGGCACCGCGTAGAACAGCCGCACGCCGACCCCGACCGATTGCTGCACGTAGGGCGTGGAGTCGTCGACTTCGATTTCCATGAAGGCCATCGCATTGCTGCGCGCGCTGGCCGCCGGCGCGGCGCCGACCCTGACCGTGAGCGGCAGCGTGCGCTGCGTGCCCACCTGCAGCGGTGGGATGCCCAGGAATCCCTCGCGCTTGGGCGTCAGGTTGACCACGTGCGTGGTGCTGGCGCTGACCACGCCGTTGACCATCTGCAGGCGGCGACTGTTGCTCTGCCCGCTCAGGTCGAAGTCCGCGCTGAGCGGCGACAGATCGGGCACGGCGGCAGCCTGGTCGGTCTCGATGCTGAGCGTCACCGATTCGCCCAACGCCACCTGGTTGCGGTCCAGCGAGGCGCGGACTACGGCGTGGGCCGAGCCGATACTCAGCGCCCAGCCCAGCGCGCACAGCATCGTCAGCAACAGCGTGCGTTTCATCGCCCTTCCTTTTGCCGGCGTTCGTATTCCAGCCGGAATTTGGTTTTCAGCAGCCCGCCCGGCTCATCCGGCACGCGCCGCAGCCAAGCCTCGACCGCCTGCCTGCGTTCGCGCTGCTCCGCGGTTTCCGCCGGCGTTGCGTTCTGCCCATCGCCTGGTTTTTGTTGCGGACCCGCTTTGCCGGCCTGCGCCATGGCTTGGCGCATGCGCTCGCGCTGCGCGGCATCCGCTGCCTGCTGGGCCTTGGCATCTTCGGCTTTCTGCTGCGCGCTCTGGCCGGCGTCAGGCGCCCGCGTATTTGGCGAAGGCTTGGGCGGCGATGGTCGCGGTTTGTCCTGCTTCGGCGGCTGTGCTTCGCCATTGCCCTGTTTGGACTCGCCTTCTCCATTCTGCGACTGCGGCTTCTGCGGCTGATTCTGCTGATCGCCCTGCCCGCCCGGCGGTTTGCGCTTGCGCGCGGCATCGACGATTTTGCGGTTCTCGATGGCGTCTTCCATACCGGGTTGCTGCTTCAAGGCTTGGTCGTAGGCGGCGATGGCGGCGTCGTACTTGCCTTGCTTGGCCAGCGCATTGGCGCGGTTGTAATACGCATCGGCCGCATCGATGCCGGTGAAGGCCTGTTCGGCGGCGGCGAAATCGCCTTGGCGGTACGCGTCCGCGCCCCGTGCGATGCGCGCGTGTTCGCGTTGATCCTCGCGCTGCCACCAGCCGGATTCCGCCGCGTGCGACGGCGCGCTCCAGGGCAGCATCACGCATAGCAGCACCGCGGCGAACGCGCCGCCGCGACGGAACGCGAACAGCGCCAGCAGCATCAGCGGCAGCAGCAGCCAGTAGCCTTCGTCGCGCCAGGCCAGGCCTTTTTCGCCGCGCTGCGCAGCGCTGTCGGCGACCGCCGGATCCAGAACGCCCAGCGCGCGCAGGTCGCTATCGCCCGCACTCAGCGTTCGGTAGCCGCCGCCGCCGGCGGCGCTGAGCGCGCGCAGCGATCCGGCTTCCAGCCGTGCGCGTGCGATGCGGCCTTCGGCATCGCGATACGGCGCGCCGGCGGCCGTGCCTACGCCCAATGCGGAAACGCGGAAGCCCTGGCGCAGCGCATCGGCGGCGGCGAGATGGCCGGCGCCGTCGGCGCGATCGCTGATCACCAGGATCTCGCCGCGCTCGAAGCCGGCCTGCCGCAACAGACGCACCGACCAGGCGATGGCCCCGCCTGCATCTTGTCCATCCACCGGCATCACGTCGGGCGCCAGCGCATCCAGGAACAAGGCGACGTTGCCGGCGTCGTCGGTCAGCGGCGCCACGGTGAACGCTTCGCCCGCGTACGCCACCAGCGCGACCTGGCCGCCAGCGCGTTCGCGCAGCAGCGTGGCCAGCTTGGCGCGCACCTGCAGCAGGCGCGAGGGCGGCAGGTCCGATGCGGCGATGGCGCTGGAAAGATCCAGCGCGATCACCAGCGGCGCGGGCGACTGGAACAGGGGCTGTTCGCCCTGGCGCCAGCTCGGCCCGGCCAGCGCGAGCACGGCCAGCGCGTAGCCCAGGGCGCCCATCCACACCGCGCCACGAACCGCTTTGCCGCCTTGCTCCAGCAGATGCGGCAGCAGATGCGCATCGACCACGTGATGCCATACGTTCTCGCGGCGCTGGCGCAGCCGCCAAAGCGCCCACAGCGCCGGCAGGGCCAACAGCGCCCACAGCCAATGCGGGCGCAGGAAATGCAGCGCGGTCCACATCGCGCTCACGCTGCGCGCCTCGGCAGCAGAAACGCGAACAGGGCGACCAGCAGCGCCGCGGTCAGCGGCCAGGCGTAGCGTTCGATGCGCGGCCGCACGCGTTGGCCCTCCTGCTGCACCGGTTCGATCCGATCCAGTTCGGCGTAGATGCCGGCGAGCTGTTCGGTGTCGCGCGCACGGAACGATTGCCCGCCGGTTTGCTGCGCGATCTGCTTCAGCGTGGCTTCGTCGATCTCATCCTCGGCGCCCGGCATGGGCACGTTCAGGCCGAAGATCGAGAATCCGCCGCCAGCGCCGCCGAAGGCGATGGTGTGGATGCGCACGCCCTCGGCCTTGGCCAATTCCGCAGCTTTCAGCGGCTGCAGCGCGCCGGCGGTGTTGACGCCGTCGGTCAGCAGGATCAGCACGCGCTGGCCTTCGGGCTGGTCGCGCAAACGCTTGACGGCCAGACCGATGGCGTCGCCGATCGCGGTTTCGCGCCCGGCCAGACCGGCCACGCTGTCGCGCAGTTGATCGCGCACCGAGTCGCGATCCAGGGTGAGCGGCGTCAGGGCGTAAGCACGCTGGCCGAACACCAGCAGGCCGACGCGATCGCCTGCGCGTCGATCCAGGAAATCGGCGAGCACCGCTTTCGCCGCGGTCAGCCGGTCCACGATCTTGCCGCCCAGCTCCATGTCCGGCTCGCTCATGCTGCCGGACAGATCCACGGCCAGCATCAGATCGCGCCCGCTCTGCGGCGGCGCCACGGCTTCGCCCAGCTGCTGCGGGCGCGCGGCCGCCGCGCACAGCAGGAACCACGCCAGCCACGCCAGCGCCGCTACATGCAATCGACGCGACATGCCGCCGGTGACGGCGATGGCATCCAGGCGCTTGCCGTACGGCACCCGCAGCGCGGCCGACGTATTGCGGCGCGGCGGCAGCAGCCAACCCGCCAGCCAGGGCAGCGGAAACGCCAGCCACATCCACGGCCACGCGAATCCACCGAACGCGATCTTCAGGGTTTCGAGCAAGGACGCGATCATTTGCGCTTCGCCATCAGCTCGAGGAAACGCGCGCGTGCCAACGTCTTGATCGCTATGACTTCGATGGCAGGCAGATCGCGGCGATAGCCGCCATCCAGCAGCACGCGGCCGGCCTCCGTGCTGAAGCTCCCAGCTTGCTTGCCATCGAGGAAGCGCAGCCAGTCGTCGCCCTGCAGCCGGTCGGCCTGCGCATCCACGCGGCGCGCGGCCCGGCGCAGCAGTTCGGAGATGGCGGCAATTTGCGCGGCGGCGGACGCATCGCGGCACGCATCATCGAATAGCCGTTGCCAGGCGCGGATCCTGCGCTGTTTGCGCCCGTGCAGCGCCCATACGATCGCGATCGCCAGCAGCACGCCGATCGCCAGCAGCCACCAGCCCGGCGCGGGCGGCCACAGCGAAGGCGCCGCCGGCACGTGCACGTCGCGCAACACCAATTCCTGCGCCTGCATCACGCCACCTGCGGCTGCGCGCGGCCGAGCAGCGGCAGCCACGATTCGCTCGGCGCGTCGCTTTGCAGCGAGTACACACGCACGCCGCGTCGCGGCAGATTGTCCAACGCATGCTCGACCGGCTGGATGAATTCGTTACGCCAGCGCTGCCGCTGCGCGTCGTTGCCAAGATCCAGCTGCACGCGATGATCGCCGACCGCGAACGGCAACGTCGCCAGCGGTGGCTGGTTTTCCAACGCATCAGTCAGCAGCAGCACCACGACTTCGTGATGCGCCGCCAGTCCAGGCCAGCGCGATTCGGGAATCGCCGCCAGACTGCGCGGGTCGGCCAGCACGATCAGCCGCGAGCCGGGGCGCAGCAGGCGGCTGGCGTTGTCCAAGGCGGCGGATAGGCCGGCATCGTCGCCGGGCCGCCTTGCGTACCAGCGCACCAGCGCATCGAGCACCCGCAGCGCACCCCTCGCACCGGACGCGGGCGGCACCGGCGCTTCGTGATGGGTGCCGCGCAGGATCGCCACGCGGTCGCCGTCGCGTACCGCCGCCCACACCGCCACCGCCGCGGCGCGCGCCGCCTGCACTGACTTGAAGCGCACGCGCGTGCCGAAATACAGCGCTGGCGAAGTGTCGGCCACGATCAGGGTCAGGCGCTCGCGTTCTGCCTGGAACAGCTTCGTATGCGTGCGTCCGCTGCGCGCGGTCAAGCGCCAGTCGATATGGCGCACGTCGTCGCCGATCGAATACTCGCGCGACTCCGCATATTCCATGCCGCGTCCGCGCAGCTGGGAAGCGGCCGGTCCAGCGATGTTGTGGCGGCCCTTGCGCGCGGGCGGGCGGCGCTGCGCGGTCGCGCGCAGGGCTACCAGTTCGGCGAGCGTGGGTTTCAGTCCGTCGCCGCTGGGCAGGCTCATCGCATTACGCTCCGGGCCCGATGCTCAGGGCAGCGGCACGACATCGAGCAAGGCCGCCACCAGCCGGTCGCCGTCCCAGCCTTCGGCGGTGGCTTCGTAGCTGGGCAGCACGCGATGACGCAGCACATCCGGGGCGATGGCGCGCACGTCGTCCGGCGTGACGTAATCGCGGCCGGCCAGCCAGGCGCGCGCGCGCGCGCAGCGTTCCAGCGCGATGGAGCCGCGCGGGCTCGCGCCCCAGGCGATGCGCCGCGCCAGCTGCGGGTCGTAGCGGCTGGCGTCGCGCGAGGCCAGCACCAGTTCGATCAGATAGCGCTCCAGCTGCGGCGCCACGTGCAGCTCCAGCACCGCGGCGCGCGCGGCGAACACGTCCTCCAGCGGCAGGCGCGCCACCACCGGCGGCACGTGCTGCAGCGTCTCGCGCGCACGCTCGCGCGCCAGCCGCAGGATCTCCGCTTCCGCCGCGGCCTCGGGATAACCGATGCGCACATGCATCAGGAAGCGATCCAGCTGCGCTTCGGGCAGCGGAAAGGTGCCTTCCTGCTCGATCGGATTCTGCGTGGCCATCACCAGGAACAGCTGCGGCAGCGGATAGGTATGCCGGCCCACCGTGACCTGGCGCTCGCCCATCGCTTCCAATAGCGCGGACTGCACCTTAGCCGGCGCGCGGTTGATCTCGTCGGCCAGCAGGATCGGATGGAAAATAGGGCCCGGCAGGAATTCGAAACGCCCGTCCTGCGGCCGCCACACTTCGGTGCCGGTCAGGTCGGCCGGCAACAGATCCGGCGTGAACTGCACCCGCGAAAAATCCGCCTGCAGCCGCGAAGCCAACGCCCGGATCGCGGTGGTCTTGGCCAACCCAGGCGCGCCTTCCACCAGCAAATGGCCATCGGCCAACAGCGCGATCAGCAGCCGCTCGACCAGTGCGGACTGGCCGACGATGGTTTCAGAAAGGCCTTCGCGCAATTCGCGAAAAGCATCGTGAAGCCGGGCAGGGTTTTCGCCATCGTTACCATCAGCGTTCGCGCGCGCAGTCTGGGCATCCATAGGCATGAGGTCTGGGCTGGGCATGAGGTGATTCTGACCGATTCAGGCTGCGATGGTTCACACGACCGACACTAATAAAACATTCGTTAATCGCCGTGACCAGCCTCACAAGTGAGCAAGCCCAACATTTTTCCAACAGAAAAATGAGGTGCTGCGGTGCTAGGTTCGACTGGCCCGCATGCTTAGAGACCATTTTCTAGGCCAATGCGGTTGTGGCGACAGAAGCCCGATACGTGTTAAGGCTTGTCGATGATCATGCATCTCAACAAAAAAGGACTTGATATGAAGAGCTTGAAATTTGGTGTCCTAGTAGCAGCAATGGCATCCGCTGCACTCTTTGCAGCACCGGAAAGTTACGCTGCTGGACCTGATGTAAATCCCTTGGCTGCATGCGGCAGTCCCACTACAACCATACTGCCAGGCATTTTCATTGTTAGACGAAGCTGTGATGGCACGTCCGTTAGTGGCATAGGAACCACACTGGACGATGCAGTAACCAATGTGAACGCTTTCGCTGCTCTACTTGATCAAGGCTTGCGATGCAATTATTCGAGCTTTGCACCGACGCCTGGAACGTTTGATGTAGATTTCACTTGCAGCAAAAGGGACGGAAATGAAGGCGGTATCGGTCGAGCGGGCTACATAGGCGGTGTTGGAACAACAGCCACAGATGCGGGAACCAATGGACTTGGATTTGCGCAGCTATACCTTGCATCTAATGGATATCGATGTTCGGCTTCGGAGTTGGAAGTTCTGCCCGGTGGTTTTGTAACAGATTTCGGATGTAGTTTTCCCAATACGTCAGGGGGAATTGGAAGGGCAAGCACCGTTAGTGGTATCGGCTCGACTTCAACGGATGCCGCACAGAACGCATTGGGCTTCGCAGAGTTAGCAGCTTCTATTGACCAGCGTTGCTCTACTTCCATAGGCTCAGTAAGAATAAGGAATCTGGCATTCGAGGTAGACTTCACTTGCACAGGGGCTAGAGTAACTGGTTACGGAAGCACTTTGACGTCTGCAGGACGAGATGCATTACTCCAGGCGCAATCTTTATAGCCCTTGCCAACTCAAGAATGCATAGAATATTGATTGTCTACATCACTTAGAACTGCGCAACATTTCTCAAAAAAGTTAGCAAAAAAAACGGGGCCGCTAGCGGCCCCGTTTTCAATTTTCCCGCGCGCTTACTTATTGCGCTTCGCTACTGATAGCACTTTAGGAGTAATGAAAATAAGCAGCTCGGCCTTGTCTTTTTGACGACCTTTCTTCTTGAAGAGATTGCCCAAGAACGGGATGTCTCCGAGAAAAGGCACTTTCGCAAGGCTGGTTCGATCCGTGAACTCGTAGACGCCCCCGATCACTACCGTCTGACCATCGTCCACCAAGACGGCTGTGCTTATCTCGCGCTTGTCGATTTGGGGCACTAAGCCGAAGTTATCGATATCGATGAATTCGCCGACCTCGTCTTTCTTGACATTCAGGACCAGAAACACGCGGCCATCATCGGTAATGGTAGGCGTGACCTTTAGCTCAAGCAGCGCTTCTTTGAACTGCACGTTAGGGGTGGCGGCTGCGCCACCGGTTCCGCCCGTAATAGTTACGTAACCGATCTCCCTGCCCTGGCGGATTACTGCCTCGCGCTGATTAGCAGTGACAATGCGGGGGTTGGAAATAACCTCGCCACGTCCCTCTTCCTGCAGGGCGGACAACTCCAAATCCAAAGAGAAATTGGAACCCAGCAATGTATACGCCAAGCTTGCCGGTCCTGCGCTGGTGAATCCACCCGCCGGCAGATTCACGTTGAGGCCAGGCGTCCCGCCGATCGTGCTTCCAAAACGGTCGCCGTTGCCATCCGTCTCAACGTTGTCGATTGCTATACCGAACCTGGCGCCAAGATCGCGGGCAAAAGTATCACTGGCGATAACAATACGGCCTTCGATCAATACCTGATCCACCGGACGATCGATCACCTCGATCAGCTCACGCATCTGCGCGACCTTTTTCGGGATGTCGCTGATCATCAGGGTGTTGGTGCGCTCGTCGGCCACGATGCGACCACGTGGCGACAGGAACCCGTTCTCGTTCTGCGTGTTGCCGCCACCACCGCCACCGCCACCGCTGTTGCCGATGCCCTTGGCTTCGGTCAGCGCCTTGAAGATCGCCGTTGCGTTGTGATAATTGATCTGCACGTAATCGGTGATCAAGTCCTGGCGGTTGTCGATCGCGATGCGCGCGTCTTCCTTGTCCTGCTCGAACTTGGCCAGTTCGGGCTGCGGAGCGACCCAGACCACGCCGCCATCGCGGCGCTTGTCCAGACCCTTGGCGCGCAGCACGATGTCCAGCGCCTGGTCCCAGGGCACGTTGACCAGACGCAGGGTGACGTTGCCGGTCACCGTGTCGGAAGCCACGATATTGAGATTGGACTCTTCCGCGATCAGCTGCAGCACCGTGCGTACCGGCACGTCCTGGAAGTTGAAGGTGACCGGACGGCCGCTGTAAGGACGCGCGGCGGCCGCGACCTTTGCGGAGCCTGCCGCTACCGCGGACGAAGACGAGCCACCCACGGCCGTGTTCGCGGCGCGTGGCACGATTTCCACCACGTATTCGTTGCCGGTCTGGTAGGCCATCGATTCGAAGCCACCCGTAGTGCTAAGCACCAGCTGGCTGCCGTTACCGGCCGCGCGCGCTTCCACGCGCTGCACCGGCGTGGCGAAGTCCACCACATTGAGCGGACGCTGCAATGCAGCGGGCAACACCGCGTTGCCGACGTCGACGATCACCGAGGATCCCTGATTGCGCAGGTCCGGCATGGCCCCGTTGCCGTTGAAGCGCACGATCAGCCGGCCTGCGCCGCCATCGCCCCGCTTGAAATCGATATTGGATATTTCCAGCTTGCCGGGCGATTGCCTGGCTGCAGCGGAATCGCCGACGGGAGCGACAGACGCCGGCGGCGCCGCACTGGCGACACCAGCGACGGCTAGCAAGCCGATCGCGAGTCCAAGACTGCAAACCCGGATGGAGGCCAAGCGCCGGGAAGGCAGTAGGCTGTGAGCGTTCGAAGCGGTCATCGTGTATCCCCTAATCATTGATCTTCTAGCGCAATCGACGCCGGCCTTTCCAGCCAACCGCCCGCACCATCCGGCACAAGTTCCACAAGTTCAATGCGATCTTCCTGGACGCCCGTGATGCGGCCGTCGCTTTGCCCCATGTACGCGCCCGGACGCACCCGATGGGTGACCTTGTCCGGGGCCATCACCAGCGCGATCAGCCCCGCACCCTTGCCGATCGTACCGACCATGTCCAGGCTGTCGAGCGGGTACTGCTCTAGCGTTTCCTTGCGGCGTGACGGATCCGGACGAAGGCCGCCACTGTCCGCGTTGCTCCACGCATCGCTGAACGGATCGCGCAAGGCCTGGGCCGCATATTCGAACGTTTCGAACTGCTGCATGACCGGCAATGGCTCAAGCGCAGGCGCGGGCCTGGCGCGCACGTCGGCGATCCATTTTTCCAGATTCGGCGCATCGCCCGGGGAGCTGCTGATGCCGCGTGAGCAGCCCGCGAGTGCGAGCATCACGCAGACCGTGCCAATGGCGCGGACGACGGGTTGACTCTTGAACGTAGGCAGCATGCTCATGCTCCACCTCCGGCTGGCGGAGTCGGGGGCGTTGCGGGCGCCGGGTTGCCGCCAGCCGCCGCAGCGGCTTCAGCCGCCTTCTTTTCCTGCTCGGCCGTCTCTTCCTCATCCAGGTAACGGTAGGTTTTGACCGTGCCGGAAAGTTCGAGGGCGCTGTTATCGGTGATGCGGCCCTTGGTGTCCCTGGGCTTCAGCGAAATATCGTGCATGGTCAGGATGACGACGCGGGGCAGCGATGCCACGCCGCTGACGAAGGCGCCGAACTGGTGATAGCTACCGACCATGCGCAGGGCGATCGGCTTTTCTGCATAGAACTCTTTCGGAGATTCTGGACCGGGTTGGAACAGCTCGTTGGCCAAGCCGCTCGAAAGCGCGGTCTGGGAGATGTCGACGATGAGATCCGGCATTTCGGTCTTGCTGGGCAGCTGCCGCAACATCTGCTGCAGGACTTGCTCCATTTGCGCCAGCTGCTGTTTCAGAGGCTCGAGGTTCGCGGCGCGACCGGCCTTGTCCTCGAAATCGCGGCGAAGGCTCGCTTCCTGACTCTCGAGCGTCTGCAGTTCTTCGCGCTTGCCCTTGATCAGCAGGAAGTATGCGAGGAACAGGATCAGGAACGCGATCAGCACGCAAAAACCGATCTTGGCGTTCTGCGGCCAGCCGCCGATGTTGTTGAAATCGAGATCGCTGAGTTTGACTTTTTTCTTCTGGCTCATGACGCCGGGCTCCCTTGCGTCGTAGGTGCGGGCTTCTCGATTGGTGTCGCTGCGGGTGCCGGAGCGGCGACCGGCTCAGCGGTAGGCGCCGGGGCCGTCGTACCGTTAGCGGGCGTTGCGGCGGCGGCAGGCGGCGGAGCGGCGGCCGCGTTGGGCGCCGGCAAAGACGCGGCCGCGGCATCGGCGGAGGTATCCGCAGCGGAAACAGCGGGAACAACCACATTCCCGTCCTTGTCTGGCGCATTCGGATTCGCCAGCTTCACCTGCAGCGTGAACACGTAAGGCAGCGAACGGCTGTCGGAAACCGCCGCCGGCGCGCCGGGCGTTTTTTCTTCGCTCTTGGCTTCGATGATCGACAGGTCCGGATTGGTCATCCAGCCCGACCCTTCCAGGTTGCGCATGTAGGTACTGACGCGCGCGTTGGATTGAGAACGCCCTTCCAGGGTCAGGACTTCGCCCTCCTGCTTGATGTTGGCCAAGGTCACGCCATCGGGAATGGTGCGCACCAGCGAATCGAACAAGTGGACCATCTGCGAGCGGTTGGCCTGCAGCTGCTCGATCACTTTCTTGCGCGCCAGCAGACGGTCTTTCTGCTTGTCGAGCGCTTCGATCTGGGTGATCTGTTCCTCGACCTTCTTGATTTCGGTCTGCAGGAACTGGTTGCGGGTGTTCTGGCCGTCGATCTGTTGACCGTAGTACAACCAGATCAACAGCGACAGCACCACGCCAGCGGCGGCCGCCAGGCCCAGCATGCCGTAGAACTCTTTCTGCCGCGCTGCGCGCCGTTCCGCGCGCCAGGGTAGGAGGTTGATCTTCGCCATTAGTCGAAGCTCCTCAGCGCCAGGCCGGTGGCGATCATCAGCGCCGGCGCATCCTGGGCCAGGGCGTGCGCCTGCACGCGCGGACCCAGCGTCATCTGCGCCAGCGGATTGGCGACCACAGTCGGCACGCCGAGCTGCTCTTCCACCATTTCCGGCAGGCCGCCGAGCGCGGCGCAACCGCCGGCCAGCACGATCTGGTCGACGCGGTTGAATTCGCTGCCGGCGTAGAAGAACTGCAGCAGCCGGCTGATCTGCTGCACCGTGGCCTCCTTGAACGGCTCCAGCACTTCCACTTCGTAGCTTTCGGGCAGGCCGCCCTGGCGCTTGGCCATGCCGGCTTCCTCGTAGGTCAGGCCGTAGCGGCGCATCACTTCATCGGTCAGCTGCTTGCCGCCGAACACCTGTTCGCGGCTGTACAGGCTGCGGCCGGTGCGCAGGACATTGAGCGTGGTCATGGTGGCGCCAATGTCGACCAGGGCCACCACGCCGTCGTGCGGGATCGGCAGCTCGCTGGACAGCAGCGCGAAGGCGTTTTCGACCGCGAAAGCCTCCACGTCCATCACCCGCGCGGTCAGGCCGCCGAGCTCCAGCGCCGACTGGCGCAGCTCCACGTTCTCCGAGCGCGATGCGGCCAGCAGCACCTGCACCATCTCGGGATTGTTGGGCATCGGGCCCAGCACCTCGAAATCGAGGTTCACTTCCTCGATCGGGTACGGGATGTAGTTGACCGCTTCCAGTTCGACCTGGGCTTCCAGGTCGGCCTCGTCGAGCTCGGCGGGCATCGGGATGATCTTGGTGATCACCGCCGAACCGGCGACCGCGGCGGCGGCGTATTTGGATTTGCTGCCGGCGCGGGTCACCGCGCGGCGGATCGCTTCGCCGACGGCCTCGACCTCGACGATGTTCTTTTCGACCACGGCATTGGGCGGCAGCGGTTCCACGGCGTAGTGATCTACGCGGAAACGGTTGCCGACACGGGAAAGCTGGATCAGCTTTACCGCAGTCGAACTGATGTCGACGCCAATGAGCGGCGACTGGCTTTTAGGTATAAGCCCCACGGTATCTCCCCTTCCAACGGGCGCTGCGAACAGATCAGGCCCCGGCGCACATTAATAACGAACATTTCACCACTTGCAATAGGCGTTTTACAGCCTGTGCGGCTTGTCACGGTTCACTAAGGATATTCGCCAAGTTATTGTTTCCCAGCGGAACGCGACTGTCCATCCCCGGAGTCATCTATACTCCGCCGCCATCAATTCTGCAATCGGAATCTGCCCGGATGTCACGTTTCAGACGCCTGCTGCGCTGGGCAATCGTCGCGTTCCTTGCCCTGTCCCTGCTGGGCGCCATTGGTCTGGGCGCGCTGTACTACGTGGTCTCGTCCAAGCTTCCGGACATCCAGTCGCTGCGCAACGTGGAGCTGCAGGAACCGCTGTACGTATACGCCAGCGACGGCCGGCTGATCGGCCTGTTCGGGGAAACCCGGCGCTATCCGGTCGATATCCGCGACGTGCCGCAACCCGTAAGGCAGGCCTTCATCGCCGCCGAAGACGCCAATTTCCTCAAGCACAAGGGTATCGACCCGAAGGGCATTTCGCGCGCGCTGTGGCAGACCGCCACCCTCAAGGAAGGGCGTGTGGCCGGCGGCAGCACCATCACCCAGCAGGTGGCGCGCCAGTTCTTCCTCAGCTCCGAATACAGCTACACGCGCAAGTTGGTGGAGATGATGCTGGCGATGGAGATCGAGCGGATGCTGACCAAGGATCAGATCCTCGAGCTGTATCTCAACAAAAGCTTTTTCGGCAACCGCTCCTACGGCGTGGCGGCGGCCGGCGAGTACTACTACGGCAAACCGCTGGATGAGTTGACCCTGGCGGAAACCGCGACCCTGGTCAGCGCGCTCAAATTCCCGTCCAGCGGCAACCCGATCAGCAACCCCGAACGCAATCACGAGCGCAGCGTGTACGTATTGGAGCGCATGCGCGAGGACGGCTATATCACCGACGCCCAGGCGGCCGCGGCCAAGGCCGAGCCGATGCACGCCAAGCCGCACGAACGGCCGGTCGAGGTATACGCGCCGTACGTGGCGGAAATGGTGCGCCAGGAGATGATCGCGCGCTTCGGCGGCGACGTCCTGACCAAGGGTTATCACGTCACCACCACCATCGACCCGGCGATGCAGATCGCCGCGGACGTGGCCGTGCGCGAAGGCCTGGGCCTGTACGACCATCGCCACGGTTGGAACGGCGTGGAGCGGCATTTCGAAGTCACCGCCGACGCCGACGCGGGGGCCTTGGCCACGCATCTGTCGGGCATTCCGATCCAGAACGGACTGATTCCCAGCGTGGTCGCGCGTGCCGGCGGCGATGGCGGCGTGACCGTGGTGCTGGCCGATGGCAGCGAGATCGCCCTGCCCGCTTCGGCCAGCAAATGGACCGGTCGCAGCCCTGCGTCGCTGCTCAAGCGCGGCGACCTGGTGCGGATCAGGAAAGACACGCCCAAGGCCGAACCGGCGAAACCCGGCGCGACACAGCCTGTCGCCGCAGCGCCCACATACCAGATCGACCAGATCCCGCGCGGCCAGGCGGCGCTGGTGTCGCTGGATGCCGGCAACGGCGCGATCAAGGCGATCATCGGCGGCTATAGCTTCGCCGGCAACAAGTTCAACCGCGCCACGCAGGCGCGGCGCCAGCCCGGCTCCAGCTTCAAGCCGTTCGTGTATGCGGCTTCGTTCGAACGCGGTTTCAATCCGGCGTCGATCGTGCTGGATGCGCCGGTGGTGTTCCGCGACCGTCGCGGCCACATGTGGCGCCCGCAGAACGACGGTGGCGGTTTCGCTGGACCCATGCGTCTGCGCGAAGCGCTGGTGCGCTCGAAGAATCTGGTGTCGGTGCGTTTGCTGGACGGAATCGGCGTCGATTTCGCGCGCAAGTACATCGGCCAGTTCGGTTTCAACGAAGCCGAGTTGCCGCCCAATCTGTCGATGTCGCTGGGCACCGCCTCGCTGACGCCGCTGTCGGTAGCGCGCGGCTATGCGGTATTCGCCAACGGCGGCTCGCTGGTCACGCCGTGGATCATCGACGAAGTGAAGGACCGCGAAGGCAACGTGATCTTCAAGGAAAAGCCTGCCACCGCGTGCCGCACCTGCGGACAGGGCAATGGCGCGACGGCGCAGGTCGGCAATGTGGTGGATGGCTTCAATCTGGGCCCGGCGCAGCAGGCCAAAGCCAATCCCGACGCAACCGCCAGCAAGCCGGTCGAGCCGCAAAAACCGGCCGATCCGAACGCGGTGATCGCACCGCGCGCGATCGACGAACGCACCGCCTACCAGCTGGTGTCGATGATGCGCGACGTGGTGCTGCGCGGCACCGCCACTGCGGCCAAGGTACTCAACCGCGAAGACGTGGCCGGCAAGACCGGCTCCACCAACGACTACCGCGACGCGTGGTTCGGCGGCATGGGCGGCCCGTACGCCACCGTGGTCTGGGTAGGCCGCGACGATTTCCGCAGCCTCGGCCGGCGCGAATACGGCGGCAAGGCCGCGCTGCCGATCTGGATCGATTTCATGCGCGAAGCCCTGAAGGAGCAGCCGGTGGCGCAGAACGAACCGCCGGACGGCATGGTCAAGGTCTATGTGGGCGCGAACGGCAACCTGATGACCGAAGGCTCGGGCGGCATCGTCGAGTACGTCAAGGCCGAAGACCTGGACCGCATGCAGAGCTATACCGACTACGGCGCGGACGATGCGGCCACCGACGAAGCGGCGTTCGATATCTTCTGATGGTGATGGGAGCTGGCCTCGCCCGCTCCTACACCCTGCCGTGCGCATCGGTTACAGTCGCCTCACGTTTCGACGCGGAGGCTCCCATGCACCACGCCCGACAGCATGCCGAAACCCGCACCCGCGAACGCCGCCGCCGTCTCGCGCACGAAGCCGCACGATTGATGGCCGAAGGCGGATTCCGCGATTACCGCCAGGCCAAACTGAAAGCCGCCGAGCGCCTGGGTATTCACGACGACGCCTCGCTGCCGCGCAATCGCGAAATCGAAGAGGCCTTGCGCGAATACCAGCGCCTGTTCGTGGGCGAATCGCACGGCGCGGCGTTGCGTGCGCGTCGCGAAGCGGCGTTGCGCGCACTGGTTTTCTTCGCGCCGTTCGACCCGCGTTTGGTCGGGCCGGTGCTGGAAGGCATTTCGGACGCGAACTCGCCCGTGCATCTGCATCTGTACGCCGATGACGCCGATGCCGTGCCGCGGTTTCTGCAGGAACACCGCATTCCCGCCGAAGCCCGCACCCGCCACCTGCGCCTCGACCGCGAACGCAGCGACGATTTCCCGGTGTGGCTGTTCAGCGCGGAGCAGCTGACGTTCGACCTGACCGTGCTGCCGCACGATGCCCTGCGCCAAGCGCCGCTCTCAGGCGTGGATGAGAAGCCAATGAAGCGCGCTTCTGCTGCGCAGCTGCGGCAGCTTTTGGCTGATGAGGAAATCGCAGGCTACGAACGCACATCGCCGAGCTCTGGCCAATAAAGCGTTCGCGGCTGCCAAGAATCCGCTTGCCTTGGCCAGAAAAAAGCCCCGCGATGCGGGGCTTTTCTGCGACGAATCAGAAACCGCGCTCAGCGCTTATCGATACCCTGATACTCGCGCACGTCGTAGCCGGTGTAGATCTGGCGCGGGCGGCCGATCTTGGCTTCGGGGTCTACCTGCTGCTCCAGCCAGTGCGCCACCCAGCCGGCGGTGCGGGCGATGGCGAACATCACCGTGAACATCTCGGTGGGGATATTGAGCGCCTTGTAGATGATGCCGCTGTAGAAATCGACATTCGGGTACAGTTTGCGCTGCACGAAATAGTCGTCCTTCAGCGCGGCCTCTTCCAGGCGCAGCGCCACTTCCAGCATCGGGTCGTTGACGCCCAGCTCGCCCAATACTTCATGGGTCATCTCGCGGATGATCTTGGCGCGCGGGTCGAAATTCTTGTAGACGCGGTGGCCGAAGCCCATCAGGCGGAAACCCGATTCCTTGTCCTTAGCCTTGTCGACCGCAGACTTCACATTTTCGGGCTTGCCGATTTCGGCCAGCATCTTCAGCACGGCCTCGTTGGCGCCGCCGTGCGCCGGGCCCCACAGCGCAGCCACGCCCGCGGCCACGCAGGCGTAGGGATTGGCGCCGGTGGAACCGACCATGCGCACGGTGGAAGTGGACGCATTCTGCTCGTGGTCGGCGTGCAGGATGAACAACAGATCCAGCGCCTTGGCCGCGACCGGATTGAGTTCCAGCGGCTCGCTGGGCACTTCGAACATCATGTGCAGGAAGCGGTCCACGTACGCATGGTTGTTGCGCGGGAAACGCACCGGCCAGCCGATCGAATAGCGGTAGCACGCGGCAGCGATGGTGGGCACCTTGGCGATCAGGCGGATCGCGGCCAGACGTCGCTGTTCCGGATCTTCCAAGTCCAGGGTGTTGTGGTAGAACGCGGCCATCGAGCCGATCATCCCGACCAGCATCGCCATGGGATGCGCGTCGTGGCGGAA
>JAESGX010000160.1_pt1 | contig 51318 bp, 50 predicted proteins | sample 9269801 | NCBI WGS metagenome assembly JAESGX01 (sample SAMN16773122, study PRJNA677054) | algae metagenome | isolation source: Pleurocapsa minor GSE-CHR-MK-17-07R and co-occurring heterotrophs from wet... | place: USA: Lower Calf Creek Falls, Grand Staircase Escalante National Monument, UT ... | reverse complement strand
CGATGGTCGTGGCGAAGACGTTGCCCGCCAGCGGCTGCAGGCTGTCCGGGCTCGAGACGTCCGCCAGCGGAATGCGGAAGGCCGCTGCCTTCGTGTTGTTTTCGTAGACCGCATAAACCGTGCCGTCTGGCTCGATGGAGACGCCGGTGACGACGCTCGGGGCGTTGCCGTTCACCTCGAGATTGAGCGGTGTGTAGTCGGCCCCCAGATGCGTCATGGAGCTGATGTCGAGTTCCAGCGTCTCACCGTCGGGAATATCGATAGAGATCGCACCGCCGCTGGTGAGATTGCCGTTGCCGTTGAACACCATTGTCTGTGTGCCGAGAGCAGCGCTGGAATAGGGGAACCCGCCGCCAGCGGCGGCATCGGCCTTGTCGTAAACTGCCATTTCCCAGGTTGCCGGCGAATCCGACACCAGCGACATGTACATATCGAGTGTTACTTTGCTCCCGAGATTATCGTGAGCAATCATCGAAGATTTGATCGAGTACGTTGCAGCTGCGTTGTTTGACGACGGCCTCGGGCCCGTCACAATGGGCGTCTCAGATGGCAAGTTCGCCGTGAACACGCCTTCGGTGGACGCCTTCGCCTGCATATTCATGTTCGAAAGGTTGACTGCTTCTAGATTTCCGAAGCCATTCAACTCCACCGGCTGCGGCCCTTGACTGATGTCATAGCCCATCAACGTGTAGCCACTGGAGTTCACCAGGTTGCCGGTGTTACCGTCAATGACAAACGCACCAGCGCGCGACAAAAATGGATTACCACCCACATCAGTTACTGGAAAGAAGCCGCGCCCACGAATGGCCAGATCGCTCGATGACGTCGTGTACTCGAGGGGGCCTTCCTGCGAGATGGCATGGCGAACATTCGTCACCACGGAGCCCGAGCTATATTTGTTTGCTCCGCTCTCATTGATGAGAGAAGAAAAATCGGTCCAGGCTCGCTTATAGCCAGTTGTACCAGCATTCGCGATGTTGTCGGCAATCGTGCTCAGCTTGTTCGACTGTGCATTCATGCCGGAAACGCCGGTGCGCAGAATCCCGTAGAGGCTCATTGTGAGAGTCCTTCAAGTGCCTGATAGAAACGAAGATGAAAGGGCTTGCTTGCGCGAAGCTGCCGCAGCTCACGGCTGCTGTTGTGGCGCAAGCGACTGTGCGAGCTCGGTGAAGACATCCCGGCAGAGCGGTGTATCCGGCCCCTGACGGACAGCCTCGTAAAGGCGTGTCGTGATGGTGACGGCCTGATCGAGCTCCGGATCGCTTCCGGGGTGGTAGCCGCCCAGGAGGCGGAGATCCCGCGTGTCCTCGAAGCGGGCGACCAGCCGACGCAGACGGAGAACGAGCTCACGCTGCTCCTTGGTCCAAACGATTTCGGACAGGCGCGAGATCGAGCCGAGGATGCTGACGGCCGGAAACCGTCCCTGGTCGGCGATGGCGCGGTCGAGCACGATGTGACCGTCGAGGGTTCCCCGGATGGCGTCGGCGACTGGATCGTTGTGGTCGTCGCCGTCGACGAGCACGGAGAAGACACCGGTGATGGTGCCGGTCCCCTCCGGCCCCGGCCCGGCCCGCTCCAGGAGCCGGGGCAGATCGCTGAACGTGCTCGGGGCATAGCCGCGCGCCACGGCCGGCTCGCCAGCAGCCAACGCCACGTCGCGTGAGGCATGCGCATAGCGGGTGACGGAATCGATGATGAGCAGCACCGAACGGCCGCGGTCGCGGAAATACTCGGCGACGCACATCGCCGTCTGCGGCGCGAGCCGGCGCATCATCGGGCTCTCGTCGCCGGTCGAGACGACGACGACGGAACGGTGCCGATTGGCGGCGAGCGGCCCCTCGAGGAACTCGCGCACCTCTCGGCCGCGCTCGCCGACGAGACCGATGACGACGACTTCGAACTGTTCAGCACGCGCGAACATCGACAGAAGCGTCGATTTTCCCACGCCGGAGCCGGCAAAGATGCCGATGCGCTGGCCCTCGCAGATCGGCGTGAACAGGTCGACGACCTTGATGCCGGTGCGCAGCGGTTTGCGGATGCGACCGCGCGTCATCGCTGCCGGCGGCGGCGCTGTCGTCGGCAGGACGACATCGCCCTGCGGAAGCGCGCTGCCGCCATCGATCGGCTCGCCGAGGGCATTGATCACGCGACCGATCCAGGCGTCGGTCGGCGCGAGGCCCCTGCGGCCGATGCGGAAGGCGACGTCGCCGACGCCGACGGTGCCGTTGTTGTCGAAGCACTTCACGGTCGCGCCGGCTTCGTCGATCTGCACGACCTCGCCGATAGACGGGCGACCGGCGCCCTCGAAGCCGATCCGCTCGCCGAGAGAGACGAAGCGCGACAGCCCGGAGACCCGGTAGTGGCTCGGAGAAACTTCGCGGACGATGCCGCCGACCCGCACGATCGGCAGGTTGGCATGACAATCGTCGATGGTTGCGGCGAGACGGGCGAGCGCACTCATGAGCGGGCACCTCCTACAAAGCGGTGCATCATTGCGACGGGCCGAGGGTCCGGACCGCCTGCGTCAGCGCGTCTTCACCCTCTCGGATTGCAGCGGCGGCGCTGTCGAAGGTGCGCGAGATGGTGATGAGCTTCGTCATTTCCATGATCGGATCGACGTTCGCCCCTTCGAGGAAGCCTTGGCGGACGCCCTGAGCGGCGATGTCCTCGACCGGCTGACCCGGCTCGCTGGACGTCACAGCGGTGGCACCGTAGCGCTCGAGGCGGGTGGTGTCGGGCAGAGTGAAGAGGCCGAGGGCGGCGACCTGGATCGTGCCCTGCACGATCGATCCGTCGGCGCCGATGTGCACTGGCCCGCCCCGCGGATCGAGCGCGATGGGTGCTCCACCGGCGTCGAGGATGGGCTTGCCGTCGACGGAGACGAGGTCACCCGCCTCGGTCATCTGCATGCGGCCGTCCCGGGTGTAGGCGACACCATCGGGCGTCTCCACGCCAAACCAGGCGTCACCGGTGACGGCGACATCGAGGGGATTGCCGGTCGGCGCGACACTGCCCGCTCGGCGAGAGATGTAACTGTCGCCGCTGTCGGCATAGGACACCTCGCGAGGGCCCATCTTCGACAGAACGGTCTCGAAACGCACCTCCTCGGCCCGGAAACCGGCGGTGTTGAGGTTCGCCACGTTGTTGGCGACCGTCTCCATGCGGCGCTGCAGCGCCATCTGAGCCGACAGGGCGACGTAGACGCTGGAAGTCATCAGTAGCCACCACGCCGAAGGTTCTGCAGGGTCATCACGAGATCGAGACCGACCGATGGCGACGACGAGGTCTCGAACAGGGTCAGCAACGGAGAGACGTTTGTCGTATCCGCGGCGTCCCAGAGGGCCGTGAAGCGCGTCAGCAGCTTCTCCACTTCCTTTGGGTCCTGCAGCGAGGACACGTCGAGGCGGGCTTCGATCGCCGCGGCCTGCCTGTCGATGTCGGCACCCCGCATTGCATCGGGGAAACCGAAAGCCGTGAAGACAACCTTGAGGAGGGCCTGGTCGGCGAGGATGCCGTAGGCCGATGTGACCGTCGACGCGCTACGCTGGAAGTACAAGGCGAGCCGAACGCCCTCGTTCTCCTCGCCGGCCGACACCTCGAGTGACTGGCGCACGTAGCGGTCGACGACTCCTTGCCGAGCGTCGCTCCCTTGAACAGCTGCAGCTCCCTTGCCGGCGAAATCGAAGACGTTGGCGAATTGTTTGAACCGGTCGTCCGAAATCCGGTTCACGAAGGCGGCTTCGTCGGTGGTGCCTTCCGTCAGCACCTTTCGCATATAGGCCTTCGCATGCGACATATCCTCGAGGCCGAACGCATTCATGGCATACTTGAAAATCCGCGTATCAGCCAAGAAGTCGTCGATCGTCTCGATCTTGTCGATATTGTCGAGATAATATTTCGTCTCCAGCGATACCCGTTGCTCCGATGCTTTCAGCGAAAGCGAGCGATCGAGGTCGCGCGTGATCAGTTGGAAGCTGGTGTAGGTCGACAGCATTTTGGCCACCCGGTTGCGTGGCCACTCTCGACGGACTGCCTTGCCCCAGCCTTGCAGCGCTGCTGCGGACGGACTCAGCTTCGCGCAAGCAATGCCCTCTAAGCGTCACCGCAAGTTCGGCGAAGGAGAGCGCTGGTGGGAATTTTGATCGGACTGGTCATCGGGATCGCCTCGATGCTCGGCGGCTTCATGGCGATGGGTGGCCATCCCGGAGTGATCTGGCAGCCATGGGAGTATGTCATCATCCTCGGCATCGCCCTCGGGAGGTTCATCATTGCCAACCCGATGTCGACGATCAAGGATTCCGGCAAGGCGCTGATGGAGGCGTTCACCAATGCCGGCCCGAAGCGTGAAGATTTCCTCGCCCTCCTCGGGCTGCTCTATACGCTGATGCGCGAGCTGCGGAGCCGACCTCGCAACGAGGTCGAGGCGCACATCGACGATCCGGAGAACTCCGAGATCTTCAAACACTATCCGAACATTCAGAAAGACAAGTATCTGACGCAGTTCATCTGCGACTATGTGCGACTTATTATCATCGGCAATGCCCGATCACATGAAATCGAGGGTCTGATGGAACAAGAAATCAGCACCGTCAAGAAATATAAGACGAAGCCGTACAGCGCGCTGTCAACGGTTGCGGAAGCACTTCCGGCGATCGGCATCTGCGCCGCCGTGCTCGGCATCGTCAAGGCGATGGGCGCCATCGACCAATCGCCGGAAATCCTCGGGGCTTACATCGGCTCGGCGCTGATCGGTACCTTCATCGGCATCTTCGCGTCCTACGCAATGCTCTCACCGCTCGCCACCAAGGTGAAGTCAACCCGGGAAAAGCAATGCCAGCCCTACGTCATCGTCAAGCAGACGCTGATCGCCTACATGAACGGAGCGCTGCCGCAGATCGCTCTCGAGCATGGCCGCAAGACGATCTCGGCGAGTGATCGTCCGACCATCGACGAAGTCGAGAACGATGCCATCACCAACACGCCGGGCTCCGGCGCGGCTCTGAAGCAGGCTGCCTGACATGAGCGTCCCTGCCACCACCGCCCGCGGTGACATCCGCGACATGCTCCTCGATGCCGCCGGTCTCTCCCTCGACCGGCTGCCGATGCTCCACGTCATCTTCGACCGGCTGGCGACGATCTGCGCCGACGGAATGCGCACGCTCGCCGCCTCGCAGTGCTACTATTCGCTGAGCAACGTCGAGAGTGCCCGTGTCGGCGATGTGCTCGACGGCTACGACGGTACGGCCCTCGCGGCCGTCTTCCACGCCCCGGGGTGGGATTCGCACGTCATCGTCGGCTTCGACCGTGACTTCATCTTCACGATGGTCGAAGTGCTGCTTGGGGCGGACGGCTCCGAGCCACCAGTCGAGGACGACCGCAACTTTTCCAGCATCGAGGTGCGGCTGGCTCAGTCCCTGTTTGAACTCGTCGGCAAGGCGCTGCAGTCGTCCTTCGGCATGGTGTCGACGACGCAGTTCAAGCTGGAACGCCTTGAGAGCCGCATGGACTTCGCCGTCATCGGTCGGCGCAACAACCTCGCGGTGGTCGCGAAGTTCCTGCTGCAAGCGATCAACCGCGGCGGCGAGATGTTCGTCATCATCCCGCAATCGGCGCTCACACCGATGCGGCAGACCCTGTCGCGCGTCATTACCGGCGACTCGTCCGCCCGCGACCCGGCGTGGATGAAGCAGATCCGCAGCGAGGTGCATCGCACGGAAGTAACGTTGCGAGCGGTGCTTGAGGAGAAAAGCTACCCGCTCGGCGAGATTGCCGACTTCGCCGTCGGCCAAGTGCTGATGCTGCAGTCAACGCCCCGCTCGCGCGTCAAGCTGGAGGGTAGCGACCAGCCGCTATTCTGGTGCCATCTTGGCCAGGCGGACGGAAAATATGTCCTTCGCGTGGACGAAGTGGTGGATCAGGAACAGGAATTTATCGATGACATCTTACCTGTCTGAAGCCGCTCTGCTGACGGCCCTCGTCGTCACCTGCATCTGCGTCGTCGCCATGTACATGCGCCTGCGGCGGCTCGATCGTCATCAGGCGGAATACGAGCGCACGTTCGCCCGCACGTCCGATGCGCTCGATGCCACGCGCATCGAGCTGGCGCGGTTCCGCCAGGATGGCCGCGATCTCACCATAGCGCTGGACGACCGCATCGCGGCCGCACAGTCGCTGCTCCACGCCCTCGACCAGCGCGCCGACGACGGCGAGCGTCGTCCAATCAACCGCCAGGCTGGCTGATCGCCGGAGCTCCGGCGCAACCGCCCGCAGAGAGGACATCATGTCTGCCACCGATGACAAGAAGACGCCCGAGGGCATCAGCCACGACGATGCCCTGTTCGCCCGCAGTGAGACCGAAGGCAACGGTCAGGCCTGGAATTTCGGAAACGCCCGCAACATCGATTCGATCCTGCGCATCCCCGTCCTCATGCAGGTGGTGCTCGGATCGGCGACGATGCCGGTCGCGAACCTGATGAAACTCGGCCGCGGCGCCACGGTGCCACTCGACCACCGGGTCGGTGAGCCGGTCGACATCGTCGTCAACGGTCGCGTCATCGCCCGGGGCGAAGTGGTCGTCGTCGAGGACGACAACTCTCGCTTTGGTGTGTCGCTGACGGAAATCGTCAGCCCGGCCAACGCCGACGGGGCCTGACGGAGCGCTCCCTATGGCAACGGCTACCGCCAAGTCCGTGCGTCCGATCCGCGGCCCCGATCGCGTGGCCGCCCTGCTCATGGCTATGGGCAACACGCTCGCAGCGCGGGTGATGCAGCATTTCGAACCGGAGGACATCCGGATCGTGACGCGGTCCATCGCCGAATTGCGACCGGTCGCCCCTGCACAACTCGAAGCGATCGTCGAGGACTTCGCGATCCAATTCGGTGTGGGTGCAAACCTCGTCGGAAAGGCGAGCGATGTCGAGAAGATGCTCGCCGGTGTAATGCCGCCCGATCAGGTCAGCGCGATCATGGCTGACGTCCTCGGCAATGCGAACGCCACGATCTGGGACCGGATGTCCACGGTGTCGGAAGCGGCGCTAGCCGCTTACGTGATCAAGGAGCATCCGCAGACGGCCGCTCTCATCCTTTCGAAGGTCAAGCCGGTTGCTGCGGCGAAAGTCATGAGTCAGATGAGATCTGAGCTTCGTAATGATATCATGCGCCGCATGCTTACATTCAAGCCAGTCGTCGAAGAAACCATGCGCATCATCGAACGCACGATTCATGAAGATTTCATGATGAACTTCTCTCGAACAGTGGGCACCGACACGCACGCGCGCATGGCTGACATCATCAACAAGATGGAACGTGAGCACATGGACAATGTGCTGAACAGTCTCTCCGAGACGCGGCCGAAGTCGGCCGAGATCCTGAAGGGGCTGCTCTTCACGTTCGACGACATCATCAAGCTCGCACCGAAGGCGCGCACGACCCTGTTCGACAAGGTCCCGAACGACAAGGTCGTCCTGGCGCTGAAGGGCACCGACCAGGGGTTCCGCGACACCATCCTGCAGTCGCTCGCCTCGCGCGTGCGACGCATGGTGGAGCAGGAACTGACGGGCGGCGAGCCGTCCTCGCAGCGCGATGTGCTCGATGCGCGTCGGATCATCACCGATCTGGCTCTGGAGATGGCCGGACGTGGCGAGATCGAGCTCGGCGCCGACGGCGACGACGACGGCTTTCTGAGCTAGATCGGAGCGCGCGTGAGCGAGGACGCCGACAAAGAGAGCAAGACCGAAGAGGCGACCGAGAAGAAGGTCTCCGATGCGATCGAGAAAGGCAACGTCCCGCTCTCGCGCGAGATGACGGTGTTCGCCTCTCTCATCGGCATCCTCGGCACGCTCGCGTTCCTGGTCAGCGAACGTCTGCCACCCCTGGTCGCCGACCTAGCGCGGCTGATTGACGACGCCGCCGGCTACGCCATCGCCGACGCCGCGTCGGCGACCATGATCGGTGTCGACGTCGCGCGTGCGACGGCGAGCTTTCTCATTCCCATCGCCGTCGTGCTGGCGGTACTCGGTCTCGTCGGATCGATCTCGCAGAACGCCCCGAAATTGGTCCTCGAGCGAATCCGGCCGCAATGGAACCGCATCTCGCCTGCCGCCGGCATGAAGCGCATATTCGGGGTCCAGGGCTTCGCTGAATTCCTCCGCTCCCTCACCAAGTTTGCGGCGGTCGGGATCACCTGCGCAGTGCTTCTGCAGAGCGAGCTTCGGCGTCTCATCGACGCGATGTACACTGACCCGACGTTGCTGCCGGCAGAGATCCTGGCGATGTCGACGCGGCTCGTGGCGACGATCTGCGCCGCGACCATCGTCCTCGTCGCCGCCGACCTCGTGTGGTCACGCTTCAAGTGGCGGCGCGACCTGCGGATGTCGCGCCAGGACATCAAGGACGAGATGAAGCAGATGGAGGGCGATCCGCTCGTCAAGGCGCGGCTGCGCTCCATCGCCAAGGACCGAGCGCGACAGCGCATGCTGACGTCGGTGCCGCGCGCCACGCTGGTGATCGCCAATCCGACCCACTACGCCATAGCGCTGCGCTATGAACGCGACGCCGGCGGCGCGCCGCTCGTCGTGGCCAAGGGCACCGATCTCGTCGCGCTCAAGATTCGCGAAATCGCTAGCAAGAACAACATTCCAGTCATCGAGGATCGCCAGCTCGTCCGAGCGATGTACGACGCTGTCGAAGTCGACCAGTGGATTCCACCAGAATTTTATCATGCGGTTGCCCGCGTTCTGTATTTCATTTATTCGCGAGAAGGTCATGGCAAGACGCTCTAGTCGATATTTGTCCGCCTTCCCGCGATCAGGAGTAGGGACGCGTCTCTGCTTCGAGAAACTTCTCGCGGAAGTGCTGAGGCCGTTCATCCGAGAGCTTCTTCTCGTCGATGCAGGGACACTCATCGGTTACGCCCTCGCGGAAGACTGCTCGAACCTCGAGGACATCATCGCCTCATGCGGCGAGTGCATCACCAGCGGTGGCCAGCTGCGCTTCGGCGGCTGTGCAGCGGCGTCGTGTGAATGGGGCCGGGCGCCCGCCGTCGCAATCGAGCTCGAGCTCCATCACGCGAGCCTGACGACGTACTTCCGCGTGGTGCTCGCGCCGGATTTCATCGAGATCGAGTTGCATGGCCTGGTGTTTCCCGGGCCGGCTCCCGATTCGGTGGAAGCCTGGCGCCGATTCCAGGCGGCCCTTTCACAGACCTCCCGGCCGGGGGAAGACGGCGCGGTGCAAAACGCTCCAGCCAGCGCCATCCCCATCATTCGACGGATCATGTAGTCGCGGCGGTCGCCGCCCCCCACGGGCGCTTGCCTGGCGCGCCGGGCGCCGACGCGGCGCCAGCTTCAGGCAAGTTAGCGACTCTATCTCTCTAAGCCATGGGCAAGGAGAGTTTCGTTGGAACCTGTCTATCTCTTCGAGCTGGCGACCCGGCATTCTCAGTGGGCCGCTCAGCGGCAAGTCACGATCGCCGGCAACATCGCGAACGCCAATACGCCGCGCTTCCAAGCGCGCGATATCGAGCCGTTCTCTGCCGCGCTCGACAAGACACGTCTCGTCATGTCCGCGACGACACCCGGTCATCTGAACCCCAGCGCGAACGGAGCGTCCGAGATCGGCTCGCAGTACGCCGAAAGCTGGGACATCACCCACTCCGGCAACACCGTGCGGATCGACCAGGAACTGATGAAGGCCAACCAGGCGGCCCGCGCGGTTTCCCTCGACACAAGCATCATCCGGTCGTTCCACCGCATGCTTCTCACCAGTTTGAGGTCAAGCTGATGACAGATTCCCTTCAGGCGATCGGCCGCATCGCGGCCGGCGGGCTCGAGGCCCAGTCGATGCGGCTTCGCATCGTGTCGGAAAACATCGCCAACGCTCGGTCCACCGGTGCCACGTCGGGAGCCGATCCCTACAACCGAAAGACGGTGTTGTTCCAGGCGCAGGTCGACCGCGAGCTCGGTGCGATGGGCGTCAGCATCAAGGGCACGGCGAAGGACGAGTCGCCCTTCCGGATCGAGTTCGACCCGGGTCACCCCGCTGCAGACGCGAGCGGGCACGTCAAGCTTCCGAACGTCGACATGCTGGTCGAAATGGCCGACATGCGCGAGGCGACGCGCTCCTATGAGGCAAACCTGCAGATGATGAAGCAGGCGCGCTCGATGATCTCCATGACGATCGATCTTCTGAGGGGTTCGTGATGCTCTCGCCAATCGGGTCTGTTTCCTCCGTCAACACCCTTAGCCCCGCCTCGACCACGCAGGCGGTCGGCGTCGGCGCCACCACGGGCGCTGCTACTGACTTCTCGCAGGTGCTCGCCAATGTGGCGACCGACGCCATCGGCACGATGCGCGCGGGTGAAGCGACGGCGATCTCCGGCATCGAGGGCAAGGCGTCGATCCAGAGCGTCGTCGCCGCCGTTATGGCGGCCGAGCAGACGCTCCAGGCGGCGGTTTCGATCCGCGACAAGGTCGTCTCCGCCTACCAAGAAATCAGCCGGATGGCGATCTGAGGTCAAGATCATGAAAGCACTCGCCATCGCCGCCACGGGTATGAGCGCGCAACAGACCAACGTCGAGGTCATTGCCAACAACGTCGCCAACATCAACACGACGGGATTCAAGCGCGCACGCGCCGAATTCTCCGATCTCCTCTACCAGTTCGACAGGATGCAGGGCGTTCCGAACCGCGGTGGCGAAAGCCCGATTCCCGAGGGTGTCCGCGTCGGCCTCGGCGTTCGCACCGTCGGCGTCCGCAACCTGCACATCCAGGGCACGCTGGCCAACACCGGCAATCCGCTCGGCCTCGCGCTCAACGGACCCGGCTGGTTCGAGATCGCCGGGCCGAACGGCGAGGCGCTCTATACGCGCGCCGGCTCGTTCAACAAGAGCCCGGAGGGGCAGCTGGTGACGATCAACGGCTATGCCGTCGAGCCCGCCATCGTCTTCCCGCAGGAAACCACCCAGATCGTCGTGAACGAGTCGGGCGAAGTCTTTGCGCTACTCCCCAACCAGGCCGAACCGCAGATGGTCGGGCAGTTATCGGTGGTCGCTTTCGCCAATGATGCCGGTCTGGAGCCGATGGGTGACAACCTGTTTCGCGAGACCGCGTCCTCCGGGCAGCCGGTGAACGGCGTCGCCGCCGAGGGCGGACTGGGCAAGATTCACCAAGGCTACCTCGAATCCTCGAACGTCGATCCCATCAAGGAAATCACCGAGCTGATCTCGGCGCAGCGCGCCTACGAGATGAATTCGAAAGTGATCCAGGCGGCCGACGAGATGGCCGGCACGGTTTCGAAGGGGATCAGATAGATGAAACGGCTGATGCGCGCCTTGCCGCTCCGCTTCGCGCGGACGGTCACCCTCGTGGCGGCGGCGCTGACTGTCAGCGCCGCATTGGGCGGCGCCACGGCCAACACCACGGCTGTCATCCTTCCGGTGCCGGCCGCCACTATCTATCCGGGAGACCATATCTCCGAGGAGATGCTGACGGAAAAGCAGTTCTACGTGCAGGCCGGCCGGCCGCACAGCTTCGTCGAGACCCGGCACCGGTGATCGGCAAGGTGGCGCGGCGTACCCTCGTCGCCGGCAAGCCGATCCCCAACAACGGCTTTGCCGAGCCGAACCTGCTGACGCGCGGCGTGGCCACCGAGGCGCGCTTCCAGTCCGGCGGCCTTAGCATCTCCACCCTCGTGGTGCCGCTGCAGCATGGATCGCTCGGCTCGATGGTTCAGGCACGCAACGTCGATTCAGGCCAGGTCATCTCCGGGGTCGTCCAGGCGGATGGAACCCTGCTGGTCGGTGGTCGATGAGAGCGCTCCTCACCCTCGCTGCCATCGCCGTAGCGGTGCTCTCGGCCGATCCGGCCGCGGCGACGCGCATCAAGGACATCACCAGCGTCCAGGGCGTCCGCGAGAACCAACTGATCGGCTACGGTCTCGTCATCGGGCTGCAAGGCACCGGCGACACGCTGCGCAACGCGCCTTTCACCGAGCAGGCGCTGCAGTCGATGCTCGACCGCATGGGCATCAACGTCGACAGCGTGCCCCTGCGCGCCCGCAACGTCGCTGCCGTGACTGTCACCGCCGAGTTGCCCCCCTTCGTCGGCGTCGGTGCCCGTATCGATGTGACCGTCGGTTCGATCGGTGATGCCAGCTCGCTGATGGGCGGTACCTTGCTGGTGACGCCGCTGATGGGTGGTGACGGCATCGCCTACGCCGTGGCGCAGGGACCGATCGCGGTCTCCGGCTTCGCGCTTCAGGGACAGGCCGAGACACTCACCCAGGGTGTTCCGACCGGCGGCCGGATTCCGAACGGTGCGATCGTCGAACGTCAGGTTCCGGCGCAGATCGGCTCTGAAGGCCGGCTCGTGCTGGAGCTGCGGAACCCGGATTTTCGCACTGCGGCCAATATCGCGGACGCGGTGAATGCCTACACGAAGGCGCGCTACGGCAAGGCCAGCGCCGCTGACCGTGACCTGCGCACCGTGGTCGTCGCCAAGCCGGCGAAGGTCTCGATTTCCCGCTTTCTCGCCGAGATCGGCGATCTGAAGGTCAAGGCCGATGCACCGGCGCGCGTCGTCGTCGACCAGCGCACCGGTACCGTCGTCATCGGTCAGAACGTGCAGATCTCGACGGTCGCCATGGCGCACGGCAACCTCACCGTCCGCGTGACGGAGACACCCGAGGTCTCGCAACCGGAGCCGTTCTCGGAGACGGGCGAGACCGTGGTGGTGCCGCGCACGACGATCGACGCGGAGCAGGAGAACGCTCATCTCGCCCTCATCGGCGGAACTGATCTCCAGACCCTCGTGCACGGTCTCAACCGCGTCGGCCTGAAGCCGACCGACATCATCTCGATCCTTCAGGCGATCAAGACCGCAGGCGCCCTGCAAGCCGATCTTCTCGTCCAGTGAGGCGCCCCTTGCGGGCCTGAACCGAGGCAATCTCGTTATGCGCAACAGCATCAAGCGGGTCCGCCCGGCAATCGCCGGTGTGGCGTTGGTCGTCGCCCTCACGGCGGCCGTCGGCGGCGTGCAGGCGACCGAGCCGACCGAGCCGGTCTCTGACCCGGCCGGCACGGCCGCGTCGGCACCGACCGTCGCCACCGTCACTGCAGAATACTGCAACAACATCGTCGACGCGGCCGCCGACGCGCGCTTCGCCCGCCAGGCCGCCGCGCTCTCCGTCCTCGAGCGCGACATCGAAGAACGACTGGTCCGCCTGGAGGCCAAGCGGGCCGAATACCAGGATTGGCTGGACCGGCGCGAGAAATTCCTGAAGACGGCGGAGGAGGGCCTCATCGCGATCTACACGCAGATGAAGCCGGATGCGGCATCGGCGCAGCTTTCGATCATGCAGGAGATGACCGCGGCGGCGATCCTCAGCAAGCTCCCTCCCCGCACGGCCAGCGCCATCCTGAACGAGATGAACCCGGCGAAGGCCGCACAGCTGACCAACATCATGGCGGGCCTCGCCGACCGCACGACCAGCCAGAGGAACTCGGGATGAAGAAGCTTCTCGTCGCTCCCCTGCTGCTTCTGGCGGGCGCCTGCCAGAGCACGCACGACAACATTTTCACCGGACCGGAACTTACGCCGGTCGGCTACGGCCTCGTCACCCCTCGTGCCGAGCTGCCGGCGAGCTTTGCGCCGCCGCAGCAGCGCAGCTTCGGATCGACCTGGGGCAATAGTGGTGCCGAGCTGTTCAAGGACATCCGCGCTTACAAGGTCGGCGATGTCGTCACCGTGTCGATCGAGTTCGACGACAAGGCGCAGTTCGACAATGAGAGCGACCGTTCGCGCGTATCCGGCTCGATCTTCGACGCCGCCGCGGGCCTGGCGGCCGCGGGCTTCGGGCTCAATCCGGCCGCCGCCACCGCGTCCGGCAACCTCAACATCGACGCCGAAACCAGCTCGCGCGGTGCCGGATCGATCGACCGTTCGGAAAAGTTGAGCCTGTCGGTCGCCGCCGTCGTCACGGAGGTGCTGCCCAACGGCAACATGGTGATCAGCGGCACTCAGGAAATCCGGGTCAACTACGAGATCCGGGTGCTCAACATCGGCGGCATCGTCCGGCCTCTCGACATCTCGTCGAACAACCGCATCCCCTACGACCGCATTGCCGAGGCACGCATTTCGTACGGTGGACGCGGACGTCTGACAGACATGCAGCAGCCGGCATGGGGGCAGCGCCTCTATGACGTGGCGATCCCCTACTGACGAGGTCGACCATGGCAGCCGCGGCGAGCAAGGACGCCCAACAGAAGGGCAAAGGCGGCGGCGTCTGGATCGCCGCCGGCGTGCTGACGCTGCTCGCCCTCCTGGCCGGGGGCGGGCTCGGCATGCACCTGTCCTCGTCGCTGGAAGAGGTCATCACCGAGCGGACTAAGGAACAGACCGAGAAGCTCCCGGCGGAGATCAAGTACAGCGGCGACATGGTGCTCAGCCGGCTGGAGCCGATCATCGCCAACCTCGCAGCCCCCAGCGATACCTGGATCCGGATCGAGACCGCGATCGTCTTCGAGAACGGCAAGATCGCCAACCCCGAGATCACTGCTGCCGAGATCAGCCAGGACATCGTCGCCTACCTGCGAACGCTGACGCTCAGCCAGTTGCAGGGCCCGATGGCATTCCAGCACCTGCGCGAGGATCTCAACGAACGCGTATCGCTGCGCACGTCCGGCGCCGTCGAGGAGCTCGTCGTCGAGACGATGGTGGTGCAATGAGCCTTGCTTTGGCCGTGCCGGCTCTGCGCAGGCTCCAGACGGTGTGGCGGAGTCGCGGTCTCCTTGGCCCCCTAGGCCCGGTGTCTCTCGCCACCGCCGCGCTTACCGTTGCCGCTGTCGCCGCACCGGCGGCGGCACAGGACCTGTCGGCCCTGTCGGACCTGCTGCCTGAAACCGGCGGCTCGGCGAGTGGCCGGATCGTGCAGTTCGTCGCGCTGATCACGGTGCTGTCGGTGGCGCCGGGCCTGCTCATCATGGTGACGAGCTTCACGCGCTTCGTCGTCGCACTGTCGTTTCTGCGCTCCGGCCTTGGTATCCAGAGCACGCCGGCGAACCTCGTCCTGATCAGCCTGGCACTGTTCATGACGTTTTTCGTCATGGCCCCGACCTTCGATCGCGCCTGGCAAGAGGGCATCAAGCCGCTCACCGAGGGCGTCATCGACGAAGCGGAGGCCTACAAGCGCACCACGGCGCCCTTCCGCGAATTCATGCTCTCGCAAGTCCGTCCAAAGGACCTGCAGCTGTTTGCCGACATCGCCGGCGCAACGCAGCCGCAGCTGCAGACGCCGGGGCAGTCGCCATCTCCGGCGGCTGCGGCCACCGAGGAGGTGGAGCTGCGGGTGCTCATCCCGGCCTTCATGATCTCCGAATTGCGCCGCGGCTTCGAGATCGGCTTCCTGATCGCGCTACCCTTCCTCGTCATCGACATGATCGTTGCGACGCTCGTGATGTCGATGGGCATGATGATGATGCCACCAACCGTCATCTCATTGCCGTTCAAGATCCTCTTCTTCGTCCTCATCGACGGGTGGAGCATGTTGGTCGGCAGTCTGATAAGGTCATTCAGCTGACGATACTGCCGATCAATGATGGATTCAGTCGGGAAGCGCGCCTCACGGCGCGCTTTTCGCGTTCTGAGGCTCCGACGGCTGCCGGCACGAGCCGGGGTCCTCACGCGAGGCCCGCCGTCCTCGTCTGCCACGTGCTCGTCATTCGCTCCGGCTTCCAGAGCCCTCTCCAGACGGCAGAGAGCGGTCGCGTCGGTCGCCAGAACATTTTTTTTGCGTGGCGTCGGCAGATTCGAACGGATGCAAGCTTCGCGCAAGATTGAGGGTGCATGGTCCTCCCATAGCAGGTTGGTGACTTGGAAAGACAAGTCGACGCGCCACTCGTGAAACACGGCGCCCACCAAAGGCATGATGCCGCCCTGCTATGCCGGTCGATCCGGCATGTCCCCCTAAATTTTGTCATCTAGTGCAAGAGGGACATCACTATGTCTAGCCTTCTGACCAACACCTCGTCGATGGTTGCCCTGCAGACCCTGCGGAGCATCAACGACAGTCTCGACCAGACCAACAACCGCGTCTCCACCGGTCTCCGCGTTAGCTCGGCGTCCGACAACGCGGCCTACTGGTCGATCGCCACGACGACCCGCTCCGACAACGGCGCGCTCGGCGCGGTGAAGGACGCCCTCGGCCTCGCCAAGTCTTCCGTCGACACCGTCAACACCGGTCTCGATTCGGTTCGCACGGCGCTGCAGAAGGTGAAGGAAAAGCTGATCACGGCCGCGTCCCCGGATGCCGATCGTGGCAAGCTGCAGACTGAAATCGCCAGCCTGCTCAATGAAGTGCAGAACAAGGCCGCGAATACGGTCATCTCCGGCAGCAACTGGGTGTCGGTCGACTCGAGCACGGCCAACTACAACGAAAACAAGGCGGTGGTCGCGTCGTTCTCCCGCACCGGCGATTCGGTGAAGGTGGACACCATCAACATCGATGCCAGCGCGTTCAAGCTGCTTGATGCCAACGCCACCGTGCAGACTGCGGTCAGCACGGCCGTGGTCACCGCTTCGGCGACCTACGGCACCGCCAAGACTGCGGCCGAGACCGCCTTCACCACTGCCGAGACTGCGGCGACCACAGCCTACGACACGGCAATCACCACTGCCGATACGACGTTCGCGGGCAGTGCCATGGACGCCGCGGCCGTGACCGCCCGTGACACCGCCTACGCGACGGCCACCAACACCCGCAACACGGCCATCACGACGGCGACTACAACGAAGACGACGGCTCTCACCGGCGCCGCTACCGCGCTGTCGAACTCGCTGGCCGCCTCCGGGACCGATAGCCTCGGCATCCTGGACAAGTCCCGCGTGTCCGCCACCGCCGACGGCGTCGCGACCGTCAGCTCGATCGTGGACATCGATGTCTCGTCCCTGAGCTCGAGCGAAGACGACCTCGCTAAGATCGCGAACTACACGTCGATCGTCGACGCCGCCCTGAGCGACCTGACCAACGCGTCGACGAGCCTCGGCTCGACGGGCAGCCGCATCGAGTCTCAGCAGACCTTCGTGAAGGCGCTGATGGATGCGAACGACCGGGCCATCGGCAGCCTCGTCGATGCGAACATGGAAGAGGAGTCGACCCGACTGAAGGCACTGCAGACCCAGCAGCAGCTCGCCGTCCAGTCGCTGTCGATCGCCAACTCGTCCAGCCAGAACATCCTGTCGCTGTTCCGGAACTAACAGGTCGTCGGCTCTCCCCTTACGACGACTTCGGGCCACGCTCTGCAAGGAGCGTGGCCCTCTTTCTTCGCGCCACGTCGAACGAGCAGACGACTGGTGCCGCAATGCCCACGCAAGGTTGACCCCCGACAGTTCCCCTCGTGCCCGCACCGCTGGTTCGGCCCGCACGCCCGATGGCGTGCTCCTGCCGGCCGCAGTCGTCTTCCTGACGGCTGTTTGGAGTGCCGGAGCCTTCGAGGAACGGGAAACTGTCGATGACAGGTCGCGAGCAGGCCGAAAAGCTCTGGCAGAACATCCTGGCGCTCGGGGGACGCAAGCTCGCCGCGCTCGGCCTCGTCGGCCTGACGGTAGTGCTGGCCGTTGCCGGTGGTGCCTACTATCTGAGCCGCCCCGTTCAGGAGGCGCTCTATACCGGTCTCAGCCGCGAGGACGTCAACCGGATCGGCGGCGCCCTGAAGGACGCTGGCATCTCCTTCGACGTCAGCTCCGACGGCACGTCCGTGCTCGTCGCCTATTCCGACACCGCCCAGGCGCGCATGCTGCTCGCCGAGCAGGGCCTGCCGCAGAACGCCAACTCCGGCTACGAGCTTTTCAATGAACTGGGCTCGTTCGGCCTCACCTCGTTCATGCAGGAAGTCACCAAGGTCCGCGCGCTCGAGGGCGAGCTCGCACGCACCATCCAGACGATGAAGGGCATCAAAGCCGCCCGCGTTCACATCGTCCTGCCCGATCGCGGCTCGTTTCGGCGCGACCAGCAACCGGCTTCCGCCTCCGTCGTCATCCGCACCGAGCGTCCCGACGACATTTCCGCCGCTCAGGCGATCCGCCATCTCGTCGCTGCGGCCATTCCGGGCATGAAGGTCGATTCCGTCACCGTCCTCAACACCAAGGGCACCGTGCTCGCCTCCGGTGACGACGGCTCGAACGCCGCGAGCGGCAAGCTCTCCCGCCTGCAGCAGGAGGTGAGCAGCCAGATCGAGGAGAACATCCGCCGGACGCTGACACCCTATCTCGGCCTCAACAACTTCGAGATCAGCGTCGCCACCCGGCTCGACGTCGCCTCCACGCGGACGAGCGAGACGATCTTCGATCCCGACTCGCGGGTCGAGCGTTCGGTCCGCGTCATTCGCGAGAATGCCCAGTCGCGCAACCGCTCGAACGACACACCGGCGACAGTTCAGCAGAACATCCCGCAGGAAGAGCTTCCGGCCGGCGAGGGTGCCGATTCGAACGAGCAGAACGAGCGTCGCGAGGAACTGACCAACTTCGAGATCTCCTCGAAGGTCGTCGAAACGCAGAATGACGGCTTTGACATCGCGCAGCTTTCGATCGCTGTGCTGGTCAACCGGGATCGCCTGATGGCGAACGCCGGGACCGAAGCGGGCTCGATCCCCGTGGATACGCAGATCCTCGATATCGAGCAGCTCGTCACCTCCGCCTCCGGCCTCAACCTCGAGCGCGGCGACCAGTTGAAGGTCGCCGCCGTCGGCTTCGCCCAGGCGGCCGGCGATCTCGAGCCGGTGCCGCCGCTTTCAATGTTCGACCTGCTGACGCGGCAGATGGGGACGCTGATCAATGCGGCCACCATGCTCATCATTGCCGTGCTGCTGATCCTGTTCGGCCTGCGGCCGGCGATGAAGGTCATTCTGGCCCGGCCGCAGGAGGAGGAACCTCTGCCCGACCTCCTCGAAGGGCCGGATTCGGCGCTGCAGACCCTCGACGCCGCCACCGGGGCACCGATTACCGCCGGGTCTCAGGCCGAGCTCAATCTCATAGAAGACTTGACGAGTAAGATGAACCGGACGCCGCAGAAGCGTCTGGAGCAGATCATCGAATATGACGAACAACAGGCAGCGGCGATCTTGCGCCAGTGGCTCAACGCTGAAGAGCGAGTTTGACGAATGAACGCATTGGCAAGATATATTCAGCACTTCGATGTCAACGAAGTGGTGCCTGCGGCCGCTATTGCGCTCGCTCCTCAGCCAATTCATGCCCCCGAGATCAATATCGACAAGGTGGCCGAAGCGGAGGCGGAGGGTCGTCGGTGGGGCCGGGCAGAAGCGGAACGCGCGTTCGAGGTGCGCCTGGCCGCCGAGCGCGAGAGCTTTGCACAGCGTCTCGCCGAGGAACGCGCTCGCTGGTCAGCCGAAGAAGGTGAGCGCCTCGCGCAGGCCTTCACCGGTGCCAGCCGGGAACTCGAGGCGGCATTGGCGGATGCGGCCTCCCGTACCCTGGTCCCGTTCATCGCCACGAACGCTCGCGAACGCGCCATTGCCGATCTCGGTTCAACGCTCGACACGTTGCTGGCCGACGGCAAGCACCCCGTCGTGAAGATCAGCGGCCCGCAGGACCTCATCACCGCGCTCGCCGCTCGCCTCGGTCCCCGCGCCGATGGCGTAACCTTCGAGGTGGCAGCCAAGACCGACGTTCGCATCGTCGCCGATTCCACCGTCATCGAGACCCAGCTCGGCGCATGGCTCGGTCGACTTTCCAGCATCAAGGAGTGATGCTGCGTCATGGCTGATGCCCCGCATCAAGAACTCATCATCATCAAGCGGTATGAAGAAGATGAGCACGAGCAACACAGCAGTGCATGGAAGGTCGCGCACGCCGACTTTATGACGGCAATGATGGCGTTCTTTCTTATCATGTGGCTCATCAATGCCACTGATGACGAAGTTAAAAAGTCAATCGCGAACTACTTCAACCCGGTGAACCTCACGAAGAGCATGACGGACCGAAAGGGTCTTCAGGATCCGATGGACATTGGGGAGAACGTCACCGACCTGAAGGGCCTTCAGGACCCGGACGACGTCGAGAAGGCGTCCGCCATCGATGGCAGCGAACTGGGCGAGTCGAGCGAAGATGCGCCGCCGGCGGTGGAGGTGGCTGCGTCCAAAATGGCGGCACGTGAGCAAGCTGCCTTCCAGGATCCCTATGCCGTACTCGCGAAGCTCGCCGCTGAGTTCGCCGAGGCGAACGAGATCGGCGATATCGACGCCCCGGAGGTGCAGGTCGGCGAACCCGGTGACCCCGGTGGCGACGTGGCGCGCGATCCATTCGACCCGGTCTATTGGCAGACGAACACGACCAGGCAGTCCCGGACCGAGACGCCCGGTCGGGCCAACACGATCGCCGGTGCGCAGGTCGGAGCAGAATTCGATGCGGCCGCCCGTCTCACCAACCCCGACGCCATTCCCTCGGATGGAGAATTCGATGCCAAGGCTTCCGGCGAGGCTGCCGCTTCGGAGGCAGGGTCGGCGAACACGGCGGTGAGCGCGGCGGTTGCCAATGCGTTCGCCGAGGCGGCCGCCGAGGGCGGCATGGAATCCGCCAAGGGTGCCGGTCCGACACTGGAGGTGCGACGCACGGCGGAAGGCACACTCGTCAGCCTGACCGACGACATCGACTTCAGCATGTTCGCCGTCGGTTCGGCGATTCCGGCCCCGCAGAGCGTGCGGGCGATGGAGGAGATCGCCAAGGCACTCTCGACGCGGCCGGGTGAGATCGTCATTCGCGGCTACACGGACGCCCGACCTTTCCGCTCAGAGACCTACGACAACTGGCGCCTGTCCACGGCGCGTGCCCACATGGCTCACTACATGCTGGTGCGTGGTGGCCTGCAGGAAGACCGCATCCGCAGCGTCGAGGGCTTCGCGGATCGTGACCTCAAGAACACCCGGGATCCAAACGCCGCTGAGAACCGCCGTATCGAGATCCTGGTGCGACCGGTGACTGGCGAGGGTGGGCGATGAAGCGCCCACGGCTGCTTCATCTGGCGACTGCAGCGACCCTGGCTGCCGGACTGTGCGCACCCGCGCTCGCCCAGAGCGATCGCAACGGCCGACTGCTGCCGCCATCGGCATCGTCGGCGAAAACCGCGCCCCCGCCCGTGCAGGCACCGCCACCTGCGGAGGTTCCGGCATCGATGCAGGCCCTGCCGGCCGTCACTGCGACGACGCCCGCGGGCTCACCCCTGGCCACCGGATCGGTGGCTGCGGAAACGGTGCCGGCCGCCACGGCGGGCCCGACCGTGCTTCCCGGCGCGGCGGCGAGTGTGCTTTCGAACGAGGCGCAGGTCCCGGGCGCAACCGGACGTGTCGTCGGTGGCACAGCGACGCCGATTGCGGCTGTCCCGGCAGTCTCCATCCCGGCCCCGCGCACAGCGCCATCGGCTGGACTTGCTGCCGCATCTACCCCTGCGACGGGCCTCTCGCCGACGGCACCGTCGGTGCCCGCGGTCGTCGAACCGGCACTGCCAGCCGTCGGCCAGCCTTCGGCGACGGCCGCCGTGCGCATCCGCGTCAGAACACCCCTGCCTGCCGTTCGCGCGGCAGCCGCCGTCTCCCTCACCCAGGATGCGGCGGCGGAGATGCCGTCGGACACAGCGGCGCAAGCCGAGGCGGCACTGACCATCGCCGACGTGCTGGCGACGGAGACGACCGACACCAAGGCCCAGCCCACCGAGTCCATCGAGGTCGCCGAAAGCATCGACGTCACATCGGAAACCGTCGTGGCGCCATCGCCGACCATGGAGGTGACGGCAGACATTCTGGCGCGGGAGGCCGAAGCCATGCGGACGGCCGCCGAGCAAGAGCGTGCGGCGGTTACACAGCAGCCTGCATCGCCCCTCCCGGCGCCCTCGATCGACGGCTCAGCCGGCGCTGCCGCCACCGACGCCAACGACACCACACCAACGCCTGCCGTGGATCAGGCGACGGCGCCGACACCGTCCGACGCGGCTCCGCCGGTGGCGTCGCCGCAACCGATCATCGAGGCAGAGGCGGCCACGGCCGAGGCGGCTCGCGACGAACGGCGCGGCGGCATCCGCTGGATCGCCGGCGCCGGTCTGCCTCCGCCAGAAGCGGTCATCTTGCAGGACAAGCTGGTTCCAGCCCGCTCAGCGATGCAGGAACTGGAGGCGACAGCGGACGCGGAGGTGCCCGAGGTCACCGGCAGGGCAACGGCGGACGCTCCGCGGGTCCGTCGTCGTCCGACGACAGCACCGATCGCCGCGCCGTTTCAGCTCGTGCGGACGCTTCAGGCGATGCAGGACGACATGGCGGGTGGATCGGCAGCCGCTCTCAACGGCCAGCGCGCGCTGCTGCAGCGCATGGAGGAGGAGTTCGCCGACGCCGATCCGCTCGTCTGGCAGGACCGCCGCAATGCCCGCGCGCTCGTCGCCTACACACTCGGCGGCGGCCGGCCGGTCACCCTTCGGCGGCTGTTGGCGAGCGCGACGCCGCCCGACGGCGACGAGGCGCTGATGCGTGGCGCCCTCGCCTTCGTGGAAGGCGACGAGGCGACCGCCCGCCGCTACCTGACCGACATCGATCCCCGCTCCCTGCCGGCCAGTCTCGGCGGGCAACTCGCGCTCGCCCAGGCTGCACTGTTGGTCGGTCAGAATCCCCAGGGGGCGCTGCTGCTGCTCGACACGGCTCGACTGCTCGCCCCGGGCACGCTGGTCGAGGAGGCCGCGCTGCGGCGCCAGATCTTCGTCGCCAGCGAACTGGACGATCTCGCCCGGTTCGAAACCTTGTCGGGCCAGTACCTGCGCCGCTTTCGCCGCTCGGTCTATGCCGGCAACTTCCGGCGGCGCTTCGCGGCGGCGTTGTCGCGCATGAAATTCCTCGATGACCCGGCGCAGTTCTACCGCCTCGACGACATGCTCGCGGAGACTGACGCGGAGGCGCGGCGCGAACTCTACCTCGTGGTCGCAGAGGCCGCGGTCAACGAGGGCAAGACCACACTTGCGGCGACAGCGGCTGAACGGGCGCTCGCGTCCGCACCTCCGGGCTCGGTGGACGAGGCGCGCGGCCGGCTTTATCGCGGCGCCGCCCTCGCCGTCACGCGTGATGGACTAGAGGTGGCCATGGCCGATCTGCGCACCGTCCGGCCCAGCGGCTTGCCCCGCACCGACGCCGCCCTGTTGCGGGCCGCGTCCGAGACAGCGGAACTGATCCAGACGGCCGCAGCAACCGAGGGCGTCAACGACGGCCCCACCGCCGCGAACGCCGAGGAGGAGAAACCCTCCCCGACAGTCAGCCGCGCTCGGGACGCTATCGCCGCCGTCGACGCGCTACTGGAGCAAGCTCGATGAACAGTCTTCCTTTCGCTCCCGAAGGCTTCCCGACGGAGGGGCGCGCGGCGTCGGTCGCAGCGGCGTCCGAACGCGCCGCGGCGCATCGCCGTCCGCCGGCCAATGCAAACGCCTTCGCGGACATCGTCTCCTCGCTGGCCCAGCCGCCCGATGGCAAGGGCGCCCCCTCACCAACCGCAGACGGCGACGCTACGGCGGAAGTGCCGATGCGGCCGATGTTGCGCGGTTCGCTGCCACTGACGGCGGTGGAGCGGCGGGCGGGGAATGAGGAGAGCGCATCCCCGTGGCCTGCACGCGGGACGCGACCGTCCATGGACTCGGTCCCGGAGAACAACACGCAAGACGCCAGCCTCAACGCTGGCGTGAGCGCGGGCGTGCGCGAGCGTGCGGGCAATCTGGCGCCAGACCTCAGTGCGCTTGCCGCGCTCGAGACCGTGACGACGGCAGCACCGGTGGCGGTCGTTGGACGGCCAGTCGCTGTGCAGATCGTCTCCGAAGCCACTCCCCCACCTCTGGCGGCTTCGGTGTCGGGGCCGGTGCCGCTGCTGTCGGGGCTAGTGCAGGCGCAGGTGTCGGGGCTCGTGCCTCCGCAGGTGCTGGCGCAAGGGCCTTTGTCGGAGCAGGTGTCGGGGCTCGTGCCCGAGCAAATGCCGGAGCAGGTGTCGGAGCAGGTGTCGGAGCCCGTCCCCAGTCCGGTGTTCGAGCCGACGCCTCGGCTGGCGCCCTTGCCGCATGGCGCCGGGCAACCGACCCCCTCCCGCCAGGCCGACCTGCCGCAGGTCGAGCCGCTCGCCCAGCCCGAGCGCAGTCCCACCGCCGTCGCGACGGACAGAGAGCGCGGCGACCACGCCATTTCCGACGCGAATCCGGACGGCGTTCGTCTTCCCGCATCCGCGGCGGACAGCGCCACTCCTGTCCCGATCGGTGTCGCATCGGCTTCACCCGCAGCCCCGGCCAGTCCGTCGACGTCGCCCGACGCTGGAATCGTTCCGCCTCGGCAGGCAACCGTCCTGCCGGCGCCGGCACTCGTGACGGATGTCGCACGGACCCCGACCCTGCCGACCAGGCTTGCGGAGCTGCCGCCAGCGGCAACGACACTCGACGCGATCGCCACCCCAGCACCCGAGGACGCCACCGCTCCCCCCCTCGCACGGAAGGAGACGGCCACCGCGGAATCACCGCCTGCAGTCGCCAGCCTCGTCGGTCGGGTGGCTGTGCACGTGCGGGACATGCGCACGCACTTCGCGCCCGTCACCGCCCGACCGGTTATCCTCCCGGACGAGACGGCGCAATCCACACCGACGACGCCAACGGCACCGACCGCGCTGTCAGCACCGGCCGCGCCGTTGCTGCCGGGTCCGGCCCTTGGCGCAACAGCGGCAACACTGGCCGCTCCTGACACGCTCGTCCCACCGGGCGCCAAGCAACAGCCGGCGATGCCGGCGGTCAACCCCGCAACGGTCTCGGCGGCGGCCCCGGCGGCAACCCTGTCAGCGGCCCCGGCGGCAGCACCGGCAGCGGCCGAGGCAGTGGCCCCGGTGGCAGCACCGGCAGCGGCACCAGCGGCACCGGCACCGGCCCCGGCGGCAACCCTGTCAGCGACCCCGGCACCGGCCCCGGCCGCAGCACCGGCAGCGGTACCAGCGGCACCGGCAGCAACCCTGTCAGCGGCCCAGCCAGTGGTACCGGCAGCGGCCCAGGCGACAGCCGTCGCTCAGATGCCAAAGGTGGCAACGGGCGGCAGCGTCGATGCTCCACCGCCCGATGAACCGACGCCTCAACCGACCCTGCATCGGCTCGAGCCCGAGACTCCGCGCGGACCTGTGGCGCGCGAGCCCGCGTCGCCCGGCACGGATCACGCCACCCTGCGTCGGCCGGAGGTGGCGGCGACCACGGTGCAGGAAAGGCGCGCCGAGGCAGGCGAAGAGACCAGTTCCGACATCCGCCCAGGCCCTGCGGCCACGGAGTCCGCAGGATCGACGACGCCGGCGGCCTCGGCGGAGAGCAGCTCCGTGGGCGATCCATCGTTGCGCACCCTCGCGCTGGAGATCGGCCGCACCGCGCGCACCGTCTTCGGCGGCAGCCCTGCCCTCCCCACCACCGACAATGCGCCGACGACACCGATTGCGCTTCGGCGCGACGTCGAGGTCGAACTCGTGTCGCCCGAGTTCGGTGTCGTGCGGATGCGGATGCGGCTCACCGGGTCTTCGCTCGAGCTTCGCCTTCGCACCGATGACCCCGCGATGTTGGCCCTGTTGGCGGAACGGCGGACCGACCTCGAAAAGTCGATCGCCGAAACCGGCGTCGACGCGAAGGTCGTCGATGTCAGCCGGACGTCGACCCCGTTCTCGGCATCGACCGCTGCGAATGCCGGCGGCCAGTTCTCTCCCGGCGACAATGGTCGGAACCCGGACGGACAGCGCTTCGACCAACAGCCCTCGTCCGAGCGCAATGACCGCCGCCAGCAACAAGACCGCCCCACCGATGGATGGACGACCGATGAAGATCCGCCTGCTCGCACCAGCACTGCTGGCACTCTCTTTGTCTAGCGTCTCGCCGGGCGAGGCGTTCGCCTCGACCGGCGCCGACGCCGACGCCGTCTGCGAACGGGAAATGGCTGCGGCGTCGCGGCGGCATGACGTGCCGCTGGCGATCCTCTATGCGGTCGGCATGACAGAAAGCGGCCGCAAGGGTTCGCTGCACCGCTTCGCCATGAATATCGAAGGCAAGTCCTATTTCGCCTCGAGCATCAACGACGCCCTATCGGCGTTCAAAGCCGCGCGAGCGAAGGGCAAGAAGCTGATCGACGTCGGCTGTATGCAGATCAACCATCACTACCATGGCGAGAAATTCAAATCGATCGCACAGATGTTCGATCCTCGCGCCAATGTCGAATACGCCGCGCTGTTTCTCTCGGAGCTGCGCGAGCGGGAGGGCACATGGACGATGGCAGTGGCGCGCTATCACGCTGGACCCAAGAACAATCCTGCCCAGAAGCGCTATGTCTGCGCCGTGATCACGAACATGGTGGCCAGCGGCTTCGGCGAGTGGACCACCAACTCGCGAAACTTCTGCGGAAAGTAAGACCGACCGACCCTCAACGGAACGCAGCGCGGCGCAGCGCCCGGATCGCCGTCGAGGTGACGGTCGCGGGGGCTCGCCCAGAGCATATCCTGCTCGGATCGAACCGATCCGAGTGACGAGGATATGCTCAAGCTATTGAATCTCGAGCGATTTCTGATCGATTGGATGACTTCATCCAATCGGAAAGCGCTCGAGGGGCTTCCTGCCGTGCGGGTGAACGGGTCCGTCACATTCGGTCGCCTTGGCGGCCCGGAGTGGCGGTTCTTGCTGGGCGGGTTTTGGGCAGCGTTTTCCGATCGGAAGGGATCATCCGATCGATCAGAAATCAGTCCACAGCCAAAAGCTTGGGCACATCGCTGTCGTCTGGACCGGTTCGATCCGAACGACAGCGATGTGCTCGAGTCCGCTGCGACGGTCGGCGAAGACAGCTGCAGGCTCAGCTCAAAAATGAGCAGCCTGGCCAATCGAGGGCAGCGCGCCGAGGCCAAAATGACCGTCGGCTCGGCCGCCCTCGATGCTGGGTGGCCAAGCTCATTCGACTTCAGTTGAACAGGGAGTCGATGTCATCCTGCGAAACGACGCCGATATCGCCCGCAAGCGCCGGCCCGTTCAGCAGAGCATCGTCTTCATCCATCTCGTCCACTTCGGTGTTGATAGCGCCGAGCTCTTGCCAGATTTCGCCCATGCTCTTGATGCGCTCTTCGATGTACTGCATCAGCGAAACCACCTTGCGGATCCGCTGGCCAGTGATGTCCTGAAAATTGCAGGACTCGAAGATCAGGATGGCGTCGGAGCGCAGGCTGTCCAGCGCGACGCGGGTGTCCCCTTCGGAGCGGCTCGCGAGTTTAGCGGCAACGGCGTCGATGCGCTCCGCCGCGGAAAGAATGGACTCGGTCGCGCTCTCCGTATCGGCGACCACGGCGTCGAGTTCATCCGTCGCACGGTGCAGCTCTGCACGGTTCGACCCCTTGGAGTTGAGAGCACTCACTTCCGTCCGGGTCTTGCTGATCGCTCCGAGGATGCTCTCGATGCCCTCCCACATGAGCGCCCCGCCCTGCTGCACCCGTGCAACGTCCGAGCGTGTGTGCACCGTCGCCACTAGCGACCGCAACTCGGCCAGCTCGGTGAAAATCTTGTCGAGATGGCTGTGAACGGCGGTCGATACCGCCGTGACACTTTCGCGGTCCCGCCGCGGATTGGTTTCTATGCGGAAGGGTCGCCGGGCCGCCGACATGTCAGATCCTCTCATCCCTGGTCTTCGTGAGTGATCGAGTTATTAGAATGTGGGGACGGCAGCGTAAATGGGGTCAGAATTCGGGGCGCAAGCTTCGCACAAGTCTCGGCATTCTAAAGGGTAGCTTGCCACGTCGGCAAAGTCGCAAGCGGCGGAAGCTTGGCGTCGACGATGAATGATGGAGTGAAGAAATGGCGCTGGACCCTTCGATGCCGATCCTGGTCGTCGACGACTATAAGACGATGATCCGCATCATTAGAAATCTCCTCAAGCAGCTGGGCTTCGAGGATGTCGATGAGGCCGCCGACGGCACCGAAGCTCTCGGTAAGATGAAGGAGCGCGGATATGGCCTCGTCATCTCTGACTGGAACATGGAACCGATGACCGGCTACGAGCTCCTGCAGCGCGTGCGCTCGGATGATGCGCTCAGCACTATTCCTTTCATCATGGTGACGGCCGAGGCAAAATCCGAGAACGTCATCGCTGCGAAGAAGGCCGGCGTCAGCAACTACATCGTGAAGCCGTTCAACGCGCAGACCCTCAAGGGCAAGATCGAGTCGGTCTTCCAGGCCTGAAATCTTGGAGCAGGGGCTTCGCCGTGTCAGGTTCAACGGCGCAGCTGCGACAAACGCTATGGATCGCTCTACTCATCGCTGCATGGTCGGGATGTCCGCCGGCATTGGCGGACGACCCACCGGGGACAGGCCTTCGCGGTCCCGGGACGTTCAACGCCACGCCTCTGCTCATTCCCGCCCAGGACCGCAGCGCCATCGAGGCGGAGGTCGCGGCCGTCATGGCGATGACGCCACCGGACCGGCGCGTCATGGCGGAACTTCCGTCGGGCTCGCGCCTTCGGATCAGGCCGGGAGCGTACGAGTACGGCCCGTCCGGGAGTGATTGCCGCCCGTTCGACTACGAGTTTTCAGCGGTTGGTGGCGGAGTGGCGGTGGTGATCGGCAGACGTTGTTGGTTCCCGGCGGCTGCGGACTGGCTCCCGGTCTCCGACGACGTCGTGGTCAGCACAGCAGGAATCGTACCCGTCGAAGTGCCCGCTGCCGCAGAGACGATGATTGCGCCAGCGCCGCCGCCTCCCCTTCGAGAGACCGCGCCGCCCCAAGCCGAAACCGACCGGGCCCGGCAGCCGCAAAATTCGGCCACCGCCCCACCATCGAGGATCATTCTGCCTTTCGTGCCGAGCCGCTGAAGCCTCCCCCCTGAACCACGTGCCTCTCGTCTGGATGGATCGCCAGAGTACCGGCCTTCGCGCGTACCACTGTTACATTATTCACTCCAAAAATAGAGCAATTCCCCTTTCAAACCCGCACCATCGACGATTGCGTGGAGTAATTATAGCCCATACACGTCTTATCACCGATCTGGAGCGCCTCGCGTCCAGGTTATTCCAGAAAACACTAACACACTATTAAAGGGGGATAGATCGTGTACGTGGTTGTCGATCATCGAGAGAACGTCATTTCTGGATATACATCAGGCTTTGCACGCGAAGGTTTCGCCTCAATGGGGTTTTGCTCCGTTGAGTTCCGCGCCTGGCTCGAGACGGCACCCGACGAGGATATCGCCTCCGTGCAGAGCTTTTTGCTCGGCGACGTCGACGGGCGGGCGTCAGTCTCCCAGGTCATCCGCAATCACTCCCGGGCGCCGATCATCGCCCTTAGCGACGAGCGTTGTCTCGACCAGACGCTCGAGCTCTTCAGCGCCGGCATCGACGATGTCGTCCGCAAGCCGGTGCATGTGCGCGAGATCGTGGCGCGCTCGGACGCGGTCTGGCGTCGGGTGAACGACGCGGTCGCTCCGGCCACCTCCGGTCGCCTGAAGGTCTTCTTCGATGGTCGTGATCCGCGGATCGATGACGAAGTGCTGCCGCTGCCGCGTCGCGAGCGTCACATCCTCGAATAACTGGTCAAGAACAGCGCTCGCCGGATCACCAAGAACCAGCTCTTCAATGCGATCTATGGCGTCTTCAACGACGACGTCGACGAGACCGTCATTGAAGGCCACATGAGCAAGCTCCGCAAGAAGCTGCGTCAACGCCTCGGCCATGACGTCATCGATGCCAAGCGCTTCATGGGCTACCGCTTCGTCGGATAACGAAAATGAGGGCCACTCCACCGCCGTTAAGACTATGGTTAATGGAGTTCTTTGAAATCAGCGGTCCGAAGGACGGCTGCCGCCAACATCTCGCCCGACTTTGCAGGCGCCTTGGTCGCGTTGTCATTTACCGAACCACTGGCGTACCACCTAAATGAAGATTTCTAGGTCCTCTGGTCCTTGACAGCCAGCGTCACATAAACGTAGCTTCAACTCGCTAGAACAATCGCAGGTTGACGACTGAACTGGAGCTCATCGCCTCCAGCACGATCCCGCCATCTTTTCTACTTTTGAGTGGGGGAAGACCATGTATGTGGTTGTCGATCACCGTGAAGCTGTCATCGCTGGTTACACCTCCGGGTTCACGCGCGAAGGTTTCGCCTCAATGGGGTTCTGCTCCGGCGAGTTCCGGGCGTGGCTCGCGACCGCACCAGACGAGGACATCGCCTTCGTACAGAGTTTTCTGCTCGGCGACGTGGATGGGCGGGCGTCCGTCTCCCAGGTCATCCGCAATCATTCCCGGGCGCCGATCATCGCCATCAGCGATGATCGCTGTCTCGACCGGACGCTCGAACTCTTCAGCGCCGGCATCGACGACGTCGTGCGTAAGCCGGTGCATGTGCGCGAGATCGTGGCGCGCTCGGACGCGATCTGGCGCCGCGTCAACGACGCGGTCGCGCCGGCAACCACCGGCCGCCTCAAGGTCTTCTTCGATGGACGCGATCCTCTGATTGACGAGGAGGTGCTGGCGCTGCCGCGCCGCGAGCGCCACATACTCGAATATCTGGTCAAGAACAGCGCCCGCCGGATCACCAAGACCCAGCTCTTCAACGCGATCTATGGCGTCTTCAACGACAATGTAGATGATACAGTCATTGAGGGGCACATCAGCAAGTTGCGCAAGAAGCTGCGCCAGCGCCTCGGCCATGACGTCATCGACGGCAAGCGCTTCATGGGCTATCGCTTCGTCGGCTGAGGAACAGCCGCGCTCTCCGTGACAGTGTTACAGTTAACAAAAATTCCTGAACCCACCGAACGATGGCTTTCGTCAAAATCGGGCTGGGCGATACGGAGTCGACGGCCGCATCGCCAGATATCGACCCAGCAGCCTACCGTCTTCAGGGAATTTATAAATTCGCTGAACCTTGACGCCTCTCTTCACATCGCTGTAGCATTCTCCTCATAAAGAATTCTCAGACCGAATGTACACCAGATAAAATCAAGCCCCGGGGGGGGGCTCCGGTGTATCATTTCGTTTTTGGATTGGGGAAGAAGTCATGTATGTGGTCGTCGATCATCGAGAAGCCGTCGTGTCTGGATACATGTCTGGTTTTACACGCGAAGGTTTCGCCGCTATGGGATTCTGTTCGGGTGAATTCCGGGCTTGGCTCGATGTCGCGTCCGACGAGGACATCGCCTCCGTGCAGAGCTTCTTGCTCGGCGACGTCGATGGGCGGACCTCCGTCTCCCAGGTCATCCGCAGTCATTCCCGGGCGCCGATCATTGCTCTCAGCGAAGAGCGCTGCCTCGATCAGACGCTCGAGCTCTTCAGCGCCGGCATCGACGACGTGGTCCGCAAACCGGTGCATGTGCGCGAGATCGTTGCGCGCTCGGATGCGGTCTGGCGCCGCGTCAACGACGTGGTCGCCCCGGCCACCTCCGGCCGCCTCAAGGTCTTCTTCGATGGCCGCGACCCCCTGATCGACGGCGAAGTGTTGCCGCTGCCGCGCCGCGAGCGCCATATCCTCGAATATCTCGTCAAGAACAGCGCCCGCCGGATCACCAAGAACCAGCTCTTCAATGCGATCTATGGTGTCTTCAACGAAGAAGTGGACGATACCGTCATCGAAGGACACATGAGCAAGCTTCGCAAGAAGCTGCGGCAACGCCTCGGCCATGACGTCATCGATGGCAAGAGATTTATGGGCTACCGCTTCGTCGACTAAGGAACAAAGGGGCGATCTGCCCCCAGCGGTCTTGTCTCAAGCGGTTTTGCCTCCAGCGGTCTGCGCGAAGCGCTCCCCGCCTCAACGACCCGCAGTGGACGCCGGCCGGATCAACGCGGCCGTCGTCGGTTCGGGCGAGTATCACCAAGGCGTCGAACGCTGCAATCAGCTCCCGAGACGCTTGGCCTGGCGCTGCACGAACAACTCCATCTTCTCGCGCCCCTTCAGCGTCATCATCACGATGATGCGCCGCCGGTCGGCCGGGTCTGGCACGCGTTCCAGCAGTCCGGCTTCCTGCAGGTCGTCGATGCGGCGCAGCGCCGTGGTGGTCGAGGCACCAGAGGCGAGGCAGAGGCTCGTCACCGAAATCGCCCGCCCAGTCGCCTCGGCAAAAGCGAGATCGAGCAACATCTCCCAGGCCGGGTCGGAGAAGAGCCCAGCATCGAAGATCGCCTCGCGATCGGAACGGGCGGCGACGAGCGCCCGCAGATAGTCGGGCGGAGACGTCGGCGCCTTTTCGCCCCCGGTGCCCGATCCGGCGCCCGATCCGTCCTCGATCAGCGCCAGCGCGTGCCGGATGGAGTTTGCAACCTCTTCAGCAGAGACGGGCTTTTGCAGGAAGTCGACGGCATTCAGCCGCAGCGCCGCAACGGCCCGGTCGAGCGCGGCGTTGCCGGTCATCACGATCGCCGACAGCGGCCTCGAACGGCGGCGGGCCGCCAGCTTCTGCAACAATTCGATGCCATCGATCTGTGGCATCATCAGATCGGTGACGACGATGCGCAGCGATATGTGCCGCTGCACGAGTTCCAGGGCCTCCTGCGCCGTAAAGGCTGCAATGGTCGGATACCCCAGGGACACCAGCCCTTCCTGAAGTTCCTCCAACACGTCCCGGTCATCATCAACTATGAGAACCTGAGGCCCGTCCGTGTCCATGACACCTCAATCTTCTCTTTCAACCGTTGCCAATCGGTGGCGAGTGTCACTGCTCAGTCTCGGAAGGATTTTCATCATCTCCGAAAGCGGGCGCTTCCGCGAGACGAGGAAGCCTTGGAGGAAGTCTACACAATGGGCCCGCGCCAAAGCAACGTCCTGCGGTGTCTCGATGCCCTCGGCGACGACTGCGAGCCCGAGGCGGCGACCGAGCCCGGCGAGTGCAGCGAAGATGTCGCGCGCCTTGGTCCAGGTCCGCGCCGCACGCACGATCTCGATGTCGATCTTCAGCTCGGTGACGGGGAGGTTGGCGAGCTGCGTCAGCCCGCTCGATCGTTGTCCGACGTCGTCGAGGGCGAGGCCGAAGCCGGCGAGGCGCAACTTCACCAGCGCTGACAGCGCGGCGGCGGACGAGTCGTAGACGGAATCTTCCGTCAGTTCGAAAGTCACCTGCTGCGGCGGCAGTCCAGCCGCTCGCGTGTGGGCCGTGATCTCCTCCAACGTCGCGCTGTCGAGCAGCACGCTGAGAGGCAGATTGACGCTCACATGCCCCTGATAGCCGGCCGCCAGCCACTCGGCGCACGCGAGCGCGGCCTGTCTGGAGACCTCGGTCGAGAGGACGGAAATGAGATCGGGTTCGGACGCCGCCGCGGCGACGATGGCCGGCGGCGAGACCGCGCCGATCTCCGGCAGTTCGCCGAGCAACAAAGCCTCGGCGCCGGCGAACTGCAGGCTATCGGATCGCACGACCGGCTGAAAGGCGACCTTCAGCGAGCGATCGCGAAGAGCCTGTTCGAGGGCGGCGCGGATCGCCGAGGAGGGCGGGTCGAGTGGACCACTCGATTTGTCGGTCTTGATCGGCGAGTTCGCGAGCATCGCCGAGAGCTGGTCCGGATCGAAAGGCTTCGCGAGACCGCCGATAACCGTCAGACCGTGCCGCTCCGCCGCTGCCGTGGTGCCGCGCAGGACGGCCTCGCCATGGCCCGTCATCAGAACGAGCAGCGGCGGTTCGCGCCACTGGCCGAGGCGCCGCAACACGTCCAGCCCGTCGATCCCCGGCATCATCAAGTCGAGGATCAGAACGTCGACGCCGTCGAAGGCCGAAGGGTCAAGCAAACGGGCATCGCTCAGGGCGACGACGTCGTGACCTTCAAGCTCGAGGAGTTGACCAATCTCCCGCCGCAGATCGCCATCATCATCGAGAATGACGATGTGACGCCGCTTTTTGCTCATCGCGTCGGCAGTCGCGCGTCAAGAATCTCGTTGAACAACATGTCTTCCATCTCCTGCGCGAGGGTGACCGGATCGATCGGCTTTACGCGCAGCAGATCGGCGTCTAAGCTCTTCTTCGTCGCACAGCCCAGGATGTTGCCGGTGATCACCACTATCAAGCGGGGCCGGATAAGCTCGGGAAGTCCTCGCGCCATGGCGACGAGGTGTGATCCTTCCATGTCGCCGAGGCTGAGGTCGGTCAGCAGGCACCCCGGCGCCAGCCCGTCGCGGAGCAGTCGCTCAGCCTCCTGGCCCGAGTTGCAGACGCGCACCGACCACCCCAGCTCGGCGAGAAATTCGCCGAGTTCCTCCGCCAGATCCTTCTCGTCGTCGCACACCAGAACGGACTTCCCGCGGGCGTTGGTCATTGCGCCGCCTCGCGGAATTCCACCTCTTCAGACCCGATCGGTAGAGAGATCGTGAACAGTGCACCGCCACCAGCATTGGCGGCGGTGATCTCGCCCTTCATGCCGCGAATGATCTTGCGGGACAAAGATAGACCCAGCCCCGTGCCCTGGCTCTCGGATTTCGTGGTGACGAACGGATCGAAGACGACGTTGAGGACATCTTCACGGATGCCCCCCGCATGATCCTGGATACGCAACACGGCCCGGTCCCCCTCGATGGCGGCCTCGACCTTCACGATCGGATGGGCGCCTTTGGACTTGTTCTCCTCGAACGCGTCCCGGGCGTTGATCAACAGATTGACGATCACCTGTTCGAACAGCGTCTGCTCCCTGCGGACCTGAACGTCGGCGGACAGGTCGAGATCGATGACCAGGCGAATACCCGACATGCCGTACTGCTCGGCGACGAAGCCGATGGCGAGATCGATCGCCCGCCGGAGCAGGAACGGCTCGGTCGGCATCGTCGGCGCCCGCCCGTAGCGGCGGACCTGGTCGGTGATCCGCCGTGCCCGCTCGATCTGGGAGTTGATCCGCTCGAGCTTGGCTTCCAGCGAGGCCGTATCGCCGTTGGCGAGCAGCCGTTGGGCGTTCGCCGCCGCCATGCGAATGACCGTGAGCGGCTGATTGATCTCGTGGGCGATGGCGGAAGCCATTTCGCCGAGCGTGGCCAGTTTGGCCGCCTGCATGATCTGCAACTCGGCGTCGCGGATCTGGGTGGTATCGGCGAGCGCCAGCAGGCACTGTTGGCGGCCTTCCCACATGACGACTTGACGCCGGCCACGCAGGGCGATGATGGCACCGTTGGAGCGCTGGAAGGCGAAGTTGACCAGCACACCTTCCGCCTCTCGCCCGGTGAGCGAGTCCTGGGCGGCCTTGAGGAACCGACGCCACTCCAGCGAGGTGGGTGGCGCAGCATCGATGAGGATCTGGGCCTGCGGGTTGGCGAAGCTCACCACGTTGTTCAGGGAATCGAAGACGACGACGACCGCCGGCATGGCTCGGATGAGCGCCCGCAAGTTCTCTTGCATGTGCGCCGCCTCCGCCTGCGCCCGCTCGACGGCGAGCAGGCGGTGGCGGTCGCGCATCGCCTGCAAGAGCACGAAGACGACCAGCGACGTCCCCGAAAAGAACATCAAAGCCAGCGGGATGATCGCCGGACTCCGAGACAGCTCCTGCTCTCTTTCGTAAATACTTTCGTTGTACGCCACCGATGATTGCAATATGCGCTGTAGTGTCTTCATCAGCGGCTGCAGCTCGTCTCGAAGCTTGTTCAACCGCGCTGATGAGATGATCGCGTCCGGGTTGGCTTGAACCTCGGACAGAAACTCGTCGATGATCGACTCATAAATCTTGATTGTCGGTACGTGCTCCGGCATCTCGTTGAGAAGGCGGCCTTCCTCCGACTCGTAGAGGATCGGCAACCGCGAGCTGAGGATTTGGACGCGCAGCAGCACGTCCTCCTGTTGAACGGCCGACGACTCGACTGCAGCGATGCGCAAGGCCGCGAGCGATCTCACCAACTCGATCTGGGCTTGATAGGCAACCCAACCGGACGTGCGGATGCTGACGGCCAACATCTCCCGCTGGCGTGCATGATCAAGGTACAAGAACGTCGTTGCCGCAAACAGACAGGCTGTGGTCGCCACCAGTGCTGCCGTGACGACCAACGACCATCTTACGCGCGTGTCAATCGACCTGGAAGTCAATATACTTTACCTGCCAAACCATCCGTCCATGATAGAATTGGGTGTTGAGCTTGCTATCCGAAGAGATCGGATACATGACCCAGTATGGACCCTTGTCTTGGACGGGCATCAGCTCGCCGTTCCGGCGCACCGCGAGGATCGCGCCGAGCGTCTCCCAGTCCTCGGCCGGGACATTCATCTCATAATCATTCAACGCGGTCACCCGGGCGTCCCGAACCGGTGCACCGCCGAGGGCTGCGAGCGTGCCGAGCGAGGGCCCGGAGAAGGTCTGTTTTCCATCCGTCCATGGCGTTTCGGTGGTGAACTCGACCTGCGGCAGAGCCTCCACGGCCGCGATGTCGAGCGTGCGCTCGGCGATCAGGGCGCCGTCCTTGCCGTTCCAACGCAGCACGAGATCGGTGACGTCCGCGAACGCAGCCGTCACGCCGAGCGAAGCCGCCATGGCCCACCCCAAGGCTAGGGCCGACGCCAACTTCAACACCATCACGTGCCTCGTTGCTTGGTCACAAGGAGTAACTGAACCGAGAAAAACACCCCGGTGGAAACCGTCTCGGCAGCGCGTGCTATTCCTTTCACTGCCGCTTCCGTCTCACCAGTCCCAAACGCTTCCGATTTGATCCCATTCGCGGCAATTCGCTCTAAAAATGGAGTGACTTTCGATCAGCATCGCGCCGGCCCGTGGCCTCCTGCATCACAGCCGCTAGCGGATCGGTCACAACTTGACACGCAATGTGACCGCTACGACGCTGACCGTGCCACCACTTCAGGATAGGAAGTCGGCGAACGAGCTGCCGGAGGATCACGGCGGCCGGAAACACCAACGGGGACGGACCGCGTCCATGGGGCGACGCTTTTTTGGCACCGACGGCATTCGTGGCAAGGCCAACACCTTCCCGATCACGCCGGAACTCGCCCTCAAGATCGGTATGGCGACCGGCATCGCCTTCCGCCGGGGCAACCATCGTCACCGGGTGGTGATCGGCAAGGACACCCGGCTGTCCGGCTATATGATCGAAACAGCGCTGGTCGCCGGCTTCACCTCCGTCGGCGTCGACTGCTTCCAGACCGGGCCAGTCCCGACGCCGGCGATCGCCATGCTGACGCGCTCCCTGCGCGCCGACATGGGCGTGATGATCTCCGCCTCGCACAACCCCTACGACGACAACGGCATCAAGATCTTCGGCCCGGACGGCTTCAAGCTTTCCGACGAGCTGGAGATCGAGATCGAGGCGATGCTGGAGACCGACCTCTCGGGCAAGCTCGCCGGCTCGGCGAGCCTCGGCCGCAACACCCGCATCGACAGCGCCGCTGACCGCTATGTCGAGTTCGTCAAGCGGACGCTACCACGCAATCTCGGCCTCGACGGCGTCCGCATCGCCCTCGATTGCGCCAATGGTGCCGCCTACAAGGTCGCCCCGGTGGCGCTGTGGGAGCTCGGCGCCGAGGTGATGCCGATCGGCGTCTCGCCGGACGGCTTCAACATCAACAGGGAGTGCGGCTCGACCGACACCAAGGCGCTTTGCGAGAAAGTGCACGAGGTGCGTGCCGATATCGGTATCGCCCTCGATGGCGACGCCGACCGGGTGATTGTCGTCGACGAGCGCGGCCAGATCATCGACGGCGACCAGTTGCTCGCCGTCATCGCCGGCACCTGGGCGGACGAGGGCAAGCTCGCCCAACCCGGCATCGTCGCTACCGTGATGTCGAACCTTGGTCTGGAGCGTCACCTGGCGGATCGCGGGCTCACGCTCGAGCGCACGAAGGTGGGCGACCGCCACGTCGTCGAGGCGATGCGCAGCGGCGCCTACAATGTCGGCGGCGAGCAGTCCGGCCACATCATCCTCTCGGACTACACCACCACCGGTGACGGGCTGATCGCCGCCCTCCAGGTGCTCGCCGTCGTCGTCCAGACCGGCCGACCGGTGTCGGAGATCTGTCGCCGCTTCGAGCCGGTGCCGCAGGTCCTCCGAAATGTGCGCATCGTCGAGGGCAAGCCGCTGGAGGACGAGCGGGTGATCGCGGTGATCGATGACGCCCGCCGCCGCTTGGGAAACCAGGGACGCCTCGTCATTCGCCCGTCCGGAACGGAACCGCTGATCCGCGTGATGGCAGAGGGCGACGACGACGGGTTGGTGAACGAGGTGGTCAACGACATCGTCGCCGCCGTCGGCCGCGCGGCCTGAGCGCCAGCGGCGTCGGACAGGGCACCGACCGCCGTCTCAGCTCCGCAACAGGCGCTTGAGACGCTTCTCCAGGCGGTCGAGCTGCACAAGCAAGCCGGGGTCCGGACGCCCCACGGGCTCCGTTTCGGCAAGGCGCATCACTTCCTCCGCCGTCGCCGGCAGGCCACTCGCAGGGTCGGTCCACGCGGTCCCTCGCACGGCGACGAGGGCGATGAAGTCCTCGAACGACAAGCGCCGTGGTCGCGGCGACGGGTCGCGGTCGATTGTAAATCCCCATCCGGCATAGATCGCCGGCCCGTGCACGACGACGGGAAGGCCGAGCGCGAGGGCGTCGAGGGCGGTCGCCGCGGCATCGGTATGGACGGCGACGACGCGCCCGAGCATCGCCGGCATCGTGCGCGACGGCGGTGCCACAATCCGCCGCGGCGGCAGCAGCGTGTTCTGCCAGAGACGAAGACGATCGCGCACCGGGCGGCGGCGTTCGCGCAGAACGACGACGGCCGCGTCGGGACGCTCGGCCCGCACTGCCGCGACGATGTCCGCCTCACTGGGCAGGCGTGTGCCGAGCGGCACCGCCGCCTCCCCGGTCGCAGCCAGCAGGACGGCGACCGTCGGCGCGGCCGTCTCACCCGATGACGCCCCGAGACGACGCTCCGCAACGAGATCGACGCGGGCGAAGGCCGTCCGCGCCAACAGCGTCAGCACCGCCCCGGCCCGTGCCCGCTCGACGGGCCCGACCTCACCTGACGTGAGCAGCTCCGTCAATGCGCCGTCCTCGGCCAGCGGATCGCCCGCCGGATCGACGTGCAGGCCGCCGTCAAAGCCGTAGGCCGCCGTGAGCCGATCGTCGCGCACCAACCCAGGCCGCACCTGCCCGGGCCGCACCTGCCCAACGCGCGCCCGCTGAGGCCGCGCCAGTCCGACACCGACCGTCGGTGCGGCTGCGCCGCCCCAGACGAGAACGTCGCCACCGTCCACGGCTTGCGGAGCATCCGGAAGCGACGTCACGGCCGCACCGCCGCCGCCCAACGTCGCCTCCGCGAGGCGCGCGTCGAGTGGCGCGCCGACCAGCGTCACCGGCGAGCGGCGGGATTCGAGGCACTCGCGCCACTCGAGCAGCCGGTCGATCGCCTGCTCGACGCCGATCGCCTCCCGTCGCACCGGGTCGGCGTAGCGCGGATAGGCGACATAGGCGGCCGCGAACACCTCGCCCAGACTGCGCGGCTGCCCGCGCCGAGCCAGCGCCGCGTCGGCGGCAGGCTCCGTCGGCGTGTCCTCGGTCAGCCTCCAGCCGGCATAGAACGGCACGCCGAAAGTGCGCACCGGGACACCGGCGATGAGCGCTTCGAAGCCAAGCTGGCTGCTGACGGTGAACACCCGGCCGACGCGCGACAGCAGGTCGAACGGGTTGCCCGCGTCGGCGATGACAGCGAGCCCGTGGCGGCGCGCATGTTCGAGCAGGTATCCGCTCGCCCGTCCGGCCAGCACGTCGGGATGAACCTTGACGGCGATGTCGGCCACCGGTGCCACGGCGAGCGCCGCCGTCACCATCGTCGCGAAGCTCGCCGCGGTGGCGAGCCCCCCCGCGATCGACTGGTCGCCGTAGACCTGGTCGACGAGCAGGATGGCGACCGGCCGGCCGTCGCCCGCCGACGGCGGGCCGAGGACATTGTATTTGGTCAGTTTCTCGGCACGCACCCGTTGCAGCGCCCGCTCCGCCGCGGCACGACGGGCGGCATCAAACTGCGGCGCCGCTGCGATCAGCCGTTCGAGCCGCGACGGCGTGGCGGCGCGGTAATAGATGCCCTCGTCGTCGAGCACCAGAGACAACGGCGGCGGCTTGATCCGATGCGCGCCGACCGATCGCAGGAATCCGTCTTCAGCGGCGAGGAAAGCGACACCGTGGCGCTCGGCGAACGCACGAGGCCGGCCGGCACTCGGCTTGTCGCCCCAGCCGACGACAAAATCGAGACCGGTCGCGTCGGTGCCGCGCGGAAAGCCGACGACCTCGGCGACGCCGAGAAGAATGTCGAGATGCGGGAAGGCCAGCGAGTTGCGCGAGAACACGCCCGCCGCAGCCCCGAGCGGTGTGCTGGGACGGGGTGCGGCGGCGGCGGGATCGGGCAGCGGGGTGCGGCGCATCGTGCATGCGTATAGGGCGGGCCGCTGACCGACGAAAGCCGGGCCGGAGCGGGACGCCCCCGAGGGCACCGTGAATCGAATTCGCTTGCCGCCTGCTCCATTCGATATATATCACTCGTGAATATGCCGGCCTGGAATATGCCAGAGCGGCGTCACCACGGGGCAGCCTCCTCGAACGGACCAACGCCCGACATGAACATTCGCACCCTCTGCCTGGCGATCCTCCACGAGAGCGACGCGACCGGCTACGAGATCAAGAAGCTCTCCGTCGAGGGGAAGTACCGCTACTTTGCCGAGGCGAGCTTCGGGTCGATCTATCCGACCTTGGCGCGCCTGGAGCAGGATGGGCTCGTCACGCTGCGCGAGGAGACGCAGGCGGGGAAACCGGCTCGCAAGGTCTATTCGATCTCCGAGGCCGGCCGGCGCGCCCTCGTCGAGGCCTTGAGCGAGCCCCCGTCCCCGGACGTGTTCCGCTCCGGCTTCCTGCTGGTCGCCCTATGCGCCGAGTTGCTCGACCGCCGCACGGTGGCCGCCGCCGTCGCGGGCCGCATCGCCTATCTGCACGATGAGATCGGCCACATGGAGGAACTGCTGCGGTCGACCAACGATCCGGCCACCCATTGGGCCGCGTCCTATGGGGTCGCCTGCCTGACGACGTCCCGCGAGCACCTGGCGGAGCACCGTCACGAGATCGAGGCCCTCGCCCGCGAGGATGGCTCGCCATCGACGGACGCGTCGACCGCATCGCCCCGGTCGGCGGTGAACTCATGACCGACACCACCGAGACTTCGCTCCCGCGCGCCGATCCGGCCCCCACGACAGTCGATGGAAGAGTGAGATGAGCGCCCGAGTATCGCCCGCCTTCTTGCAGCCCGTCATCGCGAGCCTTTCGCCCGCGCGTTTTGCGATCGGCATCCGCGCCTTGGCGGTCGCGGCAGTGTTCTTTTGCGGTGCCGGAGCGGTGAACGCCGCAGAAGCGGCACTGGAACCTGGCACCGGCCCGCGGCCACCGACGGTCACGGTGGTGGACGCGGTGGCCGGATCGCTCACCGAGCGCGTCATCGTCACCGGCGATCTGGTGCCGAAGGAGGAGATCATCGTCACACCCGAGGTCGACGGACTGGCGACGATCGAGATCCTCGCCGAGGAGGGCGACCGGGTCGAAAAGGACCAGGTGCTCGCCCGGCTGTCCCGCGACACCGTCGACGTCGCCGTCGCCCAGTCCGACGCCCAGATCGCCCGCGCGCGGGCTTCGATCGCCCAGGCGCGAACCCAGATCGTGCAGGCGAACGCGACGTTGAAGCAGGCTCAGAACTCGTTCGAGCGCGCCGAGCGTCTGCGCAAGACCGGCACAGCCTCGGTGGAGACCTACGAGTCCCGGGAGGCCGAGGCTCTGGTGGCGCAGGCGCAGGTCGCCGCCGCCGAGGAGCAGTTGGCGCTGGCCGAGGCCGATCTCGCCCTCGCCGAGGCCCAGAAGCGCGAGCAGATGGTCCGCCTCGGCCGCACCGAGATCAAGGCACCGACCGCCGGCATCGTCAGTCGCCGTGAGGCCCGCCTCGGCGCCGTCGTCAGCATGGCCGGGACGCCGATGTTTCGCATCATCGGCGGCGGCCAGATCGAGCTCGAGGCCGACGTCGCCGAGATGACACTCGCCAAGCTGCGCGGTCGTCAGGTGGCGACCATATTCCCGGCCGGCCATGCCGATGGCCTGCCCGGCGTGGTCCGCCTGATCTCGCCGGAGGTCGATCGCGAGACCCGTCTCGGTCAGGTGCGGGTGACGCTGGAGGAAACCGAAGGTCTGGCGATCGGCGCCTTCGCCTATGCGGTGATCGAGACCGAGACCCGCGAGGGCGTGCTGATCCCGCTGTCGGCGGTGCTCTACGGAAATGGCGGCCGGGCGCAGGTGCAACTGGTCGAGGACGCCGTCGTGGTGACGCGGCCGGTGACGATCGGCCTCGTCGCCAGTGGTCGTGCGCTGATCACCGACGGGCTGAAGGCAGGAGATCAGGTGGTCTCCATCTCGGGCACCTTCCTGCGCCCCGGCGACCGTGTCTCGCCTGTCGTGGCGAAGAACTGACCGCCCGCATCAAACCGAACCGGAACCCGCGCGATGAACATTTCCGCCTGGTCGATCCGCAAGCCGGTGCCGTCGCTGGTGCTGTTCGTGGTGCTGATGCTGCTCGGCATCTTCACCTTCCAGTCGCTGCCGATCACCCGCTTCCCCAACATCGACGTCCCCGTGATCTCGGTAACGGTCCTGCAGGCGGGCGCCGCACCCTCCGAGCTCGAGACGCAGGTGACGCGCGAGGTCGAGGACGCGGTGGCGAACCTCACCGGCGTCAAGCACGTGATGTCGACGATTTCCGACGGCCAGTCGGTGACGGCGATCGAGTTCCGCCTGGAGGTGCCGGCGGACGAGGCGCTGAACGAGGTCAAGGACGCGATCGACAAGATCCGGGCTGATCTCCCCGGCGACATCGAAGAGCCGATCGTCGAGAAGATCGACATCGAGGGTCAGGCGATCCAGACGTTCGCGGCCTCCGCGCCCGGAATGACGCTGGAGCAGCTGTCTTGGTTCGTCGACGACGTCGTCATTCGCAAGCTGCAGGGCCAGCCGGGCGTCGGCCAGGTCGACCGCTATGGCGGTGTCGACCGCGAGATCATCATTTCGCTCGACCCCGCACGACTGATGGCGCTCGGCATCACCGCCGCCGACATCAGCAACCAGCTCCGCGCCACCAACGTCGATCTCGCCGGCGGCCGCGGCGAGGTCGGCGGCAAGGAGCAGTCGATCCGCACGCTCGCCGGCGCCCGCACCGTCGAGGATCTGGCGCAGACGAAGATCGTTTTGTCCGGCGGCCGGTCGGTGCGGCTGTCCGAGCTCGGCACCGTCGTCGACGGCTACTCGGAGCCGAAGACCTTCGCGCGTCTCGACGGCGACACGCCGGTGGTCGCCTTCGCGGTGTTCCGCGCCAAGGGCGCCAGCGATGCCGACGTCGCCGAGGTGGTCAAGGGCGCCATCGCAGAGCTCGAGGCGGCCCATCCCGACGTCGGCTACGCGATGACCGACGATTCCGTCCGCTACACCTACGGCAACTACGAATCCGCGATGATGACGCTGATCGAGGGCGCCATCCTCGCCATCATCGTCGTCTTCGTCTTCCTGCGCGACTGGCGGGCGACGCTGATCGCCGCGACCGCATTGCCGCTGTCGATCATCCCGACCTTCTGGGTGATGGACCTGATGGGGTTCTCGCTGAACCTCGTCAGCCTTCTCGCCATCACCCTCGTCACCGGCATCCTCGTCGACGATGCGATCGTCGAGATCGAGAACATCGTCCGCCACATGAAGATGGGGAAATCCCCCTACAAGGCCTCGATGGAGGCGGCCGACGAGATCGGCCTGGCGGTGATCGCGATCTCGCTGACGATCGTCGCCGTATTCGCGCCGGTCTCCTTCATGGGCGGCGTCGCGGGCCAATACTTCAAGCAGTTCGGCCTGACCGTCGCGGTCGCGGTGTTGTTTTCGCTCCTGGTCGCGCGCCTCATCACGCCGATGATGGCGGCCTATCTGATGCGGCCGCACAAGCACGTCGAGCCCAAGGACGGCTGGCTGATGCGCGGCTACACGCGCTTCCTCGCCGGCACCATCCGCTTCCGCTTCCTCACCCTGATCGTCGGCGTAGCGCTGTTCATCGGCTCGTTCATGGCGACGGGCCTGCTGCCGACCGGCTTCATTCCGGCGGAGGACGTCAGCCGCATCGTCGTCGCCATGGAACTGCCGCCGGGTGCGCGGCTGCACGACACCCAGGCGAAGACCGACGAGGTCGTCAGATCCTTGAAGGAGATGCCGGAGGTGAAGAGCGTGTTCGTGCTCGGCGGCTCCTCGCCGACCGGTGACATCGAGCTGCGCCGCGCCTCGATCTACGTGCAGCTCACGCCGAAAGGCGACCGCGAGCTCACCCAGAAGCAGGTCGAGGCACTGGTGACGCAGCGGCTCTCTGCCATCCCCGATATGCGCGGCTGGTACGTCAACGACCGCGGCGAGCGCGAGCTGTCGGTGTCGTTGCTCTCCAACGACCCCGCCGCGCTCGACCTGGCGGTGGCACAGGTCGAGGCGGCGGCACGCAAACTCGAGGGCTTCTCGAACGTCGCGGCGAACGCCGGCATCCAGCGCCCCGAGATCCTGATCAAGCCGCGCCTCGACGAGGCGGCGCGCTTCGGCATCTCGACCCAGCAGATTTCCCAGGCGGTGCGCGTCGCCACCATCGGCGACGTCGACGCCAACCTGCCGAAGTTCAATGCCGGCGACCGGCTGATCCCGATCCGCGCGCGCTTCGAGCTCGATGCCCGCAGCGACCTCGCCGTTGTGCGGGCGATCCCGATCACCGGCGCGAGCGGCGCGGTGGCCCCGCTCGAGGCGGTGGCAGACGTGGGCTTCGGTCTCGGCCCATCGTCGATCACGCGCTACGACCGCGAGCGCCGCGTCGTCATTGGCGCCGACCTCGTCGGCCGGCTCGAGCTCGGCGACGCACTGGAGCGCCTCTACGCCATGCCGGAGGCCCAGAACCTGCCCGCCGGCGCACGCATCCAGACGAGCGGCGACGCCGAGATCATGGGCGAGGTGTTCTCCGGCTTCGCGATGGCGATGGGCGCCGGCCTGATGATGGTGCTGGGCGTGCTGATCTTGTTGTTCGGCAACGTCTTCCAGCCGATCACCATCCTGTTGTCGCTGCCGCTGTCGATCGGCGGCGTCATCCTCGGGCTGCTGCTGACGCAGAACGCCATCTCGATGCCGGTGGTCATCGGCATCCTCATGTTGATGGGCATCGTCACGAAGAACGCCATCATGCTGGTGGACTTCGCCATCGAGGCGGTCCACCGCGGCGAGAACCGCGTCGACGCCATCATCGACGCCGGCCGCAAGCGGGCGCGCCCGATCATCATGACGACGATCGCGATGATCGCCGGCATGGTGCCGAGCGCCTACGGCACCGGCGAGGGTGGCGAGTTCCGCGCCCCGATGGCGATCGCGGTGATCGGCGGCCTCGCGGTGTCCACCGTGCTGTCGCTCATCTTCGTGCCGTCGTTCTACACGGTGATGGACGACGTCAGCCGCTTCTTCGGCTGGGTGTTCGGCCGCTTCATCGGCCCGACGGACGAAGAGCCGGCGAGCGGCCACGGCGAGCCGGACGCCGCCGCCAAGCCAGCTCCGCAGCCGTTGCGGGAGGCGGCGGAGTAGCGCGGCCGATCGCCCTCGCCCGGGTCGGCGGGGGCTGGCGGCGCCCCGGCCGTCAGGGTCCCGGCGCGGTCACCTCGGCCTCGTCGATCGCCGCCGTCCGCTTCGCCGCGAGATCGGCGGCGACGTGTTGCTCCCAGGTCCGCCAGCCGAGCGGCAGGCACGCCAGGTAGACCACCGAGCCGACCGCCAGCATCTCGAAGGGGAAGCTGACGAACAGCGCCACCACCAGCACCACCAGCACGAACAGCGGCAGGATCAGGTCGCGGCGGATGCGCATGCCGAAGCGCTTGCCCGAGAAAGTCGGCAGCCGGCTGACCATCAGGAAGCCGATCAAAAGCGTATAGAGGGCGACGACGATCGCGCCGGTCCGCTCGCCCATGCCGGCATCACCGAGACCGAACCCGACGAGGCCGAGATAGATCGGCAGCAGCACGACGATGGCACCGGCCGGGCTCGGCACGCCGATGAAGAAGTTGCTCTGCCAGGCCGGACGGGACGGGTCCTCCAGCATGACGTTGAAGCGGGCCAGCCGGAGCGCCGCCGCGATGGCGAAGACGAGCACGACGATCCAGCCGGCCGAGCGCAGCTCGTCGAGCGTCCAGGTGTAGAGGACGACCGCCGGCGCCACGCCGAAATTGACGAAATCCGTGAGGGAATCGAGCTCCGCCCCGAACTTCGACGTCGACTTCAGGAGCCGTGCCACCCGCCCGTCGATGCCATCGAGCACGGCGGCGAGCACGATCGCGGCGATCGCCAATTCATAGCGCCCCTCGATCGCCATGCGGATGGCGGTGAGGCCGGAGCACAGCGCCAACAGCGTCACGACGTTCGGCAGCACCGAGCGGATCGGCAGGTGGCGGAAGCGTAGCCGCCGCTTGGTGCGCGGGCGCTGCGGGTCGAAGGGCGGAAACAACGTCGCCATCGCCGGGCTCTCCTCGTCTGCGTCAGCCGATCCGGGCCGCGTCGAGCGCCGGCCGCAACCCGGCGAGATCGGCGATCGGCGTCTCGCCGGCGACCGCCCGCTGTCCCACCGCGACGAGCGGCCGGGCGCCCGCGGGCAAATAGACGTCGACGCGCGAGCCGAAGCGGATCAGGCCGATGCGCTCGCCCACCACCAGATGGTCGCCGATCGCATGCAGCGGCACGATGCGGCGGGCGATGAGACCGGCGATCATCACCACCGCGACATCCCCCTCCGCCGTCTCGAGCAGGATGCTCTGGCGCTCGTTCTCGGCGCTGGAGGCCGGGTCTTCGGCATTGAGGAAACGCCCCGGCCGGTGTTGCGACTGCACCACCCGCCCGGCGAGCGGCGTGCGGTTCACGTGCACGTCGAAGACGCTCATGAAGGTGGAGATCCGCAGGCGCGGCTCCGGTCCGAGGCCGAGCTCGGCCGGCGGTGCGGCGTGGTCGACCAGCGCGACGCGACCGTCGGCCGGCGCCACGGCGATGCCGTCCGTCAGCGGCGTGACGCGTTTGGGATCACGGAAGAAGGCGGTGCACCAGATCGTCAGGATCAGGGCGATCCACCCGAGCGGCTGCCAGATCACGAACAGGATCACGGTCGCCAGCGCGAGCAGGCCGATGAATGGCCGCCCCGCGGGGTGGACGGGCACGACAGCCCGCCGGATGGATTCGCTCACACCATGCGCCATGCCGTCCGCCGCCTCGTCTTTGTCGCCGCCGCCGCCGCCCCGCGTCGGCAGTCCTTTCCCACGGATCGCCCCGGGTGTGAAGCGCGCGGGCGGCCGGCTCGTTCCCGCTCGCCGGCATCGCCGGGGCACGATAGGCTGTCGCGGGGCGGCGCCCTTGGGAGGTGACGATGGGGAAGCGGATTTGGCGCGTGGTCGCGGTCGCACTGGCGGCGGCGCTGACGGCGACGACGGCGGACGCCAGCAAGCTGGTGGTCCGCAACCTTTGCACCGCCACGGTGTGGATGGAGCAGCTCAACGTTCCGGATGCACCCAAGGTGGCGCGGATCGCCGCCGGGCGGCAGCGCACCTACAAGATCCCTGACGGCCGAACTGTGGAGGCGACGCGCTGGTGGCCGAAGACCGGCTGTGACAGGAACGGCGAGAACTGCAAGATCGGCCAGTCGATCGGCCCCTGCCCCGCCGGCGGCTGCGCGCCGCCGATCGATTCCAAGTTCGAGGCGACCTGGTGCGTCGGCGACACCTGCGAGACCTTCTTCAATCTCTCGATGGTCGACGGCTACACGCTGCCGGTGGCGATGCGGCCGAAGGCGCCGGACAACATCAGCGCCGCCTGCAAGCCCGCCGCCTGCCCGTCCTTGTCGACGCGCAAGAACGTCTGCCCGACCGACGAGGACCTCAGCACCGACGGCGCCTTCCCGAACCTGCGCAACCAGGATCTCCGGATGCGCGACCCGGTCAGCGGCAAGGTCACCGGCTGCTTCTCACCGTGCGGCAAGCTCACCTACGCCACGGCCTTCGGCGGCCACGGCTACACGCCGCAGGACCCGCAGGCTGCCTACTACTGCTGCAAGGGCGTCGCCGATACCCCGGAGGTCTGCGGGGCAGGCCCGGTGCGCGACACCTCCTATGCGAAGCTGATCGACGAGGCGTGCCGCCGGCAGGTCTATGGCTGGGCCTATGACGACACCAACGGCACCCACACCTGCACCGGCGACGTCACCATCGTGCTGACGATCTGCCCGAAGAGCTGACGCAAGTGTGATCGCACGGGACGGGGCGCCGGCCGGCGCTCACAGTCCCGAAGCCTCGCGTCGGGCCGCCGCGGCCGCTATCGTCTGCGCAGAGGGCAAGACGTCACGGGCACAAGACGCCACGGGCACAAGACGCCACGGGCAAAGGCGAAACGCCAAGGGAAGGCATCCTGATGTTGCACCGCTTTTCAGCGTTCGTCGCCGCAGCGGCGTTCGCCATCATTGCCTCGGTCGGAACCGCTGCCGCCAACAAGGTGGTGGTGCAGAACCAGTGCTCGTTCCCGGTCTGGATCGAGCAACTGAACGTTCCCGGCGCCAAGAAGGTGGTGAAGATCGCCAAGGGCAAGCAGTACACCTACGACCTTCCCGACAACCAGCTGATCGAGGCGACGCGCTGGTGGCCGAAGACCGGCTGCGACGCGAACGGCGAGAACTGCACCCAGGGCCAGACGATGCCGCCGTGCCCGTCGCAGGGCTGCACGCCGCCGATCGATTCCAAGTTCGAGGCGACCTGGTGCACCGGCACGAATTGCCAGACCTTCTTCGACCTGTCGATGGTCGACGGCTTTACCCTGCCGGTGACGATGAAGCCGAGCGCGCCGAAGAACACCATTCCCGGCTGCACCCAGGCGGCCTGCCCGTCGCTGTCGACCAGCGCCAAGGTCTGCCCGACCAGCGAGGACCTCAGCACCAACGGCCAGTTCCCGGCACTCCGGAAGCAGGACCTGCGGATGATCGATCCGAAGACCAAGAAGGTGATCGGCTGCTTCTCTCCCTGCGGTAAGCTCACCTATGCCAAGGCCTTCGGTGGTCTCAACTACCTGCCGCAGGACCCGCAGGCCGCCTATTATTGCTGCGCGGGCGTGGCCAACACCAAGCAGACCTGCCTGCAGGGGCCGATCAAGTCGATGAATTACGTCAAGCTGATCGACAAGGCCTGCAAGAACGAGGTCTACGGCTGGGCCTACGACGACGCCCACGGCACCCACACCTGCACCGGCCCGCTGACGGTCACCTTCACCATCTGCCCGAAGAGCTGAGCGCCCCGGCAAGATGCAGCACCGGCGCCCCGCTGGGCGCCGCCTCGCGTTGCCGCCTCGCCTTGCCGCATTCCCCCCTTTCGTCTAGGACAGCCTCGCTTTTCCGGCCGGCCCGCACCCTGCGGCGCCGGTCGCATCACAGGTGGGATCCAGGCGATGGCGAAGGGTGGCAAGGACGGGGCGGCGGTGGACACGGACGAGCGCGCGGGCGCCGCCGTGCACGCCCGCCCGGTGCCGCGCGCCCCGCGCGGCTTCGTCGATCGCGGCCCGGCGGAGATCGCCGCCACCGACCGCCTGCTCGCGGCGATCAAGGAATCCTACGCCCTCTACGGCTTCGAGCCGGTGGAGACGCCGCTCGTCGAATATGCCGACGCGCTCGGCAAGTTCCTGCCCGACCAGGACCGGCCGAACGAGGGCGTCTTCGCCTTCCAGGACGATGACGAGCAGTGGCTGTCGCTGCGCTACGACCTCACTGCCCCGCTCGCCCGCTACGTGGCCGAGAACTGGGAAAAGCTCGCCAAGCCCTACCGCAGCTACCGGGTCGGCTGGGTCTTCCGCAACGAGAAGCCCGGGCCCGGGCGGTTCCGCCAATTCATGCAGTTCGACGCCGACACGGTCGGCACCGCGAGCGTCGCCGCGGACGCCGAGATCTGCATGATGGCGGCCGACACGCTGGAGCGCCTCGGCATCCCGCGCGGCGACTACGTCATCAAGGTCAACAACCGCAAGATCCTCGACGGCATGATGGAGGCGATCGGCCTCGCCGGCGAGGAAAACGGCAATCGCCGGCTTGTGGTGCTCAGGGCGATCGACAAGCTCGACCGGCTCGGCGCCGCGGGTGTCAAAGCCCTGCTCGGTGACGGGCGGCTCGACGAGAGCGGTGCGTTCACGCCGGGCGCCCGTCTCGCGGCCGACGCCGCGGAGCGCATCCTCGCCTTCGTCGCCGCCGGTCGGCCGACCGCCGCCGAGACGCTCGCCGCCCTCGGCGCCCTCGTCGAAGGCGCCGATCTCGGCCGGCAGGGCGTCGCCGAACTCTCCGACATCGCTGCCCTGGTCGAGGCCGCCGGCTATACCGGTCGCGTGTGCATCGACCCGTCGGTGGTTCGCGGCCTCGAATACTACACCGGCCCGGTGTTCGAGGCGGAGCTGACGTTCGAGGTCACCGGCGAGGACGGCAAGCCGGTGCGGTTCGGCTCGGTCGGCGGTGGCGGGCGCTATGACGGGCTGGTCGGGCGCTTCCGCGGCGAGGACGTACCGGCGACCGGCTTCTCGGTCGGCGTCTCACGGCTGGCCGCGGCTCTTGCGGCCCGCCGCGGTGACGCGGCCTCTGAGGGCACCGGCCCGGTGGTGATCCTCGTGCTCGACCGCGACCCGGCGGCGATGGCGTCCTACCAGACGATCGCCGCCGAGTTGCGCGGTGCTGGCATCGCCGCCGAGATCTACCTCGGATCGTCCGGCATGAAGCCGCAGATGAAGTACGCCGACCGCCGCGCGGCCCCCTGCGTCGTCATCCAGGGCTCGAACGAACGCGAGGCCGGCACGCTGGAGATCAAGGACCTCGTCGAAGGGGCGAAGCGCGCCGCGGCGATCAAGGACAACAAGGCCTGGCGCGAGGAGCGCCCGGCGCAGCAGACGGTCGCGCGCGGCGAGTTGGTCGGAGCCGTCCGCGCCCTCCTCGCCCTCTACGGCCGGTGAGCGCGATGGCGAGCCAGGCACAACGCGAACCCTCCCCCCTCGCGGGGGAGGTGGCCGGCGAAGCCGGTCGGAGAGGGGGCCGCCGAACTCGACCCTGGTCGAGTTCGGCAACTGGAAACTGGCAAATCGGGCAGGCCCGATTTGCGGCAGCGCGGCGGAAAGACCCTCTCTCCCCACGAGCGGCGACGACTATCGCGGCAGCCCCACCTTTCATTGTGAGCGCAGAACTCGCGGCCGGGGGCCCCCCCCCCCCCCCCCCCCCCCCGCCGGGGGGGGGGGCGGCGCACAAAAA
>JAESGX010000159.1_pt1 | contig 51496 bp, 45 predicted proteins | sample 9269801 | NCBI WGS metagenome assembly JAESGX01 (sample SAMN16773122, study PRJNA677054) | algae metagenome | isolation source: Pleurocapsa minor GSE-CHR-MK-17-07R and co-occurring heterotrophs from wet... | place: USA: Lower Calf Creek Falls, Grand Staircase Escalante National Monument, UT ... | reverse complement strand
CTGCTGGAGCCCATCGGCAACATCCCGCCGGCCGAGGCCGAAGCACTCTACTACGCCGCCCAGGAGAACCTGCTCCTGACGGCATGACTCAAACCAAACAGCCTCCGGGAAACCCGGGGCGGTTCAACCCCCACATCCCGCTCGCGCGGATACGGGAGACCACGCGGGTCCTGCGCGCACTGGGTGGGGCCGTCGCCGAGCGTATCCACGCCGGCCTGGGCTACGGCATCACCGAGGATCAGCTTCGCCAGGTTCGTGGGCTTCTCTCACGCATCGGTGCCTCGGATGATAGCGCCTGACGAGGGTTCCGGTTCGCGCCCGCGAGATGCAGCCTGCGTGCGGAGACGTTCGAGCAATTGCTGCGCCTGCACGAGATTCCAGTGGTCCGAGGCTCCGTCAACGCGCGCGCAGATCGGCTCCAGCAGGGTGAGTGCGTCGGCCGGACGTCCGCCTGCGGCCCAGATTTCGGCCAGGGCCAGTGCGGCGCGCAGCTCGAACATCACGGCGCCCGATTCCTTCGCAAGCCGCACCGCGCGCAGCAGCGTCACTTCGGAGCCCCGCACATCGCCATCGCGCCACTGCAGCAGGCCGCGCACGCGGTATACCTCGGGCTCGCACCAACGCTCCTCATGGCGTTCCACGAGGTCGTGCGCCATCGCGATGCTATCGCGTGCAATATCCGGCCGGCCATGCCGCAACGCCGCCTCGGCAAGCATGCTCAGGGCGTTCGGCACCCTGCCGAGAAAAGTCGTGGCCATCTGGTCGGCGAGCGCGGCTTGCATCTGCTCGACGCCCCCTGCATCGCCGCGAGCCTGCCGGATCATGCCCTCGAAGAAGCGGGCGGTTGGTTCCCAGATGACGATGTCCGACTGCTTGAGGTCGGCGATCAGCGACGCGAGGTGGCGTTCCGCCGCGTCTATCTGCCCCGTCCAGAGCGCAACGGGGATGACCGCGAGCACCAGAGCGGTCGAATGCGAGACGACATGCCCGGTCGTTGTTGCATGATCCAGAGCCGCCTGTGCCGAAGCGAGCGCCTCCCGGGGGTAGCCGGCGACCCACTGGACAACGGCGAGCGACACCCTGACTGCGACCCGAAAATCGAACTGGAAGCGCGCGATGCGCGAGGGGCCGACAAAACTGCTGTGGCGCCGCGACAGGCGCGCCAGCTTCTCATGCGCGCCACGCACGTCGCCGAGAAAGAACTCCGTCATGATCCGCATGCGCGCGCCGGCTGGCGCTGCCGAGCTGTCGTGCTCCTCCGCGATCGCATCGAATTTTCCGAGAGTGGCGAGCGTGCGGCGGTGCTGCCCGCAAAAGCATAGCAGCACGATCAGGCCCAGGGTCGCTCGTATCTGGTAGTCGTGGTCCCCTATCAGTTCCGCCAGCCTCAGGCTCTCCTGCCACGCGGCCTCGCCCTCAGGCGCGAAGCGTTCGGTGTAGCTTAGGCTCCAGGCGTGCGCGGTGATCAGCTTCATCCGTACGCCGGGCTCGCTCTGTGCCAGGGCGGTGGATTGCAAGGCGCGGCGTACATGCTGACTGCCCTCGCCGACCGACGACATCTCGTCCCAGAGGGGAATGGCGCGGGCGGTCAGGCGGATCCCAAGCGCCTGGTCGCCCGTCTTGCTGAAGGCCCAGTCGAGGGCCCGGCGCAGGTCATTGGCCAGGCGACCGTAGGTGGCGATCCACTCCTCGTGGACGCGCCACTGCAGTTCGGACTCGGCCCGTTCAAACAGCAGGAGCAGGTGGGCTGCGTGCGCCGCGCAGGCACGTTGGTGCTCACCCGCGCCGCGCAGCCGCTCTGCGGCGTAGCTGCGCGTAGAATCGAGCAGGCGGTATTGCAGCGCGCCGCCGGCGAAGCTGGATGACAGCAGCGATTTCCCGACCAGGCCCTCGATGCAGGTCGCGATGTCCTCCGGTGGACGCGAAAGGTTGCCGCCGACACCGATGGCGTCATCGAGCGTGAAGGAGCCGGCAAAGACCGCGAGGAAGAGCAGCACAGTCGCTTCGTCCTCCGACAGCAGGCGGTAGCTCCAGTCCAGCGTCGCCAGCAACGTCTGCTGGCGTAGGGGCGCATTGGCCGGGCCGTAGCTCAGCATCTCGAAACTATGTTCCAGCAGGCGCAGGAGCGTGGCCGCATCGCATGAGCGCAGGCGCGACGCTGCGAGTTCGAGGGCCAGCGGGATGCCGTCGAGGCGCCGGCAGATGCTGGCCACGGTGGGAGCGGTCGCGTCGGTCAGGCTGAAGCCGGCGGCGGCAGCGGCACGCGACACGAAAAGCTCGACGGCCGGAAACGCCATCGCCTGGTCAGTGTTGATGGTGTCGCCTGACGGCGGGGCGGGCAGCGGCGGCAGGCGATAGACAGTCTCGCTCCGCGACCGCAGGGGCTCGCGGCTCGTGGCGAGGATCGCGGTTTCGGGCAGCGCGGCGCGGATGTGCTCGGCCACCACGGATGCCGCGCCGAGGACGTGCTCGCAATTATCCAGGATGAGCACGCTGCGTTGGCCACGCAGCGCCTCGACGATGCCGACGAGCATGTCCTTGAGGTTGCCGCCCGCGCCGATCGCGTGGGCGATCATGGCGGTGACGAGTTGAGGGTCGCCGATTGCAGCGAAGTCGACGAAGCAGGCACCGTCCGGATGGAGATGCGCCGTCTCACGTGTCGCGGCCAGGGCGACGGTGGTCTTGCCCACGCCGGCCGGGCCGACGATGGTCAGGAAGCGCCGCGACGCCAGCAACTCGGCAATCCGCGCGATGTCGTCCTTGCGCCCAACGATCCCCGTTGGCTGCGGCATGCCGGCGGACTCGCCCGCGATGGTGGCGGGCATGATTTGCGCTGGTGCGGCTTGCTCGACCCGAACGCTCGCGACGAAGCGATAGCCGCGGCCCGGCACCGTCGCGATGTAGGGGCCATCCGATTCGGTCTCACTCAGGGCGCGCCGCAGGGCCGAGATGTTGACCTTCAGGTTGTTCTCATGGACGAAGGTGTCGGGCCAAACGGAGCCGATGAGTTCGGCCTTGCTGACCAAATCTCCCGCGCGCTCCACGAGGACCCGCAGCAGGTCGAAGGCGCGGCTGCCGATGCGGACAGGGCGATCGCCGCGCAGAAGCGACTGCCGGGCCGGCAGCAGCCGGTGGTCTCCAAAGCAATAGACCCTTTCCGCGGTTTCGTCGGGTTTGGGTTCCATGGTCTCCACGGCAAGCCTGACGTAGCCCCCGGATGGCGCGGGCAGGGCCGAATAAAACGATTGCGGCACGGGATGCGCAAGCGACATGCCTGTGCAAACCGGGCCACGAGTGCTTGCCGTGAGTGAAAATGCATGTGGCAGGAAGGGCAGTGCACGCAGTAGCCCTCGCCCAGGGACCGCCCGGAGAGATCTGGTACAGGTCCGAACGGGCCGCGGAACAGGCGGTCATGGTCGCGCCGTGTCCGCCTGGCCTTGTCGAAAAGGCGGCGCATGTCTGCGCCCCGGCCACGGTCGCGGCACATCTCCCGTGGCAGATGCTGCTGTCTTCTTGCCTATGGCCCGCTGGCGGAGCTCTGTCCGGCGATGGCGTTCGCCGCCCTCATGCTGATCCGATGCGACGCCGTCCGGCGCCGCACCAGGCCGGCATCACGTGCCTACGGCGTCTTGGCCGCCTCCTGAGCCCGCTGATAGCTCTCGATGACCGCTGCGTAATTCGGCGCGACCAGCGCATAGAGTTGGGCGAGGTCGGCCGCTTCCGGGCGTGCCCAGGTACGATGCAACTCAGACAGCACCGCGTTGGTGGATGTTGGCTTCACGCCGCCCTGCACTAGGCGCGCGAGCGTCGTGCGCGACGCCATCTCGCTCGGATCGCCTGACGCGTCCAGCACCGCATAGACATCGTACCCGGCCGCGTGGGCGTCGAGCGCAGGGAACATCACGCAGACGCTGGTCCAGACGCCGGCCATCACGAGGGTCTTCCGGCCATGGGTTTGGACTTGTGCCACAAAGGCGTCGTTGTCCCAGGCGTTCACTTCGCCCTTGCGGGGCACGTAGACCGCATGGGGTGCGTATTGGTGGATCTCGGGCATGAGCGGACCGTTGGTACCATTCGGTTCCGACGCGGTTGTGATGACCGGGATCTTCAAGAGAGTTGCAAGCTTCGCGAGCATCTCCACGTTGCGGCGCAGGTCGGCGACTGGGATGTCCTTGACCGTTTGGAACAGGCCCGACTGATGATCCAGCAGTAGGATCAGCACGTCGGCCGGGTCCATGAGGGCAGCGCCGCCGCCTGTTGGCAGCACGCTGGATTTCGATCGGGGCGGCGTCGTCATTGTCGCTGTCCTTTCGTCGGGTTGGCGGGAGCGAAGTCCGACATCCAATGCTCCGCAAAGTCCTTGGATGAAGCGTGCTGCATGGCGCCTCAGCCACCGGGCAAGGCGACAGCAAAAAAGCAAAATGAGACGGTCAGCGGGGTGCGGTATTCTTCCATTTTACATCGGCCAACGCGATTTGAGAGGGTGATGGTCCGACGCGCCCGCGCTTTCAATCCTGATACCACGGTCAGTGAGCAGCCCGAGGTTAAGCAGGATAAAACATGGTTGGTCTTCGGTGGCCGCCATCCCGCGACCCGACCGCGAGGCCGAGCGCGAAATCAACGACATCATCCGCGAGCGCGAGCGGCTGATCCAGAACAACGAGAACGCCCAGGAACGCTACATCCGCCGCCTCGAAACCCTCGGCCGGCTGGTGGAACGCTCCGAGCGCATCGGTCAGCCCATCCCCGACGAGACGGTCTCGCGCGAGGCCAATGCCGCGTTGGAGGAGCTGGAGCGCAGCCAGCAGCGCGTCCAGCAGTCGACTCAGCGCACCAGCAACACGGCGCGCGAACTCGGCCTGACCTTCTCGTCCGCCTTCGAGGACGCGATCATCAAGGGCGAGAGTTTTTCCAAGGTACTGCAGGGCATCCTGCAGGACATCGCCCGCATCGTGGTCCGCCGCACCATCACCGAGCCGCTCGGCACGGCGGTGACCTCCAGCCTGCGCGGCTTTGACTTCGCTTCGATCTTCTCGGGGATCGGCTCGGCGCTGGGCGGGCTGTTCCGCGCCGAGGGCGGGCCGGTGGCGGGTGGGCAGCCCTACATCGTCGGCGAGCGCGGGCCCGAATGGTTCGTGCCGAACCGCAGCGGCACGGTGCTGCCCAACGGCATGGCGCCAGGCGGCGGCGTGAACCTGCAACTGGCCGAGGAGGATCCCGCCGTCTGGGCCTGGAACCCGGCGACGGATGAGCGGGCGACAGGGCAGAACCCGTCCGTGGTGCTACCGAACCCCGGCGTGATCGCCGCGCCGGCGACCATCCTGGTGGAGACGCCGCTCGGGACGACGTTCACGGCGATCGCGGTGTCCTGGTCCGCCGTGGGCTCGGCCTATCTTGCGGTCTACGAGATCGAGTTCTGCCCCACCTCCGTTGTCGTCTGGCAGGGCTATGCTGGTGGCTTTGGCGGCACCGCCGTCGCCATTCCCACCGCGGAGCCGACCGCCTTTCGCGTGCGTGCCCAGGCGCGCAGCGGGGCCGTCTCGGGCTGGCGCGAGGCGCTGGTGCCGGCCGCCGCGTCAGGCCTGGACCGGCATCACCTGCGGCGTGCGCCTGTCGGGCGGCTTTCCCGCAGACGCCGTGCGGCTGCAGATCTTCGCGGCCAGCAGCGCCAGCCTCGCCGCCGCCACCAAGCTGGCCGCCGAGCCGACCGCGCTGCCCTGGGATCGCACCGGCCTCACCACCGGCCAGACCCGCTGGTACTGGCTGCGCAGCGTCTCGGCTGTTCGAGATGGCAAGCAGGAGTCAGTGTCGGCCTACACTCGTTCGAACCCGGATTGCGGGGAAGGGGGCGATGGGACTTGGATTGGCGTTCAGGACAGGGGAAGCGTGCCTCGAGGTTACGGCCAACGGATACCAGGTCCGCAAGATCCTGTTGGGCGGCTGAGAAACCCGATCGAAATTGATCGTGGAACAAATCCACCGGCAGACATTCGGGGCCGGCCGTATTCCGGCCATGCCCTCGACCGGATGCAGGGGAGAGGTCTTTCTCCGTCCTCCATCGAAAATGCTGTACGGCCCGAAAATCTCGTCCGAAGCAGCAGGGGTGCAAATCTGTACTGGGATACCGTGAATCGAATCATGGTGGTGGTTGACCCGAGACGGTCCTTGCCTTTCCCGCTGTGTATCGCAGCGTCGGCGCGATCCACCCGATCAACAGGCTGGACCCGATACTCGTAGCCGCTCACGTCGTCGATGTGCTTCGCGCCAGCCGGCGCAAGGACGCGCAGGGCGGCCCAAACGTCCTTGCGGCTCGTCAATCTTATGATCGTGCCTGCGGCTTTCTTGGTCGCCTGGACGCACGCCTTCACGTCCACGCGCAGTTCCTTATCCTTTAACGGCGCGGCGGGCTGCGCCGTGTGGTGCTGCCGCAATCCTGGCGCGACATCCTGCCGCCCTCGATCGTGCATGTGCTGTCGATGGTGCAGGAGACCTCGCGGTCTCGCAGATCCTCTTCATCGAGACCGCCTTCGTCGCCAAGATGCTCACCCAGCGCGGCTTCGCCACGATGATCGCCCACGGCACCGCTCTGGTTTCGCATGTCTGCGTGTCCTGGGCGCGGGTGACGCAGCCGGTCCCTACAGCCCCGACGCCTTGAGGGCGGCGCGCAGCGCGACCGCATCGGCCGCGTCCACCGGCGGCTGCGGCGGGCGGACCGTGGCGTCGGGGATGATGCCGACCTCGCGCAGGCACCATTTGAGCCGCGCTGTCGCGCGTGCGCCGGGCGGGGCGCCATAGATCGCCTCGGCCAGAGGTTCCAGGCGTTCGTGCAGCGCGCGCGCCGCCGGCAAGTCGTTGGCGCGAACAGCGGCGTCGAGCGCAACGACTTCATCCGGCATCAGGTCGGCCAGCGACACGAGCGAACCGTCGCTGCCGTGCACCATGCAGGCGAGCAGGTGCTCGTCGCCGCTGGCGCAGACCGCGACATCAGGGCGCAGCGCACGCACCTGCCGGCGCAGCGCGTCGTAGCCATCGACCTCCCAGCCGCCTTCCTTGATGCCGACCACGGTCTCGATCTTCAGCAGTTCCGCCAGCGTCTCGGGCGTGAATCCCATGCGTCCGGCGGCGTGATGTGCCTGGAACAGGAAGATCGGCATGCCCGGCACCGCATCGGCGATGATGCGATGGTGCAGCACGGCCATGGCGGCTGTGTGCGCCAGCGCGAAGGCATTCGGCAGGAAGACCATGATGGCGTCGGCGCCGCCGGCCTGCGCGTCGCGCGCTTCCTCTGCCGCGTCCAGGCTGGATTCGGCATTCACGCCGGCAACGACCAGGCGCGACGCATCGACGGTGGCGCGCGTCACCTCCAGCGCATGCGCCTTCTCGGCGCGGTTGATGACGTAGTTCTCCCCGGCATGGCCGTTGATCAGCACGCCGCGGATGCCCGGACGCATCACGCAATGCGCGGTGTGCGCCGCATAGGCCCCCCAGTCCGGCGAGAAATCGGGCCGCATCGGCAGCACCGTGCTGGGGTAGATTCCGTGGAACGTCATGCGGCGTTGCTCCGTGCGTCCAGCAGCCGGTCGATCGGGAAAAGCGGCAGCTCGGGTGCCTGGCCAAGCACGGCCTGCGCCAGGATCTTCCCCATGAACGGTCCGCTCGTGTAGCCAGAATGCACGCTGCCGATGATCCAGGCGCCTTCGATCCCCGGCACGGGGCCGATGGCCGGCAGCGCGTCCGCCGTCTCGGCTTCCAGGCCCAGCCAGGACCGCACCACGCGCGCCTGGCGCAGCGCGGGCACGGTATGCGCGGCGAGGCGCATATTGCCGAGGAAGTTCTCCGGCCGCACCGCGATGCCGCCCCGCGCGCGATCCCCGATGCCCTGCCAGCCGCCGCCGATCAGCACCGTGCCATTGGCATATTGCTTCAGGCTGAGCAGCCCCGACGCCACGCCGAGCACGGTGCGCATCAACGGTGGCATGCGTTCGGTCACCACAAGCTGGTTGATCAGTACCTTGATGGGCAGCGTGACGCCGAGCCATCCGGCCATGTCCTCCAGCCAGACGCCGCCTGCCAGCACCAGCCGCGCCGCGCGCACGGCACCGGCCGTCGTGTCCAGCGTGAAGCGCCCATCCACGCCACGCACCGGCGTGTTCTCCATCAGCGTCACGCCCGCCTCCAGCAGCGCGGGCCGGAAGGCGCGGCCCGTCAGGTAGGCGGAGGTGAAACCATCGATCGGGCAATGCCCCGCGAGCTTGACGCCATCGGCGAGGCCCGGTTCGATCGCCTGCGCGGCGCGGCCATCGACCAGCTCGATCGGCGCGCCCGCGGCCCGTCGGATGCGCGCGCGTTCCTCCAGGATCGCCGCTTCGCCATCGGTGAAGGCAACCGACAGACCGGGGCAAGCCGTGGCCAGCACATCGCCGCCAGCGCACCAGCGCGGCATGGTCAGCCACATCTCATGCGCGCGCAAAGCGTAGGGGATCAGCGCGGCGCGCGTCATCTGCATGGTCAGCGTGCCGGCATTCACGCCGGAGGCCTCGCGGCAGATCTCGCCGCGATCCAGAAGCACGACGCGCATTCCGCCGCGCGCGAGGAACAGCGCGGTGGAACACCCCATCACCCCGGCGCCGACCACCGCGACATCGAAGGGCGCGGTCATATCGGCGCGGCCGCGGGCACGGGGATGTCGGCATAGTCGAAATCGCCGAGGATCGCGTCCATCGGAACCGGACGCAGCGGGATGCGCCCGGTGGCGAAGCCGACAGCGGCCACCGGCACGCCATGCGCGGTGGCGAGCAGCGCGCCCGCCGCTTCTCCGCACATGCGCCCCTGGCAGGGCCCCATGCCGCAGCGGGTGAAGTGCTTGAGCTGGTTGATGGTGACCGCGCCCGCGGCCGCCGCGGCGTCGATGGCGGCGCGCGTGACGCCTTCGCAGCGGCAGACCACGGTCTCCGGCGGGATCGCTTCGACCAGCGCGGGGCGCAGCGCCATCATGCGCGCCATGGCGGCACCCGCACGGCGCGCGCGGTCCAGGCCGGCATCGTCGATGTCCGCGTCGGCGATGCCGAGGTCGTGCAGCGCCGCTCGTGCCGCGATGCGTCCGGTCACCGGCGCCGCCGCCGCGCCGCGCACCCCCGCGCCATCGCCGGCGGCATACAGCAACGGCACCGTGGTTCTCTGCCGCGCATCGAGCACAGGCACCCAGCCGCCATCCTGCGGCCGGTGTTCGTGGCGTGCGCGATAGGTGCGGCTCGCCTCGGTGGCCGGGACCAGGCCGTGGCCGATGCACAGCGCATCGGCGTCGAACGCGCGCCCCCCGACGCGCACGCGGGCCAGCCGGCCATCGCCCTCGGCTGCGGTGACTTGCGCGTTTGCCAACACGGGAACGTGTGCGGCCAGCAATTTCGTCCGCCACGCCATGCCGCGCGCCAGCAGGTCCGGCCGCGCGGCCAGCGCCGGCAGCGCGCGCAGCCATTCGCCGCGCGTCGCGGCGTCCACCACCGCCGCCACCTGCCCGCCGCCCGCCAGCACCTTCGCCGCCACGGCGTAGAGCAGTGGCCCAACGCCCGCGACCACGATGCGCCGGCCGGGCAGCACGCCCTGCGCCTTCAGCAGGATGGTCGCCGCCGCCAGGCCGATCACGCCGGGCAGCGTCCAGCCCGGGAAGGGGATCATGCGTTCATGCGTGCCCGTGCACAGCACCAGTGCGCGCGCAGTCACGGCGAAGGGCGCGCCATCCGCGCCGAGCGCGGAGAGCGTGAATGGCACCGCATCGCTGCCCTGCGGCACCAAGGGTCCACCGCCGAGGCCCCAGACGCGGCAGCCCGTGCGGACGTCCGCGCCGCTTGCCGCCAACGCCGCGCGCAGCGCGTCTCCGGCGCGGCGGTCTGCATCGGCGGGCGCAGCGAAGCCGACAGGCAGCGCGCGATAGACCTGCCCGCCGGGCAGCGGCGATTCCTCCAGCAGCACCGTCCGCGCGCCGCGCGATGCCGCCTCGGTCGCTGCCGCCATGCCCGCCGGGCCGCCGCCCAGTACGGCGACATCGTGCATCATGCCGGCGTCACCACCTGGCCCGCGACGACGGGCGTCAGGCAGGCCTGGACCAGGCGGCCGTCCACGCGCAGCAGGCACTGCTGGCACACCCCCATCATGCACACGGCGCTGCGCGGGCGGGCGGGGTCCTCGCTTTCGCCGAAGCGCAAAAGCCGTGCGGCGAACAACGCGGCCGCCAGGCTCTCGCCGGGATGGGCCACGACGGGGCGCCCGCCCACCGTGATGGTGACGGCAGCGGGACGCGTGAACCCGGCAATGCGCTGATCCATGGTGCGAGGATAGGCGCGGCGACGACGCACGCAACCGTCATCAGGGCTTGACGCCGCCGCGCTTCGCCCGGAACCATTGCCCGAACCAAGAACCGGGGCATCGCGCTTGGCGTTCCTTTCCATCGCAGGACTGACCGTGAGCTACGGCGGCAAGGCCGATGTGCTGCGCGACGTCTCGCTGGAGGTGGAACGCGGCGAGGTGGTCGGACTGATCGGACCGTCGGGGTCGGGGAAGTCGACCATCCTTCGCACGCTGGTCGGGCTGATGAAGCCGCGCGCCGGGCGCGTCAGCGTGGAGAGCGCTCCGGTCGATTATTCCAGCCGCGGCAGCCTGCGGGCCGCGCGCGACCGCTTCGCCATCGTCTTCCAGCAATACAACCTGTTCCAGAACATGACGGCGCTGCGCAACGTGGCGATCGCGCCCACGCTGGTGAAGAGGCGCGACCGCGCGCTGGTGGAGAACGAGGCCCGCACGCTGCTCGCCCGCGTCGGGCTGGCGGAGAAGGTGAACGCCTATCCGGACGAACTCTCCGGCGGGCAGCAGCAGCGCGTGGCGATTGCCCGGGCGCTGGCGCTGAAGCCCGACATCCTCCTGCTGGACGAGGTGACCGCGGCGCTTGACCCCGAACTGGTGGGCGAGGTGCTGGACACCATCCGCGCCCTGCAGCGCGACGGCATGACCATGCTGATCGTGAGCCACGAGATGGGATTCATCCGCGAAGTCGCGTCGCGCGTCGCCTTCCTCGACCAGGGTAGCGTGGTCGAGGTCGGCCCGCCCGCCGACATGTTCGACGCACCGAAAAGCCCACGCCTGCGCGACTTCACATCCCGCATCCTGCGCCACTGACGGCGCGACAGCTTCCAGGAGAACGAGCATGACCGACCGCCGGGCCATCTTCGTGGGCGGTGCCGCCGCCGCGGCGGCAACCGCCGCGCTGTTGACGCCGAAGGAAGCCGCCGCACGCCCGTTGGAGGACGTGCTGCGCGGCGGTGAATTGCGCGTGGGCGTCAACCCGACCTTGCCGCCGCGCGCGCTGTTCAACGACCGCAACGTGATCGACGGCTTCGAGCCCGAGGTCGCCGCCGCCATCGCGCAGAAGATGGGCGTGCGCCTGGTGCTGCAGGCGGTCGGTTCGCCGGAGCGCATCCCGATGGTGGCATCCGGGCGTATCGACTTCGTGATGGGCGCCATGAGCCGCACCAGCGAGCGGGCCAAGGTGATCGACTACACCGTCCCGGTGCATTCTGAGAATTACGGCATCGTCTCCGTCGCCGGGCGCGGCCTGACCACGATCGAGTCGCTGAACAAGCCCGAGGTCACGCTGGCGCAGGTGCGCGGCACGACCGCCATTCCCTACATCGCGCGCGCCATGCCGAACGCGCAGGTGCTGCTGCTGGACAACTACCCGGACCGCAACCGCGCCATCGCGCAGGGTCGCGCGCAGGCATCCTTCGATGGCATCGATTCGGTGCGCTTCGCGCTGCGCCCCTTCCGCCAGGTGCAGTGGGAGGTCACCGCCGTGCCGTCCTTCGGCGTCACCTATTCCGGGCTGGGTGTGGCGAAGAACAACGATTCGCTGCGACTGTGGCTCAATATCGCGCTGTATGAACTGCACACCGACGGCACCATCGAGCGCGCCTGGGAGAAGTGGTTCGACGGCCCGATGTTCACCAAGGTGCCGGCCAGCCCGTTCTTCTGAGGGCCCGTGAGCTACAGCCTCATCTATTCGCAGGTCACGCCGCACATCCCATACCTGTTGGGCGGTGCGGTGCTGACGCTGCAGCTCGCGGTGATCTCCTTCGTCGCGGGCTGGGCGATCGGGCTTGTCAACGCATCGGTGCTGCATTTCGGTCCGCGCCCGGCGCGGGCCGCGGTGCAGGCCTACGTCACCTTCTTCATCAACACGCCGCTGCTGGTGCAGATCTTCTTCATCTTCTTCGTGTTGCCGGATGCCGGCATCCTGCTGTCGCCCTACGCGGCCGTCGCCATCGGCATGTCGCTGAACGCGGGGGCTTATCTCACGGAAATCCAGCGCGCCGGGTTCCAGTCGCTGCGGCGCGAGGAGATCGACGCCGCCACCGCGATGGGGTTCTCGGTGCCGCAGATGGTCTGGTACGTGATCGTCCCACACATCGCCAAGGCGCTGTACCCGCCGCTGTCCAACCAGTTCATCATCCAGGTGATGACAACCTCGATCGCCTCCATCTTCGCGGTCGAGGAGCTGACGGGCCGTGCCTACAACGTGAACTCGCTGACCTTCCGCTCGCTGGAAGTCTTCTCGATCACGGCCGTCATCTACGTGGTCCTCACGCTGGTCTGCTCGCTGGCGCTCGCGCTGCTCGGGCGCTGGCTGTTCCGTGTGAAGGCGCGCATCCTCTGATGTGGGAACAGCTGATCGAGGATGCGCCGCGCTTCTTCGGCCCCTGGAACCTGCTGTTCCTCGGCGAGGCGCTGCTCAACACGCTGCTGCTCTCCTACCTCGGCGCTGCGATCGGCTTCGCCATCGGCTTCGGCCTGGCGATCGGGCGACATCCGCGGCTGTACGGCGTGCTGCCGCTGCGCATCGCCGCCACCGCCTATGTCGAGATCTTCCGCCGCATCCCCTTCCTGGTGAAGCTGATGTGCGTGTTCTTCGCCTTCCAGCTCTCGGGCGTGCAGGCCTCCTTGTTCACCATCGCGCTGGTCACCGTGGTGCTCTCGGCCGCCGCCTTCGCAGCGGAAATCGCGCGTGCGGGAATCGAATCCGTCCCCGCGCCGCAATGGGACGCGGCGGAGGCGATGAACTTCTCCCGCTGGCGCGTGCTCACGCGCGTGGTGGCGCCGCAATCCTGGCGCGTCGCGCTGCCGCCGCTGTTCGGCTATGCCGTTGGGTTCATCAAATCCACCTCGATCGCCTCGCAGATCGGCGTGATGGAGCTGACCTACGCGGCCAAGATCCTGAACACGCGCGGCTTCTCGGCGCTGCTGTGCTTCGGCACCATCCTGGTCATCTACTTCCTGATCTGCTGGCCCACCAAGCGCCTCGGCGAGAGGCTCGAAGCGCGGCTGGGCCACCGCGCCAGGACCTGAGGAGCATCACCGCCATGCCGTTCGTCGCCCCCGGTACGCATCTTCTGCAAGGTGCCATCGACTGCCATGTTCATTGCGCGCCGCATCTGTCCGGCCGCTCGGTGAATGTGTTCGGCGCGGTTCGCCAGGCCGCGGCCGCCGGCATGCGTGCCATCGGCATCATGTGCAATTTCCAGAACACCTCCGGCTTCGCGGCGCTGGCCAATGACGAACTCGGCGAGCTCGGCATCGAGGCCTTCGGCGGCCTCATCATGCAGCCGACCGCCGGCGGCGTGACGCTGGAGGCCGCGCGCACCGCCATCGGCTATGGCTATGGCCGGGGCACCGGCGCGCGCTTCGTCAGCCTGCCGACCCACCACACCCGCCATGTCGCGACGCGCGAGGGTCGCAGCCCGGCCTTCCTCGAGACCACCTTCTCGGTGCCCGAGAACGGCCAGGTGCCCGATCCGGTTCCCGCCATCATGGATCTGTGCGCCGCGAAGGACGTGGTGTTCGACTGCGGCCACGTCTCCGGCCGCGAGGCCGTGGCGTTGACCGAGGAAGCCAAGCGCCGCGGCGTGACGCGCATCCGCACCCATTGCGCGCGCTATGCGCCGGACGAGATCGCCGCGATCGTGGCGGCAGGCGGCTACGCCGAATTCTCCTTCTTCGTGCTGACCCACGCGACCCAGGTCGGCCTGACGCATGTCGATGAGGAGAAGCACAAGATCGCGTCCAACAGCGTGATCCAGGACTTCACGCCGCGGCTGCGCGCCGCCGGCGATCGCGCCATCGTGTCGTCGGATGCCGGTGTCTACCTGTTGCCGCCGCCGGTCGAGGCCTTCCGCGAATACCTCATGCTGATCGAGAGCGAAGGGTTCTCGGAAGCCGAGATCCGTCGGATGTCGGCCACCAATCCGGCTGCGCTGTTTGGCGTCGGACAATCGGCGTAGGCGTCGCGGCCGCCGGATGCCCGGAACATCGCGGCAGTTCAGGAGACTGTCGCACAATACCCTTGGCATGCGCCTGTGGGGCTGGATCGCAGGGCTTCGCGCCCGCGCCTTCCCGCCCCGACGCAAAGCCTACCGCTGGTTCGTCACGCCGCGCGATGGCGGCGCGTTCGAGGCGATCAGGCGCGCCTGAACCAAGCGCGCATTTGACCCGGACGGTCTGAGGCTCATACGCTTCCTGCAAAGCTGCGTAAGCAGAGAACAGGAAACGCCATGAACCGTCGTACCCTTTTGCAGGGCGCCGCTGCCGGCGCCTTCGGCACTGCGGCGCCCGCCGTCGCCCAGCCGGCCCGCACGGCGACGCTGCGCTTCGTGCCGCAGGCCAATCTCACCGCGCTGGATCCCATCTGGACGAGCGCGATCGTCACCCAGATGCATGGCTACCATGTGTATGACACGCTGTTTGCCGTGGACGGCAACCAGCGGCCACACCCGCAGATGGCCGAGGGCCACAGCGTCAGCGCGGATGGGCGCGTCTGGACCATCCGCCTGCGCGAGAGCCTGCGCTTCCACGACGGCGAACCGGTCCGCGCGCGCGACTGCGCCGCGAGCCTGGAGCGCTGGTCGAAGCGCGATGCCTTCGGGCAGATCCTGGCCGCCGTGGTCGATGCCTGGGTCGCCACCGACGACCGCACGCTCGAGATCCGCCTGAAGCGGCCTTTCCCCCTGTTGCTCGATGCGCTGGCCAAGCCGGACGCGAATGTCCCGTTCATCTTTCCCGAGCGTCTGGCGCGTACCGATGCCAGCACACAGATCGCCGAGGTCGTGGGCTCCGGGCCCTATCGCTTCCTGCGCGACGAGTTCGTGTCCGGCAGCCGCGTCGTCTATGCGAAGAACGAGGCGTATGTGCCGCGGCAGGAGGCCTCGGACTGGGCCTCGGGCGGCAAGGTCGCGCATTTTCCGCGCATCGAGTGGCACATCCTGCCTGACCCCGCGACCGCCTCCGCGGCCTTGCAGAACGGGGAGGTCGACTGGCTGGAGCAGCCGCTGTCGGACCTCATCCCGACCCTGCAGCGCAACCGCAACATTGCGATAGACATCCTGAACCCGGCCGGCCTGCTCTCCATCATGCGGCTGAACCACCTCCAGACGCCGTTCAACAACGTGAAGGCGCGCCAGGCGGTGGCGCTGTCGGTCGACCAGCCGGAATACATGCAGGCGACGCTCGGCAGCGATCGCTCGGTCTGGCGGGAATGCCGCAGCCTGTTTCCCTGCGGCACGCCGCTTGGCGTCGAGGATCTGTCGGAATTCAACCGTCCGCCGCGCAGCCTCGATCGCGCGCGGGCCGCGCTGCAGGCCTCGGGCTACAATGGCGAGAAGGTCGTCATCATCAACCCGACGGACTTCCCGCTGATCGGCCCGCATGGCCAGGTCACGGCCGACCGGCTGCGGCGCATCGGCATGAATGTCGAACTGGCCGACACCGATTGGGGCACGGTGGTCCAGCGCCGCGTGCGTCGCGAGCCGGTCGAGCAGGGCGGGTGGAGCATCTTCCACACCTACGGCTCCTCGCTGGCCTACCTCAACCCGGGCGTGTCCTCCCTGGTGAAGGGGCCGGGCGCGAATGGCTGGTTCGGCTGGTACACGAGCCCGCGGGCCGAGGAACTGGTGCAGGCGTGGCTGGGCGCGGCAGAGCCGGAGCGGCAGCGCAGCCTGGCGAACGAGATCAACAAGCTCGCGCAGGATGACGTCGCGACGATCCCGCTCGGCCAGTTCTTCATCCGCACGGCGCATCGGCGCAGCATCACGGGGCTGGCCAAGGGAAGCATGCCGTATCCATGGGGCGTGCGGCCGGCGTGACCGGCATCGGGTGATCCTTCGTGGTGACGCGGGTCTGCCATGCCGATGGCGCTCCCTGGCGGCATAATTCGGCAGCTCCAGGGCGAAGCAGGCGCTGACGCGGGGGCGCGGCGTCGGTCGGGAGGCTTCGCATGCAGGGCGGGCCTTCACGGTGGAGACGGTCCCAACCCGCTCGCACCCGCGTCGGAGGGTCCCGGTTGCCGGCACAGCTCGGGTCCTCTCTCTCACCACCTGTCCGCCTCACTGGCGTAGCGCGGCGAGGCGAGCGTTTCGCCGCGGCGGATCCTGATGGGGCGACGCCTCGACCGCCGGCGAATTCGACGCGCGGAGAGCGAAGGGTCTGCCAACCTTGATCGCCAGCGGATGGTGTCCCCAAGCTTGGGGGTCGAATCCGCAGCTTGCATTTTGACCTGTGCCGCCGAAATCGCGTATTGCGATGTTCTAGGCGTGCTCCGTCGCAGCGAATCGCCGATCGGCCTCCACGGTTCCCTGCGGCACCCAGGTGCCGCCAAACCTCGCATTCCTGGACGTCCATGGACGACAAAGACCACGTCTTCGCCCGCTTCAAGGATGACAAGCCCGCTGCCACCGATCGGCGGGAGACGCTGAGCATCCCGCGCAGGGGCGGCGCCACGGGCAGCAGGGCTGTCGAGGTCGTGCACCTGCGGTCGAATGGCGCAGCGACGGGCAAGGGTCAGGCTCGGCGCCCGGCGTCCACCGATCGCGCCGCGACGTGGGAGACCGGCTTTCCCGCCAGGCCGCCAGTACGGCTGCCGACCGTGGTCGATGCAGCAGCGCCCGCGGCGGCAGAGCCGATCACGCATGTGATGCCGATGTGGGAACCGACAGCGGTCGATGCCGAGGCAGCGACGGCGGTTCGCCGCGAATCGCCGCCGGCGGCGGCCGTGCCCGCCATCGCGGCAAGCCATCCGCGGGGCCGCACGGCAGCGAGGCGCGTCGCCGATCCGTTCGACGCCTCCGATGACAGCGCGAACTGCATGCGCTGCGGCTATGCCGTCGAGGCTGCGCGGGAGAAGCGTGGCCTGCTGACATGCTCGGCGTGCGGCTGAGACACAACGCGTTCGAACAGCTTCGCCTGGGCGGGTAAGGTGCCCGCAAGGGCCCTCGGCTGGACTGCATGGCGTGAGCCCTCGCGAACGGCATGCCCGCCAGCCGAGTCCGCGCATCTCATGGCCCGGCGCCTGCATCGAGACCGCGACGCGCAACGCCTCCCGCAGCCAACTGGTCGAGATCGCAGGCACCTCACTGCACGACGCCGTGGACTGCCGACCGGCCCGCCGCCTTGCGATCCATGACGGCCGCGAAAGGCCGCCGGCCCGGCAGGCTCGCCCGCGCGGATCAGCGGCGGTCCGTCGCCTCGGTGCCGTAGCCACGGCCGTACCGGCGTTCCAGCCTTCGCTGCACCACGTCCCACAGCGTGGTCATCAGCAGGTAATACAGCGCCGCGACGGTGAACAACTCCAGCACCAGGAAGCGTTCCTGGATCAGCAGCTGCGTCCGGCGCAGCAATTCATCGACGCTGATCACGCTGGCGATGGAGGTGGTCTTGAGCAACCCGTTCACGGAATTGCCGAGCGGCGGGATGATGACGCGCAACGCCTGCGGCCAGGTGACCAGCCGGAACACCGTGATACGATGCAGGCCGAGCGCGCGCGCCGCCTCCTGCTGCCCCTTCGCGACCGACATGATGCCCGCGCGGACGATCTCCGACAGGTAGGCGCCTTCGTTCAGCGAGATGCCGATGAGGGCGGCCTCCCAAACATCGAAGCGCAGCCCGAGCAGCGGCAGGCCGGTATAGATCAGCAACAGCTGGATCAGCAGCGGCGTGCCGCGGAACAGCCAGCAGTAGAAGGCCGCGAAGCTCGACAGCCACCGGTTCCCGGACAGGCGCATCAGCGCCAGCCCGATGCCGATGACCAGGCCGCAGGCCAACGACGCTGCCGTCAGCGCGACCGACAGGATCGCGCCTTCCAGCAGGTAGGTGTTCAGCAGCGAATCGAAGAAGCCGTCCCAGCGCCAGATCTGCATGGGTCAGGGGCCTGGATGGCGGCGCGTCAGGACGGCCCCACCACCTCGAACGGCCCGTCATAGGCGGTCACGCCGAAGCGATCGAGCAGCGTCTGGAACGACCCATCCGCCTTCATCGCGGTCAGCGCGACGGCCACCGCCTCGGCCAGCGGCTTCGAGCGGAAGCCGAAATTGATCGGCGTGCCGTACAGGCCGGCGATCGCCCGGGTGAACTCGCCGCGATCCTGGTATTCCTTCGCCGTGCTGTCGATCGAGATCGCCGCGTCGAGCTGCCCGGCGCGCAGCGCCTGGAAGGAGACGGCGAAATTGTCGAAGGCGCGGATGGTCAGCGGCGCGAGGTTCTTGGCGCGCAGGTCGTTCGACATGTCGGTGGTGCGGCGGAACTCGAAGCCGCCCTGCTCGACGCCGACGCGCAGCCCCGCCAGATCATCGACCTTGGTGATGTTGCGCGGATTGCCGCGCGGGACCGAGACGCTGATCGCCTGCTGCTCGTAGCGCACCAGCCACATCAGGCGCTGGCGTTCCTCGGTATAGAACATGCCGGTGTTGATCATGTCCCAGCGGCGGGCCGCGAGGCCGGGGATCATGGCGGCGAATTCGACGCGCACATGCTCGACCTGCAGGCAAAGCCGCCGCGCGAGCTCGGTGCCGAGTTCGACGCGCATGCCGCGCAGCGCGCCGGTGCTGTCGACGAACTGCATCGGCGGCAAAGTGGGGTTGGTGGACAGGGTCAGCGTGCCGGCCTTGACCAGCTCGTTATTCGGCACGGCCTGGGTGCAGGCTGGCGCCTGGGCAAGGGCCGGGGTCGCCAGCAGCGAGGCGCTGGTGGCGAGGAAAATGCGGCGTTCCATGATCCGAAGGCTCCCTATTCCGCCGCCCGTGCGGCGACACTCGTCAGGCCGATGTCCTGCAAGACCTGCGCCAGCGCCGGCATGTCCTGCGCCGGAAGCGGCAGGCGCGGCGGGCGCGGCGCGCCCATGTCCATGCCGATCAGGCGGAAGGCGGCCTTGGTGCCGGAGACGTAGCGCGGCCCGCCGACCCAGGGCAGCAGCGGCGCGAGGCGGCGATACAGCGTCAGCGCCTTCTCGCGGTCGGCCTCGAAGGCGGCGGCGTCGAACATCGCGGAGCTCAGGCGCGGCGCGACATTGCTGCACACCGCGACCCAGCCGATCGCACCCAGCCAGGCGCTCTCGTAGCCCAGCACGCCGGCAAACACCTCCATCCGGTCGCCGCAGAGCGCGATGATGTCGCGCACCCGCGTCACCTCCAGCGTGCTTTCCTTGACGTAGCGGCAGTTCGGGATGCGCGAGAGCTCCGCCAGGATCGGCGGCGTCAGGTCCACGTTCGCCGTCGCCGGGTTGTTGTAGACCATGATCGGGATGCCGATGGCGCGCGCGATCGCGTCGTAGTGGTGCTGCAGCTCCTGCTCGGTGGGCACGGAGTAGAAGGGCGGGATCACCATGACGCCGTCGGCGCCCTGCGCCTCCGCTTCCTTCGAGAGGGCGACGGCCTCGCGCGTGTCCTCGGCGCCGGTGCCCACCAGCACGGGCACTCGGCCGGCGGCGGCCTTCACCACGCAGTCCACGATCTCCGCGCGTTCCGCGCGCGAGACGGACAGGAACTCGCCGGTGGACCCCAGCGGGATCAGGCCGCGCACGCCCTCGGTGATCTGGTATTCGACCAGCCGGCGCAGCGCCGCCAGGTCCACCGCCGACCCATCCGCCGTGAAGGGCGTGATGAGCACCGTGTAGGTTCCGCGGAAGGGCTCGCCCGCCATCTTGTCCACCATGCGCTGTCGCTAGATCATGGGAGGAGAATGCAAGACACGCACCAGCGCAAGCCATGCGGCTGACCGGTGGCGGGGCCCGCCCGCTCGGCCCGCCGATCGCCTTCACCTTCGAGGATGAATCCGGCCCGCGGCGAATCGAGGCGCTGGCGGGCGAGACGCTCGGCGCCGCGCTCTCGGCAGCAGGGGTGCTGGCGTTGCGCCACACCGCGTCGGGCGCGCCGCGCGGGCTGCATTGCGGCATGGGCGCCTGCTGGGACTGCCTGGTGACGGTGGACGGACGCGCCAACCAGCGCGCCTGCATGACCAAGGCGCGCGATGGGATGCGCGTCAGCGGCGCGGTGCCGTCCGCGCCGGTCCCGCTCGCGGCAGCATCGACGGTGGAGGAGGCGAGGACGCCGGATGTGCTGGTCGTCGGCGCCGGTCCGGCCGGGCTGTCCGCAGCAATCGCGGCGGCCGAGGCCGGCGCCTCCGTCCTGCTGCTGGACGAGCGTGCCGAACCCGGCGGCCAGTACCTGAAGGGCACGCCGGCGCACAGCATCGCGCGACCCGACCGCCAGTTCCGCGCCGGCGACGCCCTGCGCGCCCGTGCCGTCGCGGCCGGCGTCGAGGTCCTGGCGGATGCGATCGCCTGGGGCGCCTTCCCGCCGGGCGAGGTGCATGGCGCCATCGAGGCGGCCACGGACCCGGCGCATGCCGCGGAGGTCGCGGTGCTGCACGGTGAACGCGCGGTGCTCATCCGCCCGCGCCGGCTTGTCCTGGCGCCTGGCGCGCATGAGCGGCCGGTCGCCATCCCCGGCTGGACGCTGCCGGGCGTGATGACCACGGGGGCCATGCAAACCCTGGCGCGCGCGGGTCGGGTCTCGCCTGCCGGGCGCGTGGTGATCGCGGGGAACGGGCCGCTGAACCTGCAACTCGCCGTGGAGCTTCTCGCGGGTGGGGCCGAAGTCGCCGCCGTTGTCGAGACCGCGCCCCGCCCGGGACCGGCCGTCTGGCGCCAGGCGCTGCGGATGGGGATGCTGGCGCCGGACCTGGCCTGGGACGGCACCCTCTATCTGCTGGCCCTGCGGCGCGCGGGGGTGGAGGTGATCTGGGGCGCCACCCTGCTGGGCTGCGAGGGGGAGGGCGCCTTCGCCGCCCTGCGGATCGCCACGGTCGCCGGGGAGCGCCGCATCGCCGCCGGCGCCTGCGCGCTGAACCATGGCTTCCAGGCCGAGACGGGGCTGGCCCGTGCCCTCGGCGCCGCGCACCGCGTCGGTGCGACCGGCGCGCTGGAGACGGTGACGGACGCGGAGGGGCGCACCAGCCTGCCCGCCGTCTTCGCGGTCGGGGATGGGGCGGCACTTGGCGGCGCGCGGGTCGCGCTGGCGCGCGGCCGGATGGCGGGACAGGCGGTCGCCAGCGACCTGGGGCGCACGGTGCCGGGCCGGGCGGATCGCCGAGCGCTGGACTGGGCGCTGGGTTTCCAGCGCGATCTCTGGCGCGTCTTCGCCGCCCCGTCGCTGGCGCCGCCACCGGACGACACCATCGCCTGCCGCTGCGAGGAGGTGACGGCGGGCGCGCTGCGCGGGCATGGCAGCGCCATCGCCGCCAAGCGCGCCACCCGCGCCGGGATGGGCCGCTGCGGCGGGCGCTTTTGCGCCGCCACGCTGCACGCGATCCTCGGCGCGGCGGCGGATGAGGCCGGGTTTGCCGCGCCGCGCGCGCCCGTCCGCCCGGTGCCGGCCGCCGCCTTGATGCGGGAGGCGCCGTCCCAGGGCCATCACCACGGCATCCCCGACCCGCCCTGGCCCGGCTGGAGCACGGCGCCCCGCGCGCCCGCGCCCGCGGATTGCGACGTGCTGGTGGTGGGCGGCGGTGTGGTGGGCCTGTCCTGCGCGCTGCACCTGGCGCGCAACGGCGTGGGCGTGACCGTGGCGGATCGTGGCGAGCCTGGGCTCGGCGCCAGCACCACCAATGCCGGGTCGCTGCATATCCAGTTGCTCGCCTATGATTTCGATGGGACGGGCGACCCCGGGCCGCTTGCCTCCGCGCTGGCGCTCGGGCCGGCCTCGGTGGCGCTGTGGCGGGAGATCGCGCGCGAGGCCGGCGAGGATCTCGGCATCCGCACCGAGGGCGGGCTGATCCTGGCCGACGACGCGGACACCTTCGAATGGCTGCGCCGCAAGACCGAATTCGAGAGCGCGCGCGGCATCGAGGCCGGCATGATCGGGGCGGAGGATGTCGCGCGGATCGCGCCGGCGCTGGATCGCTGCTTCCTCGGCGCGGCCTGGTGCCCGCAGGAAGGGCAGATGGACCCGCTGCGTGGCACCGCGGCGCTGCTGCGCCTGGCCCGCGCGGCGGGCGCGCATGTGGCGGCGGGGCTGGACGTGACGGCGATTGAGCCGACGGGCGCCGGCTTCCGGATCACGACAGCCAGCGGGGTCTTCAACGCCGGGCGCGTGGTGAACGCCGCCGGTCCGCATGCCATGCGGGTCGCGGCGCTGGCCGGCCTGCGGCTGCCGATGCGGCTGATCGTCCAGCAGGTCGTCGTCACGGAAGCCGGGCCGCCGCTGCTGCGCCCCCTCGTGCAATGGGCGCGGCGGCATCTCTCGCTGAAGCAGGGGGATGGGGGGCATCTGCTGATCGGCGGCGGCTGGCCCGGGCGGCTGGGCGCAGACGGCGCGGCGCGGCTGCTGCGCTGGTCGATGGAGGGCAACCTGCACATTGCGGGTGCAGCGCTGCCGGCGCTGGCGGGGCTACATGTCCTGCGCGCCTGGTCGGCGCCGAACATCCTGCTCGACCGCGGGCCGATCGTGAGCACGACGCCGGGCATGCCGGGGCTGGTCCATGCGGTGACGAGCAATGGCTGGACCCTCGGGCCGATCGTCGGGCGCATGGCGGCGGAGGTCGCGATGGGGCGCGAGGGCACGCCGGCCGCCTTCGCGCTGGCGTGACGGCGGGCGCCTTCCGCGCCCGCGGCATTGACAGAGTCGCCGGTCGCTGACGACCTTCCGCGCAGATGAAGGAGCGCGGCAGCACGGTGACTGAAACGACCCAAGACGCAGAGGCCGCCATCGCCCTGCTGCGCGACCTGATTGCCCTGACGCGGCATGGCGAGGCCGCGGTGCAGGACCGGCTCGCCGAGGGTTTCCGCGCCGCCGGCTGCACCGTGGAGCGCCTGCGCTACCGCCCCGCCGAGGTCCCGCTGCGCGAGGAATTCGCCAGCGAATCCGCCATCGCGTCGGACGAACGCGAGGCGGTGATCGCGCGCCTGCACGGCACCGGTGGCGGCCGCAGCCTGATCCTGTTCGCGCATCCCGATGGCGAGGCCTTCGGCGACGACCATGGCTGGACCCAGGACCCCTTCGCGGGAACCATCGCGGAGGGGCGGCTGTATGGCTGGGGCGTGGCCGATGACCTGGCCGGCGTCGCGATCATGGTGGAGGCGGTGCGGCGCGCCGCCGCCGAAGGCCCGCTGCGCGGCGACGTCATCCTGGCGAGCACGCCCAGCAAGCGCCACGCGCGCGGGGTGCACGCCGTCATGCATCATGGTCACCGCGCGGATGCGGCGGTGTATCTCCATCCTGCGGAATCCGGCGTCGGCATGCGGGAGGTCAAGACGCTGGCGAGCGGCCAGGCGATCTTCCGCGTGACCGTGGCCGGCCGCCTGCCGGACACGCAGGAACCCGGCCACGCCGCCTTCGCCCATACCGCGGTCAACCCGATCGAACGCATGATCCCGGTCATGGCGGCGCTGAACGCGCTGGATGCGCGGCGCGGCGAGCGCGTGCGCCATCCTGCGCTGGAGGCGGCGATCGGGCGTTCCACCAACCTGCTGATCTCGCGCATCGAGGGCGGCACCAAGGCGGGGCGCGTTCCGGTGGAGTGCTCGATCCTGGTCGCGCTGTCCTTTCCGCCGGGCGAGCGCCTGGCCGACGTGCAGGCCGAGGTGGCGGCGGCCGTGGCGGAAGCGGCCGCGACGGATCCCTGGCTGCGCGAGCTTCCGCCGCGGCTCGACTGGATCTCCGGCGTGACGGGGGCTGCGGTGGCGGAGAGCGATCCACTGTGGATCGAGACGTCGCGCGCCGTGCAGGACGTCACGGGCGAGCCGCCCTACGTCAATCCGCTGCACACCTCCTCGGACATCCGCAACCCGATGGTGCAGCACGGCATTCCCTGCGTCGGGCTCGGGCCGCTGTGCGGCGACCTCACGCATAATGGCAGCCGCGACGAATGGGTGGACGCCGCCGACTACGTGCGGGCGGTCGAGGTGGGCGCGCGGCTGATCCGCAACTGGTGCGGCTAGGGCGCATCCCGATCATGATCGGGTGAGGGTGCGCGCGAGAACCAGGGGCTCGAGTCCTGTGCGTGCGCCAGGGCGAATGGCAGCGGCTCCAGGGCCGTCCATGAGGCCCGGGCGCCCGCGGCCGGGCGGCCCTCGGCGCAGCGGCGGCGTCCGCGCGGCGAGCGGGAACGGCGCGCGGGCGAGTCGCCGGGGCCGACGCCTGGCGTGCACGCTGCGCGCTGGCGTCCTTCTTGCTTTCAGGCATCATCACGAGGGCGGCCGGATCGTGACGGCATCGCCCGGAACCGGAGATTCGCTCGATGATTCCTCGCCGTCGCCTTCTCGCGGCCGTCCCGGCCGCCATGGCCGCTCCGGGCATCGCTGCCGCGCAGGGCACCTGGCCGCAGCGCCAGATCCGGCTGGTGGTGCCCTATCCGCCGGGGGGGGCGAGCGACATCGCAGGCCGCCTTCAGGCGCAGGTGCTCCAGGAGGGCCTCGGCGTTCCCGTCGTGGTGGACAATCGCGGCGGCGCGGGCGGCACGCTCGGCACCGCCCATGTCGCGCAGAGCGCCCCGGACGGCTACACCATCATGATGGCCAGCCCGTCCTCGCACCTGGGCGCGCCGCTGCTGTTCCGCACGCCGGGCTACGAGGGCGTGGATGATTTCACCGCCATCGCGACCTTCTCGATCGGCACCGCGCTGGTCGGCGTCAATCCGCGCCTGCCGGTCCAGAACATCCAGGAACTGATCGCCTATGCGCGGGCGCGCCCGGGCCAGCTCAACTTCGGGTCCGCCGGGGCGGGCGGGGCGAACCACATGCTGGGCGTGCTGTTCATGCAGCGCACGGGGGTGGAGCTGACCCATGTGCCCTATCGCGGCGCGGCGCCGGCGCTGGCGGACCTGATCGCGGGGAACATCCAGGTCGTGTTCGACAGCTTCTCCGGCATCATCCCGGCGGTGCGCGGCGGGCAGGTGCGCGCCCTGGCGGTAACGAGCGCGGCACGCTGGCCGCTGGCGCCGGACCTGCCCACCGTGCAGGAGCAGGGCGTGCCGGACTACGACCTGCCGAGCTTCGCGGCCGTGATGGGACCGCGCGGCATCCCGGAGCCCATCGTGGCGCGCATGAACGCGGTGATCAACGATGGGCTGCGGAACCCGATGCTGGTGGAACGCCTGGCCGCCAACGGGAACATCCCCTATCCGACCACGCCGGCGGCGTTCGCCGCCTTGATGCGCGCGCAGCGCACTGTCTGGCGGGACCTGGTGCGGACGACGGGGCTGCAGCCGGAATAGGCATCGCGCCCGAGCTGTCGCATGCAGGTCATTGGCAATGGGTGCGGCGCTGGTGGTGGTCAGCGCGCTGGTGGCGGTGGCGGCGGGCGAGTGGTCAGCTCCGCAGCCCTGGCGCCTCGTGCCCGGTGCGCGCGACGTATTCGCTGTAGCCGCCATCGTATTGATGGATGCCCTCCGGCGTGATTTCCAGCACGCGGTTCGACAGCGCCGCCAGGAAATGCCGGTCGTGCGAGACGAACAGCATGGTGCCCTCGTACTGCGCCAGCGCGGCGATCAGCATTTCCTTCGTCGCCATGTCCAGGTGGTTGGTCGGTTCGTCGAGCACCAGGAAGTTCGGCGGGTCGAACAGCATCTGCGCCATGACCAGCCGCGCCTTCTCGCCGCCCGAGAGCACGCGGCAGCGCTTTTCCACATCGTCGCCGGGGAAGCCGAAGCAGCCGGCGAGGGCGCGCAGCGAGCCCTGGCCGGCGCGCGGGAAGGCGTGTTCCAGCGCCTCGAACACCGTGTGGTCGCCGTCGATCAGCTCCATCGCGTGCTGGGCGAAATAGCCCATCTTGACGCTGGCGCCGAGCGAGACGGAGCCGTCATCGGGCGCCGTCGCACCCGCCACCAGCTTCAGCAGCGTGGACTTGCCCGCGCCGTTCATGCCGAGCACGCAGCAGCGTTCACGCCGGCGCACCAGCAGGTCGAAGCCATCATAGATCACGCGCTGGCCGTAGCGCTTGTGGACGCGGCGCAGGTTCACCACGTCGTCGCCCGAGCGCGGCGCGGGCAGGAAGTCGAAGGCGACGGTCTGGCGGCGGCGCGGGGGTTCGACGCGGTCGATCTTGTCGAGCTTCTTGACGCGCGACTGCACCTGGGCCGCGTGCGAGGCGCGCGCCTTGAAGCGCTCGATGAACTCGATCTCCTTGGCCAGCATCGCCTGCTGGCGTTCGAACTGCGCCTGCTGCTGCTTTTCCGTCAGCGCGCGCTGCTGTTCGTAGAAGGCGTAGTCGCCGGCATAGGTGGTGAGGCTGCCGCCATCGATCTCGATGATGCGGTTGACGACGCGGTTCATGAATTCGCGGTCGTGCGAGGTCATCAGTAGCGCACCCTCGAAGCCCGCGAGGAACTGCTCCAGCCAGATCAGGCTTTCGAGGTCGAGGTGGTTGCTCGGTTCGTCCAGCAGCATGACGTCGGGGCGCATGAGCAGGATGCGGGCGAGAGCGACGCGCATCTTCCAGCCGCCCGAGAGCTTGCCGACATCGCCGTCCATCATCTCCTGGCTGAAGCCGAGGCCGTCGAGCACTTCGCGCGCGCGGCCCTCCAGCGCATAGCCGCCGAGGTCGTCGAAGCGGGCCTGCACCTCGCCGAAGCGCTCGATGATGGCATCGAGATTGTCGGCCTGGTCGGGGTCGGCCATCGCGGCTTCGAGGGTGCGGAGCTCGGCGGCGACGGTGCTGACATCGCCGGCGCCGTCCATCACCTCGGCCACGGCGGAGCGGCCGGACATCTCGCCGACATCCTGGCTGAAGAATCCGATGGTGACGCCGCGTTCCATGATGACCAGGCCCTCATCCGGGGGTTCCCGGCCGGTGATCATGCGGAACAGCGTGGTCTTGCCTGCGCCATTGGGGCCGACCAGGCCGGTCTTCTCGCCCTTCTGGAGGGCGGCCGAGGCCTCGATGAACAGCAATTGCTGGCCGTTCTGCTTGCTGATGGAATCAAGGCGGATCATGGGCGGGCGCATAGCCCGGGCGGCGCGCGCGGTCGAGGGGTGGCTTGCCCCGGGCGCGTTCCGCGCCGCACTCTGCGCGCACAAACGGAGGAAGCGCATGGAACTCAAGGGTGCGGTCGCGCTGGTGACCGGCGGCAATGGCGGGCTCGGCCAGCGGATCTGCCATGCGCTGGCGCGCGAGGGCGTGAACCTGGCGGTGATGTACGCGCAGAGCCGCGACCAGGCGGAACAGGTCGCGCGCGAGATCGCCGACCGCCACCAGGTGCAGGCTGCTGCCTTCGGCTGCGACATCACCGATGGCGCGGCGGTCACGAAGCTGGTGGAGGATGTCACGGCGCGCTTCGGGCGGCTGGATATCCTGGTGAACGATGCCGCCTACAACAAGGCGATCCCCTTCCCGGACCTCGACAGCCTGACCGAGGAGGTGTGGGAGAAGATCATGGCGGTGAACCTCACCGGCCCGATGCGGCTGATCCGCGCGGTGGCGCCGGTGATGAAGGCGCAGGGGCGCGGGCGGATCGTGAACATCGCGTCGGTCGCCGGGCTGGGGCCGACGGGGTCGTCGATTGCCTATGCGGTGTCGAAGGCGGGGCTGATCCATCTGACGAAGTGCATGGCGGTGGCGCTGGCGCCCGAGGCGCTGGTGAATTGCGTCGCGCCTGGCCTGCTGGAAGGCACGCGCGCCACGGCCAACCTGCGCGCCGAGCAGGTCGAGCGCGCCGCCGCGACATCGCTGCTGAAGAAGGCGGCGGACAAGGATGATTGTGCCGACATGGTGGTCACCATGTGCCGGACCGAGACGATGACCGGCCAGACCATCGTGATCGATGCCGGGCGCTACTTCCACTGACCCCCTGGGGGCGTGGCGCAGCGCGTGGTATCGGCGCGGCTTGAAGCGGATCGAGGGTTGGACATGCTTGCAGGCAAGGTCGCGCTGGTCACCGGCGCGGGGAAGAATATCGGGCGCGCGATTGCGCTGACGCTGGCGCGCGACGGTGCGAAGGTCGTGGTGAATGGCCGCTCCGACGCTGCCGCGATCGAGGCGGTGGCGGCGGAGATCCGTGCCGCGGGCGGCAGCGCCGAGGCGGTGCTGGCCGATGTGTCGGACGCCGACGCTGTGGCGCGCCTGGTGGCGCAGGCCGGACCGGTCGATATCCTGGTGTGCAATGCCGGTCTGCGGCGGCAGACGCCGTTCCTGGAGATGTCGCTGGCCGAGTGGCGGGAGATCCTGTCGGTCGCGCTGGACGGCGCCTTCATCCTGTCGCGCGCCGTGCTGCCGGGGATGGTGGCGCGCGGGGGTGGGTCGATCGTCGCGCTGTCGGGGATTTCGACGCATGTGGGCACGCCGAACAGGGCGCATGTGTCGGCGTCGAAGGCGGGGCTCGAAGGGTTGATGCGCGCCATTGCGGTGGAATTCGCGCCGCAGGGTATCCGCGCGAATTGCGTCGCCCCCGGCGCGGTGGACACGACGCGCGGGGCCAGCGCCGGTGCGATGCCGGCGGGCCTCGGGCGCGAGGAGGGCATCCCGATGCGCCGCAAGGCGACCATCGACGAGATCGCCTCGGTGGTGCGGATGCTTGCCGGGCCGGAGGGGGGCTACGTCACGGGCCAGACCATCCATGTGAATGGCGGGTCGTTCCTGGGCTAGGCGCGCGATGTTGCGGCGCGTCACGCGGGATGCCTAGTATCCCGACTGCTTTGGGAGACGGGCATGCTGCCGACCCTGACCGGGCTCGATCACCTTGTGGTCGCCGTGCGCGACCTTGATGCCGCGGCGACGGAATGGGAGGCGTTGGGCTTCACGCTCTCGCCGCGCGGGCTGCACAGCGCGCATATCGGCAGCGCCAACTACACGATGATGTTCGGGGAGGATTACCTCGAATTGCTGGGCGTGGTGACGCCGACGCCGCACAACCAGGCGCTGCGCGATTTCGTCAATGCGCGGGAAGGGTTGGACCGCGCGGCTTTCACCACCACGGATGCGGGCGCGGGCGCGGATGCGCTGCGCGCGCGCGGCGTCGATGCGGTGGGGCCAGTGCATTTCAGCCGCCCCGTGCCGCTGCCCGATGGCGGCGAGACGGAGGCGCGCTTCAGCGTGTTCCGCTGGCCTGTGACGCAGCGTGTCGGCGGGCTCGGCATCTTCGCCTGCCAGCATCATACGCGCGATGCGGTGTGGGTGCCGTCCTTGCAGACTCACGCGAATGGCGCGACGCGTATCCTGCGCGTGCTGGTGGCGAGCGATGATCCCGCCGGCAGCGCGGCCGCATTGGCCGGCGCCATCGACGTGGCGGCGGTGCAGGAGGGCGACTTCCATGTGGTGGCGACCACGCCGAGCCGCGGCGCTGTGGCCTTCGCGCCGCGCGAGGTGATCGCACGCGTCGCGCAATGCGATGCCGCCGCGCTGCCGCGTGAAGGCGGTGCCGCGATGGTGCTTGGCAGCGCCGCGCCGCGTCCCCCGGGCTTCGCCACCGGCGTCGCCGTGATCTTCCAACCCGCCTGATCCCGCGCCAGGAGAGACGCACCATGACCGGACCGACCCGCCGCGAGACCTTTCTGCTCGGCGCCGCCACGATGATCCCCGCATCCGCGATGGCCCAGGAGACGCCGCGGCGTGGCGGCGTCCTGACGGTGCATTTCGCGACCGAACAACGCATCCTGAACCCGTCGCTGCAAGCCTCGACCGGCGTCTACATCGTCGGCGGCAAGATCCAGGAGGCGCTGCTGGATCTCGACGCGCAGGGCAACCCGGTGGGCGTCCTGGCCGAGAGCTGGGAGAGCGCGCCGGATGGCCTGACCCACACCTTTCGCCTGCGCCGCGGCGTGACCTGGCATGACGGCAAGCCCTTCACCTCCGCCGACGTGCAGTTCACGGCGATGGAGATGTGGAAGAAGATCCTGAACTACGGCACCACGATGCAGCGGTTCCTGGAAGCGGTGGACACGCCGGATGCCCATACCGCGGTGTTCCGCTATTCGCGCCCGATGCCGCAGGGGCTTCTGCTGCGCGGCCTGCCCGACCTCGGCTATGTCTCGCCCAAGCATATCTTCGAGACCGGCGACATCCGGCAGAACCCGGCGAATACCGCGCCGATCGGTACCGGGCCGTTCAAGTTCGTGCAGTACGAACGCGGCCAGCACATCATCGCCGAGCGCAATCCCAATTACTGGCGCAACAACATGCCCTACCTCGACCGCATCGTGTGGCGCGTGGTGGGTGACCGCGCGGCGGCAGCGGCGCAGATGGAATCGGGGCAGCTGCTGTTCAGCCCGTATTCGGCGCTGTCGATCGCGGACATGCAGCGGCTCGGGCGCGATCCGCGCTTCGAAGCCACCACCCGCGGCAACGAGGGCAATGTCCGCACCAACACGCTGGAGTTCAACTTCCGCAATCCGATCCTGGCGGATATCCGCGTGCGGAAGGCGATCGCACATTCGCTGAATGTGCCGTTCTTCATCGAGAACTTTCTCGGGCCCTTCGCGAAGCCGGGGACCGGGCCGATCCCGTCGGTGTCGACCGACTACTATCCCGGCGCGGGCATGCCGCAATACGGCTTCGACGTGGCGGCGGCAAACCGCCTGTTGGACGAGGCCGGGCATCGCCGCGGCGCTGGCGGCGTGCGCTTCAACCTGCGCCTGAACCCGGCACCCTGGGGCGAGGACATCGCGCTGTGGGCGACCTTCATCCAGCAGTCGCTGAGCCAGGTGGGCATCCGGGTCGAGGTCGTGCGGCTCGATGCGGCGGGGTTCCTGCGGACCGTCTACAATGACTGGAACTTCGACCTGGCATCGGGGTGGCACCAGTACCGGTCCGACCCGGCTGTCAGCACGACCGTGTGGTATCGTTCGGGCAGCCCGCGCGGCGCACCCTGGACGAACCAGTGGGGCTGGACCGATGCCGCCATCGACGGGATCATCGACAATGCGGCGACCGAGGTCGATCCGGTGAAGCGAAAGGCGCTCTACGCGGACTTCGTGCGGTCCGTGCAGACCGAGCTGCCGCTGTGGATGCCGATCGAGCAGATCTTCGTCTCGGTGTTCAACCGGCGCATCCGCAATGCGGGGAACAATCCACGCTGGGCGTCGTCGTCCTGGCACGATACCTGGCTGGCGTCTTGAGGGTCCTGAGCCTCGCGCTGCGGCGGCTGGCGGCGTCGCTGCCGACGCTGCTGCTGATCCTGGCGGGGATGTTCCTGCTGCTGCAATTGGCGCCGGGCGACACCGTCGATGCGCTGATGGCGCAGATCGGCGGTGGCGACGCCGCCTTCGCCGAGGAGATGCGCCGGTTCTATGGGCTGGATGCGGGCATCGCGGTGCAGCTCGGGCGGTATGTGCTGCGGCTGCTGACGCTCGACCTCGGCTTCTCGGCGATCTACGGCAAGCCCGTCGCGACCGTGATCCTTGAGCGCCTGCCGCCGACCATCCTGCTGATGATCTCCGCACTCTCCTTCGCCTTCTTCTTCGGGCTGGTGCTGGGCGTGGTGGCGGCGCGGCGGGTCAACCGCTGGCCGGACACGCTGATCTCGACGCTCGGGCTGATCTTCTACGCGACGCCGTCCTTCTGGTTCGGGCTGATGGCGATCGTGCTGTTCAGCGTCTATCTGCAATGGCTGCCGGCGGGCGGATTCGGCGACATCACGCAATCCTACACCGGCATTGCGGCGGTGCTGGACACCGCACGGCACCTGGTGCTGCCGACGCTGACGCTCGGGCTGATCTTCCTGGCGATCTACCTGCGGATCATGCGGGCCTCGATGCTCGAAGTGCTGTCGCTGGACTTCGTGCGGACCGCGCGCGCCAAGGGGTTGAACGAGACGCGCGTGGTGGTGCGCCATGTGCTCCGCAACGCCATGCTGCCGATGGTCACGCTGATCGGCCTGCAGGCCGGGACCATGCTGGGCGGGTCGGTGGTGGTGGAGAGCGTGTTTGCGCTGCCGGGGCTGGGGCGCCTGGCTTATGAATCCGTGGTGCAGCGGGATCTGAACACGTTGCTCGGCATCGTCTTCGTCTCGGCGCTGCTGGTCATCAGCATCAATTTCATCGTTGATATCCTCTATGCGCGGCTGGATCCGCGCATCGCGTCGGAGTCCTGATGCGCGCGTTCAAGGCGTATCTGCGAAGCCCGGCGGCACTGATCGGCACGGCCATCCTGCTGGCGGTGCTGGTGATGGGGCTGGGCGCGACGTGGTTCTATCCGGCCGACCCGCTGGGGCTGGCGGGACGGCCGCTGCAATGGCCCGGCGCCAATCCGCGCTTCCCGCTCGGCACCGATCCGTCGGGGCGCGACATCGCGGCGCAGCTGTTCCATGGCGCGCGGATCTCGCTGCTGATCGGCATGGTGGCGACGTCGATCGCGGTGGTGATCGGCATCGGCATCGGCGCGGTGGCGGGCTTCTACGGCGGCATCATCGACACGCTGCTGATGCGCGTGACCGAGGCCTTCCAGACCCTGCCGAACTTCCTGCTGCTGCTGGTGCTGGTGGCGGTGTTCGGCAGCACGATGCAGACCGTGACGGTGGCGATCGGCCTGGTCTCCTGGCCGCCGGTGGCGCGGCTGACGCGCGCGGAGTTCCTCACCCTGCGAACGCGCGACTTCGTGCAGGCCTGCCGCGTGCAGGGCCTGGGCGACGCGCACCTGATCCTGCGCGAAGTGCTGCCCAATGCGCTGCCGCCGGTGATCGTCTACGCATCCGTGGTGATGGCGGTGGCGATCTTGTTGGAATCCGCGCTGGCCTTCCTGCAACTGTCCGATCCGAACGTTCCGTCCTGGGGCAATCTGATCGGGTTGGGGCGCAGCGTGCTGCGGACGGAGTGGTATGTCTCCGCCATTCCCGGTGTCGCGATCCTGCTGACCATCCTCGGCGTCTCGCTGGTGGGGCAGGGGCTGAACGATGCGCTGAACCCGCGCCTGGCGAGCGGGCGATGAGCCGCCTGGTTGTCGAGAACCTGACCATCCGCCTGCCGCGCGGCGCGGATCGCGAGAATGCCATCGAGGATGTTTCGCTGTCGGTCGCGGCAGGGGAGATCCTGTGCGTGGTGGGCGAGAGCGGATCGGGGAAGTCGGTCACGGCTTCGGCGGTGATGGGGCTGCTCGCGCCCGGCCTGTCCATCGCCGGTGGCAGCATGGCGCTGTCCGGCGAGGATCTGCGCGCGATGTCCCCGGACGCCTGGCGCGCCATCCGCGGCCGGCGCATCGCCATGGTGTTCCAGGAACCGATGACGGCGCTCAACCCGCTGATGAGCGTGGGCGCGCAGATCGGCGAGATGTGGCGCGTCCACATGAAGCTGGATGCGCGCGAGGCCGAACGCCGCGCCCTGGCCGCCCTGCGCGAGGTCAACCTGCCCGACCCCGAGGGCGCCCTGCGCGCCTTCCCGCATGAACTCTCCGGCGGCCAGCGCCAGCGGGTGATGATCGCCATGGCGCTGGCGCTCGAGCCCGAGGTGCTGGTCTGCGACGAACCCACCACCGCGCTGGACGTGACGACGCAGGCGCAGGTGCTGGCGCTGATCAAGGATTTGCAGAAGCGGCACGGCACGGCGGTGATGTTCATCACGCATGATTTCGGCGTGGTGGCGGAGATCGCCGATCGCGTCGCGGTGATGCGCCTCGGTCGCGTGGTCGAGGAAGGCACGGCGCGCGAGGTGCTGACCAACCCCCAGCACGACTACACGAAGGCGCTGCTGGCCGCCGTGCCTGGCTTGCATGCGCCGCAACCGCGCGCGCTGTCGGCCGACGCGGTGTTGCAGGTACGCGGCCTGACCAAGATCTATGTCTCGCGTGGGCTGTTCCGTCGGCGCAAGCCGGTGCGCGCTCTGGACGATGTGTCGGTCACGCTGAAGCGCGGCAGCACGCTCGCGGTCGTGGGCGAGAGCGGATCCGGCAAGTCCACGCTGGCGCGATGCGTGGTCGGACTGCTGGGGTCCGATGGCGGGCAGGTGGTGATCGGCGACGCGCCCCTGCCCAAGCGCCGGCGCGATGCCGCGCGCATGGTGCAGATGGTCTTCCAGGACCCCTATGCCTCGCTGAACCCGCGCCGGCGTGCGGGCGCGCAGGTGGCGCAGGGGCCGATCGCGGCGGGCACGCCGGCGGCCACGGCACGGCGCGAGGCGCGCGACCTGTTCGCGCTGGTGGGCCTCGATCCTGAATCGGTGGATCGCTATCCGCATGAGTTCTCCGGCGGGCAGCGCCAGCGCATCGGCATCGCGCGCGCGCTGGCCATGAAGCCGCAGGTGCTGGTGGCGGACGAACCCGTCAGTGCGCTGGATGTCAGCGTGCAGGCGCAGGTGCTGGAATTGCTGCGCGACCTTCAGGCGCGGCTGGGCCTGTCGATCCTGTTCATCACGCATGACCTGCGCGTGGCGGCGCAGCTCTGCGACGAGGTCGCGGTGATGCGGAATGGCATCGTCGAGGAAGCCGGCCCGATCGGCGCGGTCTTCGCCAACCCGCAAAGCGCCTATACGCGCAGCCTGATCGAGGCGATCCCCGGCCGCGCGCTGTTCGGGCTGTAGCCGTCAGGTCGCGTAGTCGGCTTCCTCGCGGTCCAGCACGCGGCGCCAGGCATCGAGGTGCAGGCGTGCATCGAGCTTCTCGCCCCAGGCGCCGGTGTGTTTGCGGCGCGCGGAGTCCGGCAGCGCGTGCAGCTTCCGCCCGGTCTGCATGGCGGTCATCTGGTACATGGTGGTGCGCTCGGCCATGTAGGTCTCGTCGAAGGCGTCGTGCACGGTGGGGCCGACCACCGTCACGCCATGGCCGCGCATCACCATGATGGTCTTGTCACCCATCAGCCGCGCGATGCGGTCGCCCTCGTCGTTGGAATGCACCGGGGCATCGCCGGAGGCGTCGTAGACCGTGCGGTCGTTGAGCAGCAGCGAGTTGTGGTGCGACAGCGGGAATTCCGCATCCTCGAGCATCGACAACGCCGTCAGCCAGCGCGGATGGACATGCACCACGCATGCGGCCTTTGGGTTCGCCATGTGGATGCGGCAATGGATGTGAAAGGCGACCTTCCGCAATTCGCCGGTGCCTCGCACCACGCGGCCGTCCAGGTCGCAGACGATCAGGTCGCTCGCGCGCAGTTCCTGGAACAGGTAGCCGCGCGGGTTGATGAGGAAGCGCGGTTCGGCCTCGTCCGGCAGCATCAGCGAATTGTGGTTGCCGATATGCTCGTTCCAGCCGAGCCGCGCGCCGATGCGGAACACCGCCGCCATGTCGCAGCGCAGCGCCCATTCGCGTTCGTCGGCGCGGCTGTCGGTGAGGGTTTGGACCAGGTTCGCCATGGCTGTCCTCGCTGATCGGTCGGCGTGAAGGCTGGCACGATCCGTGCGGCACCGCCACCGGCGGATTGACGGCGGCCCTCGCCGCGGCGGAGGTTTGCCACCTGCCGCAGGAGCACCGCCATGTCACCGCCGATCGCCGAGCTGCCGATCACCGGATACCTCGACCGCTTCTCGCGCCGGCCCGGCGAACGCTTCGCGGTGAAGGCCAGCCTGCGCGACGGCGGGACCGCGCGCGCGAGACTGGTGAGGGTGATTTCCGGCGATCCGAACCCGGAGGGCCCCGGGCTGCGCTTCGAGGACCTGTCGCATCGCTTCGACATCACTTTCGAAGGGAAGCGGCAGCCGATCCACGCAGGTTCCTACGCGGTGGTGCCGCGCGCGCCGCGGCGCGACCGCGGCCCCTGCACCTGGTCGGCGCTGCTGTGGCTCGCGGCGCAGCCCGGTGATGGCGCGACGGTGCTGGCAGAGACGCAGGATGGCGCGGCCGTCAGCCTGTCCTTCGGTCCCGACGGGCTTGCGGCTCGCTTCACCGGCGATGCGGGGAGCGTTGACGTCGGCATGGGCCGCGTGCCTGCGCTGCGGCAGTGGCATCGCGTGTGGATCAGCGGCGATCCGGCGACGGGTCGCGTCGTGGTGGGCATGCAGCCGCTGGATGGCGCGGCCACAGTGGCGCGCGGCACAATCGCCGGGCTGCGTCTGCCGGATGGCGGCGGGCGCATCACCATCGCCGCGAATGGCGCGCGTCCTGCCGGCCGGCACCTGACCGGCAAGATCGAGGCGCCGGCGCTGCATGCCGGCTTCCGCGAGTCCTGGACGGATGACGACGCCAACCTGATCGCCGCATGGGACTTCGCGCGCGACATCCCGACGCAGCGCATCCTCGACATCGGCCCGCAGGGCTGCGACGGCCACCTGGTGAACGTGCCCACGCGCGCCGTGGTCGGCGCGCGCTGGTCCGGGCGCGAGATGTGCTGGCGCCACGCGCCGCAGGACTACGCCGCCATCCACTTCCACGCCGATGACCTCGGCGATTGCAGCTGGCAGACCAGCTTCGTCTTCGACGTGCCCGCAGACCTTCGCAGCGGCGCGTATGCGCTGCATCTGACCTGCGAGGGCGGCGAGGATTGGGTGCCACTGTATGTGTTGCCGCCGCGCGGGACAGCGACGGCGCCGGTGGCGTTCCTGGCCTCCACCTTCACCTACCAGGCGTACGCCAACCATGCGCGCGGCAATGCCGATGCGGCGTATCGTGCACGCGTCGATGCCTGGGGCGCCTATCCGCACAATGCCGATGACTACCCAGCCTATGGGCGCTCCACCTACAACAAGCACCCGGATGGCAGCGGGATCGCGTTCTCCTCGCGGTTGCGACCGATCCTCACGATGCGGCCCGGCTACTTGACCTTCAACGACGCGCGCGGGTCGGGGCTACGGCACTACCCGGCGGATACGCACATCCTCGCCTGGCTGGAGGCGAAGGGCATCGCCTTCGACGTCATCACCGACGAGGATCTGCACGAAGAAGGCGCGGCGCTGCTGGAGAACTATCGCGTGGTGATGACGGGATCGCATCCCGAATACCACACGCTGGAGACGCTTGATGCGCTCGCCGCCTACACGCGCGGGCGCGGGCGGCTGATGTATCTCGGCGGCAATGGCTTCTACTGGCGCATCGCGGTGACGCAGGCGCTGCCGGGCACGATGGAGCTGCGCCGTTCGGAAGGTGGCATCCGCGCCTGGGCCGCCGAGCCTGGCGAATACTGGCACCAGACGGACGGCGCCTATGGCGGGTTGTGGCGACGCAACCGGCGCCCGCCGCAGATGCTGGCAGGCGTCGGCTTCTCCGGCCAGGGGCTGTTCGAGGGCACGCACTACCGCCTGCTGCCTGCCGCGCATGATGCGCAGCACGCCTGGATCTTCGAGGGCGTGACGGGCGAGACCATCGGCGGCTACGGCCTGTCCGGCGGTGGCGCGGCGGGGTTCGAACTGGATCGCGCCGACGCGGCGCTCGGCACGCCGGAGGGCACCGCCATCCTGGCGCGATCGGAGGACCCGCCGGCGTCCTTCGTCACGGTGCCGGAGGAACTGCTTTCCCACGTCAGCACGATCAGCGGCGAGAAGGCGGATGCGTTGAAGCGCGCGGAGATCGTGTATTTCGACACGCGCGGCGGCGGCGCCGTCTTTGCCACGGGATCGATCACCTGGTGCGGCAGCCTGTGGCAGGATGGCGCATTCCAGGGCGATGTCAGCCGCATCATGGAGAATGTGCTGCGTCGCTTCGCTGCGAAGGAGTGTTGACGCATCGCCCGACGCGCGCGACGCTTTCCGCAGGATCGATGCCACGCCTGATCGGGAGACCCCGCCCATGAAGCGCCTGCTGCTCGCGTCCACCTTCGCCGCGTGTTTCGCGCTGCCCGCCACGGCAGCGCCCTTCACCTGCCCGTCGCGCGGCGGCGACATCGTGTTCGGCCAAGAAGCCAACGTGAATTCGCTGGACCAGATGACGTCCAGCACCATCTCGACCCGAAATATCGCGATGAACATCTACGAATCGCTGATGACGCGGGACGAGAACAACCGCCCCATCCTCGAACTCGCGGAGAGCATGGAGGAAGCGGCGGATGGGCTGCGCTACACCTTCCGCCTGCGCGCCGGCGTCACCTTCCACAACGGCAAGCCGCTGACCTCGGCGGATGTCGCGGCGTCGTTCAACCGCTACAACCGCATCGGGTTGCAGCGCAGCACGCTCGACAATGTCGCGGGATGGGACACGCCCGATCCGCGCACCTTCGTCATTCGCATGAAGCAGGTGCAGCCGACCTTCATCGAGGCGCTGTCCTCATTCTCCGTGCCGATCGTGGTGATTCCGTCGGAACACGAGAATGACGACCGGCAGCAGCTGCGCGCCGTCGGCACGGGTCCCTTCCGGCTGTTGGAGTTCGTGCCCGGCAGCCACGCGCGGCTCGGGCGTTTCGACGCCTACAGCCCGAACACGGCGTTCGAACAGCGCACCGGCTTCGGCGGCTATCGCGTGGCCTGCGTGGATACCGTGACCTTCCGCATCGTGACGGAAGCCAGCGCGCGCGTGGCGGGGTTGGAAACCGGCGCCTTGCAGGCGGTGGAGGACGTGCCGACGCGTTCGCTCGACACGCTGCGCCGCAACAGCGCCATCACCATCCTGCCGCTGCAGAACTGGTGGATCCAGATCGCGCTGCCCAATACCGCGCATGGGCCGACCGCCAACCTGGCCTTCCGCCGCGCGGTGCAGGCTGCGCTCGGCATGGAAGACATCATGGATGCGGCGACGGACGGCAATTACCGCCTGAATGTCGGCTTCCAGTATCCGAACCAGCCTTCCTTCACTGATGCGGGGCGCGAGACCTACAACATCAACGACCCCGCGCGCGCCCGCACGCTGCTGCGCGAATCCGGCTATCGCAACGAGCCCATCATCATCCTGACCAACCGCGACTATCCGCCGATGTACAATGCGGCGCTGGTCATGCAGCAGCAGATGCGCGCGGTCGGCATCAACGCGAATTTGCGCGTGGTCGACTGGCCGACCTCGGTGCAGATGTCGCAGCGGGTGAACAGCGACGAATGGCACTTCTTCCATTCGGGCTGGGGCACGCAGCCGGCGCTGGGTGCGTTGGCGACGATGCAGTTCCTGGTCGCACCCGGTGCGAATTACCGCCCGCGGGACGACAAGGATGATCCGGATGTGCTCGCTGCCTGGAATCGCATGAACAATGAGCGTGAACCCGCGGCGCGCCAGGCGGCCTTTGCCGACATGCAGCGCCTGGTGCTGGAACGCGCCTATGCCTATCCCTTCGGGGCGCTGACCAAGGTGCAGGCGGTGCGGTCGAACGTGCAGGGCTACGTGCCCTTCCGCATCCCGCGCTTCTCGAACGTCTGGATCACGCGCTAGCGTGTTCGGCGTCCTTGTCCGGCGGCTGCTCTCGGCGCTGCCGGTCCTGCTGATCGTCAGCCTGATCTCCTTCGGGCTGATGCGGCTGATCCCGGGCGATCCGGCGGCCGCCATCGCGGGCATCGCGGCGACCCCGGCGCAGATCGAGCAGCTGCGCCAGGATCTCGGCCTGGATGAACCGCTGTGGATGCAGCTGCTGCATTACTACGAGGGGCTGGCGCGCGGCGATCTCGGGCGGTCGCTGCTGCTCGGCAAGGGCGTGTTTGCCGCGACGATGGAGCGGCTGCCGGTGACCATCGCGCTGTCGTTATACGCGCTGGTGTTCACGCTGATCATCGGCATCGCCAGCGGCATCATCGCGGCGCTGAAGCAGAACACCTGGATCGACCAGGCGGCAATGATGTTCGCGATGATCGGGATTTCCGTGCCGAACTTCTTCCTCGGCCTGCTGATGATTATCCTGTTCGCGGTGCATCTGGGCTGGCTGCCCTCGGGCGGCTACGTGGCGTTCAACGAGGACCCGGTCGGCTGGCTTCGCAGCATGACCATGCCGGCGTTCTCGCTCGCGCTGTTGCAGGCGGGGCTGTTGGCGCGCATCACGCGGTCCTCCATGCTGGAAGTGCTGCGCCAGGACTATATCCGCACTGCCAAGGCGAAGGGCTTGCCGCAGCGGCGCGTCATCCTGAAGCACGCGCTGGCCAATGCGCTGATCCCGATCGTCACCGTCGTCGGCATCATCGTGTCTCTGCTGCTCTCGGGCGCAGTGGTGACGGAGGCGCTGTTTTCCATCCCCGGCATGGGCCAGTTGCTGACCCAGGCGGTGCTGAACCGCGACTATCCGATGGTGCAGGGCGGCCTGCTGCTGGTGACCACTTTCCTGGTGCTGGTGAACATCACGGTGGATACGCTCTACGCCGTGCTCGACCCACGGGTGCGCCATGAGTGACGCGGAGGATATCGCCGAAACCCGCGAACACCCCGCGCGCGCCACGCTGCGGCGGTTGTTCAAGCACAGGCTGTTCGTCACCGGCCTGGTGTTGTTCGGCATCATTGCCGTGATCGCGGCGGCCGCGCCCTGGATCACCGCGGTCGATCCGCAGCGGCTGTCGATGCGCAACAAGTTCCTCCCGCCCGACAGCAATTGGCTGTTCGGCACCGACAATTTTGGGCGGTCGCTGTGGTCGCGCGTGGTCTGGGGCGCGCAACTGTCTATGGTCATCGGCGCTTCTGTCGTCGCGCTGAACGCCGTGTTCGGCACGTTGATCGGCGCGGCGGCGGGCTACTTCAAGCGGCTCGACAACGCGCTGATGCGGGTGAACGACGCGCTGATGGCCTTCCCGGCGATCCTGCTCGCCATCGCCGTGACGTCGGTGCTGGGGCCGTCCACGCTCAACGTCATCCTGGCGCTGTCGATCGTGTATATCCCGCGCACCGCGCGCATCGTGCGGTCGTCCGTCATCGTGCTGCGGGAGATGGAATATGTGCAGGCCGCCGTCGCCGCCGGCGCGGGGCATTGGCGCATCCTGCGCCACCACATCCTGCCCAACGCCATGGCGCCGATGATCGTGCAGCTGTCCTTCCTGTTCGCCTATGCGGTGCTGTCGGAGGCCACGCTCTCCTTCCTCGGCGTCGGCGCCGTGCCGCCCACGCCGACCTGGGGGAACATCATGGCCGAGGGCCGCGACTTCATGCGCGAGGCACCCTGGATCATCACCATCCCCGGCGTGGCGCTGATGATCACCGTGATGGGGCTGAATCTGCTCGGCGACGGGCTGCGCGACGTGCTCGACCCGCGGCTCAGGATCCAGCAGTGAGTTTGCTCGACGTTCGCGGCCTCACCACCGCCTTCATGACCGGCCGCGGCGAGATCAACGCCGTCGAGGACGTATCCTTCTCGCTGAAGGAGGGCGAGATCCTCGGCATCGTCGGCGAATCCGGCTCGGGCAAGTCGGTCACCGCGCTCACCATCATGGACCTGCTGCCGCGCCCGCCGGCGCGCATCGCCGCCGGCGAGGTCACCTTCAACGGCCAGAATCTGACGCGCATGTCAGAACGCGACATGCAGCGCATCCGCGGCCCGGGGATCTCCATGATCTTCCAGGAGCCGATGACGTCGCTGAACCCGGTCTTCTCGATCGGCGACCAGATCATGGAGACCATCGCCGCGCATGAACGCCTGTCGCAGGCGGATCTGCGCAAGCGCGCCATCACCATGCTCGACAAGGTCGGCATACCATCCGCCGCGCGGCGGCTCGACGACTACCCGCACCAGATGTCCGGCGGCCAGCGCCAGCGCGTGATGATCGCCATGGCACTGGCCTGCAACCCGAAGCTGCTGATCGCCGACGAACCGACCACCGCGCTGGACGTCACCATCCAGGCGCAGATTCTCGACCTGCTGATGGACCTGCGCGACGAGTTCGGCATGGGTGTCATCATCATCACCCACAACATGGGCGTGATCGCCGAGACCGCCGACCGCGTGCTGGTCATGTATGCCGGGCGCGTCATCGAGGAAGCGCCGGTCGCGACCCTCTTTGACCGCCCGCTGCATCCCTATACGCGCGGGCTGCTGGAATGCGTGCCGTCCCTCACCGAGGACCGCGCGCGCCTGGTCGCGATTCCCGGCACGCTCCCCGACCCGGCGCGCCGCCCGCCCGGCTGCGCCTTCGGCCCGCGCTGCCAGCACGCGCAGCCGGCCTGCACCGCGGCGGTGCCGCCGCTGGGAGTGCTGGAGCCGGGCCACACCGCCGCCTGCTTCCGCGCCAAGGAGCTGGCGCCGGCATGACCGCGCCTCTGGTCACCGCAACCGGCCTGTCCAAGGCCTTCGAGGTCGGCGGCGGCGGCTTCTTCGGCCTTCGCAAGCCGCTGCTGCTGCGCGCGGTGGATGACGTGGCGTTGAACATCAGCGCCGGCGAGACGCTCGGCCTGGTCGGCGAATCCGGCTGCGGCAAATCCACGCTGGGCCGACTGCTGATCCGGCTGATCGAACCCACCGCGGGACGCATCACCTTCGACGGCACCGACATCACCGCGCTGCGGCGCATGCAGATGCGCGCCCATCGCCGCTCCATGCAGATCATCTTCCAGGACCCCTATGGCGCGCTGAACCCGCGCATGTCGGTCGAGGACATCATCGCCGAACCGCTTATCATCCACGGCGCGAAGCAGGGTGCGAACACGCGCCGGCAGGTCACGCAGATGCTGGAGAAGGTCGGCCTGCCGGCACGCGCGCTGGATCGCTTCCCGCATGAATTCTCCGGCGGCCAGCGCCAGCGCATCGGCATCGCGCGCGCGCTGGTGCTGCATCCGCGGCTGATCGTGTGCGACGAGGCGGTCTCCGCGCTCGACGTCTCGGTGCAGGCGCAGATCGTCAACCTGCTGCAGGATTTGCAGCGCGAGATGGGCCTGACCTACCTGTTCATCGCGCATGACCTCTCGGTGGTGCGCCACATCTCGGACCGCGTCGCGGTGATGTATCTCGGCAAGGTGGTCGAGGTCGCGGATAAGAAAAGCATCTACGCCGCGCCGCTGCATCCCTACACGCAGGCGCTGATCGCCGCGGTGCCGGCGCAACATCCGGCGCAGCGTTCGCGCGGCAAGCGGCAGCGCATCGCCGGCGACATACCCTCCGCGTTGAACCCGCCTTCGGGCTGCCGCTTCCACACGCGCTGCCTGCACGTCATGCCCGTCTGCCGCGAACGCGCGCCGCCGCTGACCGAACCCGCGCCCGGCCACCAGGTCGCCTGCCACCTGATCGCCTCCTGAGGACCGCCATGCCCGAACCCCGCAAGTCGCGCCTGATCCCCGAAGTCGATTTCGGCCGCGACGGCAAGCAGACCGGCTTCATCCGCCTGTTCCATTCGACGCATGACAGCGCCTATGGCTTCCTGCCCATCCCGATCGTCGTGGTGAAGAACGGCGAGGGGCCGACCGCTCTGTTCAGCTCAGGCAATCATGGCGACGAATACGAAGGCCAGGTCGCGCTGACCAACCTCATCAAGTGGCTGGACCCTGCCGCCATCCGCGGCCGCGTCATCCTGCTGCCGATGGCGAACTACCCGGCCGCGCTGGTGGGGCGCCGGGTCTCGCCGATCGACGACCTCAACATGAACCGCATCTTCCCCGGCGACCCGGATGGCACCGTCACGCGGCAGATCGCGCACTACATCGACAGCGAACTCATCCCGCTGGCCGATCTGGTGATCGACCTTCATTCGGGCGGGTCATCGCTGAACTACATCCCGACCGCGCTGGCGAAGCAGTCGGCCGATCCCGCGCTGTACCAGAAGCAGTTGGCGGCGCTGCGCGCCTTCGGTGCGCCCTTCACCTATATCCAGGGCGGCGCGCAGGGGCAGGGCGGGGACCAGACGCTGGGCGCCGGGGCCGATCGGCGCGGGCGGATTTCGCTCGGCACGGAACTGGGCGGCGCGGGCGCGGTGAATGCCTCGGGCCTTGCGATCGCGGAGCGCGGGTTGCGGAACTTGCTCGCGCATCTGGGCATCCTGGGCGGCGAACACTTCGTCGAACCGCCCGCGCCGACGCGCTTCCTCGATGTGCGTGGCCCCGAGATGTACGTCTATGCGCCGGAGAACGGCGTGTTCGAACCGCTGGTCGAACTCGGCGACATGGTCACCCCCGGCGCGCCCGCCGCGCGCATCCACATCCCCGAGACACCGTGGCTGCCGCCGGTCGAGATCGCCTTCAAGGCCGCCGGCATCGTCATGTGCAAGCGCATCCCCGCGCGCACGAAGCGCGGGGATTGCCTGTTTCATCTGGCGAGCGACCTCGCCGTGTGACGCGTCCTGGCGTTGCGCGCGGCCGTCGCGCAACGCCGCGCGCGGTCACTGCGGGGCGATGCCGGCCGCACGCACCACCGTTGCCCAGCGATCCACCTCGGAGCGCACCAGCCGCGACAGCGCCTCCGGCCCTTGCGCCTCGGGTGCGGCGGGGATCGAGCCCAGCGCCTCGATGCGCTGGATGATCACCGGGTCGGCCAGGGCCGCACGCAGCGCCTGGTCCAGCCGCGCCACCACCGGCGCAGGCGTGCCGCGCGGCGCGAAGATCGCGTTCCAGCCCTGGAAGATGTAGTCCGGCAGCCCGGCCTCCGGCGCCGAGGGCACGCCCTGGGCGTTCGGGTTGCGCGTGGCGGCACCCGTCAGCAGCCCGCGCATCGTGCCGGCGGTGATCTGCGGCACTGCGGCTGGCGCCAGCAGGCAGGCGCTGTCCACCGTCTGCGCCACCACGTCGTTCAGCGCGGGGCCTTCGCCGCGATAGGGGATGTTGTTGAGCTCGACCCGCGCCAGGTGCTGGAACAGCGCGCAGGCCAAGTGGTTGGTGGAGCCGATCCCGGCATGGGCGTTGGTGATCGAACCGGGATTGGCGCGTGCCATCGCCAGGAATTCCTGCATCGTGCGCGCCGGGTGCCCGTTGCGCACCACGAAGAACAGCGGCGTGCCGGCGATCAGCCCGATCGGCTGCAATTCCCGCGGGTCATAGGCGATCGACCGGTAGATCGACGGTGCCGCCGAATGGCTGCCCAGGCTGCCCACGGTCAGCGTGTAGCCATCGGGTGCGGCCTGCGCGCCGCGTCCACCGCCGATGGTGCCGCCGGCGCCGGAGATGTTCTCGACCACCACGGAACGCCCGAGCGTGCGCGTCATGTGCTCGGCGACGATGCGCGCCAGCACGTCGGTGGCACCGCCCGGGGCGAAGACGACGATCATGTTGATCGTGCGGGTGGGAAAGTCCTGGGCGCGGGCCGGCAGCCCACAGGCCAGCCACAGGGCCGCCGCCGCGGCGAGAATACGATTCATTCCGTTGTCCTCCCGATCGGGCCGCCATTCGGCCGTTCGTGTTCCGCATAGCGAAACGCTTTTCAAATTTAGCCGTCAAGTGTAGAAAACGTGCTGATGTGTTTCGTCAGGCGATCCACCGCCCTGTGCAACATCGGAGATCGGATGCTCGACGACCCCCCCCCGCGCAGCGGGAAGGACCCCTACCTGCTCGCCTCCCTGCATCGCGGGCTCGAGGTGCTGGACTGCTTCGCCGAACGCGATTCCTGGACGCTGTCGGACCTCTGCGCGCACCTGTCGCAGAACAAGGCGACGGTGTTCCGCGTGCTGCACACGCTGGAAGGCTTTGGCTACCTGGTGAAGGACGCATCGACCGGCCGATACGCGCTGGGGCTGCGGCTGCAATCATTGGGTGCGGCGGCGATGCGGAACGAACAACTGCGCTGGCAGGCGCTGCCGCCGTTGCAGGACCTCGCGCAATCCACCGGCGAGACGGTGCATGTCGGCATCCTGCACGAGGGCGTCGTGGTGACGGTGCAGATCGTCGACGGCACGCACGCCGTGCGGATGCATTCGGCGGTGGGCAAGCGGAGCCCCGCCCATGCCAGTGCGCTGGGCAAGGTGCTGATGGCCTATCTGCCGGATGCCGATGTCGATGCCATCGTCGCGCAGCACGGGCTGACGCGCTTCACCGCGAACACCATCACCGACCCCGGCGCGCTGCGCGCGGCGCTGCACCGCGTCCGCCTGGACGGCTACGCGCAGGATGCCGAGGAGATCGAGATCGGCCTGCGCTGCGTGTCCGCCCCCATCACCGACCGGTCCGGCCGCCCGACCGCCGCGGTCGCGATCTCCGCCCCGGCCTCGCGCATGGATCCCGAGCGCATCGCCGCGTTGATCCCGCGCGTGAAGGCCTCCGCCGCGCGCATCTCCCGCATGCTCGGCAGCCCGTCCAGCGCGGCCGCCTGAACAACGAAGACCGAGGAAACCCAGACCATGGACGGCAGCAGCAAGGCGGCGCTGATGAACGGCGCCGACATCATCGTGGACCATCTGGTGCGCCGGAAGGTGCCCTACCTGTTCGGCCTGTGTGGCCACGGCATCACCGGCTTCATGGATGCTGCGTTCAAGGCGCAGAACCGCATCCGCACCGTCTCCACGCATCACGAGCAGACCGCCGGCCACATGGCCGATGCCTACTACAAGGTGCGCGGCGAGCCGGTCGCGACCTTCACCTCCTGCGGGCCTGGCTCGGCCAACCTGGTCATGGCGCTGGGCGCGGCGATGATGGATTCCTCGGCCTTCCTCGCCATCACCGGCAACGTGCCGACGCAGCAGTTCAACCGCGGGCCATTCCAGGAGACGGGGCGGCATTTCCAGGGCGACTTCCCCTCGGTGGTGCGCCCCTACGTCAAGCGGTCCTACCAGCCGACGCGCGCCGACATGGTGCCGCTGGCCATCACCCAGGCCTGGGACCAGCTGACCGCCGGGCGGCCGGGGCCGGTGAACCTGGACGTACCGCTGAATGTCTTCGTCGAGGAGACATCCTACACGCCCTCCGACGCGCCGAGCCGCGTGATCAACGGCGCGCCAGGCAATCCGGCGGAGCTTTCCGCGGCACTCGACCTGCTGCTGGCGGCGAAGCAGCCGGTCATCATCGCGGGGCAGGGCGTCATCATCGGCCATGGCTGCGATGCGCTGGTGGCCTTCGCGGAACTCACCGGCATTCCGGTCGTCACCAGCCCGAACGGCAAGGGCGCCATCCCGGACCGCCATGCGCTGGCCTTCGGCGCGACCGGGCGCAACGGCGCCTATGCGGCCAATGACGCGACGCGCAATGCCGATGTCATCCTGGCGATCGGCTTCTCCTTCGATGACCGCGCGACCAGCGCCTGGCTCGATGGCTATACGCTGTCCATCCCGCCATCGCGCCTGATCCAGATCGACATCGACCCCACCGAGATCGGCCGCAACTACCCGGCGGAGTACGGCATCCTGGGCGATGCGAAGGCGAGCCTGGAGTTCCTGATCGAGGCCGCGCGCCCGCGGCTGAACCCCGGGCGGTCCATCGCGCCGTGGCTGGCGCAGCTGGAGAAGGGCCGCGCCGTCTGGCGCGAATACCAGGGCGGCCTCGCGCAATCCGACCAGATGCCGCTGCGCCCCGAGCGCATGATGCAGGCGCTGTCGCGCGCCATCCCCGAGAACGCGGTCGTCGCGTCCGATGTCGGCGTGCACCACAACTGGATCATCCAGCTGATGGACACGCTGCGCCCGCGCCACCTGATCCATTCCTGGGGCTTCGCGGCGATGGGCTTCGCGACTTCCGGCATCCTGGGCGCGAAGCTGGCCGCGCCCGACCGCCCCTGCGTGGCGGTGGTCGGCGACGGGTCCTTCCTGATGACGCCGCATGCGCTGGCGACCGCGGTGGAATACGACATCCCGGTGGTCTGGGTGGTGTGGAACAACAACGGCTTCTGTTCCATCCGCGACATCCAGCACGGCATGTTCGGCGGCCGCGAACTGGCCACGGCCTTCGAGGTGCAGCGCAGCGGCGAACTCTACAGCCCCGACTTCGCGATGATGGCGAAGTCCTACGGCGTGCCCTCCCACCGCGTGACCCATGCCGGCGAGGTGGAGGACGCCATCCAGACCGCCATCAAGGCGAACCGCCCCTATTTGGTGGAAGTGCCGGTGGACCGCGACATCCGCCCGATCGGCACGGGATCGTGGGACCTGCCGCCGCTGCCCAACCCGGAGCCGAACTTCCTGAAGGCGCTGGCGGCGCGCGGGATCAGCCTGTGATGCGTCAGGCCGCCAGCGCCACCACGCGGTTGCGCCCTTCGCGCTTGGCGCGATACAGCGCGGCGTCGGCACGTTCGATCCAGTTGCCGACCGGTTCGTCCGGCTGGTAGCGCGAGGCGCCAACCGAAATGGTGACCTGGCCGATGGGCGCTGCATTCGCCCGCAGGCTGATGCGGCGCGCGGCCAGCGCCCCGCGCACCGCCTCGGCATGCGACACCGCCTCGTGCAGCGGCGTGGCGGGCAGCAGGATGGCGAATTCCTCCCCGCCATAGCGCGCGACGCGGGCCTGCGGCGGGCGGTGCTGGTCGAGCGTCGCGGCCACCAGGCGCAGCACCGCGTCCCCCACCGCATGCCCCCAGGCGTCGTTCACGTCCTTGAAGTTGTCGATGTCGAGCATCAGCAGCGACAATTCGTCGCCGGTGTGCATCGCGAGCCCGGCGTGTTCGCGCACCATGGCGTCGAAGGCGCGGCGGTTGGGCAGGGCGGTCAGCGCATCGGTCAGGGCGGCGTCATGCGCGGCCGCGAGTTGCTTCTCGAGTCCGGCGATCCGCTCGCCCGAGGACCGCAGCGCCTGGCCGAGCCCGGCCGAGCGCGCGGCCAGCACGCTGGTCGCTTCCACCAGCCTGGCGATGGTCGCCGCAAGGCCGATGGTGTCGGTGTCGATGGTCACGGCGGCTTCGTTCAGCGTCTCGCCATAGCGCTGCGCGTCGACGCCGGCTTCGAGGATGCGCCCGGCGGCCTCGCGCAGGGTCGCGCCTGCCTCGCGCGCCGTGCGGCGTTCGACGGTGTCGGCGAAGAACCGGTCGTGCAGTTCGGCCATCAGGTGGGTGTCGATGCCGCGAGGCTTGGACAGCGCGATGGTCAGCGCATGGCACAGCCGGTCGTTGCGGCCGGTGTGGAATTCGTACCAGATCGCGTAGTTCTGCGGCGTCGGTGGCAGGGCGAAGCGACGCAGCGAAGCGACCGCCGCGTCGAAATGCGCGTCGGCATCGGCGGAGGCGACGGATGGCATGCTTCCCCCAAGGAGCATCGAAGGCCGCGAATGTGCGGGTCGGAAGGTGAACCGGGGATTGATGGGCTCCGGGCCGGGGGTGAAAAGGCCGGGGTCTGCGTCGCTGCCACGCCGCCGGTGGCGTCCGTCGTGGCCCTACTGCGCGAGGAAGAATTGCAGCGCCGTCACCACCTCCCGGCAGGCGACCGGGTCGGACGGGGCGATGTAGCGCTGCTGCGTATCGGCGAGCATCCGGGCGCGTTCGAAGACCGCCCGCCGTTCAGGGTCGCTGTGAATGCGCGCCGTCGCCTCGGCCAGCATGCGCGCCAATGCGGCTTCTGCCCGCGGGTCGCGGGGGAAGCAGGGCTGCGCGCGGGAAAGATGGCTCGCGGCCTGGCCGACCGAATGGGCGCCCAGCAGATGCGGTGGCACGGGCTGCGCGGCGCCGGCCAGCGGGAGTGCAACCAGGACAAGCAGGGCAGGCAGGCGCATGGGTCGATCCTGGACGTAGGCGGGGCTCGCATCGTGGTCGTGTGATGCGTCCAAAGACCAGCGCGGCGTCAGGTGCTCGCGGCGGAAGCGGTGGTGTCCCCGGCGAATGCCATGGGACCAGAGAAAACGGCGGTTTTCCGCCACATTCACGGTCGTCGCCAGGCGCAGTCCCCCGCCTAGTCCCCCGTCCGCGGCGGCGGCCGGTGGCATGATGCCGGCCAGGCCGTGCCAGGTCCTGCTGGCCGTGCCCCTGCCCCGCCGCGCCGGCAGCAGGAGGGCCACAGGGCCGCTCCCAGGGCAGCCCCGCGGCCGTGTGACCGCGGGGCCTGATGCTGGCGGTCAGCGCACCACCATCGGCGTGGTGAGGGTCACGTGTTCTTCGACCACGAGGTGGATCAACCACCGCTCAACGTCCTCGTAGCACCAGGAATAAAAGGTGCGCAGATCGCCGTTCTGGTCCGGCGCGGTGAAACAAAGCGGTTCAGGCAGACGCCCGACGTCCACGAGCGGACGCAGGAGGCAGACCAGATGCTGCTCCGTGTTATCCTGCGGGTCCTGGATCAACGTGATGGTATCGCCGGGGCGACGACCGGCGTCGTAGTCACGCCCCGGCGGATTGGCCGAGGGCGCGTCGGGAATCTTGGAATTGTTAGGCATGGTGCTCTCCACCGCCAGGCCCCGCCATCCCCCGCAACAGCAGCAGGGGACTTCAGCGGGGCTAGCGTCGGAGCAGCAGCGGCGGATGTTGCAGCGACATGGCCTCGCTTGCACCACAGCCGGCGCGCCCGAGTCAAGCAGCGCCGCCGCGGGCTCCGCGAATCGGTGTGCTGCGAAAACGAACCGCGCTAAGGGATGCCTACTGTGGGGGTCCAACCGTCCTATGCCTGCTGTAACGATGAACGAGTTAACATTCGCGGGGTGGCTGGCGGAGTTCACTGCCGTCCGGGCCGCTGCACGAGAAGCGGCGGGCCAGTCGGTCCTAATTGCCGTCGCTGCCATCGAAGAGCGACAAGTCGACGAAAAAGGTGTCGTCCGTCGGTGCGATGTCAGGTTTAACACGGCCCGCGGTCGCAAGCTGGCTAGCGGTGAACTCAAGCGCCCGGAACTCGCCGAGGGTCGTGACGTCCGCAGCGAGAACCTTCGGGCGGATGCCCGACGCAAGGCGTTGGCACGAGGGTTGCCCTACTATTTCACCTGCAACATATCGCACGTCGCCCTTTATGAGATGGCCGGCTCGCCCAGAGACGAAGACCAAGAAGTCGACCATGTCGAATTGGCCGACATCGAGAGCTCGGGCCAAGCCATACCTTATCGCGATCAGATTCGGGAACGCTGGGTTGGATTTCTGGATCGCTTGGAAGAGCGGCTGGCTGCCGTCGGTCGCACCAGGCCATCTGTTACGACAGGCGACGTCATCACCCTGCGAAACGCCATATTCGCTATCTCAACGGAAGCGGCTGGGCGCGTGGCTAGGCGCTTAGCTGCCGATCCCGCTTTGACAGAAGAGGTGAAGGTCGAGGCCGCGAAATCCTTCAACTTTCCCGCCGCCCTCGATCCCAAATTTCCGGCAGTATTCACTGAGGAACTGGTCCAGATCCTCCGCTTTGGGGCCTTCGTGGTGGCGCAGAAGTTGGTGCTCTACCGCGTGCTGGAAGACGCTGGTCCTCGCCGCGCTGATCCATTCGTGCTGGACGCTCTTACTCTGCCGGCGGCATCGACAGATCCCCAGGCGATCCGAGCGGCTCTGGAAGGGGCATTCTCCCTCGCGATCCGCCGCTCGGGGGACTACGAGACTGAACCGCCCCGGGTTTCCCGGAGGCTGTTTGGTTTGAGTCATGCCGTCAGGAGCAGGTTCTCCTGGGCGGCGTAGTAGAGTGCTTCGGCCTCGGCCGGCGGGATGTTGCCGATGGGCTCCAGCA
>JAESGX010000158.1_pt1 | contig 52164 bp, 46 predicted proteins | sample 9269801 | NCBI WGS metagenome assembly JAESGX01 (sample SAMN16773122, study PRJNA677054) | algae metagenome | isolation source: Pleurocapsa minor GSE-CHR-MK-17-07R and co-occurring heterotrophs from wet... | place: USA: Lower Calf Creek Falls, Grand Staircase Escalante National Monument, UT ... | reverse complement strand
TCGCGGGCAAGGCCCGCTCCTACAAAAAACTATTCGCGCTTGACGAGGTGACGGTGGTCCATTTCCTCGTTCACAGCCTTTACCGCCAGCGTCGATTCGCGCGCCAGCAGCAGGCTGGCGGCGAACATCGCCAGCACGCCCAGCGCCGCGAGTGCGGTGGGCACGCTGCCCAGGCGGTGCGCCAGCAGGTTGTCCGCGGCCACGGCCAGGCTGGTGGCAACGAACAGGCTGATCGCGGTGTACAGCAACTGGCCCGCGCGCAGGATGATCAGGCTGCGCCGGCGCTGCAGGGCGATGCGCTTTTCGTACAGCGCGCGCTGGACCGGGTCTTCGATGTCCGGAAGTTCTTTCAGCAGTACACGCGCACGGTCGATCACCCGCGCCAGGCGGTTGTTGGCCGAAAGCAGCAGCGACGCCGTGGCGGTCAGAAAGAAGGCCGGAGCCAGCATCGCGGTGAGCGTGGCGTAGTGTGCGATCTGATCGCTGTTCTGAAGCATGGCCTGGTCCGTGGAGGGCTGCGTTATGATGCGGCACAATGCGATCTTTCCGCAAAACGCGTTCGCCTCTGGCGCAGCGCAGCCCCAAGGACCGAATCCCGCGCATGCCAGCCGACCCTCCCAACAGCGACCGTCTCATCTGGATCGATCTGGAGATGACCGGGCTTGACACCGGCAACGACTCCATCATCGAAATTGCCACGGTGGTGACCGACTCGCAGTTGAACGTGCTGGCCGAAGGCCCTGAGTTCGCCATCGCCCATCCGGTGGCGGTGCTGGGGGCGATGGACGAATGGAACCGCACGCAGCACATGCGCTCGGGGCTGTGGAAGCGCGTGGTGGAAAGCAGCGTCACGCTGGGGCAGGCCGAAGCGCAGACGGTTTCGTTCCTGGCCGATTGGCTACCCGCCAACGCCTCGCCGATGTGCGGCAACTCGATCTGCCAGGATCGGCGTTTCCTGCATCGCCTGATGCCGCGCCTCGAGAAATACTTCCACTACCGTAATCTCGACGTCAGCACGCTGAAGGAATTGGCGCGGCGCTGGGCGCCGAAGGTGTTGGACGGCGTGCACAAGCAGTCCGCGCACACCGCGCTGAGCGACGTCCGCGATTCCATCGAGGAGCTGCGGCATTACCGAAAGCATCTGGCGGAATTGGCGGGCTGAGAGCTTCGGATCCGCGTAGGAGCGACCTAAGTCGCGAGGGACGCCGGTCGATCCGGGCGTCCAGAAAAATTCGAAAGACTCGGTCGCGGCTTACGCCGCTCGTGCGCGTGTCCGGCGCCTGTCTCAGGCCTTTGGTTTGGCTATATCGCCGTCGTCGATCACCGATTTGGTGATGATCTCGGTCAGCGGCGTGCCGTCGGCGTTTTGGTGGTACACGTGCAGGTCGCGCTGCGGGTAGGGGATGGATAGGCCGTGTTCGATCAGCTGCACGCGCACCGCTTCGATCAGGTTGCTTTTTGCGTCCGCGTAGTCGCCGTTGTGGGCGTAAGCGTACAGCTTCAGCTCCACGCTGCTTTCGCCCAGGTTGGTGACATGCACGAACGGCGCCGGATCCTCCAGCACCTTCTTGTTGCCGCGGGCGATCTCCAGCAGCAGCTCCCGCGCCTGCTTCAGGTCGTCGTCGTAGCCCACGCCGACCAAGATCTCGATGCGGCGGTTGGGCAGCGTGCTGTAGTTGATGATCGCCGCCGTGGTGATCTCGCTGTTGGGCAGGATGATCATGCGCTGATCGAAGGCGCGCAGACGGGTCTGGAAAATGCGCACTTCCACCACCACGCCTTCCTGCCCGGCCGCGATCACGTGATCGCCCACGCGGAACGGACGCAGCACGATCAGCATCACTCCCGAGGCGATGTTGGAAAGCGAATCCTTCAGCGCAAGACCCACCGCCAGACCCGCGGCGCCCAGCACCGCGAGCATCGAAGTCGGATTGATGCCCAGCGAAGTCAGCGCGGTGACCAGGACCAGCACCATCATCGCCGCATAGCTGACCCGGCGCAGGAATCCGGACAGCGTGGAGTCCACATGCGTGCGGCCCAGCACGCGCTCCAGTCCGCGGCTGAGGCGCTTGGCCAGCCACATGCCGATCAGGAAGATCAGCGCGGCGGCCACGAACTTCAGCCCCCAGGTTTCGAGCAGCTCCAGCCAATCGATGCCGCGGATGTCCTTGACCAGATCGGCAGGAACCATGGCAGGGACTGTCGCCAGACTCATGACGCCTTGAGCTTCGCCAACCGCAGCCAGGTGTCGACCACGGTGTCGGGATTCAGCGATACCGATTCGATGCCTTCCTGCATCAGCCAGTCGGCCAGATCCGGGTGATCCGAAGGCCCCTGGCCGCAGATGCCCACGTACTTGCCCTTGGCCTTGGCGCTCTTGATCGCCATCGAAAGCAGCTTCTTCACCGCCGGGTCACGCTCGTCGAACAGGTGCGCAACGATGCTGGAATCGCGGTCCAGACCCAGGGTGAGCTGGGTCAGGTCGTTGGAACCGATGGAAAAGCCATCGAAGATGTCCAGGAACTCGTCGGCCAGCAGCGCGTTCGACGGCACCTCGCACATCATGATGATCTTCAGCCCGTCCTCTCCGCGCCGCAGGCCGTGCTTGGCAAGCACCTGGATCACCTTGCGGCCTTCGTCCAGGGTGCGCACGAACGGGATCATCACCCACAGGTTGTCCAAGCCCATGTCGTTGCGCACCTTGCGCACCGCCTTGCATTCCAGCGCGAACGCGGGCTCGAACGACGGATCCACGTAGCGGCTGGCACCGCGGAAGCCGATCATCGGGTTCTCTTCGTGCGGCTCGTAATTGCTGCCGCCGATCAGATTGGCGTATTCGTTGGATTTGAAATCGGACAGGCGCACGATTACCGGGTTCGGCGCGACCGAAGCGGTGATGGTGGCGATGCCTTCGGCCAGCCGATCCACGTAGAAACTCACCGGGTCGGCGTAGCCCGCGGTCTTCGCGTCGATCTTGCGTTTGGTTTCGGCATCCTGCCTGTCGTATTCCAGCAATGCGTTCGGATGTATGCCGATGTGGCTGGCGATGATCATCTCCAGGCGCGCCAGACCGATGCCCGCATTCGGCAACTGGCCGAAATCGAACGCGCGTTCCGGGTTGGCCACGTTCATCATGATCTTCAGCGGCGCCGGCGGCATGTGACTCAGGTCGGTGGTGATGCGCTCGAAGGGCAGGGCACCGGCATAGATGAAGCCGGTGTCGCCTTCTGCGCAGCTGATGGTGATCTCGTGGCCGTCCTCGATATGGTCCAGCGCGTTGCCGGTGCCGACCACGGCCGGCACGCCCAGTTCGCGCGCGATGATCGCCGCGTGGCAGGTGCGGCCGCCGCGGTTGGTGACGATGGCCGAGGCGCGCTTCATCACCGGCTCCCAGTCGGGATCGGTCATGTCGGCGACCAGCACGTCGCCGGGCTGCACGCGGTTCATGTCGGCCAGGCTGCGCACCACGCGCGCCACGCCGCTGCCGATCTTCTGGCCGATGGCGCGGCCTTCGGCGATGACTTGGCCGCGTCCCTGCAGGTGGTAACGCTCGATCTGCGTCGCCTTAGCGCGCGACTTCACCGTCTCCGGGCGCGCCTGCACGATATAGAGCTTGCCGCTGACGCCGTCCTTGGCCCACTCGATATCCATCGGCCGGCCGTAATGCTTCTCGATGGTCAGCGCCTGGGTGGAGAGCAGCTGCACGTCTTCGTCGGAAATGGAGAACTTGTTGCGCAGCTCGGCGGGCGTGTCCTCGATCCTGACCCGCTCGCCGGGCTGGTCCGAATACACCATGCGCAGCAGCTTGCTGCCCAGCGAGCGGCGCAGGATCGCCGGCTTGCCCTGCAGCAGGGTGGGCTTGTACACGTAGAACTCGTCCGGGTTGACCGCGCCTTGCACCACCATTTCGCCCAGGCCCAGGCTGGAGGTGATGAACACCACGTCGCGGAAGCCCGATTCGGTGTCCAGCGTGAACAGCACGCCGGAAGCGCCCACGTCCGAGCGCACCATCAGCTGCACGCCGGCGGACAGGAACACGTCCTCGTGCTTGAAGCCGTGATGCACGCGGTAGGCGATGGCGCGGTCGTTGTACAGGCTGGCGAAGACTTCCTTGACCTTGTGCACCACGTCGTCGGCGCCGGTGACGTTGAGGAAGGTTTCCTGCTGACCGGCGAAGCTCGCATCGGGCAGGTCCTCGGCGGTGGCCGAGGACCGCACCGCGACCGCGATATCGCCGCCGCCGTTATCGTCGGCGAGCGTGCGGTAGGCGCTGCGGATATCCGCATCCAGCTGCGGCTGCAGCGGCGCATCGATCACCCAGCCGCGGATTTCCTTGCCGGCCACGGTAAGCGCGTCTACGTCTTCCACGTCCAGCGTGGCCAGCTTGTCGAAGATGCGCTTGGACAGGTCGTTGTGGGCGATGAAGTCCTTGAACGCCTGCGACGTGGTGGCGTAGCCGCCCGGCACCGACACGCCCAGGTCGGCCAACTGGCCGATCATCTCGCCGAGCGAGGAATTCTTGCCGCCCACGCGGGCCAGATCGGCCAGGCGCAGTTCGTGCAGCCACAGGATGTTTTGATTCGAGCTGTTCTGGTTCAAGCGCAACGCTCCGAAGCGGATCGCGCGCCTCGCCGGAGACTGTCGGCGAGGGCCGCGTCCAGGGAAAGAATCGCTATGATGCAGTGCGGGACTAGCGCTTACAAGCTTGATTTACCAAGGTTTTCGTGGTGACCACGCAGTGAAAAGGGAGTGAGGACCGATGTCGAATGTACGCCCGGTGTTCTACGTGTCGGATGGAACCGGTATCACGGTGGAAACCATCGGCCACAGCCTGCTGACCCAGTTCGTGGGGTTCAGTTTCGTCACCGACCGTATTTCCTTCGTCGACGATCCGCTCAAGGCCCACGACGCCGCCCAGCGCATCATCGCCGCCGGCCAGCGCCACGAAGCGCGCCCCATCGTCATCCATTCCAACGTGGATCCGGCGATCAGCGAGATCCTGGCCGAAAGCGGCGCGCTGATGCTGGATGTGTTCGCGCCCTTCATCCAGCCGATGGAGCAGGAGCTGGGCGCTCTGCGCCAGTCGCGCAAGGGGCAGGCGCACGGCCTGGTGAACTTCGAGACCTACCACCGCCGCATCAACGCCATGAACTACGCGTTGACCCACGACGACGGTATCGCCTTGAACTACGACGAGGCCGATCTGATCCTGGTGGCGGTATCGCGCGCCGGCAAGACGCCCACCTGCGTGTATCTGGCCCTGCATTACGGCATCCGCGCCGCCAATTACCCCCTGACCGACCAGGACCTGGAAACCGACCGCCTGCCGCAGCGCCTGCGTGCGCACCGGCGCAAGCTGTTCGGCCTGACCATCGACCCGGAGCGTCTGCAGCAGATCCGCCAGGAACGCCGGCCCAATTCCAGCTATGCGCAGCTGGAGACCTGCAAGAGCGAAGTGGCGGCGGCGGAAACCATGTTCCAGATGGAGCGCATTCCCACGCTCAGCACCACCCACACCTCGATCGAGGAAATCGCGAGCAAGGTCATGTCGACCCTGGGCCTGCATCGGGAAATGTATTGAGCGGGGAGCCGGCGCGGACCGCTAGGCGGAGTCCACGCGCGGAACGCACAAGTTAGGCCGCCCGCGCCGATCCGTCAATGCTGCCGTAACAGCGAATCAGCGTGTAGGATTCGGTTCCATGCAAGAAGCCGTCGCCCGCACCGCACGCATCCCCAAACTCAACCGCTTCGGTTGGCTGATGGCGCTGTACGCGGAAAACCACACGCGCCTGACGCGGCTGTTCGCGCCAGGCGATTTGCAGGAGGGGCGCTACGTTTCGCGCATCGGCGACGGGCTGGACCTGTACCTGGATGTCATCGAAACGCACCGCTACACGGTGGAACTGCGCCTTACCTACGGCCTGCGCGATCCGGAAACCGGCGAACCCGACCCTTCCGCCTTCGTGCGCCTGTACCGCGACGCGCGTCAGGCCGAAGCCACGCACTGCTATGTGGGCCGCCGCTGGCAGGACGTGATCGGCATGTATCCGCCGCCGGCCGAACTGATCGGCCATCGCATGCGCATGAACACTTTCCTGGGCAAATGGTTGGAGTATCTGGCCGAGCGCGGCCACGGCGTGGCCACGCTGCGTCGCCACGAAGATGCGCCGGCTGCGCACCTCACCGCCGATTGACGTCGCGCATCGCGCGCGATCGCATCCAAACTGAAGCCGTTTGCGTTTTTCTTTAGACAAAGCTTGCGCGAACTGCGGCCGCTAGCTAGAATTCCGCCCCTTCCAGCCCGTGGGGCCATAGCTCAGCTGGGAGAGCGCCTGCATGGCATGCAGGAGGTCGGCGGTTCGATCCCGCCTGGCTCCACCAATATCCCGGCACAAGGCCTGTCCGGGGTAGGGAACAAGCTTCACTGCGTCCCCATCGTCTAGAGGCCTAGGACACCACCCTTTCACGGTGGACACCGGGGTTCGAATCCCCGTGGGGACGCCATTTCAACAACGACTCAGGCTCGCTTCGGCGGGCCTGAGTCGTTTTATCGTCCAGATTCGCGGGCAGCCGTTGCCATGGGCTGCGCATAGAGTCGACGCAATAACCGTGGGAACCTGGCGGGCAGGGGATCGGTTTCGATCAAAACCCCGCCGACGGCACGCGCGCGAATCACGGGCTGAGCGCTGCGATCTCGTCCTGCAATTGCGCCTGCAAGGCCGGGTGACCGTGCAGCACGCGCAGACGGCGCAGAACCCTTTGCAGCAGCTGCAGATCCTGGAAATCGCCCAGGCGGTCGGCCAACGCCCTGAGCGTCTTGACCTCTTTTGCCGAAGCGAATTTTTCCAGCCGGTGTTTGGCCGATATCGGGGCGTCCAGGCGCAGATGTCTCACCGCTTCCAGCTGCATCCGCAGCCGTCGTGTGCGGCGGCGCCAGGTATGGATGATCTCCGCCGACGCCTCCGAGCGCGCGCGCGCCTGCGCCTTGACCACGCGCTTGGCGCTGCGCCGCATGGCCTTGTCGATATCGCCCGGCGTCAGATCGTCCCAGGGCAGGTCGGCCAGACGATCAAGCGCGTGCCCCAGGCGGGCCCGCCGACGCGCGAAACGGGGGTCGCTGGCCATCGCTTCGGCCAGCATCTGTTCCCGTCGCTGCTCCAGACAGGCGATGGCCGGAGCCCAGGCGGCGGCATCGCCCCGAGCAGCCAAGCGCCGTGCCGCGCTGGCGATGACGTGCGCGTCGCGCAGCTGCGAAAGCCCGCGGCCCAGCGAACGGAGTTCCCGATCCACGCTTTCGACCGCATCGAAGCGGTCGTTGGCCAGCGACAGCACCGCGCGCAAACGGCGGATGGCCTTGCGCGCGGCATGCACCGACTCGTGGGGGTGCCGCCTGCCGGCGAGGGCCCGCTGGGCGGAGCGGCATTGCTTGCGGGCCAGCGCATGGACCGCGCGCCCCAGGGTCGCTGGGCGGGAATCACTCATCGGGCACCAGAAAGTCGAATGCGATCCGGAGCGCGAGGTTAACCCAAGTCAAATACTCGCGGTGCGATCCGGCGCCCAAGGGCGCATGCGGGAAAAGCCAGGCCGGTCAGTCGCCCCATCCCCGGGGCAAGGCCAGTCCGGATGCGCCGGCCGTCACCTTGCGCACGCTCATGATGGCCGCCGAAGACAGCGAGCGACGGGCCAGGCCCACCGGCACCTTGCCGCCGATGTCCGTCAAGGAGGCGTAAGTCAGCCGCGTGCCGCCGCCCATTGGCGCCAGCACCCATTCGCCGCGCGTGCGCAGAGCGATGCAGTCGGGCTTCAGAGGCTTGCCGACGTAGTCGAGCGAGGCGAACCGCACACGAATCTCGCCGTTGGCGTGCACATGGCGTTCGAAACGCATCGAATAGCAGCGCGCGCTGATCACTGGCGTGCTGAGTACGTCGGACCAGAGGGTCAGCGCCGGCCCCCGCTGGATGAAGGTACGCTGCAGGTTCTTGTTCTTTTCGTCCAGATACTTGCCGAACAGATAGTCGGCCACGACTTGCGGCGAGACCTGCAGCGACGTGCTGACGCGCATTTCCTCGAAGCGCTCATCCGGAATCTGCCGCGTCTCCATGCGGATGCCGTCTTTCTCGCTCGCTATCCGCCATTCCTGCGCCTGCGCCAGGCCGGGTGCGGTCAGTGCGGCCAGCAGCAGCCAGCGGGCTGGGCGCTCGAGTAGCGCGCGTGATCTGTGCGTGGGTTCGGTTGCGGGCGCGTGGTGGAACGAGGCCATGTTGGCTTTCTCCCAAGTGCAAAGCAGTGGTGAGGATTCGATGCCCATGTCATGACAGGGTAAAGACAAGGGCACTTCGCGGACTACCTGCCGATGGGCTTCCGCCATTGCTGGTGTCGGGGAAACCGCTGCAGCGGAACGGGCTGCAGCCGCAGAATCCCATCCCTGCGAGGGGGGACATGCAATGAAGAGCGCTCCGCCGCGCGCGGCGCGAACGTAGAGAAACGACTCTAGCGAGCCGATGCCGCTCCCATCGGCGGCGGTCCAAGACTGAGGAGGGAAGCGGCAGGCGTTAGCGCAGCTTTGCCAAACCTTAGTGCGTTGGCCACAACCGATACCGAGCTCAGACTCACCGCCAGCGCCACGATCATCGGGCTCAGCAGCCATCCGAACACCGGATACAGGACTCCGGCGGCAATCATTACGCCCAGCGCGTCGTAGAGACAAGCGAAGCCCAGGTTCTGCTGCATGTTGCTAGCGTTCGCACAGGAAATCGCGCGTTTGCAAAATGCGGCGCAGATCGCCCTTGACCAGAGTCACCTGCGCGGCGGACATGGCTATGTCGGGGCAAGCGAACGCAATATGGATGTGACAACCGTTGACGGAAACTCTGCCCACCCGCTCCTTGCGCTGAGCGCAAGGAGCGGGGCCAAAACCACTTTCGGGCCGAAAAAACCGGAGCTGTCTGATGCTAGCGCGCGACCAGGCCGGTGGCGGATGCGGGCAAACCCGATGCCTGGGTTTCGATGGTCTTCAACGTGCCGTCCGCTGAAAGCTGCAGTGCGCTGAGGGTGCTGTTATTCGGGTTCAGCACGTAAAGGTACCTGCTGTTGCGGTCCAGGGCCATGTCGGTGGGACCGCTGCCGGCGCCGGTGCTAGCCGCGATGGGGTTGCCGGCCAGCAGACCGACGGCGCCATTGCCGGCGACACTGTATGCCGAAAGATTGTCGCTGGCGGTATTGCTGACGTACGCGTAGCGGCCGTCGCGCGTGGTGACGACCCAGCACGCCGCCGACTGTCCGCTGGGAGAAGCGCCGGTCACCACGCTGGCAGCGCCGTCGGCGTCCAAGCGATACGAGGACAGCGTGCTTGCGCCGGCAGCACCGCCGGCAGCTTCGCTCACCAGCAGCTGATCGCTGCGACCAAAGGAAAAACCGAACGGAGTCGGCGCAGGGGAGGCCTGCACATGCACTTCGCCCAGTGCGCCGTCGCCATCCACGGGGAAACTGAGCACCAGATTGGTCGCTTTCTCGGTAACCGCCAGCAGATCGCCATCGCGATTGAAGCCGACCTGCGCGGCCCCGGTACCGCTGCCGCTGAGCGGCGTCTTGGAACCGGCGATAGGGGTCAGTCTTCCATAGATGCCCAGCTTGAAACCCTGCAGGCTGTCGCTGCCTGCGTTGAGCACGTAGACCACGTCGTTTTCGATGGCCACGCTCACCGGACGCACGCCGCCAGAAGGTCGCGTATCGGTGCGTAGCAGATAGTTTCCGAATACGAAAAACACCGAAACGCTATCGCTGCCGGGATTAACCGCCAGCAGCCAGTTGCCGGAATCGCTGATCGCCAACGCGCCCTGGTTGCCCAGACCGCCGCCGGTGCCGGTGCCGCCGGTGGAGAACGAACGCGCGGGATTCAGCCTGCCGTCCGCAAGGCGATCGAAGGCGACCACGCGGTTGCCGGCGACCGCGTTAGTCATCGAGAACACCGCGCCATCCGCGCGGCCGTACTGGGCGCTGACCACCAGCGGCGTGGCCAGCGCAATCACCGATAGGCCGATCAGCAGGGGCAGGGAAAGTTTCCGCAAACGGGTGCGAGTTTTCATATGCGTTCTCCGGGGGCTGGAAGGGGTGGGCCTGTCTCCAGGGCAGGCCGCGGCAGCTTTATGCATCGCCGGTCACCAAGTCCTCACGAAGAGTTAAATTAAATGTGACTTGACACTGCGGTGGTTTCGACCGATCAAGGCAGCGGGCGAATCAACGCACGAGGGTGGCATGGCGGGTTCCAAAAGCATTCTGGTGATCGAAGACGATGAAGACATCGCCCGGATGCTGGGGCTCACGTTGCGTGCGGAAGGTTTCGAAGTGGCGGTGGAGCACAGCGGCGAGGGCGGCTTGGCCCGTCTGCAGCGGCAGCGGCCGCAGCTGCTAGTCCTGGATTTGATGCTGCCGGGCATCGACGGGCTGCAGGTTTGCCGCCAAGTGCGCGAGCGGGCCGATTACCTGCCGATCATCATCCTCAGCGCCAAATCCAGCGAAACCCAGCGCGTGCTGGGCCTGGAGCTGGGTGCGGACGACTACCTCACCAAGCCATTTTCCACCGCCGAGCTGGTGGCGCGCGTGCACGCGGTATTGCGCCGCATGGACGCGGCCGAGCAGTTGGCGGCGACGCGCGCTGGCGTGATCCGCCATGGGCCGCTCAGTCTGGATCCTGTTGCCCGCGAAGCGCGGCTGGGTGAGCGCGAACTCACCCTGACCAGCAAGGAATTCGACCTGCTGATGTTCTTCGCGCGCAATGCCGGGCGCGCGTTCAAACGCATGGAGCTGCTGAACCAGGTGTGGGGCCATGCCCACGATGGCTACGAGCACACGGTCAACTCGCACATCAACCGGCTACGCAACAAGATCGAAGCGGATCCAGCGCAGCCGCGCTGCATCATCACCGTATGGGGCGTGGGCTACAAGTTCGCGGCGCCCGTCGACGATCTGCCGGAGGGTGCGCAGTGAATTCAAAATCGCTGTACGGGCGTATCGCTTTGGTATTCGCGCTTATCGTGCTGGTCCTGGGCGTGATGCTGAGCTGGCTGGGATACCGCGCGGCCAAACAGCATCAGCACGAAGTGCTGCAGCGGGTCAGCCTAGGGCTGGCCAAGCACATCGCCGGTCAGCCGAGACTGGTGGGTGCGGCCGGTGTGGATCGCGCGCGCACCGATGCGCTGTTCCAGCAGCTGATGGCGGTCAATCCCAATATCGAGGTTTATCTACTGGACGCGCAGGGCGAAATACTGCGCGCGCCCCTTCATGCCGGTGTGCTGGCCAGCAACCGCGTGGCGCTGGGACCGGTTCGCGATCTTCTGGCCGGCGCGGCGCTGCCGGTGCTGGGCGAGAATCCGCTGCATGCGGGCCGCAGCGAGATATTCAGCGCCGCGCCGATCGAAGGCCCCGACGGCATCACCGGTTATGTCTACATCGTTCTGCTCAACGATATGTACCGCGACTTGGTGGCGGACGCGCTACGCGAGTATGTCGGGCGCAACAGTCTGTGGCTGGCCGCGATTGCGGTGATCATGGCGCTGGCTGTGGGCTTGGCGTTATTCGCGGCAATCACCAAGCGCCTCCAGCGCGTCACCACGGAAGTGGAAGCCTTTGCCCACGCCCACGCCGACGACATGCCTGAGCATAACGGCAGTTCCCTGCAGTCCGGCGATGAAATAGACCGCCTCTCGGCCGCATTCGCGGTGATGCGCGAACGGCTGCAGGCCCAGATGGCAGAGCTGAAACAGCAGGACGAACTGCGCCGGCAGTTGGTGGCCAATGTTTCCCACGACCTGCGCACGCCGTTGACATCGATGCAGGGCTATCTGGAATCGCTAGTGCGGATGGGCGACGGCCTGAGCCGGGAGGAGCAGCGGCAGTACCTGCAAGTCGCGGTTCGCCAGAGCCACAAGGTGTCGCGACTGGCCCAGCAGCTATTTGAACTAGCCCGCCTGGAATGCGAAGAAACCCTGCCCCGGCCGGAATTTTTCTCCATTTCGGAACTGGTGCAGGACATCGCGCAGAAGTACGCATTGACCGCGCAGCGCGAGCGCATCGCATTGCATACGTACGTCGACTCCGAATCGCTGTTCGTATGGGGCGATATCGGTTTGATCGAGCGAGTGATCAGCAACCTCATGGATAACGCCATACGTCATACGCCGCAGCGCGGTGAAATCCGTCTGGAAGCCCGTGCCGGCGCGACAGGCATCGAGGTCAGCGTCAGCGACACCGGGGAAGGCATTTCCGCCGAACACCTGCCGGGATTGCTGGTGCGCGGATCACCGCTGCGGCTGATGGCGGCCCGACGCGGCGGCGGTTTGGGTTTATTGATCGCCAACCGTATCCTTAGCCTGCACGGCAGCCGCATCGACGCAGCGAGCCGCAGCGGCCAGGGCACGCGCATCCGGTTTACGCTGCCGATGCGCCGCGCCGCCTGAGTATCGTGCGTGGAGCAGGCGCAGTGCGACGTGGCGTGGCGTTGCGCCGATTCAAAACCAGAAGCGCATGCCCGCCACCAGGTGAATGCCGTTGATGTCTTCACCACGATCACGGCGGAGATCAGCCGTGCCGCCGTAGGCGCGCTCCCACACTATGCCGGCATACGGCGCGAACTGGCGTATGCACTCGTAGCGGAGGCGTAAACCCCTCTAACCGTGCTGAGCCCCGATCAGATGCCGCAGTGCTCGTCATCCCTGCCAACAGATCCGCCTCGGCTTGCCACTGCAGGATCAACCGATGAGTCAACAGGGGGTCGTATTCGGCTTCGATCCGCGCCGAGCTCTGGCCGCGTTTGCCGATGCATGCGGTCGCTTCCACTTCGAATTTCTGAGGCGCCCGGTCCATCACGCCGAGCACCTGTCATGACAGGATAAAGATAGAGGCGCTTCGCGGACTTCCTGCCGGTGGACTTGCGTTATCGAGGGTGTTGGGGAATCTGCTGCGCTTGATGAGCTGCAGCAGCGGATTGTCGTCCCGCGGCATTTGGCTCGTGCGCCGAGAAACACCGCGTCGCGTACGGGGTTCATACGCTCAGGAAAACGAAGCTAGGAAGCCGATGCCGCATCTTTCGGCAGCAAGCGAACGGCGGGGAGGGAAGCGGGCAGCGCGACCTTGCCCAGCCGAAGTGCGTTGGTTACTACCGACACCGAGCTCAGACTCATGGCCAGCGCCGCAATCATCGGGCTCAGCAGCCAGCCGAATACCGGGTACAGCACGCCGGCGGCGATCGGCACGCCCAGCGCGTTGTAGAGGAAAGCGAAGCCCAGGTTCTGCTTCATGTTGCGCACCGTGGCGTCGGAAATCGCGCGTGCCTGCAGGATACGGCGCAGATCGCCCTTGACCAGGGTCACCTGCGCGGTGGACATGGCCACGTCAGTGCCGGTGCCCATGGCGATGCCGACATCGGCCGCGGCCAGCGCGGGCGCATCGTTGACGCCGTCGCCTGCCATGGCCACGCGCCGTCCTTCGGATTTGAGGCGCTGCACCAGCGCCACCTTGTCCTGCGGCTGCACGCCGCCGTGGGCTTCGTCGATGCCCAGCGTTCGTGCAACGGCGTCGGCGGTCGCTTGCGCGTCGCCGGAAGCCATCACGATGCGCAGCCCTGCGGCACGCAAGGCGTTCAACGCCGGCAAGGCCGAAGCCTTGACCGGATCGGCCACTGCCACCGCGCCGGCCAGCCGTCTTTCGACCGCCAGGAACATGACGCTTGCGCCCTGGTTGCGCAACGCTTCGACGCTGTCGCGCATGGTGGCCACGTCCGCACCAGCGTCGCTCATCAGCGCCTGGTTACCCAGGGCGATGGACTTGCCTCCGACGCGGCCGCGCACGCCCCGACCGGTCACCGATTCGAAATCATCCGCGCGCTGCAGCGGCAAGTCGCGTCGCTTGGCCTCCGCCACAAGGGCCGCGGCCAGCGGATGTTCGCTGCCCTGTTCCAGGCTGGCCGCCAGCTGCAGCACCTGATCCTGGGTAAAGCCTTCGGCCACCAGCACGTCGCGAAACGCCGGACGGCCTTCGGTCAGGGTGCCGGTCTTGTCGACGATCAGGGTGTCGATGGTGCGCAGGCGTTCGATCGCTTCAGCATCGCGGAACAGCACGCCCGCCTGCGCGGCGCGACCCGTGGCGACCATGATCGACATCGGCGTGGCAAGGCCCAGCGCGCACGGACAGGCGATGATCAACACCGACACGGCATTGAGCACGCCAAAGGTCCACGACGGCTCCGGCCCGAACAGCCCCCAGCCCAGCAGGGTCAGCACCGCCACGGTGAGCACCGCCAGCACGAACCAGAACGCGACCTGGTCGGCCATGCGCTGCATCGGCGCGCGCGAGCGCTGCGCCTGCGCCACCAACTGCACGATCTGCGCCAGCACCGTATCGGCGCCGATCCTGTCGGCGCGGATCACCAGACTGCCGGTGCCGTTGATCGTCGCGCCGATGACCTTCGCTGATCCCGCTTTCTCGACTGGTATGGATTCGCCGGTCAGCATCGACTCGTCGATGCTGGAGCGGCCTTCCAGCACGGTTCCGTCGACCGGCACTTTTTCGCCCGGACGCACGCGCAGGCGGTCGCCGACGTGTACCTGCTCCAGCGGGATATCTTCCTCGCCGCCATCCGCGTTGAGGCGGCGTGCGGTTTTCGGCGCCAGCCCGAGCAGCGCCTTGATCGCGGCCGAGGTCTTGGAGCGCGCGCGCAGCTCCAGCAATTGGCCCAGCAGGGTCAGTGAGACGATGACCGCCGCTGCTTCGAAATACACGCCAACCCGGCCATGCTCGCGGAACGAAGCGGGGAACAGGCCCGGTGCCAGCGTGGCCACCACGCTGTAGCCGAAAGCGGCCGTCACGCCGATGCCGATCAGCGTCCACATGTTGGGGCTGCGGTTGCGGATCGACTGCAAGCAGCGTACGAAGAACGGCCAGCCTGCCCACAGCACCACCGGCGCGCTTAGCGCAAGCTCGATCCAGGTGCGCGCTTCGGTGGACAGGAAAGAAAGGCGATGGCCGACCATCGCCAGCAGCAGCACGATCAATGTCAGCGGCAGCGTCCACCAGAAGCGCCGGCTGAAATCGCGCAGCTCCGGATTCTCGTCTTCGTCCAGCGACGGCATCTCCGGCTCCAGCGCCATGCCGCAGATCGGGCAGGTGCCGGGGCCGGGCTGGCGGATTTGCGGATGCATCGGGCAGGTGTAGATGGCGCCAACAGGTGCTGGTGCTACGGGCGCGGCGGTCGAAGGCGACAGATATTTTTCCGGATCGGCCACGAATTTCTCGCGGCAGCGCCCCGAGCAGAAGTGATAGTCGGTTCCCTCGTGCGCGGCGCGATGCTGGGCGGTGTCCGGATCGACCTGCATGCCACACACCGGATCGACGGAATGCCCGTTGGTGGCAACAGCACCGGCATTTGATCCGCCGGAGCAGCATCCCCCGGTTTTTTCCTGCGCTGCCTGCGATGCGTCGTGAGAGTGCGGCGTGGTATTCATGGCGTGTCCTCCGACTGTGCGTTAGCGCACGGTGTCTATTCCCGTGTCGGCAAGCCTGGACAGTTCACCGATTTTCATAAGCGGATTTCCATGCAGACGAAAGTGGCCCTGATGCCATCCTGCGCCCTGGACCATGGTTCAGAGCCAAGCGTTGTGAATGCGCCGAGGATCAGCAGGGTTAAGCTGCCTCGCGCCGTACTGACCATGCGCATGCCCATTCCCATGGTGCGGCAGGTATCCGCACACTTTCGACAATTCACACTGTTTCGACAACACCGGTTGTTTTCCGGTTTATTTCCGCTGCCCGTTACGCGCCTTGCCGGCCAGGCGCCATCTCGGATCAATGTTGCGCATACGGCGTGACCGTGCCGTCACGGCCCACTAGCTCCACTGTGTACGCCTGCACCGAGCCGCTTGGCACTTCCATGCCGGGCGATCCCAAGGGCATGCCGGGCAGCACCAAGCCCTTGGCGTCGGGTTTCTGCGTCAAAAGACGCTTGATATCTTCCGCAGGCACATGACCCTCGACGAAATAGCCGGCAACCTCGGCGGTGTGGCAGGAGCCTTTGCCAGACGGAATGCCGACGCGCACTTTGATCGGCTCAAGGTTCTCGTAATCGCGCATCTCGACCGGAAAACCGAACTGGCGCAAATGCTCAACCCACAGCGTGCAGCAGCCGCAGGTCGGACTCTTGTGTACTAGGACAGACGGCAAGCCCGCCGCGGTGCGCCCCGAAGCAGCGGGGGCCTGACCCCGTGCGTCCGGTGACGCAGCGGATTGAATCTGCGCCAGCGAGGTCGAGACGTCGCCGTCCAGAGCGACCGGCGCGCGCGCGCAGGCGCCGAGAAAGACAAAGGACCCTAACGCGGTCGCAGCGAAAACCGTGCTGGCGCGCGCACGGGTCGGTATAGGGCAGGTATCGATAGGCATGATGCAGTGTCCTCGTTAGGGTCAGAACCAAATGCGGAAACCCGCCACGATGCGGGTGTCGTCGATGTCTTCGTCTTCGTCGCGGCGGTAGTCCGCGGTCTGCCCGAAGGCGCGTTCGTGGACGATGCCAACGTAAGGCGCAAACTCGCGGATAACTTCGTAGCGCAAGCGCAGGCCGACTTCGACCGTGCTCAGGCCCGAGCCGATGCCGCGCCGCGCGTCGTCTTTGCCGTAAAGGGTCGCCTCGACCAGCGGCTGCAGCACCAGCCGATTGGTCAACAGCAGGTCGTACTCGGCTTCCATCCGCGTCGAGGTCTGGCCGCGTTCGCCCAGGTAGGCGGTTGCTTCCACTTCGAACTTCTGCGGCGCCAAGCCCATCACGCCGATCGCCAGGAAATCCTGCGAGGCGCCGGGCTTGAAGTCGTGACGCACGCCGGCCAGCACATCCCACCAGCGCGCGACGCTGCGGCCGTACAGAATTTCCAGATCGGCGCTTTCGCTGACCCCATCGACTCGTTCGCCTTCGCTGCGCAACCATAGCCGGTCCCGATCGCCGCCGAACCAGGCCGATCCTTCCCACGCCATGCCGGTGCCGGAATCCGCATTCCACGCTTCCAAACGATCCAGCAGCACGAAACGCTGGATCGAGTCGCCATGCATCGTGTGCCCAACTGGGGGAGGCGCAGCGGCGGCGCGGTCGGCATCGGTCAGCGCGGGGATGGGCGTGATCGGTACAGTGCGGGCATGCTGGGTGCCGGGCATCGGCATATCGTGATCCATGGCCGAATGATCCATAGGCTTTGCGGTCTCGCCCTGAGCGGGAACGTCCTTCGCGGACGGTGCACTGCTTTCCATCGGTTTGTCGGCAGTAGGCATCGGCATGTCATGACCCATGGCCGCGTGGTCCATGGTCGAGTGATCCGCGGGTTCGGCCTGCGTCGACTGCATCGACATTTTCGAGTGGTCCATCTCCTGCGCCGAGACCGTCGCAGGCGATACCAGCAGCGTCATCGCGGCGCTCAGCAGCCACGCATGTAGAGGATCGAGGGACAAGTTCATCTGCTTCATTCCTCCACCCGCACTTCCCGCATCATTCCGGACTCCATGTGGTACAGCATGTGGCAGTGGTACGCCCAGCCGCCGAGCGCGTCGGCGCGCACGCGGTAGCTGCGCTTGCTGCCTGGCGGCATGTCGATAGTGTGCTTGCGCACCTGGAAACCGCCCTGCTGGTCCTCAAGGTCGCTCCACATGCCGTGCAGATGGATGGGATGCGCCATCATCGTGTCGTTGACCAGCACGATGCGCAGGCGCTCGCCATAGTTGAACCGCAGCGGCTCGACGTCGGCGAACTTCAGGCCGTCGAACGACCAGGCGAACTTTTCCATGTGTCCGGTCAGGTGAAGTTCGATCTCGCGTCCGGGATCGCGCCCATCGGGATCGTCGAAGGTGCTTTTCAGCATCGCGTAGCTCAGCACCTTGCGGCCGTTGCCGCGCAGGCCGATGCCGGGATCGTCGAGTTTGGGCGCGGGCGACATGGTCTGCATGTCGATCAGCGGATTGCCGGCTTCACTGGCGGGGTGCTGCTGCACGCCGCCGGCTGCGTGGTCCATCCCGCTGTGGTCCATGCCGGGCATCGAACCCGCGCCGGACTCCGTCATCGTCGACATGTCATGCGCGCCGCCACTGCCGCCGTGCGCCATGCCGCCGTGGCCCATGTCCTCCATGGTCAGGATCGGACGCGGATCGATCGCCGGCACCGGCGCGCGCAATCCTTCGCGCACCGCCAACGTGCCGCTGACATAGCCGGTGCGGCCCATGTCCTGGGCGAATACGGTGAACGCATCCTGCCCGGACGGCTCGACGATGACGTCGAAGGTCTCGGCCACCGCGATGCGGAATTCGTCCACCGTCACCGGATGCACGTACTGCCCGTCGGATGCGACCACGGTCATCTTCAGGCCGGGAATGCGCACATCGAAGTAGGTCATGGCGGACCCGTTGATGAAGCGCAGGCGGATTTTTTCACCGGAGCGGAACAGCCCGGTCCAGTTGCCCAGCGCGGTAGTGCCGTTCATCAGATAGGTATACGTGTTGGCGTTGACGTCGGCCAGGTCGGTGGGCGTCATCCGCATCTCGCCCCACATGCGGCGATCGGCCAGCGTGGCTTTCAGCCCGTCCTCCCGTACATCGCGGGCGAAGTCGCCGACCGTGCGCTTGTAATAGTTGTCGTGGCCGGACATCTTCTTCAGACGCGAGAACAGCGCGGTCGGATCCAGGTCGGTCCAGTCGGACAGCAGCACCACGTAGTCCCGATCAAAGGAAAAAGGTTCGGGCTCCAGCGGATCCACGATCAGCGCACCGTACAGTCCCGCCTGCTCCTGGAACGCGGAATGGCTGTGGTACCAGTAGGTGCCGCCTTGGCGTAGGTCGAAACGGTATTGGTACGCCTGGCCGCGCTCGATGCCGTTGAAGCTGATGCCCGGCACGCCGTCCATGTTGGCCGGCAGCAGGATGCCGTGCCAGTGGATCGACGTCTGGTGGCCATGGATGGACCTGTCCGGCAGCGCATTGCTGACCCGCAGGTTGACCGTGGTGCCTTCCTTCCAGCGCAGGATCGGCGCAGGCAACGAGCCGTTGACGGTGATCGCCGGTCTGGTGCGGCCGGTGAAGTTCATCGGCGTTTCGCCGATGGCCAGATCGAAATCAGTGCCGGCGAGTGTGACCGGCTGCCCGGGCGATTTGAGCGCCCAGCTCGGCCTGGGCCACAAACCGAGTCCGAGCATGGCGCCACCTGCGGCGACGCCCTGGACGAACTGGCGACGGGACGGCCGGAAGGAAGAACCTTTGTCCGGACGGGAATCTTGGGATGACATGGTGAGCTCCACGCGAAGGTCGCGATTGAACAGGGTTTGCATCGGTCTGCGCACGAAGCGGGCTCGCCTTTGCAAACATGCAGGCAAGACGCAGACGAAGGAGCGCCGGGGCGCTGGCGACGCTTAGCCGATCGGAGGTCGGATCAGATGGGGGAGCGCAGGTGACGCATGGCTCGATTGACTCAGCACGGTAGGCCGTGACTGCGCAGGCCTGTTGGCTGCGGGGGAAAGCGATATCGCCACTGCTTGCCCGACATGCATGCATCCGCAGCAGCGATCGGACTGGCAGCATTCGGAAGACTTCTGCTTGTGCTCGTCGGGGGAGTGCGCACCCGCCGCGACAGGCTCGCTGACATGGCTTGTCGACGTCTTGTTAGCGGCTTGATGACAGGGCGGCTCATCGGCGGGCTTTGCAGCGGACATGGCTGCTGCATGGTTCGCCCGGTTCATACCCGCATCCATCGCATGGGTCGCCGCCATCCGCGTCGACGCCATCGCCGATACCGATCCGTTGAGGATCAGGATTGCGCACAGCGCCAACTTCAAAAGGGTTGCGAAGGAGGACATGACAACGGCAAGTCTAGCCGCTAACCGCAAGGCTTTGCGTAGATGTGGCGTGAATCGGAGGATGGCGGAAAGCCTGGGCCCTGAACCTGTAGTCACGTCATCGGCCGCTGCGCAACCCGTTCAGCTCACCCGCTGCGGCAGGATCACCAGTTTGCCGACGGCCTGCCGGCTCAGCAGCGCTTCCAGCGCCTGCGGCGCCTGCGACAGCGGATAGCGCTTGGATATCAGCGGGTTGATCTTGCGTTCGCGCAGCCAGGCGAACAGCAGCGCCAGATTCTCCGCATTCAAGGCCGGTTCGCGGCGCACGAACTCGCCCCAGAACACGCCGACCAGCGCGCTGCCCTTGAGCAGCAGCAGATTGGCGGCGATCTTGGGGATCTGGCCCGCCGCGAAGCCGACCACCAGATAGCGCCCGCGCCAGCCGACGCTGCGCAGCGCCGGTTCGGAGAATTCACCGCCCACCGGGTCGTAGACCACGTCCACGCCGCGCCCTTCGGTCATGGCCTTGATGCTTTCGCGCAGGTCTTCGCGGGTGTAGTCGAGGGTTACGTCCGCGCCGCGTTCGCGCGCGGCCGCGAGCTTGTCCGCGCTCGACGCCGCGGCGATCACGCGCATGCCCAGCAGCTTGCCTATTTCCACCGCCGCCAGGCCCACGCCGCCGCCCGCGCCCAGCACCAGCAGGGTTTCGCCCGGCTGCGCGTTGGCGCGGTCTTTCAGCGCGTGCAGCGACGTACCGTAGGTGAGCACGAAACTGCCGGCCAGCTCCAGGTCTTCGTCGCTGATATCGCGCGGCAGCGGAATCACATGGCTCGCGTCCACCACCGCTTCCTGCGCGTAAGCGCCGTAGGTGGCGATACCGACGACCTTGTCGCCAAGCTTGAGGCGCGCGACCTCGCTGCCCAGCGCGATGATTTCGCCCGACAGTTCGCCGCCCGGGGAAAACGGGAACTCGGGCTTGAACTGGTATTTGCCGGCGACCATAAGCGCATCGGGAAAATTGACCGCGGCCACGCGGGTGCGCACCAGCACCTGGTTGGGGCCGGGCACGGGCGAGGGCACGTCGCGTAGCTGCAGAGAGGCGGGCGGGCCCCAGGATTCGCAGAGGATTGCTTTCATGTGGTTCCCTTTTTATCTGCCATGACCAGCCATTCGGCTGTTGAAGACCCCGCGAAGGCGGGAATCCTGTGCGTTGATGCATCAACAGCAGAGTCGCGGGATCCCGGCCTTCGCGATGATGACGAATTTAGGTTGAGGGGATACTTGTTATCCAGCTGCAGCATGCAAAATCAAAACCGCCCCTCCGTCATCGCATAGACCTTGTCGCGCAGCGCCGCCAGCTTCGGCCCGAAATCGTTGACCAGCTTCTCGCGGGTCATCACCGATACGCGGCCGCTGCAGTTGAAGGCGAGCACGCGGCTTTTATCGGCCGACACCATGGGCACGCCGATGGCGAACACGTCCGGGTTCCAGTCGCCCAGGGAAAAACAGAAGCCGTAGGTTTCGTAGTCGTGGCGCGCGCGCAGGATGCCGTCGCGGATCTTCGGCCACAGGCCAGGCTCGCACTCCAGCTGGAATTCGGCCAGCTGGCGTTCGAAGATCGGCAACGGGCGCGCCGCCAGGTCGGCGCGGCCCAAGGCGGTGGAGCCGTGCGGCACGCGCGCGCCGGGTTCTAGCTTCATCTGGAAGGTGGCGTCGCCCTGGCAGACCTCCAACAGCACCATGCGCATGCCGTCGGCGGCGGCCAGCATCACCGCGGACTGCGTGTAGTCGGCCAGCTCGCGCATCAGCGGGCGCGCGATCGCCACTACGTCGTTACCCTTCATGAAGGCGTGACCGAGCGACAGCACCGCGGTGCCCAGCGAATATTTTTCCAGCGCGGCCGAGTAATGCAGATAGCCCAGCGAGGCCAAGGTGAAGGTCAGCCGCGACACGGTGGGCTTGGGCAGGCCGGTGTGGCGTGCGATGTCCTGGTTGCCCAGATGCTGAGCGCCCTGCTCGAAACAGCGCAGGATGGAAAACGCGCGCGCCACCGCGCTGACGAACTGCGGATGGTCTTCGTCCACCGACTGGTTGAAGGTGTCGACGTGGCGTTTGGGATTGCCCATGCAGGTCTCCGCGCAGTTGCCTTCAGTGCGCGGTTCGCGGCGCGTGCTTGGCCAGTTCCAGCCGCGCCAGCGTGCCGCGATGCACCTCGTCGGGGCCGTCGGCCAGGCGCAGCGAACGGATCGACGCATAGGCGTAGGCGAGCGGGAAATCCTCGCTGACGCCGGCGCCACCGTGCGCCTGGATGGCCCAGTCGATGATGCGGCAGGCCATGTCCGGCGCCACCACCTTGATCATCGCGATCTCCGCGCGCGCTACCTTGTTGCCCACGGTGTCCATCATGTACGCGGCTTTGAGCGTGAGCAGACGCGCCTGTTCGATCAGGCAGCGCGATTCGGCGATGCGTTCGTGCCAGACCGACTGGTCGCCGATGCGCTTGCCGAACGCCACGCGCGCCTGCACGCGCTGGCACATCAGCTCCAGCGCGCGTTCGGCCACGCCGATGGTGCGCATACAGTGATGGATGCGGCCGGGGCCCAGGCGGCCCTGCGCGATCTCGAAGCCGCGGCCTTCGCCCAGCAGAAGGTTCCCGGCCGGCACGCGCACGTCGCGCAGTTCGACTTCCATGTGTCCGTGCGGCGCGTCGTCGTAGCCGAATACCGATAGCGGGCGCAGCACTTCGACGCCGGACGCGTTCGCCGGCACCAGCACCATCGATTGCTGCTGATGGCTGGCGGCATCCGGGTCGGTCTTGCCCATGACGATGTACAGCGCGCAGCGCGGATCGCCGGCGCCGGAAGCGAACCACTTGCGCCCGTTGATGACGTACTCGTCGCCATCGCGCGTGATCGAGCACTGGATATTGGTGGCGTCGGACGAAGCCACCGCCGGTTCGGTCATGAGGAAGGCGGAACGGATCTCGCCGGCCAGCAGCGGCTCCAGCCAGCGGTCCTTGTGCGCCTCGCTACCGTAGCGCTCGAGTGTCTCCATGTTGCCGGTATCGGGCGCGGAGCAATTGAAGACTTCGGCCGCCCACGGCACGCGGCCCATGATTTCGCACAGCGGCGCGTATTCCAGATTGGACAGCCCCTGCGGCGCGCGCGGCGACTGCGGCAGGAACAGGTTCCACAAGCCCGCTTCCCGCGCCAGGGGTTTCAACTCCTCGATCATACGCGTCGGCTGCCAGGCATTGCCGGCGGCGCGGTTGGCCAGGATTTCCTGGTGATAGCGCGACTCGTTTGGATAGATGCGCTCGTCGAAGAAGCGCAGCAGCTGCGCGCGCAGCGCCTCGACCTTGGGTGAGTAGGAGAAGTCCATGGAGAGGCCGTGATTCCTGTGTGGTGCTTAATTTCACAATCCGAAACATTGTTCCGTAATCCATTCGCATGGTAGGCAAGGCGATAGTCGGCTGCAAGCGCTCGCTCAGGCTTGTAGGAGCGTAATCCTCTCAGTACGATGGCGTACACACCCCAAACTAAGTTCCATTATGCGGAACTTTAGAGATCCGCCGAGCATGCCGAAGCTTCACGTCCTCTTGAAGAAGGAAGAACTCGATCCCACGCGCCTGCAGGGCAAGGTGGTGATCGTGCTGGACGTGCTGTTCGCCACTTCGACCATCGTGCACGCCTTTGGCTGCGGTATCCGCGGCATCTGGCCGGCGCGCGATGCGGATGAGGCGCGGCGCATCGCCATGGCTCTCGATTCGCCGCTGCTGGCGGGGGAGTATTTGGCCGCTGGCTTGCCCGGCTTCGGTCCGGCCACGCCGCTGGCCCTGTGCGAGGCGGGCGTGGACGGCGCGACGCTGGTTTACGCCACCACCAACGGCACCGTGGCCCTGCACAACGCGGCCGGTGCGGCCCACGTCTATGTGGGCGCGCTGCTGAACGGCGCGGCGCTGGCGGCGCACGTGGCGCGCCGGCATGCGGACGCGCCGGTGCTGGTGGTGTGCGCGGGCTCGGTGGGCCGTTTCAACCTGGAGGATTTCTACGGGGCAGGGCATCTGGCGAATCATTTCGAGCGCAGCGGCGGTTATGCGCTCAGCGATGCCGCGCTGGCGGCGCTGCTGCTATACCGAGGCTGCGATGCCGATACCGCGCTGCAGTCCTCGCGCGTCGGCAGGATGATGCAGGCGCATCAGCTGCAGCGCGAATTGGAGTACGCCGCCAACCGCGACACGCTGGATGTGGTGCCCGAACTCAGCAACGGCTGTCTGCAGCTGGCGGCCGCATGAGCGCAGATTTCATGAGCACCGAATCCGACTTCGCCGCGCTGGAAAATTATCTGCGCGAACACATCGCCGGCTTCGCCGGGCCGATCGAGGCCACGCGCTTCAAGGGCGGCCAATCCAACCCCACTTACCTGCTGACCACGCCGCAGCACCGGTATGCGATGCGCTGCAAGCCCGCGCCAGTGGCGCAGCTGCTGCCGTCGGCGCACGCGGTGGAGCGCGAGTTCCGCCTGCAGCAGGCCTTGGCGGGTAGCACGGTGCCGGTGGCCGGTATGCACTGCCTGTGCGAGGACGAAGCGGTGATCGGGCGCGCGTTCTACGTGATGGATTTCGTCGAGGGCCGGATTTTCTGGGAACAATCCCTTCCCGATAGGCAGCCCGACGAACGCGCCGCGCTGTACGACGAGCTCAACCGCGTGATCGCCGCGCTCCACGAAGTCGATTTCGCCGCGCTGGGGTTGGCCGACTACGGCAAGGCCGGCAATTATTTCTCTCGCCAGATCGACCGCTGGAGCCGCCAGTACCGCGCCAGCGAAACCATCGGCATCGACGCGATGGATCGCCTGATCGACTGGCTGCCGCAGCATATTCCGCAGGAAGAAAACCCGCAGGTGTCGCTGGTGCACGGCGATTACCGCCTCGACAACGTCATCTTCCACCCCAGCGAACCGCGCATCCTGGCGGTGATCGACTGGGAGCTGTCCACGCTGGGGCATCCGCTGGCCGATTTCGCCTATCACCTGATGAGCTGGCATATCGCTCCGAACGGAGCGATGCGCGGGCTGGGCGGGCTGGATCTGGACGCGCTGGGCATTCCGAAAGCATCCGACTACATCGCGCGCTACGAACAGCGCGTGGGCCGCAGCGCCGCCGGCGACTGGAGTTTCTATCTGGCCTACAACCTGTTCCGCATCGCCGCCATCCTGCAGGGCATCGCCAAGCGCGTGGAAGAGGGCACGGCCAGCAGCGCGCAGGCGGCCGAGTACGGGCGTCAGGCGCGGCCGCTTGCTGAACTCGGCTGGTCGTTCGCGCGGAAAGCGCATTCAACTTGATACAGGAACTGAAAAAAATGTCGGTCAACTATGAAATCCGCGACGGCATCGCCGTACTCACTCTGCACAACCCGCCGGTCAACGGGCTGGGCCTGGCGACGCGCCGCGGTTTGGTCGAGTCGTTGGCGCTCGCGCTGGACGACGCGCAGGTGAGGGCCATCGTGGTGAGCGGTGGGCCACGCGCGTTTTCCGGCGGCGCCGATATCCGCGAATTCAACACGCCGCAGGCCGAACAGGAGCCGACGCTGCCGACCGTGATCGCGGCGTTCGAGCGCAGCGGCAAGCCGGTGGTCGCATCGATCGAAGGCATGGCCCTGGGCGGCGGGCTGGAACTCGCGCTCGGCATGCACCACCGCGTCGCCGACCAGCGCGCGCAGATCGGGCTGCCGGAAGTGAAGCTGGGCCTGCTGCCGGGCGCGGGCGGTACGCAGCGCTTGCCGCGCGCGGTCGGCCTGGAAACGGCGGTCAACATGATCGTCTCGGGCACGCCGGTGGCCGCAGGCACGCTGGCCGGCACGCGACTGTTCGATAAAGTGGTCGAAGGCGACACGTTGCCCGCCGCCATCGCGCTGGCGAACGAAGCCGCCCGCAGCGGCCAACCGCTGCCCAGGGTGCGCGACTGGAAGATCGAGCATCCCAACGCCGAAGGCTTCCTCGGTTTCGCGCGCACCGCCGTCGCCGCGGCGTCGGCCCATTATGCGGCGCCGCTGAAATGCTTGGACGCCATCGAAGCGGCGGTCAAGCGGACTTTCGACCAGGGCATGCAGGTGGAACGCGAAGCGTTCGTCGCCCTGATCAGTACGCCGGAATCCAAGGCGCTGCGCCACGGCTTCTTCGGCGAGCGCGCTGCCGGCAAGGTCGCCGACATCGGCGCGGATGTGCCGCTGCGCGAGATCCGCAGCGTTGGCGTGATCGGCGCCGGCACCATGGGCGGCGGCATCAGCATGAATTTCCTCAACGCCGGCCTGCCGGTGACGCTGCTGGAAACCAGGCAGGACGCACTGGATCGCGGCCTCGTCACCATCCGCAAGAACTACGAGAACAGCGCCAGGAAAGGCAAGCTTTCCGCCGAACAGGTGGAGCAGCGCATGGCGCTGATCACGCCGACGCTGGAGTACGCCGACTTGAAGCATGCGGACCTGATCATCGAGGCGGTGTTCGAGGAATACGAAGTCAAACAGGCGGTGTTCGCCCAGCTCGATGCCGTAGCCAGGCCCGGCGCCATCCTGGCCAGCAACACCTCCACGCTCGACGTCGACCGCATCGCCGGTTTCACGGCGCGCCCGCAGGACGTGCTGGGCATGCATTTCTTCAGTCCGGCCAACGTGATGAAGCTGCTGGAGGTGGTGCGCGGCGCGGCTACCACCCGGGAGGTGCTGGCCACGGTGATGGCGCTAGCCAAGAAAATCGGCAAGACCGCGGTGGTGTCGGGCGTATGCGACGGCTTCATCGGCAACCGCATGATCGAGCAGTACAGCCGCCAGGCGGGATTTTTGCTGGACGAGGGCGCGCTGCCGCGGCAAGTAGACCGCGCGATGGAGCAGTTCGGGTTCGCCATGGGGCCGTTCCGCATGGGCGACCTGGCCGGCAACGACATCGGCTGGGCGATCCGCAAGCGACGCTATGTCGAAAAGCCGCACATGACCTATTCCAAGACCGCGGACCTGGTGTGCGAACTCGGGCGCTACGGGCAGAAGACCGGCGCCGGCTGGTACGACTACAGGCCTGGGGACCGCACCGCGTATCCGTCGCCGCAGGTCGACGCGCTGATCGAACAGCATTCGCGCGATCTGGGTCTGGCCCGGCGCACGATCGGCGACGAGGAAATCGTCGAGCGTCTGGTCTACGCGCTGGTCAACGAAGGCGCGCGCATCCTGGAGGAAGGCATCGCCGCCAAGGCCTCGGATATCGACATCGTGTACCTGGCCGGCTACGGCTTCCCGATCTGGCGCGGCGGCCCGATGTTTCATGCCGACACGGTGGGTCTTTACAACGTGCTGGCCTCGATGCGCCGCTACGCCCAGGGCTACCAAGGCCAGGCCTGGGAACCGGCGCCGCTGCTGCTGCAGCTGGCCGAAGCCGGCAAGTCCTTCAACCGCTGAGTTCATCGGCAGCCGCACATTTTTCGTATTGGGGTAGACCGTGAAAGAAGCCGTCCTCGTTTCCACCGCGCGCACCGGACTGGCCAAGAGCTGGAAGGGCGCATTCAACATGACCCACGGCGCGACCCTGGGCGGCCACGTGGTGCGGCACGCGGTCGCGCGCGCCGGCGTGGATCCGGCCGAAGTCGAGGACGTGCTGATGGGCTGCGCCAATCCCGAAGGCGCCACCGGCATCAACATCGCGCGCCAGTGCGCGATCCGCGCGGGTTTGCCGGCGACGGTGCCGGGTGCGACCGTGAACCGGTTCTGTTCTTCCGGCCTGCAGACCATCGCCATGGCCGCGCAGCGGGTGATCGCGGGCGAAGGCGAACTCCACGTGGCCGGCGGCGTGGAAAGCATTTCCTGTGTGCAGGGCTACGCCAACCAGCACATGCTCGCCGAAAGCTGGCTGCTGCAGCACAAGCCCGAACTCTACTGGCCGATGCTGCAGACCGCAGAAACCGTGGCCAAGCGCTACGGCATTTCGCGCGAACGCCAGGACCGTTACGGCGCGGAAAGCCAGCAGCGCGCGGCGGCGGCGGCGGCGGAGGGGAAATTCGATGACGAGATCGTGCCGATCACGGTGCTCGCCGGCGTCGCCGATCCAGAAACCCGGCAGCTGCTGACCCGCGAAGTCACGCTCGCCGCCGACGAAGGCATTCGCGCGGCCACGACGTACGAGGCCGTTTCGAAGATCCGCAGCGCTTTGCCGGGTGGGGTGATTGCCGCGGGCAACGCCAGCCAGTTTTCAGACGGCGCCTCGGCCGCGGTGGTGATGGACCGCAAGCTGGCCGAACAGCGCGGCCTGCAGCCGTTGGGCGTTTTCCGCGGATTCGCGGTCGCGGGCTGCGAGCCCGACGAGATGGGCATCGGCCCGGTTTTCGCCGTGCCCAAGCTGCTCAAACGCGCGGGGCTGGGGGTGGACGATATCGGCCTATGGGAATTGAACGAGGCCTTCGCCGTGCAGGTGCTGTACTGCATGGACACGTTGGGCATTCCGCACGAGCGCCTCAACGTCAACGGCGGCGCCATCGCGGTCGGCCATCCGTACGGCGTCAGCGGCGCGCGCCTGGTCGGGCATGCGCTGATCGAAGGCAAACGCCGCGGCGTGAAATACGCGGTGGTGACTATGTGCGTCGGCGGCGGGCAGGGCGCCGCCGGCCTGTTCGAGATCGCCTGAGCGCGCGCATGGACTCTCTGCTGCTCTCGCGCCGCGATCTGGAATTCCTGCTGTACGAATGGCTGGACGTTACCGCGCTCAATTCCGCAGAACGCTACGCCGACCACAGCCGCGAAACTTTCGACGCGGTGCTGGATACCTGCGAGCGCATGGCGGTGGAGCGGTTCGCGCCGCACAATCAAAAGGCCGACCAGCACGAGCCGCATTTCGACGGCGAGCGCGTCACCGTCATCGATGAAATCAGACCCGCGCTGCGGGCGTTCGCCGACGCAGGGCTGATCGCCGCGGCACAGGACTACGCGCTGGGCGGCATGCAGCTGCCCACCGTGGTGGAAAAAGCCGGGCTGGCGTATCTGCACGCGGCCAATGTCGGCACCAGCGCGTATCCGCTGTTGACCATGGGCAACGCCAACCTGCTGCTGGCGCACGGCAACGCCGCGCAGATCGAAACGTTCGTCAAGCCGGAGCTGGAAGGCCGCTATTTCGGCACCATGTGCCTGTCCGAGCCGCAGGCCGGATCTTCGCTGTCGGACATCGCCACGCGCGCCGACTACGAGTGCGAATCCGCGTTCGGCGCGCAGTACCGGCTCACCGGCAACAAGATGTGGATCTCCGGCGGCGACCACGAGCTGTCCGAGAACATCGTGCATCTGGTGCTGGCCAAGATTCCCGGCGCCGACGGCAAGCTTGTTCCCGGCGTGAAAGGTATTTCGCTGCTGCTGGTGCCGAAATTCCTGGTCGACGCAGACGGCGCGCTGGGCGAACGCAACGACGTGCAGCTGGCCGGCATCAACCACAAGATGGGCTATCGCGGTACGGTCAACTGCCTGCTGAATTTCGGCGAAGGCACGCGCCACCGACCGCAGGGCAGGGGCGGCGCCATCGGCTATCTGGTCGGCGCAGCGCACCATGGGCTGGCGTGCATGTTCCATATGATGAACGAAGCGCGCATAGGCGTGGGTCTGGGGGCGGTGGCGCTGGGCTACACCGGCTACCTGCACGCGCTGGAATACGCGCGCAATCGTCCGCAGGGCCGGCCTCTCGGCAGCGCCGGCAAGGACCCATCCAGCCCGCAGACGCGCATCATCCAGCACGCCGACGTGAAGCGCATGCTGCTGGCGCAGAAGGCGTACGTGGAGGGCGGGCTGGCGTTCAATCTGTACTGCGCCAGGCTGGTGGACGAGGCGCGCGTCGCGGAAGCTCCCGAGCTGCGCGCGCAGCTGACGCTGCTGCTCGATATCCTCACGCCCATCGCCAAGAGCTGGCCTTCGCAGTGGTGCTTGGCCGCCAACGACCTGGCCATCCAGGTGCACGGCGGCTACGGCTACACCCGCGATTACAAGGTGGAACAGTTCTACCGCGACAACCGCCTCAACCCGATCCACGAAGGCACCCACGGCATCCAGGGCCTGGATCTGCTGGGCCGTAAAGTGATCATGGAGAACGGCGCGGCGTTCAAGCTGTTCGCCGCGCGCGTGACGCGGACGGTGGCAGACGCCGCGCAGCACGAAACGCTTTCCGGATACGCGCAGGCATTGCAAACCCGGTTCGCGCGCCTGGCCGAGGTCACCCGGACGCTGTGGTCGGCAGGCGACGTATCGTTGGCCCTCGCCAATTCCAGCGTCTATTTGGAAGCGTTCGGCCATATCGCCATCGCCTGGATCTGGCTGGAGCAGGCGCTGGCCGCGCACGGACGCGATGGCGATTTCTACGAAGGGAAACGCAGCGCGGCGCGTTATTTCTTCCTGTGGGAACTGCCGAAAGTGGACGCACAGCTGGATCTGCTGGCCAGTCTGGATCGCACCGCGCTGGACATGCAGGACGAGTATTTTTGATAACCGCTATCGCAACCAAGGCAAATGCTCATGGCTGAAAAGAATCTATTCGACCTCACCGGCAAGACCGCGCTGATCACCGGCGGCTCGCGCGGCCTGGGCCTGCAGATGGCCGAAGCGCTGGGCGGCTACGGCGCACGCATCGTGCTGTCGGCGCGTAAAGCTGATGAACTGCAGCAAGCGCAGGCGCATCTGCGGAAGCAGGGCATCGATGCGGACTGGGTGGCGGCCGACGGCTCGAAAGACGCCGACATCGCCGCACTGGCCGACGCCGCGCTGGAAAAACTCGGTCATGTCGACATCCTGATCAACAACGCCGGCGCCAGTTGGGGCGCGCCTGCGGAAGACTATCCGGCCGAGGCCTGGGACAAGGTGTTCAATATCAACATCCGCGGTTTGTTCCTGCTGACCCAGCAGATCGGCAAGCGCTCGATGATTCCGCGCAGGTACGGGCGCATCCTCAATATCGCTTCGATCGCCGGACTGCGCGGCAATCCGCCGGGCGCCATGCAGACCATCGCCTACAACACCAGCAAAGGCGCGCTGGTAAATTTCACCCGCACGCTGGCCGGCGAGTGGGGCAAGTACGGCATCACCGTGAACGCATTGGCGCCGGGGTTCTTCCCGTCGAAGATGTCGCAAGCGCTGATCAAGACCTTGGGCGAGGAGCAGCTGATCGGCAACGCGCCGCTGCAGCGCCTGGGCGACGACGAAGATTTGAAGGGCGCGGCGCTGCTGTTCGCCTCCGATGCGGGCAAACACATCACCGGTCAGATCCTCGCCGTCGACGGCGGCTACAGCGCGGTCTGACCCACGTACCGCCTGGGAGGGCGCAATGAACGATTTCGAAGGCAAGGTTGCGGTGATCACCGGCGCGGGTTCGGGCTTCGGCCGCGAGTTCGCGCGCATCGGCGCGGCACGGGGCATGAAGCTGGCGCTGGCCGACATACAGGCCGACGCGCTGCAGGAAACCCGCGCCGAACTGGAGGCGCAGGGCGCGCAGGTCCTGGCGAAAGTGGTCGACGTGGCCGATGGCGCGCAGATCGACGCGCTGGCCGCGGACACCATGCAAGCTTTCGGCAACGTGCATCTGCTGTTCAACAACGCCGGCATCGGTGCGGCCGGACTGATCTGGGAAAACACCGTGCAGGACTGGCAGTGGACCTTGGGCGTGAATCTGTGGGGCGTGATCCACGGCGTACGCGCGTTCACGCCGCTGATGCTGGCGGCGGCCAAGGCGGATCCGGATTACCGCGGCCACATCGTCAACACCGCTTCCATGGCCGGCCTGTTGAACCAGCCCAACCTCGGCGCCTACAACGTGTCCAAGCACGCGGTGGTGTCGTTGAGCGAAACGCTGTTCCACGATCTCTCGCTGGTCACCGAGCAGGTGCGCTGTTCAGTGCTGTGCCCTTACTTCATCCCCACCGGCATCCACAAATCGCACCGCAACCGGCCGTCCGCGCTGTCCAACGAGGCGCCGCCGACGCAGTCGCAGCTCATCGCGCAGGCCATGATCAGCAAGGCGGTCACTTCCGGCAAACTCACCGCCGGCGAAATGGCGCTGCGCACCTTCGATGCGATCAGGAGCGACACTTTCTACATCGTCTCGCATCCCGATGGGCTGGAAGGCGTGCGTCAACAGGCGGAAGACCTCGTCGCGCTGCGCAATCCCGCCGATCCCTTCGCGCACAAACCGGAACTGCGCGCCCAGCTTGAAGCGGCGCTGCGTTCGTGAGCGGGGATGCACCATGCGGGTGATCGCCGACTTGGAGGCGCTGGCCGAATGGATCGGCAAGGAAGTCGCCTGCAGCGACTGGCTGGCCATCGAACAGACGCGCATCCAGCAGTTCGCCGATGCCACCGGCGATCAACAGTGGATCCACACCGACCCCGAACGCGCGCGCCGCGATTCGCCTTTCAAGAGCGCCATCGCCCACGGCTATCTGACCCTGTCGCTCTTGCCGCAGCTGATGGAATCCAGCTTACGCATCGATGGGGTCGGCATGGCCATCAACTACGGCCTGGACCGCGTGCGGCTGCCGGCGCCGGTCCTGGCGGGGCAGCGCATCCGCGCGCGCCTGACGCTGGACCGCCTAGAGCCGGTCGCCGGCGGCATGCAGGCGCACTGGTCGGTCACCGTAGGAATCGAGCATGGCGACAAACCCGCCTGCGTCGCGCAAATGCTGGTTCGCTACTACCCCCAATCCGCCGCCTGAATCACTCACCGGAGTCCGCATGGATCTCGATTTCAATCCAGAAGAACAAGCCTTCCGCGAACAAGTCCGCGCATTCCTCGTCGCGAAGCTGCCGGCCGAGCTGCGCGAACGCACCCAGCGCAGCGACCACAGCCGCATCCGCGACGACATCGTGCAGTGGCAGAAGATCCTGCATGCGCAGGGCTGGGGCGCACCGGCCTGGCCGGTGGAGTTCGGCGGCACCGGCTGGAGCAAGACCCAGCAGTTCATCTTCGACAACGAATGCGCGCTGGCCGACGCGCCGGCGCAGCTCGCCTTCGGCCTGAAGATGGTGGCGCCGGTGCTGATGCGCTACGGCAGCGACGCGCAGCGCGCGCGCTTCCTGCCGCGCATCCTGAGCGGCGACGACTGGTGGTGCCAGGGCTATTCGGAAACGGGATCGGGATCGGATCTGGCTTCGCTGAAAATGAAGGCCGAGCGCGCGGGCGACGAGTACGTGCTCAACGGGCACAAGGTCTGGAACACGCTGGGCCAGTTCGCCGACTGGATCTTCTGCCTGGTGCGCACGGACAGCACCGGCAAGCCGCAGAAAGGCATTTCCTTCGTGCTGATCGACATGAAATCGCCGGGCATCAGCGTGCGGCCGACGCGTCTGCTGGACGGCAGCTTCGAGGTCAACGAGATCCGCTTCGAGGACGTGCGCGTGCCGGTGGGCAACCGCGTGGGCGAAGAGAACCAAGGCTGGACCTACGCCAAGTTCCTGCTCGGCCACGAGCGCACCAACATCGCCGGCATCGGCGCCTCGAAACGCGAGCTGCGGCGCCTGAAGCGCATGGCCGACGCGCAGGCGAAGGGTCGAGGTACCTTGCTGCAGGATCCGGTGTTCGCCACCCGCATCGCCCAGGTGGAGATAGAGCTGACCGCGCTGGAAATCACCAATTTGCGCGTCATCTTCGCCGAATCCGCGAATCAGGCGCCGGGCCCGGAAGCCTCCATTCTGAAGATACGCGGCACCGAAATCATGCAGCGCATTTCCGAACTGCAGGTGGAAGCGCTGGGCGCCGACGCACTGGCTTATGCCGGCGAGCACGATTCGCGCGCCACAGCGGCCTATCTCAACCTGCGCAAGCTCAGCATCTTCGGCGGATCCAACGAGATCCAGCGCAACATCATCGCCCAGATGATTCTGGGTCTTTAAGGAGCACGCCATGGATTTTTCCTTCAACGAAGAACAGCAGATGCTGCTGGACACCACGCGCCGCTTCATCGCCGAACGCTACGCTTTCGATCAGCGCAACAAGGTCCGCGCCTCGCCCGAGGGTTGGTCGCGCGAGGTGTGGACGCAGCTGGGCGAGCTGGGCCTGCTGGCGATCAATATCCCGGAAGCGCAGGGCGGCATCGGCGCCGGCCCGGTCGGCACGATGCTGGTCGGCAACGCGATCGGCGAGGGCTTGCTGCTGGAGCCTTTTCTTTCCAGCGCGGTGATCGCCACCCAGGCCATCGTGCAACTCGGTTCCCAGCAACAGCGCGATGAGTGGCTGCCTGCTTTAGCTAGCGGCGAAACGATCGCGGTGCTGGCGCACGATGAGCCTTCCACACGCTTCGATGACATGAACATCGAAACCAGCGCAGCGTCCAATGGCGACGGCTGGACGTTGAACGGTCGCAAATCGCTGATCTATCACGCCCCCACGGCGGATCTGCTGCTGGTGTCGGCGCGCATGGGCGGGGAGATCGGTGTGTTCGCCATTCCGGCCGATACCACCGGCCTGCGCCTGATTCCGTGCACGACCGTGGACGAACAGCGCGCCGCCGAAGTGCTGCTGGACAACGTGCATGCAACGAACGCTGCGCGTCTGGGCGGCGATGCGAGCAAGGAGCTGCAGGCCGTGCTCGACTACGGTCTGGCCGCACTGTGCGCGGAGGCGTTCGGGGCGATGGACCGGATCCTCGCCGCCACCATCGCCTACAGCCGCGCGCGCGTGCAGTTCGGCGCTCCGATCGGCAGTTTCCAGGCGCTGCAGCACCGCATGGCGGAAATGCTGATGCATCTGGAGCAGGCGCGCTCGATGTCGTATCTGGCTACATCGCACTGCCTCGACGCCGACCCCGTCGCGCGCCGCGCCGCGCTGTCCGCGGCGAAGGCGCTGATGGGCCAGGCCGCGCGCTACATCGGCCAGCAGGCGGTGCAGCTGCACGGCGGCATGGGCATGACCGATGAACTGGATGTCAGCCACTATTTCAAACGCCTGCTCGCGTTCGAACTGCGCTGCGGCATCACCGACCATCACCTGGAGCAGTATCGGCGGCAGCTGCAGGCGGCTTAGAGTGCAGCTGTTGTGGGAGCGGCTGGAAGACGCTCCCCACAACAGACGCAAGGCGATGTCGATTCAGGGTTCGCCGGTTCGTCGCCTTGGTATCGTGGTCGGAAAGGCCGCCGCCGAGGAGACACCGCATGCGCCGTACCGATCGATCCCGTCGCCATGACTGATTCGAATCCGGCGGCCACCGAAGTCGCCTCGCTCGATGCGCCGAGGGCGACCCGGCGCGACTGGATCGGGCTGGCGGTACTGGCATTGCCGTGCCTGCTGTATTCGATGGACCTGACCGTGCTCAATCTGGCGGTGCCGCAGCTGACCGCCGACCTGAAGCCGAGCGCGGCGCAGCTGCTGTGGATCGTGGATATCTACGGTTTCCTGCTGGCCGGATTTTTGGTGACCATGGGCACGCTGGGCGACCGCATCGGCCGGCGTCGTTTGCTGCTGATCGGCGCCAGCGCGTTCGGCATCGCTTCGGTATTCGCGGCCTTCTCGACCAGCGCCGGCATGCTGATCGCGGCGCGCGCGCTGCTGGGCATCGCCGCGGCCACGCTGGCGCCGTCCACGCTGTCGCTGATCCGCAACATGTTCCTGGATCCGCGCCAGCGCACTTTCGCCATCGGCGTGTGGATCGCCAGTTTTTCCGCGGGCGGCGCCATCGGCCCACTGGTGGGCGGGGTGCTGTTGGAATATTTCTGGTGGGGCTCGGTGTTCCTGCTGGCGGTGCCGATGATGCTGCTGTTGCTGGCGCTGGGGCCGGTGCTGCTGCCGGAATTCCGCGACCCGCAGCCCGGGCGCCTGGATATCGTCAGCGCGCTGCTGTCGATCAGCACGGTGCTCTCGGTGATTTACGGCTGCAAGCGCATCGCCGAAGACGGAGTGGTTTGGCAGGCGTTGGTCGCGATCGCCGCCGGCCTGGCCATCGGTGCGGTGTTCGTGCATCGGCAGCGCCGGCTGGCCGATCCGATGATCGACCTGCGCCTGTTCCGCACGCCTGCCTTGAGCGCCGCGCTGGGCACCAACATCGTCGCGCTGTTCGTCGCGTTCGGATTCTTCCTGCTGATCGCGCAGTATCTGCAGCTGGTGTTGGGCATGGGCCCGTTCGAAGCGGGCCTGTGGACCGCGCCCACCGGCGTCGCTTTCGTGGCCGGTTCGATGCTGTCGCCGGTGCTGGTGCGCCGGATCCATCCGGCGCGCGTGATCGCCGGCGGGTTCGCACTGAGCGCGGTGGGCTTCGGCGTGCTGACCCAGCTCGGTGGCGGGCATGCCGGGGACGAACATGCGTTGTGGATACTGATGACCGGTTTCCTCCTGTTCTGCCTGGGCATTTCGCCGATCGGCACGCTGACCACCGACCTGGTGGTAGGGCTCGCGCCGCCGGAGCGTGCGGGCGCGGCTTCGGCCATTTCGGAAACCAGTTTCGAGTTCGGCGGGGCCCTGGGCATCGCCGTCATCGGCAGCATCGCGGCGGCGGTGTACCGCAGGGCCATGGCGACGGGCTTGCCTGCGGACCTTTCACCGCAAACCGCAGACAGCGCGCCCGATACCTTGGGTGGCGCGCTGGCGGTGGCGCGCGATCTGCCGGAAGCCGCCGGCCTGCCGCTGATGGAAGCCGCGCGTGCCGCCTTCACTCAGTCGTTGGTGGTCGCGGCGGCGTTCGCCTGCGTGCTGGCGCTGATCGCGGCGGGCGCGGCGCTGGTCCTGCTGCGGCGCGTGCCGGTCGCGTCCAGCGACTGATGGGAATAGCCACGACGCGATGCTCACCCGATCCGTTGCAGAATGAATGGATGCAGCGGTCCCGCGGCAGGGGGGGCCGCACACACAGACCGTCCGGATGCTTGTGGCCGATCCGGAATTCCTGCCGAATCAACCAACACAGTGAGGAGTAGCCATGCACTACGTCGACGGATTCGTGTTGCCCGTTCCCAACAACAACATCGAAGCCTACCGCAAGCTGGCGCGCAAGGCCGGCAAGGTGTGGATGGAGTACGGCGCGTTGGCCTATGTGGAATGCATAGGCGACGACGTTCCGTCCGGCAAGAGCACTTCGTTCGCGAAAAGCGTGAAGCTGAAAACGGACGAGACCGTGGTGTTCTCGTGGATCGTGTACAAATCGCGCGCGCACCGCGACCGCGTCAACAAGCAGGTGATGGCCGACCCGCGCATCGCCGGCATGGACGCCAAATCGATACCGTTCGACGGCAAGCGTATGTTCTGGGGCGGCTTCAAGGGACTGGTCGAATTCTGAAGCGCCTGCGCGGGCGAAGCGTTAGCATGCGCCGACGATTCCATACTCCGTTCGCGGCGGTGCGATGAAGCAGGAAGTCCGCTTTTTGCCGACTCCCGACCTGGTCAATCTGGCCTGGGCGAGCAGCGGGCGCGGCCTGCCGCTGGTCAAGGCGGCCACCTGGCTCACCCATCTGCGCTACGACCTGGACAGCTCGGTCTGGCGGCACTGGGTGCGCTTTTTCGACGAACACTACCGCTACGTGCGTTACGACGAGCGCGGCTGCGGCATGAGCGACTGGCAGGCCGGCGATCTGTCGTTTCCGCGCTGGGTGGAGGATCTGGAGCAGGTGGTCGAAGCGGCCGCGATCGAGCGGCCGTTCGCATTGCTGGGCATCAGCCAGGGTGCGGCCACCGCGATCGCGTACGCGGTGCGCCATCCGCAGCGCGTTTCGCATCTGATCCTCTACGGCGGCTACGCCGTGGGTGCGCACAAGAGCGACAACCCGGAAACCGTGGCGCTCTATCGAGCCGTGCAGGACGTGGTGCGCCTGGGTTGGGGCCGCGACAATCCGGCGTTCCGGCAGTTGTTCACGTCGCGCTTCATTCCCGGAGCCACGGGCGAGCAGATCGGCTGGTTCAACGAACTCTGCCGCCGCACCACTTCGCCGGAAAACGCCAGCGCGCTGCTGGCCGCGCGCGGCGACGTGGACGTGCGCGACCTGCTGCCGCAGCTGCGCGTGCCGACGCTGGTGCTGCACGCCAACCGCGACCAGATTGCGCCGCTGTCGCAGGGCAAGTACCTCGCCAGCCGGATTCCGGGCGCGTCCTTCGTCGAACTGGATTCGCACAATCATGTTCTGCTCGAAAATGAGCCTGCGTGGCAGGAGTTCAAGCAGACCGTGCTGGGGTTCACCGGACGCACGCTGGCCGACCCGCACGACCAAGCCCTGCTGCAGCGCCTGACCCGGCGCGAACGTGCGGTGCTGGAGCTGCTTTGCCAGGGCCGCAGCAACGCGCAGATCGGCTGGGAGTTGGGCATCGCCGAGAAGACCGTGCGCAATCACGTGTCGCATCTCTACGAAAAGATCGGCGTGCACAGCCGTGCCGGGGCGATCGTCTACGCGCAGCACCATGGGTTGTTCCACTAGCGGGACATTTGTCCCGGTTCGCACGTGAAAGACCGGTCCGATCGGGACAAGCTTCCTCTTTCCAGCTCATGTGACTAAACGCACGCTTCGGGCCTCCACCACCACTCGAGGCTGCCAAGTCATGGCCCGTCTGTTCGCACTGCTTTACGGCACCGTCAGCTACGCGGTGTTTTTCGTCACTTTCCTATACGCCATCGCGTTCGTGGGCGGGGTAGGGGTGCCCAAGCACATCGACAGCGGGGCCGGCGGCGATTTCGCGACCGCGCTGGTTATCAATATGGCGCTGCTTGGGCTGTTCGCGGTGCAGCACAGCCTGATGGCGCGGCCGGCTTTCAAGCGCTGGTGGACGCGCTTCGTTCCCGAACCCGTCGAACGCAGCACTTATGTACTGTTTTCCAGCCTGGCGCTGATCCTCCTGTTCTGGCAGTGGCGGCCGCTGCCGCAGGTGCTGTGGAGCGTCGAGCATGAAGCCGCGCGGCTTGCGCTGTACGCGGTGTCCGCACTGGGCTGGCTGCTGGTGCTCACCGGCACTTTCCTGATCAATCATTTCGATCTGTTCGGCCTGCGCCAGGTGTGGCGGTACAGCCGCGGCCGCACGGCGGGTGTTGAACCCTTCGTGGTGCGCGCGTACTACCGCATCGTGCGCCATCCGCTGATGCTGGGCTTCCTGATCGCGTTCTGGGCGACCCCGACGATGAGCGTCGGGCATCTGCTGTTCGCGCTCGCCACCACCGGCTACATCCTGATCGCGGTGAAATTCCTGGAGGAACGCGATCTGGTTGCGCTTTATGGCGATACCTATCGCGATTACCAGCGCCGCGTACCGATGCTGTTACCGTGGCCGAAGCGACAGACGACGGTGCAGAATGGTTCCTTGGCATCATCGCAACAGCCCGTCAGACGCGGCATGCCCTGAACCGCAATCGCATGTCGATTCCGCACGCGCCGGTTCGTCGTCATGGTAGAGCCGGCGTCGGGAGGTCTGTCTTCCGATGAGGGCCGGCTCTTGACCCATAGCCAGGAGAGCATACCGATGAAAACATCCGGCCCGGCCTGCACGGCGATTGCGGTTTCACTTGCCGCCGCAGCGGCCTGCACCACGGTCTCGGCGGCGACCGTCACCTATGCGATAGATCCGGACCATACCTATCCCAGCTTCGAGGCCGACCACATGGGCGTCTCGGTCTGGCGCGGCAAGTTCAACAAGACCAGCGGCAGCATGACCCTGGACAAGGCGGCGGGCACGGGCGAAGTGGACGTGGTCATCGACATGGACAGCGTGGACTTCGGCCATGAGGCGATGAACCAGCAGGCCAAGGCCGATACTTTCTTCGATACGGCCAAACATCCGCGGGCCACCTACAAAGGCAGGCTGGAGAACTTCGCCGCCGGCGTGCCGACCCGCATCAGCGGCGATCTGACCCTGCATGGCGTCACCAAACCGGTGGCGCTGGACGTGAAGTCGTTCAGATGCATTCCGCATCTGCTGCTCAAGCGCGAGCTGTGCGGCGCGGATGCCCTGGCCACGTTCCGGCGCGACGAGTTCGGCCTGGAGGCGGGCAAGGATTATGGCTTCGATATGAGCGTGACCCTGCGCATCCAGGTGGAAGCGATACAGGCCGAAGCCGAATAGCGGGAAAAAGGAATTGCGTAGGAGCGGCGTCCCGCCGCGAACTTTCGCGAATCAGGCAGAAGCAGGAGCCCGCGGCGGAACGCCGCTCCCGCGGCTCCAGTCTCCTCAAGCGTTCGCCGTTGGTTGCTCCTATGCGCAAGCGCGCGCGCGTTGCAGCAGCAGCGCCTGCTCGCGCGCATTGCGGGTCATGGACGCGGCGCGCTCGAACTCGGCCCGCGCTTCCTGCTGGCGCCCCAGCTTGAACAACAGATCGCCGCGCACGCTGGGCAGCAGGTGATACTGGGCCAGGGCAGGGTGGGCGGCCAAGCCATCGACGAGCTCCAGTCCCGCTGCCGGGCCGAAGGCCATCGACACGGCGACCGCGCGGTTCAGGTCGACGATGGGCGAGGGCGCGAGTTGGGCCAGCGCGTCGTACAGCGCCACGATGCGAGGCCAGTCCGTCGCGTCCGCCGTTGGCGCGCACGCATGGCAGGCGGCGATGGCGGCCTGCAGGGCGTACGCACCGCGCGCACCGCCCAGCTTGCCGGCGCGTTCCAGCGCGGCCAGTCCGCGGCCTATCAACAAGCGATCCCAGCGCGAGCGGTCCTGTTCCAGCAGCAGCACCGGTACGCCGTCCGCATCGGTGCGCGCGCGCGACCGCGAGGACTGTATTTCCATCAACGCCACCAGACCGTGCACCTCCGGCTCATGCGGCGCCAGCTCAGCCAGGATGCGGCCCAGGCGCAGCGCTTCCTCGCACAGCGCAGGACGCATCCAGTCGTCGCCGGCGGTGGCCGAGTAGCCTTCGTTGAAGATCAGATAGATCACGCCCAGCACCGAGGCCAGCCGTTCGTCGCGCTCGGTCCCGCGCGGCACTTCGAACGGGACTTGCGCCTCCGCCAAGGTGCGTTTCGCGCGCACGATGCGCTGGGCGACGGTCGGTTCCGCAGTCAGAAAGGCGCGCGCGATCTCGTCGGTGGTCAGACCGCCGAGCAGACGCAGGGTCAGCGCCACCTGCGCCTCGGTGGACAGCAGCGGATGGCAGGCGGTGAAGATCAGACGCAGCAGGTCGTCGCCGATATCGTCGTCCATCGCCGATTCGAACTCGGCCGCAGCTTCCTGCCAGTCCGTTTCCAGCTCGCGCCCCAATTCCTCGTACTTGCGCTGCTGCAGCTTGAGGCGGCGCAGCCGGTCGATGGCGCGATGCTTGGCCGTGGCCATCAGCCAGGCCCCCGGGTTGTCGGGAACGCCCGATTGCGGCCACTTTTCCAGCGCGGCGACCAGCGCGTCCTGCGCCAGCTCTTCGGCCAGGCCCACATCGCGCACCATGCGCGCCAACCCGGCGATGAGCCGGGCCGACTCGATACGCCAGACCGCATCGATGGCGCGATGTGCATCGTTGTTCGTCATCACGGGCGATCAGACCATTGCAGCCGCGCGCGTGCAAGCTGCGATGCAGCTCACCGGTTGCGCTCGACGATGGTCTTCAGATTGAGCAGGCCGGCTTCGAACTGCTTGCCGACCATCCTGTCCATATTGAAAAGCATGTGCATGATCTTGGCCGGGTAGGAGACCGGGCCTTGCATCGCCCAGGTCAGCTCTGTGCCGCCATTCGCAAACGCCAGCGTGAACACGACCTCGTTGCTGGCTTTGAAGGGCGCCAGCATGTCCAGTCGCATCACGATCCGAGAAACAGGTTCCGATCGCATGATGGAGAGCTTGCCCGATCCTGCGCGTCCCTTGCTGCTCCATTCATAGACCGCGCCTGTTCCCTCCGTTGCGCCGCTGTGAGTCCGGCTAGTGGCCGGGTCGGGCGCATCGAACGGATTCCAGCATTCGTGCGCACGCAGGTCGTTGATCAGCGGGAAGACCAGCTTCGGCGGCGCGTCGATGCCTATGCTGCGCTGCAGGCGGAACGTATCCGGTTTGGTCGTGGCGAACGCCAGCAATCCGACCAACAGCAACAAAGCCATCACGACTGCGGCAGTAGTCAGGAGGTTCATGCGGATGCTCCATTGGCCGCGTCGGCGCGCAACCTTTCTTTCCTCTCACGCGATTCGGAGGCGAGTTCGCCGAAGTCCTCGGCTTCGAATACCTGGCGGATTTCGATTTCCGATTCGCCGGGCATCGGATTGGGACAGCGTTTCACCCATTCGATGGCCTCTTCCTTCGATTTGACCTGGATCAGCCAGAACCCGGCCACCAGCTCCTCGGTTTCGGGGAAGGGTCCATCGACGACCGTGCGCCGCGCACCGGAGAACCGCACCCGCGCGCCCTTGGAGCTGGGCTGCAGTCCTTCGCCGGCCAACAGCACGCCGGCCTTGACCAGCTCCTCGTTGTAGCGGCCCATCTCGGCCAGCAGCTGCGCGCTCGGCATCGCGCCGGCTTCGGAATCCCGGGTGGCTTTGACCATGAGCATGAATCGCATCTTCGTGTCTCCCGTTCGTTGGTTGGCAGGCCGCCCGTCTATTTCAGCGGCTGTGTACTGACGACGAACTGCGGATGTGCTGATCGACAATATCCGTAAAGTAATTCGAGGAAACTGATTCGAGCCCGTAACCGCAGGCCTACACGGCAACCGGTTCCGATCCGTCGAACAGGGGGCGATCGAACCGAGGACGCAGGCGGGGTCGTGCAGAATCCCACCGTGCGCGTCGCACCACCATGCGCCGAACAGTTAGATTCCTCCTAGCGACGTCGCCGGATTCGCCGCATCTCTCCGCCGCAGAACGGCCTGGATCCGTGCCACCAGATCTCGCGGCAAACGGGTTTCGGAAGCTAGCCGTCCGCGCCGACTTCCAGCCCTAGGATGCGATCGGTTTCGCCGACCCAGGGCAGACACGATGACTATCGCGGGTATCCGGGCGGACGGCGTAATGGCGGGCCACCCAAAGCCCATCCTCGCCCAGCATCATCGCATCCGGAATCACCACATCGATCGGCTGGTTCTCGATCACGTTCCGCAGCGCCGCGGCATAGACGGCGATTCCAGGTGCGAGCGCGCCGGATCGCAAGGAAGGATCGTCATCCACGGCAAGGATCCGCGATAACGATGTTCCCAAAGCTGCCGGATGGATCATGCCGCTCATCGTTCAATCGTAGCGAAGGGCGTCGATGGGGTTGAGCGCGGCTGCACGGCGGGCAGGTACGTATCCGAAGACGATGCCGACCAATGCGGAGAACACGAAACTCCCTACGTTGATCGCTGGATTGAAAAGGAAGGGCAGCCCCATCAGCGGCGCAGCGATAAGGCAGGTGAAAAAAGCCAGGACTATTCCCAGCAAACCGCCCAGGCAGGACAGGACCACGGCCTCGACCAGAAACTGCAGCAGCACTTCATTCCCCAAAGCGCCTATCGCCAGCCGGACGCCGATTTCCCGCGTTCGCTCAGTCACGCTTACCAGCATTATGTTCATAATGCCGATGCCGCCGACCAATAGGCTGATCCCGGCCACAGCGCCTATCAGCAGTGTCAGCAAAGCGACGGTGCCCGATACCGTATCGGAAATCTGCTTGGCGTCCAGAACGCTGAAATCGTCCTCCTTGCTGGCGCCGAGGCCGCGGACTTCGCGCAACAGCATCGTCAGCGCGCTCCGTATGCTGCTGTTGTCGTAGGCCGGATCTATGCCGACCATGATCGCGCGCACCTCCTGGTTGCCCGCCAATCTGCGCTGTACCGCCTTGATCGGCATCAGCACAAGATCGTCCTGGTCGTTGCCGAAGCCGCCTTGCCCGCGGGATTCGAGCACGCCCACGACCTCGCAGCTGTTGCCGTTCAGGCGCAGGCTCTGTCCAACCGGCTCGACCGTCGGAAACAGATTGGCGACTATCGTCGCACCGATCACGCATACGCTCTTGCCCGACTGTTCTTCCTCGGGAGTGAAAATCCGGCCGCTTCGTACGTCCCATTTCTGCGCGATGAAATAATCGTTCGAAGTGCCGGTGACGGTCGTGTTCCAGTTCTGCGAGTCGCGGACGGCGAGGGCAGGGACCTGGGCTTGTCCGGCGACGGCGGTAATGCCGCCGATCTGACCGCGGATGGAGTCCAGATCTTCCAATTTGAACGGGCGCGGCGTCTCTCCAGAGCCGCCGCCGCCAGGTCCGGTACTTTGGCCAAGGCGGACCTGGAGCACTTCCGAGCCGAGCGCGCTGATCGAAGTCCTGATCGCCTGGGTCGCTCCGTCGCCGAGGGTGACCATGGTGATCACGGCGAATACTCCGATTACGACGCCAAGTACGGTCAAAAAAGAGCGCAGTAGATGGCGGCGGATTTCTCGCAGGGCGAGCATCAGAGTCGTGGCGATCATGCTGTGGAATCCACTGCTTCTATCAGGCCGTCCTTGAAGCGCACCCGCGTCCTGGCGAAAGCCGCCATCTCCGGCTCGTGGGTGACCATGAGTACGGTAATGCCGTGTTCGCGGTTGAGCTGCGTGAGCAGCCTCATGATTTCCAGGGAACGCTCGCTGTCGAGATTGCCCGTGGGTTCGTCCGCCAGGAGGACGGTAGGGTTGGTTACGATCGCCCGAGCGATCGCGACGCGTTGCTGCTGACCGCCGGAAAGTTCATTTGGGGCATGTTTGGCCCATGGCCCCAGGCCCACGGTCTCGAGCGCCTCGCGGGCCTGTCGATGCCGCTTCTCGGCGCTCTCGCCACGATACAGCAGCGGCAGCTCCACGTTTTCCAACGCGGTGGTGCGCGCCAGCAGGTTGAAGCCTTGAAAAACGAAACCCAGATAGCGTCGCCGCAGCAATGCACGCTGATCGCGAGTCAACTCCTCCACCGCCACGCCCTTGAACAGGTAGCGTCCGTCGGTCGGTGTGTCGAGGCACCCTATGATGTTCATGACCGTTGACTTGCCGGAACCACTGGCGCCCATGATCGCCACGAAGTCGCCGGCTGCCACCGACAGATCCACTCCCTTCAGCGCCTGGAAAACTACGCTTCCCTGGCCATAGGATTTTGTCACGGCTTGCAAGCGGATGAACGGCTCACTCATTGTCGGCCGCCGCTTTCTGGCCAGTGACCACGGTCATGCCGGGCTTGAGTTCGCCCGATGTCACCGCTGTCTGGCGTCCGTTGGTGCGACCGGTGACGACGGTGACCGGCCTGAGCCTGCGCGAATCGTCGAGCACGAAAACCAGCTGCGTACTCCCGGCTCCGATACCGCGCTCCGGATCGACCTGGGTCTGCTGGCTCGCGTTCGGCGATTGGAATTGGAATGCTTTCCTTTGATTCGCCGCATCCGCGTCCGTAGGCGTAAAGCGGAGCGCGGCATTCGGGATCACCAGCGCATTCTTCTCGTCTTCGGTCTGGATGACTGCGGTTGCGGTCATGCCTGGGCGCAAGGTCAGGCTTTCGTTGGAAAGTTCGAGAGTGGCTAGGTATGAGACCACGTTGGAGGTGGAGACGGCCGCGCTGTTGGCGGCGAGATTCTTGGCGCCAAGATCGATGCGCGTGATGCGCGCGGGAAACATCCGGCTGGGGTAGGCGTCCACGGTGAAGTGCGCCTGTTGCCCCGCTTTCACTTGCCCTACATCGGCCTCGTCGACCGCTATTTCCAGGGTCATGCGGCGCAGGTCCTCAGCCAGGATGAAGAGCGATGGCGCGCTGAAAGCCGCCTGTACCGTCTGCCCCGGGTCGATCGATCGCTTGAGGACCACGCCTGCCACCGGGGATCGGATCACCGCCTTCGCAACCTGGGTCCGGTCCGACGACAGCTGCGCGCGTGCCGATGCGACATTGGCCTCAGCCGAAACGACCGACGCTTTGGCGCGTTCGAATGCCGCTTTCTGGGTTGCGAGGTCCAAGGCGGAGGGCTGCTGTCCGCCAGACAAGCGTTGCAGCGCCTCAAGTCGCTTCAGCTGAGTTCCGGCCTCCACTTCGGTGGCGCGCTCGCGGGTGACGGCAGCCTGCGCGGATTGCAAAGAGGCGACTGATCGCAATACGGTGTCCTCGAGCCTTGATGGATCGATGACGGCCAAGGGCTGACCTTTAACGACGACATCATTTTCCGTGACCATGACCTGCTTTACGATGCCTGAAATTTCCGAACCGACGTCTACCTGGATGGTGGGCGCGAGGTTGCCGGTCGCCGTTACGGTCACCGAGATGTCTCCGCGGCGTACCTGGTCGGTCAGATACTCCGGACCGGGCGACTTGCCCACCATCAGCGCGAACAACCCGAACGAACCCGCGACGGCCGCAATGACGATCAGCCATAGCCCGTATCGCCGACTCCACGATCTGGCGGGCTGACCCAGGAATTCTTCCAGCTCGCTTGCTGATTTGGCGGCCATGTCGTAACTCACTCCATCGTGTTTTCGATTGAATCGGGATCCCAACCGCCGCCCACCGCCAGTTGAGGATGGATTACCGCGGTAGCCTGGTCCGCATGCGCTTCGGCCGACGCGTCTTGTGCCGATAACGGCGATTGCTCCGCACCGTTCGGGCGGGGCATATCGATAAGGCCGCTGCGATACCGGAGCCGCTCAAGTCGAGCGGCTCTGTCCGAAGCCTCGGCTTGTCCTGCCAGCGCCTCGGCGCGGTCGCTGGCGGTGCGAAGCTGGACCAGTGCGCTCTCGATATCCTCCAGCGCGCTCAGCACGCTGGAGCGATAAGCTCCGTCCGCTAGCAGCTCCGAAAGGTCGCTTATTGCGGTAGCGGATGCGCCGACCGTGCCGGTCAAGGTAAGCGAAGGATAAAGACGCGCCTTGGCGACTCCGATACGAGCTCCGGCGGCCGCCAAATCGCGTTCGGCGGCGCGAACATCCGGATGCGGCTGCAACACTGAGCACGGTGGCCAAGCGCACGAATCTAAGAGCAGGCAAGCTTCGGGTCGGTTTCATGAGTCGGCCCCTGGATCGAGTGAAAGGATGGCGAAGGCTCAATCGCCGAAGCGGCGGGAAACACCGAGGAAGATAGACGCGGTGCCGCTCGCGTCGTCGTCCACGAGCGGGCTATCGACAATCCTGTCTTCGAGTTGTTGGTATTCGAATCCCACCGTTACGGCCCAACGTTCTGCGAAGGGGCGCATCCAGCGCAGCCCCGCATTCGCGACTAGGGAAGCTCCCGGGCGGTAAGGGACTAAACCGGCCGCCTCTTCTTGCAGAAGCGTTCCGTAGTAGTAGTCGGCCAGGTCCTTTGACCAGTACGACACGCCTATGGAGGGTATGAGCATGCCGCTGGCGAGAGGGAAGGGGCGTGCGTACTGCAGGGACGCTTCATAGCCTCCACTCGCGTTCGAAACGTCGCCTTTTAATTCCAGCGACACACGCTGCCCACGGCCGCGCCATGACGCCACGGCCCCGGCATCCAGGCCATCGTCGCGATCCTTGAGCAGGTTCCGGTCGATGCCTATCGCAGCGAGATCGTGCGCATCCAGATCATCGGTATCCCAGCCGTCGAGCCGGCCGGCGAAGATGACGTCGATTTGAAAACCATCCCGTTCGACAAGATGGACACCGCCTGAAATGCCCCTGAAAAAGAATCGGCTGCCTTCATAGCTGATGATCGGAAGCATGCGCTGGCGACTGTCCTCACCGACGATCAGGCCCTCGCGGAATGCTCCTGCCAGTCCCAGCGAAAAGCCCTGCGGCATGGGCATCGGGTCTTCGGACTTTTCGGCGGTCTCCTGGGCTTTCAGCGCCACGGGCAGCACTGACGCCAGCAACAGGCACAAAATAGAGATAGACAGAGTTTTCATAGGAAATTGGTTCCAACGAGGGAGAAACTCAAAGGACGATTTGCATCTGCAGCGCATCCAGCATGGCGCTGGCATTTCTCTTGGGCTTTTGTCGATACGGCATAACCTGTACGAACTGTATTTAACATAATATGCATTATGCGAAATTAAAACTGATCCACTGCCGTCTTACACCAAGGGCAAAAACACGGTCACTTGCAGTCCAGATCGGTTTTCGCGATTGGCGACGAGCACTCGCCCGCCGTGCTGAAGCACCGCAGCTCGAGTGATCGCCAGCCCCAGGCCATTGCCGTCCTTGCTTGCGTCTTCGCCGCGCGTGAACGGAACGAACATGGCGTCGATGGAATCCGCCGCGATGCCGGGACCTTCATCGGATACCTGGATCATCGCCCGGTCTTGCGCGCGGCACACCAGCACTTCTATACCGGTACCGGCGGGCGTATGGCGAAGCGCATTCCGGATCACGTTCTCGATCGCGCGGCGCATCAGCTCGCGGCTGCCTGAAACGGATAGTCCAGGTGCGATGAGCGCGTGGAGACGGTGACCGCTATTTGCGCCCTCCAGCCTGGCGTCGTCGACGATGTTCGCAGTCAGCTCGGAAACGTCGAATATCTCCCGCTGCTGATGCAGGTTCGAGGATTCCAGCCTGGCCAGCAGCAGTAGCTCTCCGATCAATAGATCCATGCGGTCGGCATCGCGATCCATGTGGTCGATCAGGGCGCCCGGCGAACTCTGGCTGCGCGCCAGTTCCAGCGCGACCTTGATCCTGGCCAGCGGAGAGCGCAACTCGTGCGACAAATCCTGCATGAGCAGCCGCTGTGCTCCCAGCAATTGCCCGATCTGGTCGGCCATGCGGTCGAAATCGTGGCCCAACGCTGTGAATTCGTCCTTGCGTGCGCGCAGCGCGTGGCCGATGCGGTATTCCAGCTCGCCCGATGCCAGGCGCCGCGCGGCCGATTGGAGTTTGGAGATCGGATCGACCAGATGATGCGCCGCGAAACCGCTGATGAGGCCAGCAGCCAGGATCGAAAGCAGCATCGGCCACCACACGCTGCGCAGCAAGAACGAATGCGGCGGCGGCGTTAAACCGGGCAACAAGACGATGGCCCTGTAATCGCCGCCAGCAGGGGTGCGTATATCGCCCTGGAAGAGGTATTCGCTTTCACCGTAGCGGGAGCTGGCGAACTCGTAATCTCCGCGTGCGCTACCGACTGAGTTCGATGCGGCCGCAGCGGCAGGAAATTTGCGCCCCAGTATTTCCCTGCCCGCTCCGTCCAGAAAATAGATCCGCACGGAATGCTTGCGCTCCACATCGCCGAGCACCTCGGCCGCGGCAGCTGGGCCACCTTTCTCATAGAGGGACAGGACGGAACGAACGGTCGCGGAAACGAAGCGCTCGATGCTGGTCCGGGCCACGGGGGGCATGCTTCTTTCTACGGTCGACACGATCAGCAGCGAAGTGCCGACCATCAACAGCGTACTGCCGAACCAAAGCCCCAGGAACATGCGCCAGAACAACCTGCCCATTCCGCTATTCCTTCAGCACGAACTGGTAACCCAACCCGCGCACCGTGCGTACCATGTCTTCGCCGATCTTCCTGCGGATGCTGCTGATATGCATGTCGATGGCGCGGTCGAAGGCTTGCATGCGTCTGCCCAATGCATCGCGGGTCAGCTCTTCCTTGCTGACCGCGCTGCCAGCGTCGCGCATCAGTCTTTCCAGGACATTGAATTCAGTGCTGGTCAGAGCAAGCGCGGCGTCGCCGCGCTTCGCCGAACGCGCGCCCGCATCCAGCTCGATGCCGCTGATGCGCAGGAAACGCTCCTTCGACAGGGGGTGCGGTGACTCCATGCGCCGCAAGACCGCCCTCACCCGCGCCACCAGTTCGCGCGGATTACAGGGTTTCGGTAGATAGTCGTCCGCTCCCAGCTCCAAACCTACGATCCTGTCGATATCATCGCCGCGCGCGGTCAGCATCAGCACCGGCAACGTGCCGCTCGAACGCAGGTACCGGAGCACCTCAAAGCCGTTTTTACCGGGCAAACCCACGTCCAGCACCACAAAATCCACGGCCTCGGCGCGTGCCGACCATCGCTGCTCATCGAAACGATGCATGGTTTCCACTTCGAAACCTTCCTGCAGCAGGTACGTGCGCAGCAGGTCGCACAGCTCCGTATCGTCGTCTATCAGCATGATCAGCATGCGCGCATTCTGGCATCGACTGATTGCGGATTGGGCGACGCTTACCAATATTTACCGGCACTGACGAGGCGCTACAAACCGCAGCGCGGAATTTACCTGCAAACGCCGAAGCTATCGGCTCCGCATCGCTGCCTGTCCATCCATGAGAATTCCGAGTTTGCTCTTTGCTTCGCTGCTGTCCCTGTTGCCTGTCCTGGCCTGCGCGCAGCAACAGCTTCCCGCGGTCACGGTCGTCGGCCAGGCCGATTACACCGGGGTCTGGCGTGCGGATCAGACGGCTAACGCCAAGCTCGAGCGCGACATGCGCAAGAAGATGCGCAAGAAGATGAAGCAAGCCATGGGCGCGCAGTCGCGCCCGCCGTCCGGCCCGCCGGGAAGCGGTGGCGGTCCGCCCTCCTCGGGTGGACCCGGTGGGATGCCACCGGGCGGCGGGCCTCCAGGCGGTGGCCCGCCGGGCGGAATGCCCCCGGACGCACCGCGCATGCCGGAACCCTCCACGTTCGGCGCCATCCGCCCCGAGATGGATTTCGCCCTGCCCCTCCAAGGCGATCTGGAAATAGTCAGCGACGCGGCGCGCGTGCGGATAGGCCAGGCAGGCACGGAGCTCACCGAGCTGGCTTTCGGTAAAGGAGCCACCGAGTTGGCGAATGGGGGTTCGCGCGCGTTCGCCGACTGGGAAGACAAGAAGCTGGTCATCGAGATCAATACCGAAGACGGCGTTCAAGTCACGCACACTTATTCGCTGGAATCCCAAGGTGAGCGGATGCGCATCCAGACGCGCGTCGCCGGCGCGACGGTGCCGATTCCCGGCGGCATGGAAATGGAGCGGCTGTACACGCGTGCGCCGCAATAAGCCGGCGCACCCGCGACTCCGCCGCCGAAGATCGTTATTGGGCACCAGACGGTGCTTTGCCCCCACGGGCGGCCGGCTCTCACTCCTCTCCCTGAGAACGCGCAAGGCCGGTCGCCCGTTCCTTTCCCCATACGCGGTGCTGCACATGGCTTCCATCCAACCCAACGAAGACCCACAGCGCAAGAGCGGGCATCACGCCTCATACGCACGCTTGCCCACGGATGGACCGCACAAAGGCGGCGCCGGATTCTTCCACGCGGTATCGGCGGAAAATTGCGATGAGCACGCGCTGTCGCGTTGGTGGAACGGCATCGGGCTGGATCGTCTGGATGGCCTGATCGGGGCGCTATTGGCGCAGTCGATGCCGCTCTCGATCGCGCATTTGCGTATGCAGCAAAGCATGGATGGGCTTGCGCCTGGCGATGCGACGCCTGCATCGCTGGAAAACGCAATGCACTTGTGCATAAGCGCCATGGCCGATTTCCAAGATCGCCGGGTAAGGGCGATAGCCGCAGCCGCTCGGAGCTACGTCAGCCTGCTGTCGCTGCAGGAGCGCTTGAAGAACCTGGAGGCGGGGATTTCCATCCAGCAGTCGATTGCCGACCGGCTGCGCGCCAGCGCGTCCGCCGACGCGATGAGCGACGAACCATGGCCGGCGCTTCCCGCTGCCTTATCGGATCTGCACGCGGCGCGTGAAGCCTTGTGCGGCGCACGCGACGACGCGCTGCTCGAGTTAGCCGGAGAACTCTGCGAACCGCTGCCGGTCACCCGCTGCCGCGTCGAAGGCCAGAGGTTGCCGGCTTCGATGGCCTGCATACCGGCCACGGGCACCCTCGCCGGCCTGTCGTCGCGTAGGCCCGATGTGATCGGCGCCTATCACCGTCTATACGCAGAACGCGCATGCCCCGGTGCCGTTTCCTCCGGCGCGTTGCGCATTGCGGAGATCGCCAGCGAGCATGCCGTTTCGCTCGCCCAGAATGAAGTCGAACGTGCGCTCCGCCGATTGCGCGCGGCCATGGATGAGCTGATTCCCGTACGCGCCAGCGCCGCGGCATCCGAGGCGGCCTGCTGGAAGGCTCGGCGATTGGTCCGCAACGGCCGCTTGTCGCTGGCAGCGCTGGCCGATGCGTGTCGGCTGCGTTGCGCGCGCAGTGACAGGGAAATAGAAGTGCGTGGCGACACTTACCGCAAATTGATCGATTTGTTCCAAAGCTTGGGCGCGGGTTGGGAAAGCGGCGCCTTCATGACCCAAGAATCCGCAGCGGAGGACCGCGCATGACCGTTTTCGACGGACATCGCGCCCGCTGTCTGCCCGTGCTGATCGTTGCGCTGGGCTGCGTACCGGCGCTGGCCGACGCGCAGTCGACTGATGCCGATAGCGGTGTCGGGCATACCGTGCAGGAAATACGCATAGACGGTTTGCGCAGGATTTCCGCCGGCACGGTGCTGACCTATCTGCCGATCGAGCGCGGCGACACGGTGGATTCGAGCAAGGTGGGCGAGGCGATCCGGGCGCTGTACAAGACCGGTTTCTTCGAGGATGTGAGGCTGGACC